>Ga0182737_1003461_pt1 | contig 11606 bp, 8 predicted proteins | sample eDN5th30CBELigOP_FD_128878 | JGI IMG/M metagenome (GOLD analysis project Ga0182737, IMG submission 128878) | Enriched Organic Plus compost microbial communities from Emeryville, California, USA - eDNA 5th pass 30_C BE-Lig OP (version 2) (version 2) ... | reverse complement strand
CGAGGTCCATCGTGAAACCGCGCTCCGCGGCCCCCTCGCGCCAGCGTTCCCGGATCTCGTTGAGTCGCTTGCAGAGCTCGGGCGAAGCCTCGTGCTCGCGGATCATCCGGAACGTGCACTGCTTGCCGACCTTGCGGACGGTCGAACGGACGGCTTTCATCCGGCTGCCCTCGAGCGTGAACCGGTCGCAGGGGATGATCGCCTCGTCCCCGAGGTAGACCGAACGGAACCCGCGCGTCGAGTACAGGTCCAGGTCCGCCTCCCGCGCGGCGAGGAACGCGACCTTCCAGTTCCGCTCGCGGCAGAAGGCCAGGAACTGGTCGAGCACCCGCTCCTGCGAGCCCGGGGCGCCGATCGGGTCGGCCGCGACCAGTGCGTAGCCGCTGATGTAGGTGAAGGCGATCATCGCGTCGCCGCGGGCGGTGAAGAAGTAGCTCTTGTCGGAGCGCAGGGCGAAGTAGTCGAGCGTTCCGTGCCCGTACTTGTGGACGAGGTCTGAGGCACGCTCCCGGTCCGCCTGAGACGGGGCGGCCCGCAGCGCGACCGCGCGGAAGATCAGCAGGGCGAAGACGAAGAGGCCGGCGATGCCGAGGGCGAGGAGCGCGGCCGGGAAGAAGTCGGAGAAGAACCGCCCCTCGTAGGTATAAGGGCCGTCGAACCCGGCCAGGCCCACGATCGTCGTCTCCAACATGCCGCCGAAGGTCAAGGTCTGCTCGACGTGGTCGCGCTCGAGGAGCAACGTGCCGAAGCTGAAGACGAACACGGCCAACAGGTAGAGGGGAACGAAGCGGAGAGCGTCGAGCAGCGTCGCCGGGTCGGGCCGGCCGCCGAACGAATCTCGATACCAGGCGAGCGCGGCCAACATGACCAGCGAGTACACGACCACGATCGGGTCCGGGCCCTTGAGCGTGTGCGCCACCGCCGCCACGCCGAACAGCAGCAGGGCGACCAGCCAGGCCCGGCGCTTGCCGAGGCTGAGCTGCTTCGCGATCACGAGCAGCACCAGGCCGATCACGACCGAGACGACGTGTCCCGAGACCTGGCCCGAGATCGATTCGATGAGGTGCCCGATCCCGAACGAGGCGTTGAGCCCGGGCACGGCGGCGAGCAGGAAGGCGATCCCGGCCAGGGCGGTCATCCACCCGAGGACCTTGCGGGCGAGCAGGCTCGGCTCCGGTGCGTCGGGCCGAGCGGCGCTGCCGCTGAGGGTGGCCGGGCGCGCGTCGTCCACGTCCGGTACGGCGGCGGCCCGCGTCTCGGCGCTAGCCGCGGGTGGGACGGCCGATGCCCCGGCCGAGCGCATCGCCATCTCCGTCGCGGTGGGCAGGGCGGCGGCCGCGATCCGGCTCTGCCCCTGGCCCTCCTCGGGACGCATCGCCGGGAAGAGCAGCACGTCGCGGATCGCCTGCTGCTCGCTGATCAGCATGATCAGGCGGTCGAGGCCGATGCCCAGCCCGCCGGTCGGCGGCAGGCCATACTCAAGGGCGCGGATGTAGTCGTCGTCGACGCTCTCGGCCTCGTCGTCGCCCTGTTCCTTGGCCTTCGCCTCCTCCTCGAACCGGGCCTTCTGATCCACCGGGTCGTTCAGCTCGGAGTACGCGTTGGCCAGCTCCCGGCCGGCGACCACCACCTCGAAGCGCTCGGTCAGGTACGGGTCGTCGCGGTGGACCTTCGCGAGGGGCGAGACCTCCTGGGGGTAGTCGCAGACGATCGTCGGCTGGATCATCGTGTGCTCGCAGCACTCGTCGGCCACCTCGGCCATGAGGCGTCCGGACCCCCAGAAGTCCTCGTACTCGACCCCGTGACGGTCGCAGACGGCGCGGGCCTCCTCGACCGGCATCGAGGGGTGCATGGTCTCCCCGGTGACCTCCTTGATCAGGTCCGCCATCGTGATCCGCTTCCAGGGGGCCTTCAGGTCGACCTTCCGGCCGTCCACGTCGATCTCGGTGCGGCCGATCGCGTCGATCGCCGCGTTCGAGCAGATCGACTCGACCAGGTCCATCATGTCGTGGTAATCGCCCAGAGCCTGGTATGCCTCGAGCAGGGTGAACTCGGGGTTGTGCCTGGTGTCGAGACCCTCGTTGCGGAACACCCGCCCGATCTCGAAGACCCGTTCGAACCCGCCCACCACGAGCCGCTTGAGGGGCAGCTCGAGCGCGATCCGCAGGTACATGTCGATGTCCAGCGCGTTGTGGTGGGTGATGAACGGACGCGCGGCGGCACCGCCGGCCTGCGAGGCCAGGACCGGGGTCTCGACCTCGGTGAAGCCATTGTCGATCAGGGTGTTGCGGACCGAGGCGATCACCTTCGACCGGATGTCGAAGACCGGCCGGATCCCGGGGTTCGCGATCAAGTCCAGATACCGCTCGCGCAGGCGCGTGTCGGTGTCGGTGAGCCCCTTGTGCTTGTCCGGCAGGGCACGAAGCGACTTCGAGAGCATGGTCAGCGAGTCGGCGGTGACCGTGAGCTCCCCGGAGCGGGCTCCCATCGGGGACCCCTCGATCCCGACCCAGTCGCCGCGGTCGAGCGAGCGGGCGTCTGTGAATCCCTGCCCGTCCAGCCGGTCGCGCTCGAACGCGACCTGGATCTCCCCGGACTGGTCGCGGAGCTCGGCGAAGATGATGCCGCCGTGGTCGCGGATCAGCATCAGCCGCCCCGCGATCCTGACCTTCGCGTCCCGGACCTCTCCGGCCCCGATGCCCTCGGCCTCGGCCCGGACCTCGGCGACCGTGTGGTCGCGGTCGAACTTGGCCGGGTAGGGGGCGAGGCCCCGACGGCGAAGTTCCTCCACCTTGCCCAGGCGGTGCTCGCGTTCCAGCTCGACGAAGGACTTCTTCTCGGTCATCGCCGGGCAGGCTACAGCCTGGCCCGGAACGCGAATTGGTTTCGGATGGCGCTTGTAGGATCTCGCCCATGTCGACGTCCGAGGGTCAAGGGGGAGGCGGCGCCGCGCCCGGGGGAGGCGGGATCGAGGTCGATCGCCTCGGCAACATCCTGACCCAGGCCGAGCGCGACCGGAAGCGTCTCGACTCGCAGGCCTTCGGACCGGTTTCGCTCACCGCGCTGGGCATCGCCAGCGTGGTCGGCGCGGGCATTTTCGTCATCGCGGGCACGGCGGCGGCGGAGCACGCGGGCCCCGCGGTGATCATCTCGTTCGTGCTCGCGGGGATCGCGGCGGGGCTCACCGCCCTCTGCTACGCCGAGATGGCCGCGATGATCCCGATCGCCGGCTCCACCTACTCGTACGTGTTCGCCGCCTTCGGAGTCTTCATGGCCTGGTTCATCGGCTGGGACCTCCTGCTCGAGTACCTGTTCGCGGCTTCGACCGTGGCCGTGGGCTGGGCCGGCTACGCGGTGAGCCTCCTGGACTCCGTCGGGATCCACGTCCCGCACGACCTGGCCAACCCACCGTTCGAGGAGGGTGGGATCTTCAACCTCCCCGCCTTCATCGTGGTCGCCCTGACCACCTTCCTGCTGGTGATCGGGACCAAGGAATCGGTCCGGGCGAACAACATCATGGTCGCGCTCAAGCTCGGCGCCCTGCTCCTCTTCGTGGTGGTCGGCGCCTTCCACGTCGACGCCTCGAACTGGTCGCCGTTCATCCCCGCCAACGAGGGCGCGTTCGGCGACTTCGGCGTCTCGGGGGTGATCCAGGCGGCGGGCATCGTGTTCTTCGCCTACGTCGGGTTCGACGCGGTCTCCACCGCGGCCGGCGAGTCTCGCAACCCGCAGCGGACCGTGCCGATCGGGCTGCTGGGGACGGTCCTGATCTCGACCGCTCTCTACGTGGTGATCGGGCTCGTCATGACCGGGCTCGTCCCCTACCAGACCCTCAACGTGGCCGACCCGATCTCGGAGGCGCTGAAGGCGGTCCCGGGGATCCAGTGGCTGGACGAGCTGATCAGCGTCGCCGCGGTGATCGGGCTCTTCGCGACCGTCCTCGTCACCTTCTACGGGCAGACCCGAATCCTGATGCGGATGTCCGAGGACGGCCTCCTGCCGGGCCGGTTCGGCAAGGTGAGCCCTCGTTTCAAGACGCCGGTCTTCACCACGGTCGTCTGCGGCATCGCGGGCGCGGCGATCGCCTCGCTCCTGCCGATCACCGTCCTGGGCGAGCTGGTCTCGATCGGCACCCTCTTCTCGTTCCTTTTGGTCTGCTCCGGAGTCCTCGTCCTGCGCAGGACCCACCCGGACACGCCGCGCCCGTTCCGGGTGCCGGCGATCCGGGTCGTGGCCCCGCTCGGGATCCTGGCGTCGCTGGCCCTGATGCTCACCCTCCCGGCCGACACCTGGATCAGGCTCGGGATCTGGCTCGTCCTCGGTCTGCTCGTCTTCTTCCTCTACGGCAAGAAGAAGAGCGACCGGATCATGTCCGTGATCGCGACCGAGGTCGATGCCAACCGGCAGGCCGCGGCCGACGCCAACCGCCCGGTCTGATCGTCAGGCCGGCGCCGGGGCCGGCTCTTCGGCACCCTGGGCCCGGGCGAGGTAGACCAGGCCGCCGATCATCACCGCCAGCCCGAGCGCCGCGACCGCGCCCTCGAGGAAGGTGTCGTGGATGCTCTCCTGGAAGATCAGGACGCCGAGCAGCACGCTCACCACGGGGTCGAGCGACATCTGGGTCGAGACGGCCGCGGGCAGTGCCCCGGTCTGGAGCGCCGCCTGGCTGAGGGTCATGCTGATCCAGCCCACCGCGATCAGCGCGTAGAGGTGCCAGTCGGTGATCAGTTCGACGATGCCCTCGTTCAGGGAGTCGACGACCGTGAGGGTGAGGCCGGCGCTGAATCCGAAGAGGATGCCGGCAGACATGCCGAGCAGAGCGGCACGGGGGGAGGCGGAGCGCCCGCGCGCGGCGACGACGAGCACGGCGCAGACCGCGCCCGCGATCGCACCGCTCACGATCCATCCCATCGTGGAGGCGTCGTCGACCCCGTCCTCCGGGTTGGCCATGACCAGGAAGAACACGAGGCCGGCCGTAACGGCGGCCGCCCCCAGGATGTCCTTGCGGGTCACCCGCCGGTGGACGATGAATCGCCCGAACGGCAGGGCGAAGACGACGCTCGCGGCCAGGAGTGGCTGCACGACTGCGAGCTGGCCGAAGTGGAGGGCGGCGGCCTGGCAGATGAAGCCGAGGCCGTCGGCGGCGATCCCGGCCATCCAGACCGGGCGCCGGGCGAGCTTGAGCAGCACGCCGGCGTTCATCGCCTCGTCCTCGGGAACTTCCTGGGCTTCCCTTTCCTGGAGGACGGTCCCCAGGGCGAAGAAGATGGCCGCGGCGATTCCGAGTACGAACTCCATGGCGGGTGAGACTACCCGTGGCCCTCGGCGTCAGTCGCGGCCGGGGCCCCACGCGAAGACGCGGCGCTCCAGCAGCCAGCCGCAGAGGACGAAGCCGATCGCGTACCCGATCACGTGCTGCATGTCGTACCAGCCGACGGAGAAGGCGATCATCCCGGCGAGCCCGACCAAGCCGAGGACCATCGCCCCCACGTCGGTCCTGGTTCGCCGCGCCGCGGGGACGGCGAACCCGCCCGCCGCCAGGGCACCGAGGGTGGCGGCGAGGACGATAGAGATCCCGTAGTCGGACTCGCCGGCGGTCGCGTCGGCGGACCCGGAGCCCAGCGCGACGGCCAGGCCGATCACCGCGTAGGAGACGACGGCCGCACCGACGTGACCCGCCAGAGCCACGCTCCACCAGAGCCTGGGGCCGTGACGCCAGATCACGACCGCGACGCTCGCGGCCAGCAGGATCCACTGCGGAACGTCCAGCTCCGGCACGACGTTGAGGGCGCTGGTGAGGAGCAGCCAGAGGTCGCCATCGGCGACCCGGTCGGCGCTCGAGTGGAGTCCCGGGCCGGAGATCCCGAAGGCGACGACCGCGAGGTAGGCGGCGGCGAGGGCGATCAGCAGCCGGTCGATCCGATCCATGGCCACGGAAGACTAGCTGCGGGTTCGAACCGCTCCTCGCCGGGGTAGGCGGGTTAATGGTGAAACGCAAACGACCCACGGAGACGAAATGAACCCCAAGAATCTCGCCAGGCCCTCGCCCGCGATGGTGGTGGCCGTGGTCGCGCTGATCGTCGCCCTCGGTGGCGGTGCCTGGGCGGCGACGAACCTCCCCCGCAACTCGGTCGGCACGAAGCAGCTCCGCAACAACGCCGTGACGAAGGCGAAGATCCGCAGGAACGCGATCGATTCCTCCCGGGTCCGAGATCGCTCGCTGACCGCCCGCGACTTCCGGGCCGGTTCCCTGCCGAGGGGCCCCCAGGGACCGCGGGGTCAGCGCGGCGCACCGGGCCCCGCCGGTTCCATCGAGGGGGCGCCGGCGGGCGGCGCGCTGACCGGCACCTACCCGAACCCGAGCCTCGCGGAGATGCCGGCGGCCCGGGTCAAGTCGAGCGCCGCCCAGACGTTCCCCACCGGCGCCCAGACACCCGTCGAGCTGGACACCGAGATCTTCGACCTCGGCGGGATCTACAACCCGCCGGACGACCAGATCGTGGTCGACCGGGCCGGCACGTATCTCATCACCGCCCAGATCGGCTGGGCCGGGAACACGACCGGCAACCGCCAGCTGCAGATCCGGGCGGCCAACCAGCTGGTCGCCCTCAGCCAGGCCTCGCCCGGCTCCGATGGCGTGATCAGGCAGACGGCCACCGCGATCACCCGGCTGTCCCCGGGCGATGCGGTCTCGCTCGCCGCCAGCCAGAACAGCGGCGGCGACCTGGCGACGCAGGTGAACGCGGGGCAACCGGGAGGAGCGTCGCTTTCGGTTGCCTGGATCGGACCCTGAGCGGGAGGGGTCGGGCGTCAGCGGCGGCGTTCGCAGCCGGCGATCCGTCCCTTGCCGGGACCTCTTAGGCAGCGGTCCCTTCCCTTCCCGCCGATCAAGGTGTCCTTGCCGGGGCCTCCCTTGAGGAGGTCCCGGCCGGCGTCGCCCTGGAGTGCGTCGTTGCCGGGACCGCCGATCAGGGTGTCGTTGCCCGGGCCGCCGCAGAGCACGTCGTTGCCACCGAATCCCCGGATCACGTCGTTGCCACCCAATCCGGCGATCACGTCGCTTTTGCGCGTGCCCCTGAGGCGGTTCGCCTTCGCGTCGCCCCGGATCGTCACCTTGAGGCCGCGGCACTTGACGGCCGGCGGGGGCGGTGGCGGGTTCGGGGACGGGTAGTCCACGTCGAATCGGGCCAACCCCACGCGGACCTCGGTGCCGAAGTAGGCCCGGCCGGCCATGAGGTAGCGGCCTTCCGGGTCGACCGTGACGTCGTCGGCGAACGAGACCGATCCGAAGTAGTCGGCGATCACGAAGCCGCCGGTGCCGACCCCAGTTTCCAAGCGCCCCTCCGTGACCCTGATGATCGCGGCCCGCCCGTTGCCTCCGTCGGGCGTGAATTGGCCGGCCGCGACGATCCGCTCCGCGGGATCGATGGCCACATCCAACACCATGTTGCTCTCGGGCTGCGGCGGCATCAGCAGTCCGCCGGAGCCGAACGTCGAGTCGAGCACTCCGGCCTCGGTGAGCCGGGCCACGCCGGAGCGGGTGGGGATGGTGTTGCTCAGGTAGGCGCCCAGCACGGGGCGGTCCAGCGGGTCGACCGTGACCCCGGTCGGGTACTCACGCTCGTTGTAGCCGAAGCCGACCAGCGTCGCTCCCGGGGACGGGCTGGTCGGGTTGAACGATTGGTCCAGCGCACCGGAGGGTGTCAAGCGCATCACGCCGGGGACCTGCCCGGGTCCGGAGCTCTTGCTCACCGAAAGCAGGATTCGCCCCTTGCCGTCCAGGGTGGCGTTCCTGGTGAAGCCGATGTCCAGGGGCGAGACGATGATCGTCTTTCCGCCCGTTCCGAAACTCGCGTCGGGGGAACCGTCCTGGTTCAGTCGCATCACGGTCGGTCGAATCGATCCCGCCGCGTTCGAGTTTCCGGTGATCAAGAGACGGTCCTGCGCATCGACCATCCCCGAGTTGGCGGTGTCGCTCGAGTTGGTCCCGATGTCGAAGCGGGCAAACCCGTCGCCGGAGAACGCGGTGTCGGGGGTCCCGTCGGGCAACAGCCGCGCGGCGGCGAAGTCGAACGAGGTGGGCCCGCCGGACACGTAGCCCGTGACGTTGATCCTTCCCTGCCGGTCGATGTCCCCACCTCCAGCCACGTCGACCTGCCCAGCCAGGGTGGCGACCCCGTCCCCGCTGAAGCTCTCGTCGAGCCGGCCGTCGGGGGTCAGCCTGAGGACGAACCCGTGGCTCCCGACGGTGGTGAAGCCGGTGCCGATCACCACGATCCGGCCCTGCGAATCGATCAGGAGCTCTTCGGTGTACTCGTCCGCATCGGAAAACGGGTTGATCGCGAGTACCCCGTCGTCGCTGAAGGTGCGGTCCGGCGTCACGTCGGCCCGGGCGTGGCCGGAGGCCGCGGCACCGAACGCGAGCGCAAGGACCGTTGCGGCCAATGCACTGGCCGCCCTGCCGCGTGTGCCGACCCGCTCGCCCGTCACAGTTCGACACTACCCGCGCCCCGCGGGCTTGAACAGGGGCGGGTGGGATCGGTGCGGCCGCGGGGCGCGGCCGCACCGGCGCCGTTATGGCTTCTCGTAGACGGTGACGACCGCGGCCCCGCCGAGGCCGATGTTGTGCTGGAGCGCCTTGCCGGCGCCGTCGACCTGGCGGGCGTCGGCCTCGCCGCGCAGCTGCCAGGTGAGCTCGGAGCACTGCGCGAGCCCGGTGGCGCCGAGCGGGTGACCCTTCGAGATCAGGCCGCCCGAGGGGTTGACCACGGTCGACCCTCCGTAGGTCGTAGCCTCTGCGTCGACCAGCTCGTGGCCGTGGCCCCTCTCGGCCAGGCCGAGCGCCTCGTAGGTGATCAGCTCGTTGGCGCTGAAGCAGTCGTGCAACTCGATCACGTCGACCTCGTCGATCCCGGTGCCCGCCTCCTCGAGCGCGCGTTCGCCCGCGAGCCGGGTCATCTCGTAGCCGACGAGGCTGATCGCGCTCTCGTCCTCGAAGGTCTCCTTGGTGTCGGTGACCAGCGCCTGCCCGGTGATCTCGATCGCCCGGTCCCACAGGTCGTGCTCCTCGACGAACCTCTCCGAGGCGACGATCGCGGCGCCGGAGCCGTCGGAGGTCGGCGAGCACTGCAGCTTGGTCAGCGGGGAGTAGATCTCCGGCGCCTCCTGGATCTGTTCGAGCGTGTACTCGTCCTGGAACTGCGCGTACGGGTTGTTGACCGAGTGCTTGTGGTTCTTGTACCCGATCCACGCGAAGTGCTCGGGGCTGGAACCGTACTTCTCCATGTGCTCGCGTCCCGCGGCGCCGAAGATCTGCGGCGCGGGCGGCGCGTCCTCCCACTGGCGGAGCTGGGTGAGCTCGATGAAGTGCTTGTCCAGGGGCTGGGTGCGATCCGTGTACTTGGCGCCCAGCGAGCCCTTCTCCATCTTCTCGAAGCCGAGCGCCAGTGCGCAGTCGGCGAGCCCGCCCTTGACCGACTGGCGAGCCAGGTAGAGGGCGCTCGAACCGGTCGAGCAGTTGTTGTTCACGTTGACGATCGGGATGCCGCTGAGCCCGAGCCCGTACACCGCACGCTCGCCGGAGGTCGACTCTCCGTAGCAGTAGCCGACGTAGGCGCTCTCGACGTCGTCGTAGGAGATCCCGGCGTCCTCGAGCGCCTTGGTCCCGGCCTCGACCGCCCAGTCCGGGTAGTCCCCGTCCTTGGTCCCGGGCTTGTCGAACTTGGTCATGCCGACCCCGACTACGAACGTGCGGTTCATCGGATCCTGCTCCTCAGTTGGTTGCCGTCGCGGCGGGCGCCGCGTCCTGGGCGTGGAATTCTGCCAGGAGTTGGCTCTCGCGCTCCTTCTTGGGGAAGGCGAAGAAGACGAGCACCGCGCCGACGACGATCGCCGCGATCCCGACCACGTAGGCGGAGTCGCTGCCGTTGAGGAACGCGGTCTGGGCCGCGTGCACGATCTGCGGTGCGTACTGCGGGTGTTGCTCGGCGACCGTGACCGCGGAGCCGAAGGAGCGCTCGAGCTGCGTCTGGGTGGAGTCGCTCACCTTCTGGCTGGCCTGCGGGTTGCCGGCGATCTGGGACGCGAACGAGCTGGCGTAGGCCGAGGTCAGGACGGAGCCGAGTATGGACTGCATCAACGCCCCGCCTAGGTCGCGCTGCAGGTCGGCGGTGCCGGAGGCCATCCCGGCGCGGTGGACCGGGACCGAGTTGGTCAGCGAGTTCGAGGAGGGGGTCCCGGCGAGGCCGACCCCGATCCCGACCGGCAGGTAGCCGAGCAGGACCTGCCAGTAGGCGGCGTCCTCGTCCCAGAGCAGCAGCATGAACACGAAGCCGATCAGGCAGAAGGCGAACCCGCAGAGCAGGGTGAAGCGGGAGCCGTGGGACTCGACGAGCTTGGCCGAGCGCGGGGCCGCCACGACCATGCCGAGGGCGGCGGGGAGGATCGCGGCGCCGGCGCCGAGCGTCGAGTACTCGAGGACGTTCTGCAGGTACTGCTGCCCGATGAACATCGCCGCCATCAGGGTGCCGAACACGATGATCCCGGCGGCCGCCGCGACCCAGAAGGTTCGGCGACCGGCGACCTTCAGGTCGTACAGCGGGTTGCCGGCCCGGCCCTGCCGCCGCTGCTGGATCACGAAGCCCAGCCCCGCCGCGAGGCCGATCGCCGCCATCGCCGCCGCCGTCACCCCGTAGCCCGGCATCGAGACGAAGTTGATCGCGAGCACGACCCCGCCGACCATGACGATCGAGAGGATGCCGCCGAGGTTGTCGACCGGGTCGGTCGTCTCGTGACGTGGGACGGCACGAACCTGACCGCCAGCAGGAGCGCGACGAGGGCCAACGGGATCGTGATCAGGAAGACCGACCCCCAGTCGAACTGCTCGAGGAGGGCCCCCGACACCACGGGCCCGAGGGCCGAGATCCCGCCGCCGATGCCGGACCAGAGGGCGATCGCCTTGGTCCTGGACGGTCCCGACCAGAGCGCGGTGATCAGCGCCAGGGTGGTGGGGAAGGCCATGCCGGCCGCCAACCCGCCCAGGATCCGGGCGAGGAACAGGACCTCGACCGAGGGGGCGAAGCCGGCGAGCAGGGCGGCCGGGATCGAGATGGTGGTCCCGAGGACCAGCATCATCTTGCGGCCGTACCTGTCGCCGAGCGCACCGAGGTAGAGCACCGAGCCCGCGAGCCCGAGTGAGAACCCGACCGCGACCAGGTTGAGCCCGGTCTGGCTCGCGTCTAGTTCCTTGCCGATGTCGGGCAGGGCGACGTTGGCGACCGCCAGGTTCAGGTTCGCCACCGCGGCGACCAGGATCAGAGTCAGTAGGACGAGTGCGGGCTTCTCCGGCGCGCTCCCCTTCTCCGCGTTCGACATGGCCCCATCCTAAGCGCGGGCCTGGCGGCCTCTAATCTCCCGGTCGTGAACGCAGAAATCTTCTCGGACGTGGCCTGCCCCTTTTGTTACATCGGCACGCGCCGGTTCGCGGAGGCCCTCGCGGGCCTGCCGGACGCGAGCCGGGTCGAGGTCACCTGGCGGAGCTTCCAGCTCGACCCCGCGGCCCCCCGGCGGAGCGACGGCGACCTCCTGGACCACCTGACCCGCAAGTT
>Ga0182737_1003459_pt1 | contig 11618 bp, 11 predicted proteins | sample eDN5th30CBELigOP_FD_128878 | JGI IMG/M metagenome (GOLD analysis project Ga0182737, IMG submission 128878) | Enriched Organic Plus compost microbial communities from Emeryville, California, USA - eDNA 5th pass 30_C BE-Lig OP (version 2) (version 2) ... | reverse complement strand
GCGACAGCACCGTCCGGTGCCGCCACATCGTGCGGAACACCCCGATCCGCTCGGCCACCGGGATGGAGCCGGTCACCGGCTCGCCCGAATCCTCCGCATCCGCCGACGACACCGCCCGGGCCCGTGCCGCGCTCGGCTGCTGCGCCGCGATCTCCGCCTCCGGGTCGGGCCCGAACAGCACGAGCAGCACCACCAGCACCGAGCAGCCCGCGAAGAACCAGATCGGCGCCGCGTCGCCGGGGAAGATCGCCAGCAGCGCCGCCGAGACGAACGGGCCGACGAAGATGCCGAGCCGGAACGAGCCACCGAGCAGCGACAGCGCCCGGGCGCGGAAGTGCAGCGGCACCCGCGTCGTCATGAACGCATGCCGCGCCAGGCCGAACGCAGAGGCACTCACCCCGACCAGCAGCACCGCCGCCGCGAACACCGCCAGGTTCGGCGCCCACAGCGCCCCCGCGGTCGCCACGATCACCAGCGATCCGGCGCCGGCCATGGTGAACCGTTCGCCGATCTTCGCGACGACCGCTCCAGCCGGAAGGTTCCCGAGGAGCTGCCCGACCGTGAGCGCCGACACGATCACCGCGGCGAGCGTGATGTCCGCGCCGAGCCGCTGCGCGATCACCGGGATGAGCGGGATCACCGCCCCCTCACCGAGTGCGAAGAGGATCGTGGGACCGTAGATCATGGGCGCGAACCGTCCGAGGACGGCCGCGACGCCGGGTTCCGGGGATTCGTCGCGGTCGGTCATCGCCATCCACGTTAGTCTGGAGTGTCATGCTCGAGCTCGATCTCTCCGCCGCCATCCAGGCGCTCCGTTCCACCTACGCCGACATCGAGGCGGTGGTCGACGTGGACGCGCTCCGTGCCGACATCGCCCGCCTGAGCGAAGAGGCGGGTGCACCAGACCTGTGGGACGACGTCGAGAAGGCCCAGAAGGTGACCAGCGCCCTCAGCCATAAGCAGGCCCAGCTCAAGCGCATCACCGACGTCGGGCAGCGCCTCGACGACCTCGAGGTGCTCGTCGAGCTCGCCAACGAGATGGAGGACGAGGAGTCCGCCGAGGAGGCGCGCAAGGAGCTCGCCGACCTGGAGAAGGTCGTCGGCGACCTCGAGGTGCAGACCCTGCTCGACGGCGAGTACGACGAGCGCGCGGCGGTCGTCACCATCCGCTCCGGCGCCGGCGGCGACGACGCCACCGACTTCGCCGAGATGCTGCTGCGCATGTACCTGCGCTGGGCCGAACGCCACGGCTACCCGGTGAAGGTCATGGACACCTCCTACGCCGAGGGCGCCGGCATCAAGTCGGCGACCTTCGAGGTCAACGCCCCCTACGCCTACGGCACCCTCTCGGTCGAAGCCGGCACGCACCGCCTCGCCCGCATCAGCCCGTTCGGCTCCGCCGACAAGCGGCAGACGAGCTTCGCGGCCGTCGAGGTCATCCCCGTCATGGAGGAGGCCGTCGAGGTGGACATCCCGGAGAACGACATCCGCGTCGACGTCTTCCGCTCGTCCGGCCCCGGCGGCCAGTCGGTCAACACGACCGACTCCGCCGTGCGCATCACGCACCTCCCGACCGGCATCGTCGTCTCGATGCAGAACGAGAAGTCGCAGATCCAGAACCGCGCCGCCGCCATGCGCGTGCTCCAGACCCGCCTGCTCCTGCTGAAGAAGGAGGAGGAAGCGGCGAAGAAGAAGGAACTCGCCGGCACCATCACCGCGAGCTGGGGCGACCAGATGCGCTCCTACTTCCTCTACGGTCAGCAGCTCGTCAAGGATCTGCGCACCGGCCACGAGTCGGGCAACCCGGCCACCGTCTTCGACGGCGACCTCGACGGGTTCATCGCCGCAGGCATCCGCTGGCGCAAGCGCAAGGACGACGACGACTGACCCGGATGCGGCGCGCCGGGGCACCTGCCCGGCATCACGCCTGCGGACGCATAGGCTGACCAGGCCATGATCCGGTTCGAAAACGTCTACAAGCGGTATCGCGGCACCTCCAAACCTGCGCTCCAGAACGTGGACTTCGAGGTGCAACGCGGCGAATTCGTCTTCCTCGTGGGGGCGTCCGGGTCGGGGAAGTCCTCGTGCCTGCGCCTCATCCTGCGGGAGGACGTGCCCAGCGAGGGGCGCGTCGTGGTCGCCGGTCGCGACCTGCGCGCCCTGCCGAACCGGAAGGTGCCGTACTTCCGCCGCCACGTCGGCGCGGTCTTCCAGGACTTCCGGCTGCTGCCGACGAAGACCGTGTTCCAGAACGTCGCGTTCAGCCTCCAGGTGATCGGTTCCTCCAAGGGCTTCATCCAGCAGGCCGTGCCCGAGGCGCTCGACCTCGTCGGCCTCGCCGGCAAGGAGAAGCGCCTGCCGCACGAGCTCTCCGGCGGCGAGCAGCAGCGTGTCGCCATCGCGCGTGCCCTCGTGAACCGGCCGCAGCTGCTGCTCGCCGACGAGCCCACCGGCAACCTCGACCCGGCCACATCGGTCGACATCATGCAGTTGCTCGCCCGCATCAACGCCGGCGGCACCACCGTCGTGATGGCCACGCACGAGGCCGGCTTCGTGAACCAGATGCGCCGTCGCGTCATCGAGCTCAAGCAGGGCGAGATCGTCCGGGACGAGTCGAGCGGCGGCTACGGCGACACCTCCGCCATCCCGCAGCTCGCGCCCGAGACCGCCCGCGGCGCCGCCGCGACCGCGGCCCTCACCGCCGTGCAGGAGCTGCGCCGCGAGATCTCCGAGACCGGCCAGATCGAGCCGGTGCACCTGGACGAGGCGGTCGCCGCGGCCGAGGTCGCCGCGGAGGCCGAGCGCCGCGCACTGCAGACCCGTGCCGTGCCGGTCACCCCGATCCCCGAGGTCGCGGTCGAGGAGCTCGGGCTCGCCGACCGGCTCGGGCTCGGACAGGACGACGACGAAGTGGGGCCGACCCGATGAGGAGCGGACTGATCCTCGGCGAGGCCCTCAGCGGTCTGCGCCGGAACGCCTCGATGGTGGTCTCCGTCGTGCTCGTGACCTTCGTGTCGCTCACGTTCGTCGGTGCCGCCGTGCTCATGCAGCTGCAGATCGGCAAGATGAAGGACTTCTGGGTCGATCGCGCCCAGGTTGCCGTGTACATGTGCACGACCGTCTCGAACACCGACACCTGCGCGGACGGCGCCTCCGCCACGGAGGACCAGATCGAGGCCGTCGAAGCCGAGCTGAACGGGCCGGCGCTCTCGCCGCTCATCAAGGACTATTCGTTCCAGACGAGTGACGAGGCCTACGACGACGCGATCGCGCAGCTCGGCGACGAGTACATCGGCGTCATCACGCCCGATCAGATCAACGCGACGTTCTCGATCAACCTCGTCGATCAGACGAACTCCGACGTGATCGCCGAGGCGTTCGGCGGCATGGACGGCGTCGAGGAGGTGGCCGACCAGATGCAGTACCTGGAGCCGCTGTTCTCCGCACTGACCGTCGCCACCTACATCGCCATCGGCATCGCCGCGCTCATGCTCATCGCGGCGGTGCTGCTCATCGCGACGACCATCCGGCTCTCCGCGTTCGCACGACGCAAGGAGATCGGCATCATGCGCCTGGTCGGCGCGTCGAACCGGTTCATCCAGACCCCGTTCGTGCTCGAAGGCGTGTTCGCCGCGCTCATCGGCTCCGTGCTCGCGAGCGTCGCCGTGTGGGCGGGTGTCGAGTTCGGCGTCGGCGGCTATCTGCGACAGCGGATCGCGTTCGTCACGACCTGGGTCGGGCCCGCCGACCTGGCACTGGTGATCCCGGTCATCATCGTGATCGGCGTCGTGCTGGCAGCGTTGTCGGCGAGCTTCGCCATCCGTCGCTGGCTGCGCGCCTGACACGGACGGCCGCCGTGTCGCGGCGTTGATAGACTGACGGGCTGCCGCCACACGGGCGGCCATCGGACAGGAGTACAGCCATGCCCAGGGAACGCGGAGAGAAGGTCATCGCGACCAACCGCCGCGCGCGCCACGACTACACGATCGAGAAGACCTACGAAGCAGGTCTGGTGCTCACCGGCACCGAGGTCAAGTCGCTGCGCCAAGGTCGGGCGAACCTCACCGACGGCTACGCCTACATCGACAACGGGCAGGCCTACCTGGACGCGGTGCACATCCCGGAGTACTCCCAGGGGCACTGGACGAACCACTCGGCCAAGCGCACCCGCAAGCTCCTTCTGCACAAGGAGGAGATCGTGAAGCTCTCGCACGCGGTCGCCGCCGGCGGGTACACCCTCGTCCCCCTCAGGCTCTACTTCCTCGACGGCCGCGCGAAGGTCGAGATCGGCGTCGCGAAGGGCAAGAAGGAGTACGACAAGCGCCAGACCCTGCGCGAGCGGCAGGACAAGCGCGAGGCCGAGCGCGCGATGCGCACCCGCAACCGCCTCGGCGAGTGAGCCTCAGCCGCGGGCGGTCTCGGCCGGCTGCGGCACCGTACGGTCGGTGAACGCGGCCTTCGGCACGAACATCAGCAGCACCGCCGACACGAGGGCGGTCACACCGCACACCACCCACACCGTCAGGTAGCCGGTGAACGAGCCCGCCGTGCCCTCGGCGCCGCCGGCGGCGGTGGTCGTGCCGGCGAAGAGGGCGATGCCGAACACGCACGACGCGATCGCGCCGCCGACCGTCTTCACCGAGTTCGTGAGGCCCGTCGCGACGCCGGTCTGGGTCGCGGGTGCGGCGGAGGCCGCTGCAGCGGGCAGTGCGGCGACGAGTGCGCCGGAGCCGAGGCCCACGACGACCATGTTCGTGACGACCTGCACATACGTCTCGTGGAACGGCAGGAACAGCAGGAACCCGACGCCCACGAACAGCGCCGCCGCCAGCAGCGCGCGCCGCGGCGTCACGAGGCGGGCGACGAGCGGGAAGAGCAGCGCGCCGGCGATCATCGCCACGAGGTAGATCCCGATGATGAGCGAGGTCGCGAACCCGGCGGTGCCGAGCCCGTAGCCGTACACCTCCGGGTCGGTCCGGGCGAAGGTGGACAGCGGCGCCTGCGCGCCGAGCACGCTCACGCCGAACAGACCCGCGGTGAGGAACACCGGACCGAGCGCGGGGGAGCGGAACATCCGCACGTCCACGAGCGGATCGGGATGGCGCAGCTCCCACCGTGCGAACGGGATGACCAGCAGCACGCCGAGCGCGACGACCGCCCACGACAGCGCGTCGGCCGGGCCGTTCAGGCGCAGCATGCTGAGACCGCCGGTGAATGCCAGCAGCGCGAACGTGATGAGCGTGAGTCCGAGGACGTCGAGGCGACCTCCGACCGGGTCCGGCGACTCCTTCACGCCGAACGCGATCACGACGAAGCAGAGGACCACCAGCAGCGCCGGGATGAGGAGCACGACCGTCAGCGGCAGCACGTCGACGAGCGCACCGCCGACGAGGGCGCCGGTGATCGCTCCGCCCTCGAGCGCGGCGACGAGCATGCCGGCGGCGCGGGCGGTGATGACGGTGCGCCCCTCCATACGGCGCGAGCGCGACCAGATGAGCGCGATCTCCAGCGGCAGCCACACGACGTAGAAGCCCTGCAGGGCCCAGGCGATGAGGAACACCGCGAACGAGTCGGTGAAGGGGAGCGCGAGGGATGCCACCGCGGTCGCCGCGGTGGAGACCAGCAGCATCCGTTTGTGACCGACCATGTCGCCGAGCTTCGCGAGCACCGGCACGACGAGGGCGGAGAGCATGAGCTGCGCGCCCTCGAGCCAGTTCACGTCGGCGTCGTGGATGCCGAGGTGGCGGGCGATGTCGGTGAGCATCGGCGTGTAGTAGCCCTGCAGGACACCGCTGGTGAACTCGACGAAGGCGAGGAAGCCGACGACACCGGCGAGGGCACCGAGGGTGACGCGCTGCGACATGGAACTCCTTCTGCGGGATCGGGCTCAGTCGAGCCCGGCGATGAGGGCACGGTGGAACCGTTCCCCGCGTTCGAGGTCGGCGATCGTGACGTGTTCGTCGACGCCGTGGACCGAGGCGCGCTGCGCGGCGCTCATCGCAAGCGGCGCGAAGCGGTAGACGGCGGGGGCGAAGCGGTGCCAGTGGCGGGCGTCGCTGGCCTGCATCATGACGTACGGCACGGTCGCGGCCTCGGGGTAGGACGCCGCGACGGCGTCGGTGATCGCACGGAATGCGGGCCCGTCGGCGGGGGACTCGGGGGACGGGTCGTCGCCCTCGAGCACCGAGACCTGCACACCGGGATCATCGATCTGCTCCCTCACCCGGGCGACGGTGCCCTCGACGGTCTCGCCGAGCGCGATCCGCAGGTTCAGGGTGGCGGATGCGGAGGAGGGCAGCACGTTCGGTGCCGTGCCGCCGGAGACCATGGTCGCGGCGACCGTGGTGCGCACCATGGCGGCGGGCTCCCCGCCCATCGCGGCGAAGACGCGGCCGGTGATCCAGGGGAACGCGGCGAGGAAGCGGTACAGCTGTCGCGGCCAGAACGCGGCTTGCGCGCCGAGGAGCGACAGCATCCGTCGCACCGCGACAGGCAGGTGCGGGCGGAACGTACCGGGTTCGAGGGCGTCGATCGCGCGGGCGATGCGGCGCACTGCGGTGATCGCCGGCGGTGCGGAGGCGTGACCGCCGGTGCCGGGGGCGGTGAGCCGGATGCTGACGAAGCCCTTCTCGCCGACGCCGACCATGGCCGCCTGGCCCTGCAGGAACGGGAGGGGCGCGTCGACGACGGCGCCGCCCTCGTCCAGGACGAGGAACGGGGTGATGCCGCGCTCCTGGACGACACGCGCCATCTCCCGGGCGGCGTCGCCGAAGGTCTCCTCGTTGCCGCCGAAGGCGAGGTACACGTCGCGGGCCGGGACGTGTCCGGCGGCGAGGAGGTTCTCGACTGCTTCGAGGATGACGATGAGCGGGCCCTTGTCGTCGAGGGTGCCGCGGCCGTGGACGGAGCCGTCCGCGATGCGCCCCTCGAAGGGCGGGAAGGTCCACGGGTCGCGCTCGTCGACGGGGACGACGTCGAAGTGGGCCATGAGCACGATCGGGTCGGCCTCGGTGCGTCCGCGCCAGCGGTAGAGCAGTCCGAACTCGGTGTGGCGTTCGAGTTCGAGGTGCTCGTGCACGAGCGGGTAGAGCTCGGTGAGCAGCTCGGCGAACGCCTCGAACGGTGCGGTACCGCGACGGTCGAGCTCGGCGGAGACCGTCGGGAGCTGGATCATGCGTGACAGACGCTCTGCGATGCCCGGGCGCACGGCGACCTGGTCGGGTCCGGGCGCCGCAGGGGCGGTGCGCTCATCGGTCATGAGAGCGAGCCTAGTGAGCGGGAAGTCGCGGATGCGGTTGCGGCGCGGCGTGGATTCGTGCGGGCGTCGTGGCCGCGCGGCCGGCCTACTCCCGTCGTCGTCGCCAACGGCCCATGGGGGAGCGGGCCCGCTGCCACCTGCGGCGCGGATCGATCCATCCCGGCGCGCGCACCCACGGTTCACCGGCGCGCATCTCGATGCGCCAGCCCCGGGTGTCGATCGTGCGGTGATGGAACCAGCACAGCAGCACCCCGTTGTCGGTGTGCGTCGGACCGCCGCGGGCGGCCTCGCGGACATGGTGCACCTCGCACCAGGTCGCGGGGACGTGGCACCCGGGGATGATACACTCCCCGTCGCGGAGGGTGATCGCGCGGCGCTGGTGGGCGGAGAAGGTGCGCTGCGGCAGACCGAGGGCGAGGATGCGGCCGTTCGGCGCCTGCACGATGCGCTGGACCGCGCCGGTGCAGCCGACGTGTGCGGCGACGGTCGCGGGCACCGCCGTGCGGTCGCCGTCAGCGCCCTGCACGAACGCGACGCCGTCGGGGTGGTCGGCGTGGTCGGCCGTGACCGCGACGACGAGCGTGGGTGCGGCGCCGCCGAGCGTCGGCGTGTCCGGATGCGCGGCGGCGACGGTGAGGACACCCGCCAGTGCGTCGTGTCGCTTCTGGGCACCGGAGCGGTGCTCCGGGTCCTCGGTGAGATCGTCGTCGCGGAACACGGGGCCGTCCGCCGCCCCCTCGACGCGGGGGTTGAGGTAGGCGTCGAAGAGCCGCTGCAACTGCGCGGCGACGTCGGGGAGGAGCTCACCGCGGAGCGGGACGGTGCCGTCCCGGAGGCGGCCGAGCGTGAGGCCGCGACGCCGGATCCCCTTCGCGTCGTCGGGGAGGGTGCCGTCCGGGTCGAGCACGAGCGCCCAGGTCTGCGCCATGATGCGCAGTTCGTCGGGCGTCGCCGGCGCCACGGCGCCGTCGGTGTCGGGAGCGCACGCGTCCGTGGATTCGACGGCGTCCTCGGTGCGACCCGCGGGCGCGCGACCGAGCGCCGCGTCGAGCAGTTCGGTCACGGCCGCGTCGACGGCGTCCGGCGCCGCGCCGTGCGCGACCGCGGGGGAGAGCGTGCGGCTGATGGCCGTCGCGGCGTCGAGCGGCAGCATCCCCTCGGTGAGGGCGTCCGTGACCACGCCGAACCGGCTCGGCAGCGGCTCGCCCGTGAGCGACACGGCATCGCGGAGCGGTTCGGCCGTCGCGATGCGATCACGCGCGGTGCGTCCGGAGACGAGCAGTGCGCGCTCGAGCAGTTCCGCCGCGCTGCGGCAACCGAGTCGTGCGGCCAGACCGGTGACGCCGAGCTCGCGGCGGGAGCGGTCTGCGATCTCGCCGGCCGCGAGTGTCCGCGCGGCGTCGACGACGCGACCGAGCGCCTCGGCGTCGCGGGCGAGGGTGAGGAGGTCGCCGTCGTCGAGACGACGCAGCGACGCCGCGTTGAGCAGAGCGCCCACCGCGTCCCGCAGCATCGAGACGAGGTCGGTGCGAGGCGGCGGGGGACTGATCGTCATGCCCCGATTCTCCCCGGGGTCACCGACATCGTCGGCGACATCATCCCCGGTCAGGGGGAAGAATTGTGGACAACTCGACGAGACTGCAGGTTTCGTCGGGCTGGGGAGGAGAGGACGACGCCGACCGGTCGCGCACACCGCCGGGAATGGGACTTCCCGCGGACGTGTTGTAGTCTGTGATGCTCGGATGCACCGCATCCGTCACGTCGCCCGGAGGAGAGTTCGGGCGTGACAACTCCAGAGTGGACAGTGACCCTTCGAAGAGGGATTCCCCGGGGCTGATCGGTTTCGACAGCGCCTGTGAATCCGCGAGAAGCGGGCCGAGGATGTGGGGTTATCTCGTAAACGCTCCCCGCAAACCAATAAGTGCCAATGCTAAGCGCACTGACTTCGCCCTCGCCGCCTGAGCGAGCCCGATAGTCCGTCAGACCGTGTGTGATTCCGGCACGGATCCTGGCGTCATCTAGGAATCTTGCTGCGTGACGGCGCCTGGACGTCACGCGGGACTCTTCCCAGGCTGGGCTTGTCGACTTAGGTGTCTGTGACAAAGGTCGGAGCCGAGCAGAACGTCTGCACAGACTGCGCCCGGAGAAGACGCGGAGACTCAGCGTTGGACGGGGGTTCGATTCCCCCCAGCTCCACCATCACTGTCCACCACAGAGGACCGAGAGGGCCCGGCATCGCGCACAGCGCGGTGCCGGGCCCTTCGCCGTCGGAGCCTTCCGGTCATGGGGCTCCCGCCAGTCCAGCCTGACCGACCCGTCGCGCCGGCTCGCCTCGCAGGCGGGATCACGACACAATGGCCGGATGAGTGCATCCGTGTCCCGTACCCCGTCGAACCCGACCGCCTGGGCGGCCTTCTGGCTCGGACTGGCCGGCCTGGTCCTCATGCCCATCCCGCTGTTCATCGGCCTCATCCTCGGCGGCGGGCTTTCGATCGTCGCGGCGATCCTCGTCGTCATCGCACTGCTGAAGGGCCTCGCCCGCAGCGGCAAGGGCATCGCCCCGGTCGTGTTCGCCGCCATCTTCGTCCTGCTCACCTGGGGCGGCATCTCCATCGGTGGCGGCATCATCTGGTGACCCCGGGGCGGATGCCGACGCGCACCGCCCCGATGCGTTCACGCGCTGAGAGCCCCGACCAGCAGCGCCACGCCGAACAGCGCGATCGCACAGCCGCCGACGACCCCCGTCGCCCGGCGCAGCCCCGCGCCGGCACGGCGGTGCAGTAGCGCCCCGACGCCCACGAGCAGCGACTGCCAGGCGAAGGACGCGAGCGCGACCCCCGCGACGAACAGCGCGGCGGATGCGGGGGAGCGGACCGTCGACGCGAGCCCGGCAACGATCGCCGCGAAGTACAGCAGCGTCGCCGGGTTGAGTGCGGTCAGCGCGAAGAATGCGGCGAATCGATGCCAGCCGCGAGCCGGGCGCGGGGCGGCACCGGCCGCATCCATGTCGGTCGGGCGGAGCGCGCTGCGGATCCCGCGCCCCCCGAGGCCGACGAGGACGATCCCGCCGATCGCGCCGGGCCATGCCCCCCAGGTGCCGATGACGGGCGCGAGTGCGGCACCGGCGCCCACCGCGAGCGCGGCGTAGACCGCGTCCACCGCCGCGACGCCCGCGGACGCGGGAAGTCCGCGACGGAAGCCGCGGGCCGCGCCCTCCGCCAGCAGGAGCACGGCGATCGCGCCCAGGGGGACCGCGATCGCGAGCCCCGCGAGCGCCCCGGTGCCGAACGCGGTGAGATCCATGCGGTCAGCTTCGTGCGCGCCGAGATCCACGCTGCGGGAATGCCGGTGCGACTGCGAGAATCGCCGTCATGGACGCACTCGACGACCAGATCCTCGGCATCCTCCGCGATGACGGCCGTGCGACGTTCAGCGCGATCGGGCGTGAGGTGGGACTCAGCACGAACGCGGTCGCGGCGCGCGTGCGCCGGCTCGAGCAGTCCGGCGTCATCCTCGGGTACCGCGCCGTACTCGCGTCGGATCTCCCCGAGGCGCGCGCCGGCATCGAGGCGTTCATCGACGTGCAACTGCAGGTCGACCGCGACTCGGCCGCCTTCCTCGACTGGGCCGAGGGGATGCGTGAGATCGTCGACGCCGTGCACGTCACCGGACCGGCCGACTACCTGCTGCACGTGCGCACCCGCGACACGACGACGCTGAACGCGCTGCTGCGCACCCTCAAACGCGACGGCGGCGCGGCGCGCACCGACACCCGGCTCGCCCTCCGCGACCGGTGACCGGCACGGGACGGGTCAGGCGAAGAACCCGGTCGTCAGCGCGCGCATGAGCTCATCCGTGAGCCACGCGGGCCGCGCCTGCAGCGCCGGCGGCTCGATCCGTACCCGCTCGGGCGTCCACGCCGTCGGCCTCGACCGTGAGGTATTCGACCGGCCCGCCGTCGAGCAGCATGTGCGTGTCGTCCGACGCGAGGTGATGCCAGGCGTTGATCGGTCGTTCGACGTCGAGCAGGTAGGAGATGACGTTGCAGGCCGTCGTGTCGCCGAGCTCGCTCGCCACCGGCACCGCGGAGCCTGCGCTCACGCGTCGGGCCGTTCGATGAGGAGCAGTCCCTGGCGCGTGTCGGAGACCGTGACCCAGCCGTCGCCGAACTCGTAGGTCATCCCGAAGCCGTCCTCGTCCACGTGCAGCGCGGTCTCCGGGCGCTCGGTCACGAGCACCCGGCCGTGCTCCTCCAGCAGCTGCCATCCCTCCGAGACGAGGTCGGCGCGCGCCTCGCGGGCGGTGTCCGCCGGGATCGGCGCCCAGCCGAAGATCTGCACGTTGTCGCTCGCCACGGTGT
>Ga0182737_1003458_pt1 | contig 11624 bp, 5 predicted proteins | sample eDN5th30CBELigOP_FD_128878 | JGI IMG/M metagenome (GOLD analysis project Ga0182737, IMG submission 128878) | Enriched Organic Plus compost microbial communities from Emeryville, California, USA - eDNA 5th pass 30_C BE-Lig OP (version 2) (version 2) ... | reverse complement strand
TGGCCGCCGGCGCCGACCCGCAGGCGCGCGACCACGTCGGGCGCACGCCGTGGCTGGAAGCGGCGCGCGCGCTGCGCGGCCCGGTGCTGGAACAGCTGCTCGCGCACAAGGTCGACGTGAACGCGGTCGACATCGAGGGCCGCAACGCCCTGGTCCTCGCCGCCGGCGCCGAACAGGCCTCGCTGCCCCTGGTCCGGCGCCTGCTGGAACTGGGCGTGGACCCGGAGCGCGCCGACAACGCCGGCCGCCGCGCGGTCGACGTCGCCGCCGAATGCGGGCGCTGGGCGATCGTCTCGGCGCTGGATCCGGCCTATCCGCTGCCGGCCGCGGTGGCCGACGCCGCCGGCGACAGCCCCGTCGCCGACGAGCGCCCGCCGCTGGCCCTGCTGCACGAAGGCCTGCAGGCCGGGCGCATGGACGGGCTCGATGCGCTGGCGCGGCTGTGCGATCCGGCCGAACTGGCCGGGCTGCTGCACGATCCGCTGCTGCGCATGCAGCCGTCCTCGGTGGAATGGCTGCTGGAGCATGGCGCCGATCCGGAAACGCTGGTCGCCGGCGAGACCGCGCTGACCGCGCTGCTCGACCAGGGCGGCGATGCCGCCGCCTCGCTGCAGGTGCTGCTCGCCCGTGGCGCCTCGCCGGCCGGTGCCGGCGGCCTGGCCTGCTTCCTCGCCGCCTGCGTGCAGCGCGACCAGGCCGGGCGCGGCAACGAGCAGCTGGCGCTGGAACTGTTCCTGCACGGCGCCGATCCGTTCGCGGCGTCGCCGGCGGGCGATCCGCCGCTGTCGCTGGCGGTGCGGCTGGGCTGGCTGCGCCTGCTCGACGCGCTGCTGGAAGCCGGCGTCGACCGCGAGGCCCGCGACGGCCACGGCATGACCGCGCTGCACCTGGCCGCGGCGCTGGGCAGGGAATCGGCGCTCAAGCGCCTGGTCGCGCAGGGCGCCTCCCCCGACGCGCGTGCCGCCGACGGGCAGACCCCGCTGGGCGTGGCCCTGGCCAGCGGCCGCCGCGACCTCGCCGACTGGCTCGACTGGCGTGGCTGGCCGCTGCCCAGGCGCCCGCTGCGCGCATCCGACGTGGTCGCCGCGGCGATGGCCGGCGACGCCGACGCGGTGCGGCGCCTGCTCGAACTCGGCTTCCCGGTCGACGCGGTCGATTCGCAGGGCTGCACCGGCCTGCTGCGCGCCGCCGGTGGCGGCCACGCCGCGGCGGTGGACCTGCTGCTGGCGCGCGGTGCCAATCCGCAGCACGCGGCCAACAGCGGCGCCACCCCGCTGTCGGCGGCGGTGAGCATGCGCCAGACCGCGATCGTCAACGCGCTCCTCGATGCCGGCGCCGACCTCGAACACCGCCTGCCGGGCGGGGTCACCGTGCTGATGCTGGCTTCGGCGCTGGGCCTGCCGGACATCGCCGCGCGCCTGCTCACCGCCGGTGCCAACATCGACGCCGGCGACGGCCAGGGCCTGGCGCCGCTGCACTGCGCCGCGCTGTACGGGTTCACCGGCCGCGACCGCGCGCGCCTGCTGGCCCTGTTCGACACCCTGCTGCTGGCCGGCGCCGAGCCGGACATGCCGGCGGCCGGCGGGGTCACTCCGCTGCTGCTGCTGCTGGGCGCGCGCGCCGAGCCGGGCAGCGCCTGCGACGAGGGCGTGGTCCTGGCCGGCCTGGAACGGCTGCTGGAAGAGGGCGTGTCGCTGGAATCGCAGGACCCGCGCGGCTTCGGCCCGCTGCACCTGGCGGCGCTGCACGGCCTGCGCGGGGTGGTCCAGCGCCTGCTGCGCGCCGGCGCCGATCCGGACCTGCGCGACACGCTCAACCGCAGCCCGCGCGAGATCGCGGTGATGCGCGGTTTCGTCGACGTCGCCGGCGAGTTCGCCCCGGCGCAGACCGGGGTGTCGATGGCGCGGTTCCTGCGCGAGCCGCGCGGCTGATCCAGCCGGCGCGGCCTCGCCGCGCTCAGCGTTCCGGGTCGGGCGGCGGCGCGGCCACCTCGTTCGCGGCGCCGCCCGGGTCCTTGCCGGCCGCGTCGGCGGCGTCGGCCTCGAACAGCCTCACCAGCTCGGCGCGCGCCTCGCGCACGCTGCGGCGCAGCGCCGCGGCGTCGTCGTAGACCAGGTACTGCTCCTGCAGCAACGCCTCGTCGTGGGCGCGGAAGCGGCGCACGTGGCCGGCGGCGACCTCGGGCGGCACGCCCAGCTCGCGCAGCACGCGCTCGCCGACTTCCAGGCTGCTGCCGAACAGTTCGCGGAACGGTTCGGTGCCCAGGTCCATCAGCCGCCAGGCATGGTGGCGGTCGCGGGCGCGGGCGAGGATCTTCGCCTGCGGATACAGCCGGCGGATCAGCCGCACCGCCTGCAGGTTGCTCTCCGGGTCGTCGGTGCAGACCACGAACACCTCGATGTGCTCGGCGCCGGCGGCGCGCAGCAGGTCGGAGCGCGTCGGATCGCCGTAATAGATGCGGCCGCCGCTGCGGCGCACGTCCTCGACGCGCTTCGGGTCGGCTTCCAGGGCCACGTAGGGGATGCGCTGCGCGGCCAGCAGGCGCGCCACGATCTGGCCGAAGCGGCCGACCCCGGCGACCAGCACGCGCGGCTTCTGCGTGGCCGGATCGGCCGCGGGGACGTCGAAGGCCGGCTGCGCCGGCGGCGGCTCCGGGCGCGCCGCGCGGGCCGCGCGCAGGCCGCGGTCCAGCGCGATCAGCAGCAGCGGCATCAGCGCCATCGAGACGCCGACGATCGCGGTCAGGCGGTCGTGGTTGCCGGCCGAGAGCAGGCGCACGCGCAGCGCTTCCTGGAACACGACGAAGGCGAACTCGCCGCCCAGCCACAGCGTGCCGCCGAGCATCAGTGCCGAACCGCGCGGCAGCCGCGCCACCCGCGCCACCGCGTACAGCACGCTGAACTTCACCACCAGCAGGAGGCCCACGCCGCCGGCGATCAGCCAGGGCTCGCGGGCGATGCGGTCCAGGTCGATGCCCATGCCCACGGCGATGAAGAACAGGCCCAGCAGCAGGCCCTTGAACGGCTCGATCTGCGATTCCAGCTCGTGCCGGTACTCGGAGTCGGCCAGCAGCACGCCGGCGATGAACGCGCCCAGGCCCGGGCTCAGCCCCGCCTGCTGCATGATCCAGGCGCTGCCCAGCACCGCCAGCAGCGCCGTGGCGGTGAACACCTCCGGCGCCTGGGTGCTGGCGACCACGCGCAGGGTGCGGCGCATCAGCAGCTGCCCGCCGAACCAGACCAGGGCCAGCGCACTGATCGCGTGGCCGACCATGGTCCAGCTCAGGGTCTCGTTCTTGACCCCGCCCAGCAGCGGGATGATCGCCAGCAGCGGGATCGCCACCAGGTCCTGGAACAGCAGGATGGCGAAGGCGAGGCGGCCGTGCTCGCTGGCCAGCTCCTTGCGTTCGGCCAGCAGCTGCAGGCCCACCGCGGTCGAGGACAGGGCCAGGCCGAGGCCGGCCACCAGCGCGCCCTTCCAGCTCAGCCCGTAGAACAGCAGCGCGCCGCCGATCAGCAGCGCCGAGACGAACACCTGCGCGCCGCCGGCGCCGAATACCGGCTTGCGCATCAGTGCCAGGCGTGCCGGCGAAACTTCCAGGCCGATCACGAACAGCATCATGACCACGCCCAGTTCCGAGGCGCCGAGGATGTGCGCCGGATCGCGCACCACGCCGATGCCGTCCGGGCCCAGCAGCACGCCGGTGCCGAGGTAGGCCAGCACGGCGACCAGGCCGAAGCGGCGGAACAGCGGCACCGCCACGATCGCCGCGGCGAGCAGCACCAGGGCCAGTTCCAGGCTCAGGGAGGAAGTGAAGGGGGAATCCATTGCCGCGAATTATGCGGCGGCGAGGCGGACCGGAGTTGGAACGGCGCTGCAGCGGTGCCGTGCGCGTGATGCGCGTCGCCTGCCGGGAGGGGTGGTGCAAGACATCGGGGGCCGTAGCTGGGCGCGGTTGGAGCCAGCTGCCGGCAGGGCAGGGCGCGGTGGGCGACACCGGAACCGGGCCGGAGGCCCGCCGCTTACCCGGGGCGCGCCGTCCGTTCGTCGGAAAATGTGAACGCAGTCACATTTCTTAACGGTTGTCTAACCTAAATGGAACCCAGTTCATTGACGCGGGCATCTGCCATAAGTCACGTTTGAAACCGCCCGTCAGGGCGCATTCATAAACTGGGGACAACATGAACCGCTCATCTCTGAACCGCAAACTGCGGCGCAGTGCGTTGACCGTGGCACTGGGCCTCTGCATCAGTTCGGGAGCGCACGCGCAGCAGGCAGTAGGCGCGCTCTTCGGTCAGGCCTCATCCGGCGAAACCGTTGTTGTCGACAATCCTTCCACCGGCTACCACCGCGAAGTCACGGTGGGTGCCGATGGCGCATACCGCATTCCCTCGCTGCAGCCGGGTACCTACCGGGTGACCTTGCGACGCGCGGATGGCAGCACCGTGGTGCGCGACGTGACGGTCAACGTCGGCACCGGTACGCCGGTCATCTTTGCCGGCGCCGGCGCCGGCGCCACCGAGCTGGGCGCCGTGAACGTGGTGGGCACCCGTGGCGTCAATCCGATCGACGTCTCGTCGGTGGCCTCCACCAGCATCCTCACCGCCGAGCAGATCGCCCGCATCCCGGTGTCGCGCGACGCGACCTCGGTGGCGCTGCTGGCGCCGGGCACGGTCAAGGGCGATACCGCCTTCGGCAACCTGGCCTCGTTCGGCGGTTCCTCGGTCGCCGAGAACCAGTACTACCTCAACGGCTTCAACATCACCAACTCGTTCCGCAGCCTGAACTTCGCCCAGGCGCCGTACGAGTCGATCGCCGAGCAGCAGACCATGACCGGCGGCTACGGCGCCGAGTTCGGCCGCTCGCTGGGCGGCGTGGTCAACATGGTCTCCAAGCGCGGTACCAACGAGTTCACCGCCGGCGCCAACGTGTTCTGGTCGCCGGACTCGCTGCGCGAAGAGCCGGCGAACGCGTACTACTCCAACCCGCTGGTCCCCGACGACCTGGGCAAGATCCGCCAGGACAACTCCAAGGACACGCTGGGCGAGTGGGCCGCCTCGGCCTGGGCCGGCGGCGCGCTGGTGAAGGACAAGCTGTTCGCCTACGGCGCGGTCACCTTCAAGAAGGTCGACAAGGACGAGTGGGGCACGGTCCTGTCCAAGACCAACACCTCCGAAACCGAGAAGGGCGACCCGATCTGGCTGGTGAAGCTCGACTGGGCGATCAACGAGGACCACCACCTCGAGTTCACCGGGATGTCGGACAAGCGCACCACCACGACGAAGACCTACAGCAACACCCTCGGCGAACTCGACCGCGGCCCGCTGGTGGGCACCTCGTACAACGAGGCCGGCGGCGAGAACTACATCTTCCGCTACACCGGCTACCTGACCGACACCTTCTCGCTCTCGGCGCTGTACGGCACCAGCGAATACTCGCGTGCGCGCCACCTGGTCACCGCCAACGGCGACCGCGTGGAGTACCGCGGCAACCTCGCCGAACCGGCCACCGGCTGCCCGATCATCACCGACGTGCGCCCGGGCTACCGCCAGGCCATCACCGGCACCTACGCCAGCACCTGCAACATCACCGGCGGCTCGATCGACCGCGCCGACTCCAAGGACACCCGCGACCAGTTCCGCCTGGACTTCGACTGGGAAATCGGCGACCACCGCATCGGCTTCGGCTACGACACCGACGAGTTCGAATCCGTCGCCGGCACCTCGTACGAGGGCGGCCGCATCTGGCGCTATTCGACCAACAACGGTCCCGACGGCATCGCCAACACCGGCGACGAGTTCGACATCGTCCGCGAGCAGATCGTCAACCAGGGCTCGACGGTCCGCGTCGAGCAGAAGGCCTGGTACATCGAGGACAACTGGCAGGTCACCGACACCTTCCTGGCCTACCTCGGCGCGCGCTGGGACACCTTCGAGAACTTCAACGGCGACGGCGAGGCCTACGTCAAGATCGAGAACCAGTTCTCGCCGCGCGTGGGCTTCTCCTGGGACGTCAACGGCGATTCCACGTTCAAGGTCTACGGTACCGCCGGCCGCTACGCGCTGCCGCTGACCGCCAGCGTGGCCGTGCGCGGCGCCAGCCGCTCGCTGTTCACCCGCCAGAACTTCGACTTCACCGGCGTCGACCCGGTCACCGGCGCGCCGATCGGGCTGACCCCGCGCGGCGGGCTGAGCTACATCAACGGCGAGTTCGGCGAGGCGAAGAACGCGGCGACCATCGCCTCCAAGAACCTCGACCCGATGTACCAGGACGAGTACATCCTGGGCGCGCAGTACGCGCTGACCGAGCACCAGAACATCGGCGTCAAGGGCATCTACCGCAAGCTGAAGGCGGCCATCGACGACAACTGCGACTACACGCCGATCTACGACCAGGCGGTGGCCGACGGCCTCGACCCGGTGCTGCCGGGCAGCGGCTTCCCGTACTGCCGCATGTTCAACCCGGGCGCCGATTCGGTGTTCCTCACCGACGTCGAGGACAACGGCGTGCTCCACGAGTACACCGTGCCCGGCGAACTGCTGTCGCCGCCGGCGCGCCGCAGCTACCGTTCGCTGGAGCTGTTCTGGGACGGCGACTGGGACAACTTGTTCGCCAGCGCCTCGTACACGATGTCCTGGAACAAGGGCAATACCGAGGGCGGCGTGAAGTCCGACATCGGCCAGGCCGACACCAGCGTCACCCAGGACTTCGACTACAAGGAGCTGATGGTCGACGCCTACGGCTACCTGCCCAACGACCGCCGCCACAGCCTGAAGGTGTTCGGTGCCTACCGCATCAACGACGAGTGGTCGGTCGGCGGCAACCTGCTGGTGCAGTCCGGCCGCCCGATCAACTGCCTGGGCGTGCTGTACCCGTACCACGGCGGCATCCACCCGTACGGCTCGTCGTTCTTCCGCTGTGGCACCACCGAAAGCGGCGGCGTGGACGGCCCGGCCGATCCGGTGCCGCGCGGCACCGCGGGCCGGCTGCCGTGGACCAACTCGATCGACCTCAACCTCGCCTACGCGCCGAAGTGGGCGCCGGGCCTGTGGTTCAAGGTCGACGTGTTCAACGTCCTCAACAACCAGAAGCGCATCGCGGTGACCGAAGTGGCCGAGGATGGCGCCACCGGCGTGCCGCTCAACACGTACCTGCTGCCGCGTGCCTTCCAGAGCCCGCGCAGCGTGCGCTTCATGATCCAGTACGACTTCTGACCCGCGGTATTTCCTGGCTGTACTTCGCGAGGCCGCCGCAAGGCGGCCTCGCTTCCCGGCAACCGCGCCGGACCGTCCGGCATGGACGCAAGGCGAGGCTATGCTTGGCTCATTCTTTCCGGGCAGGTGCGATGCACTCGATCGTGGAAGCGTGGCGGCAGGCGCAACAGCATGAGGCCGCCGGCGCCTGGCCGCAGGCGCGCCTGCTGTACGAGCGGATCCTGGAGATCGAACCGGCCCATGTACCGGCGCGGCTGCGCATGTCCCGCCTGGCGCAGGCGGCGGGCGACTACGCGGCCTCGCGCGCGCATGCCCTGCGTGCCGCCGCGGCGGTGCGCGAAGGCAGCGGCGTGCGCCATATCGGCCACGTCACCGCGCGCCTGCTGGATTTCGCCGAGGAGAACGAAGCAGTCGCGGTGATCCTGGCCGCGGACTGGAACGACCCGGACGTGATCGCGCACTCGCCCGCGCTCGCCCAGCACCTGTGGCTGTCCGGCCGCTACGCGGAGGCGCTGCGCCTGCTCGATGCCGTGGAGCCGCGCGCGCCGGGCCATCCGCTGCTGCGCCTGACCCGGGCCAACGTGCTGCGCTACCTCGGCCGCATGGACGAGGCCGAGCGCCACTACGAAGCCTGCCTGGCCGTCGCGCCGGGCCTGGCCGATGCGCACTGGGCGCTGGCCACCCATTCGCGCGCGAACCCGCCGCTGTCGCGGGTGCCGCGTCTGCAGCGCGCGCTGGCGGCGGCAGGGGACGACCTCTCGCGCGCCCATCTCTGCTACGCGCTGTTCCGCGAGTTCGACGCGGCCGAGGACACCGCTTCGGCATGGGAGGCGCTGGCGCAGGGCGCCGCGCTGATGCGTCGCCGCCATGCCTGGGACGGTCCCCGCGAGGCTGCGGCGCTGGAGGCGATGATGCAGGCGGGTGTTGCTGCAACGGCGCCCGAGGGGGCGGATGGCGGTCCGCGGCCGGTGTTCATCGTGGGCATGCCGCGCACCGGCACCACGCTGCTCGACCGCATCCTCGGCAACCATCCCGCCGTGCATTCACTGGGCGAGCGCAACGACCTGGCCGCGGCGGTGAGCGAGGCGACCGGCCGCTTCTTCCATCCCGCCGCCCATCCCGGCATGGCCGACCTGTTCGCAGGCGCCGATGCCGCCGGGGCCGGCCGGATCTACCTGCGCCGCACCCGTGCCGGCGCGCCCGCCGCCGCGACCCACCTGGTCGACAAGAACCCGCTCAACCTCAGCTGCATCCCGCTGCTCCTGCGCGCGCTGCCGCAGGCGCGGATCCTGGTCCTGCGCCGCGATCCGCTGGATGCCTGCTTCTCCAACCTCAAGGAGCTGTTCCAGGGCGGCGCGTATCCGTACAGCTACGCGCTGGAGGACCTGGCCAGCCATTGCCGCAACGTGCGCCACTGGACCGCGCACTGGGCTTCCGCCGCGCCCGGCGCGGTGCGCGTGGTCGACTACGAGGCGCTGGCGCGCGAGCCGGAACAGGTCGCCGCGTCGCTGCTGGAGTTCCTCGGCCTCCCTGCCCATGCCGGCCTGCACGACATCGCGGCCAACACCGCGCCCGTGTCCACGGCCAGCAGCAGCCAGGTGCGTGAAGCCGTGCACGACCGCTCCATCGGTGCGTGGCGGCGCTACGCCGTCCAGCTGCAGCCACTGCTCCGCATGCTGGAGGACGCGGCATGAGCTTCCCTGCGCCGCAGGCGATCTGGCCGCTGCTTTCCGCTGCCGAGGAGCACGCCGCGCGCCGCGACTGGGGCGCGGCGATCGCCGCCTGCGGGCAGGCGCTCGGGCAGGTACCTGGCGATCCCTGCACCCTGGTGCAGCTGTCGTATCTGCATTCGCTGGCCGGGCATTACCGCCTCGCCGCGCGGCACGCACGGGAGGCGGCGCGCAGCGGCGCCAGCGAACCGGCACTGCTGGTGGAACTGCTGCCGCGGCTGCGCACCTTCAACCAGGTGCCGGCGATGCTCGAATGCATCGAACGCCTGCTGCCGATGTCGCGCATGCCGATCCCGCTGCTGCTGGCGGTAGCCGCGCAGCTGAGCTACGCCAACCTGCCCGAGCGCGCGATCGCCTTCCTCGACGAGGCGCGCCGCGCCGATCCGGATTTCCCGCCGACGCTGCTGTCGCGCGGCCAGGTGCTGACCTACCTGGGCCGCTTCGAGGAGGCCGGGCAGGACATCGCCCGCGCGCTGCGGCGGGCGCCGGAGATCGCGCAGGGCTACTGGTTGCAGGCCTGGCTCGGCCGGCAGACCGGCGAACGCAACCATGTCGAGGCGATCCGCCGCGAACTGGCCAGGCCCGGGCGCAGGCCCGAGGACGTCGCCCTGCTGGGCTTCGCCCTGCACAAGGAGCTCGACGACCTCGGGCGGTACGACGAGGCCTGGCAGGCGCTGGTCCTGGCCTGCCGTGCCAAGCGCTCGCGCCTGGCCTACGACAGCGCGGCCACCCGCGCGCTGTTCGATGCGCTGGCGGCGTTCGAGCCGGCGTCGCCGCCGGTGCCCGCCATGCAGGAGGATGCGCGCACGCCGGTCTTCATCGTCGGCATGCACCGCTCGGGGACGACGCTGCTGGAGCAGCTGCTCGGCCGGCATCCGCAGGTGCGCGGACTGGGCGAGCTGTACGATTTCACCAGCGCGATGCGCCAGGCCACCGACCACCACTGCCGCGGGGTGATCGATGCGGTGCTGGTCGAGCGCGCGCGCACCGCCGACCTGGCCGCGGCCGGTCGCCAGTACCTTGAAGGCCTGGCCTGGCGGCTGGGACAGGAGCGGTTCTTCAGCGACAAGCTACCGTCGAACTTCCTCAATGTCGGCTTCATCGTCCACGCGCTGCCGCAGGCGCGGATCCTGCACATGGTCCGCGACCCGGTGGAAACCTGCTTCTCCAACCTGCGCGAGCTGTTCTCCGAAGCCAATACCTACAGCTACGATCCGATCGAGCTGGCCGACTACCAACGCATGCATGACGCGCTGATGCGGCACTGGAAGGCGCGCCATCCCGACCGGATCCTCGAGGTCGACTACCGCCGCCTGGTCCGCGACACCGAAGCGGAGATGCGGCGGGTGGCGGCGTTCTGCGGCCTGGATTTCGACCCGGCCATGCTCCAGCCGGGCGCCAGCCGCGGCGTGGTCACCGCCAGCGCGGTGCAGGTGCGCGAGGGCATCCAGGTGCGCGAGAAGCCGAAGTGGGAACCCTATGCGCGCTGGCTGGCGCCGATGATCGAGCGGCTGCAGGCGCCCTGACCGGGGCCAGCCGGCCAGGTCGTCGAATCCCCGGTACCCACTTCCGCTATCCTCGGCCCGGATTCCATCCCGGGGAGCACGCATGGACAGCAGGCGGTGGTTGGCGGTGGCGGGGACGCAGTGGCTGGCATGGTTGGCCCTGCTGGCGTGCACGGCGATGGCGGGGACCGCGCTGGCGGCGCCCGGGGACGTGTGGACGGCCCATGCCAGGGGCATCATCGAGGTCGCCGCCGACGGCACGGTGCAGTCATATACCGTCGAGCAGTCGGTGGGCGCCAAGGTCGACGCGGCGCTCAAGCAGCACGTTTCCAGCTGGCGCTTCGAGCCGGTGATCGAGAACGGCCAGGCGATCCCGGTGCGCGCGCGCGCGGAAATGGTGCTGAAGGCGACCATCGGCGCGGACGGCAACAGTGCGGAGATGGCCGTGGAGAAGGCGGATTTCTACGAACTGCTTGCCGACAGCAACCGGCTCCTCCTCCACGAGGGGGTGCGCATCCCGCCGCCGCGTTATCCGCCGGCCGCGGCCCAGGCCGGCGTCGCGGCGGACGTGGCGATGGTGGTCACCGTCGACGGGACCGGGCGCGTGGTCGGGGCGGAAGTCGAACGCATCGACCTGCGCAGCGAGGTGGAGCGGGCGCCGAAGGCGGCGGCCACCTACGCCCGTGAATTCGAGAGCGTCGTCCGCAGGGTCGTGTCGCGGTGGCAGCTCAACCCGAAGGCCCTGCAGTACGAGGGCGGCCTGGCGCGCACGCGCGTCCCGGTCGCGTTCCAGCTCGAGGGCATGACCTGGGCGCGCCGGCAGACGGTGGTGGAGCCCAAGCCGCTGGCCGACGGCCCGGCCATCGCCAACATGAGCGCCTCCGGCGACATCGCCTCGCCGCGGCTGGTGCTGCAGCACGAGCTGGGCGTGTTCACCGAGGGTTGAGCGCGGCCTGCCCAGGTCGCACCCATCCGCGCCAACGCACGAAACGAGGAAGCCCGCCGGAGCGGGGCTTCTTTCGTTGCGGAACCCCGTCGGGCTCAGCGCTTCATCGAGCTGAAGAACTCGTCGTTGGACTTGGTGTTCTTCATCTTGTCCAGCAGGAACTCCATCGCGCCGATCTCGTCCATCGGGTGCAGCAGCTTGCGCAGGATCCAGATCTTCTGCAGCAGTT
>Ga0182737_1003456_pt1 | contig 11626 bp, 10 predicted proteins | sample eDN5th30CBELigOP_FD_128878 | JGI IMG/M metagenome (GOLD analysis project Ga0182737, IMG submission 128878) | Enriched Organic Plus compost microbial communities from Emeryville, California, USA - eDNA 5th pass 30_C BE-Lig OP (version 2) (version 2) ... | reverse complement strand
TGATGAAAACGGGTGTAGCCGAATCGGGGACGCCGCGGATCCGGCTTTGCCGGTCCGCCAGCGTCGCCCCCTTGAGGGGGAAGCGCGTAGCGCTTCGGGGGTGGGTTTTCACTTCAGACACCTGGCTGCATCAAGTGCTAGAATCGCAGCTTCATACCGGCGCCGATTTGCCTGATCCGCTTGCGGGCGCCTCTATAAATCCAGCTAAAGAGGTCCGTATGACCACTCCCGCCTTGCATCCGGCCGGGGGGCCTGCCCCCGGCGCCGTTTCTCCGCTTGCCGAACCCGGTTCGGTCGGCATCGTCAGCCCCCGGCTCATTCGCTTCGACGAGCCGCTGCCATTGGCCAGCGGGCAATCCCTGCAGTCGTACGAACTGGCCGTCGAGACCTACGGCACGCTCAATGCCCAGCGCAACAACGCCGTGCTGGTGTGCCACGCGCTCAATGCCTCGCACCACGTGGCCGGCGTGTCGGCCGACGACCCGAAAGACATCGGCTGGTGGGACAACATGGTCGGCCCCGGCAAGCCGCTGGACACCAACCGCTTCTTCGTGATCGGCGTGAACAACCTGGGTTCGTGCTTCGGGTCCACCGGCCCGGCCAGCATCAACCCGGCCACCGGCCACCCGTGGGGCGCCGCCTTCCCGGTGCTGACGGTCGAAGACTGGGTGCACGCCCAGGCGCGCCTGGCCGACCGCTTCGGCATCGAGCGCTTCGCCGCGGTGATGGGCGGCTCGCTGGGCGGCATGCAGGCACTCGGCTGGGCCACTACCTGCCCCGAGCGCGTGGCGCACTGCATCGTCATCGCCAGCACGCCGCGGCTGTCGGCCCAGAACATCGGCTTCAACGAAGTGGCGCGCCGCGCCATCATCACCGACCCCGACTTCCACGGCGGCGACTACTACGCGCACAACGCCGTGCCGCGCCGCGGCCTGTCGGTGGCGCGCATGATCGGCCACATCACCTACCTGTCCGACGACGACATGGCCGAGAAATTCGGCCGCAACCAGCGCGAGCCGGCCGAAGGCGGCGCCTACCGCTACGGCTACGACGTCGAGTTCGAGGTCGAGTCGTACCTGCGCTACCAGGGCGAGAAGTTCTCGCGCTATTTCGACGCCAACACCTATCTGCTGATCACCCGCGCGCTGGACTACTTCGACCCCGCGCGCGGCACGGGCGGCGACCTGGCGCGCGCGCTGGCGCCGGCGCGGGCCGACTTCCTGCTGGTGTCGTTTTCCACCGACTGGCGCTTCCCGCCCGAGCGCTCGCGCGAGATCGTGCGCGCGCTGCTCAAGAACGGCAGCCCCGTCACCTACGCCGAGATCGACGCCTCGCACGGGCACGACGCCTTCCTGCTGGACGACGCGCGCTACCACGCGGTGGTGCGCGGCTACTACGACCGCATCGCCCGCGAACTGGGGCTGGATGCGCCGGACGCCGCCGCGGCCAGCGTGCCGGCCACGACGCCGGCCCCCGGGTTCGCGCCCACCCCCGCCGCCGAAGGATACCCCGCATGAGCCCGGTTTCCGCCCGCCCCGGGCATGCCACGGCCGGCATGCGCCCCGACCTGGTCCGCATCGCTTCCTGGATCGAGCCCGGCAGCCGGGTACTGGACCTGGGCTGCGGCGACGGCGCACTGCTGGCCCACCTGCGCGACCAGCGCCAGGTGCGCGGCGCCGGCGTCGAGATCGACGACAGCCACGTCATCGCCTGCGTGCGGCGCGGCGTCGAGGTCATCCAGCAGAACCTGGAAGACGGCCTGGCCCTGTTCGACGACAAGCAGTTCGATACCGTGGTGCTGTCGCAGACGCTGCAGTCCATGCACCGCACCGAGCACATCCTGCGCGAGATGGCCCGCGTGGCCCGCTACGGCATCGTGTCGTTCCCGAACTTCGGATACTGGCCGCACGGCTGGTCGATCCTGCGCGGGCGCATGCCCGTCACCGGCCAGATGCCGTACCAGTGGTACAACACGCCCAATATCCACCTGTGCACCCTGCGCGATTTCGAGCGCCTGGCAGCCGACCTGGGCCTGCGTATCCTGGAACGCGCCACCTTCCACGAAGGCCGCGAGATCACCGTGCTGCCCGGCTGGCGCAGCACGCTGGCGGTGTACCGCTACGCCGCCGACTGATGCCGGCCGCCCGCGGCGGCCCATTGGTTAATATGCCGGGTGTCCGGCGCCCCCCCGCGCCGCCCGCCAGGAGACCCCCTATTACCGCCGCATCGCATGTGTATTTCAGCCGCCGCGTGGCGCCCCTGCTGGTACTGGGCTTCGCCAGCGGCTTGCCGCTGGCCCTGACCGGCGGCACCCTGCAGGCGTGGGCCACGGTCGAGGGCGTGTCGCTGGAGGAAATCGGCTTTCTGACCCTGGTGGGCTCGGCCTACACGCTGAAATTCCTGTGGGCGCCGCTGGTCGACCGCTACGTGCCGCCGCTGCTGGGCCGCCGGCGCGGCTGGATGCTGGTGACGCAGTTGCTGCTGGCGGCGTCCATCATGGCCATGGGCCTGCTGTCGCCGTCGACGGCGCTGCTGCCGCTGGCCTTGCTGGCCGTGGCGGTGGCGTTTTTCTCGGCCACCCAGGACATCGCCTTCGACGCCTATTGCACCGACGTCCTGCGCCGCGAAGAGCGCGGCGCTGGCGCGGCCATCAAGGTGCTGGGCTACCGGCTGGCCATGGTGGTGTCGGGCGGCCTGGCGCTGATCCTGGCCGACCAGTGGCTGGGCTGGGGGCCCATGTACGTGGCGATGGGCGGGCTGATGCTGGCCTGCGCGCTGGCCACGCTATGGGCGCCCGAGCCCGAGCAGCCGGCCAGCGCCCCGCGCAACCTGGGCCTGGCCGTGGTCGAGCCGTTTCGCGAATTCTTCAGCCGCCGCGGCGCCTATACGGTGCTGGCGCTGATCGTGCTGTACAAGCTGGGCGACGCCTTCGCGGGCGCGCTGTCCACCACCTTCCTGATCCGCGGCGCCGGCTTCGACCCGACCGAAGTCGGCACGGTGAACAAGGTGCTGGGCCTGGCGGCCACCATTGTCGGCGCGCTGGCCGGGGGTTCGCTGATGGCGCGCTGGGGCCTGTACCGTTCGCTGATGGCCTTCGGCATCCTGCAGGCGATTTCCAACCTGGGCTACTGGGTGATCTCGGTCAGCCCCAAGAGCCTCTGGCTGATGGGCGGCGCGGTGGGCATCGAGAACCTGTGCGGCGGCCTGGGCACCGCGTCGTTCGTGGCGCTGCTGATGGCCCTGTGCCAGCACCGGTTCTCGGCCACCCAGTTCGCCCTGCTGTCGGCCCTGTCGGCGGTGGGCCGCACCTACCTGGCCGGCCCGCTGACGCCGCCGCTGGTGCACTGGCTGGACTGGCCCGGGTTCTTCCTGCTGACGGTGGCCATCGCGCTGCCGGGCCTGTTGCTGCTATGGAGCCAGCGCCGCACCATCGACGCGCTGGAGCCGCCGGCCTGATGCGCCGGCAACCGGCGCGCGCCGCCTTCGAGGTCGCCCATGTCTGTTGAAACGTCCACGGCATTGCTGCACACCCTGTATCTGGTCGCCATCGTGGCCGAGGCCATGACGGCGGCGCTGGCCGCCGGCCGGCGCGACATGGACTGGATGGGCGTGTGCATCATCGCCTGCGTCACCGCGCTGGGCGGCGGGTCGCTGCGCGACGTGCTGCTGGGCCATTACCCGCTGACCTGGGTGGTGCATCCCGAATACCTGGGCATGACGGCCGGCGCCGCCGTGCTCACCGCCCTGATGGCGCCGCTGATGCGACGCCTGCGCAGCCTGTTCCTGCTGCTGGACGCGCTGGGCCTGGTGGCGTTCACCGTCATCGGCTGCCAGGTGGCCCAGCAGATGCAGATGCCGGTCAGCATCGTGCTGATCAGCGGCATGATCACCGGCTGCGCCGGCGGCGTGCTGCGCGACGTGCTGTGCAACGACGTGCCGCTGCTGTTCCGCAAGGAACTCTACGCCAGCGTGTCCATCGTGACGGGCGGGTTGTATATGGGGTTGTCGGCGCTGGGCTGGCACGCCAACGCGGCCGTGCCGGTGGCGCTGGTGGTGGGCCTGGCGTTCCGCCTGCTGGCCCTGCGCTTTAACTGGCAGATGCCGCGCTTCGTGTATCGCGACGACTGGCACTGATTGCGCAGCGCCGGCCGGTAGCCACTGCCGCGGCATGCGGTGTCAGACACCCTTCGGGGCATCTGACACCAAGGTCGTTCCATCTGCGCTCAGTACAGGCCTTGCTGCCGCATCGCGTCGGCCACTTTCACGAAGCCGGCGATGTTGGCGCCATCCAGGTAGTTGACGGCGGTGCCGCGGCCCTGGCCGTGGCGCACGCAGTTTTCGTGGATGTCGCGCATGATGGCGTGCAGGCGCTGGTCGACTTCGTCGCGCGTCCAGGCCAGGCGGATGGCGTTCTGGCTCATTTCCAGGCCCGACACCGCCACGCCGCCGGCATTGCTGGCCTTGCCCGGCGCGTACAGCACGCCCGCGTCGATGAAGGCCTTGGCGGCTTCCAGCGTGGACGGCATGTTGGCGCCCTCGGCCACGCACTTCACGCCGTTGGCGATCAGGGTGCGGGCGTCGTCGATTTCCAGTTCGTTCTGGGTGGCGCAGGGCAGGGCCACGTCCACCGGCACGTGCCAGGGGCGCTTGCCCGCGGCATAGGCCAGCTTGAACTGGCCGGCGTATTCGGCCAGGCGGCCGCGCTGGTCGTTCTTCAGGTGCATCAGCGCGGCCAGCTTTTCATGGGTGAAGCCGGCTTCGTCGACCACCGTGCCGTCGGAATCGGACACCGTGACCACGCGCGCGCCCAGCGTCATGGCTTTCTCGATGGCGTACTGGGCCACGTTGCCCGAGCCCGACACCGACACGCGCAGGCCGTCGAACGACAGGCCGGAACGCTTGAGCATTTCTTCGGCGAAGTACACCGTGCCGTAGCCGGTGGCCTCGGGGCGGATCAGGCTGCCGCCGAAGGTCAGGCCCTTGCCGGTGAACACGCTGGCGGCCGAGTTCGACAGCTTTTTCATCATGCCGGCCATGAAGCCGACTTCGCGCGCGCCCACGCCCATGTCGCCGGCCGGCACGTCGGTGTCCGGGCCCAGGTGGCGGTGCAGCTCGATCATCAGCGCCTGGCAGAAGCGCATCACTTCGGCGTCGGACTTGCCCTTCGGGTCGAAGTCGGACCCGCCCTTGCCGCCGCCCATGGGCAGCGTGGTCAGGGCGTTCTTCAGGGTCTGTTCGAAGGCCAGGAACTTCAGCACCGACAGGTTCACCGACGGGTGGAAGCGCATGCCGCCCTTGAAGGGGCCGATGGCCGAGCTGTGCTGCACGCGGAAGGCGCGGTTCACGCGCGAGTGGCCCTGGTCGTCGGTCCAGCAGACGCGGAACTGGATGACGCGCTCGGGTTCCACCAGCCGCTCGAGCAGGGCGTACTCGGCGTAATGGGGGTGCTGTTGCAAGAAGGGCCACAAGCTGGACATGACTTCGTGGACAGCTTGCATGAATTCGGGTTGCTGCGGGTCGCGCGCGGCGACCTGGCGCAGAAAGTCATCAAGACTCTGCAGTTTCAACGGGGTCTCCTGGGAACGCCGCAAACCGGTGCAGGATTGCCCGGATGTGGTGCGAATGAGGTCCAATCCAGTGCGCCATCGCACTGGTTCGGTGCGGAATTGTAAGGCGAACGCGAGGCCCGCGCAAAACGCCGCCGCCCGCAAACCCGCATGGATACTGGCTTTGCAGGCAGGTGATTATTGGGGACGTGACACCGCACGAAATGGCGCGAGGCGGGCTGGATCCACCGGTTTAGGGCCCTGCCGGGGCGGTTTTCCTGGGGGAATTTATATGGCCCCATTTTTTGGCGGGGGACATCAGGCATCCGAAGGCTCGTTCCGCCCCGGCGAAACCTCCTACAAGAGCAGGGGGTGGGGCCAATGCCCCGCCCGGGGCCCGCATAATGCGGCCCCTATTTTTGGCGCCCCCGGGAAGGACGCCCCGGCGCTCACAAGCTGGCTTCGTAGTCGATGGTCAGCGGCGCGTGGTCGCTGAAACGCTCGTCCTTGTAGATGGCCACGGCGCGCGCGCGCGCGGCGATGCCCGGCGTGGCGATCTGATAGTCGATACGCCACCCCACGTTCTTGGCCCAGGCCTGGCCGCGGTTGCTCCACCAGGTGTATTGCTCGGGCCGTTCGTCCAGGGTGCGGAAGACGTCGACGAAGCCGCGCTTGTCGAAGACTTCGGTCAGCCAGGCGCGCTCTTCGGGCAGGAAGCCGGAATTCTTCTGGTTGCCCTTCCAGTTCTTCAGGTCGATTTCCTTGTGCGCGATGTTCCAGTCGCCGCAGATCACGAATTCGCGGCCGGTTTTCTTGTGTTCGCGCATCAGGTCGTCGAGCCAGGGGCCGAAGACGTCCAGGAAGCGGTACTTGGCCTGCTGGCGCTCGTCGCCGCTGGACCCCGAGGGCAGGTAGGCGCTGATGACCGACAGGTTCTTCCAGTCGGCCCGGATGATGCGGCCCTCGGCGTCGAATTCCTCGCAGTTCAGGCCGGTCTGCACGCGCTCGGCGGCGTTGCGCAGGTACATGCCGACGCCGCTGTAGCCTTTCTTGATGGCGTGGCAGAAGTGCCCGGTATAGCCGGGCGGATGGCGCAGGTCTTCGCCCAGGTCGTCGTGGGAGATCTTGATTTCCTGCAGGCACAGCACATCGGCGCTGTGCGTCTGCATCCAGGGTTGCAGGCCCTTGCGGAAAGCCGAGCGGATGCCGTTGAGGTTGATCGAGGTAATGCGCAGCACGACGGGACTCCTGTAAAGCGGCCGGCCGGCGCCGGTCCAAGGGCCGAATTTAACCGACCGGCGCGGCCGCGGCCGAAGGCGGGGCGGGCCGCGGCCGGCGGGCGAAGGCGGCTAAAATGCCGGTCTGTCCAGTTTTCCGGAAATCTTGCCGCATGGCCGCCTCCGCCACTTCCACCGATTTTGTCCGTTTCGCCCTCGACGAGGGCGTGCTGCGCTTCGGCAGCTTCAAGGTCAAGTCCGGCCGCATCAGCCCCTACTTCTTCAATGCGGGGCTGTTCAACAGCGGCGCCTCGGTGGGCCGCCTGGCGCAATTCTATGCCCAGGCGCTGCTGGATTCCGGCGTGGCGTTCGACATGCTGTTCGGCCCGGCGTACAAGGGCATCCCGCTGGCCACGGCCACCGCGGTGGCCCTGGCGGGCCATCCCGCCATGGGCGGGCGCGACGTACCCTTTGCCTTCAACCGCAAGGAAGCCAAGGACCACGGCGAAGGCGGCACCCTGGTGGGCGCGCCGCTGCAGGGCAGGGTGGTGATCATCGACGACGTGATCACCGCCGGCACCTCGGTGCGCGAGTCGGTCGAGATCATTCGCGCCGCGGGCGCCGAGCCGGCCGCGGTGCTGATCGCCCTGGACCGCCAGGAACGCGCCGGCCCCGACGACGCCCTGTCGCCCCATTCCGCCGTCCAGGACGTCGCCCAAACCTACGGGATGCCGGTGGTCAGCATTGCTTCGCTGGCGGATATCCTCACGTTGCTGCAGGGTGATGAGGAATTTGCGGGGAATCGGGAGGCTGTGCTGGCGTATCGGGGGAAGTACGGGATTCGCTGAGGCGTTCTCGCTTTTGGGGTGTTAGGTTTGGGTTCTTCTGGCAAAGCAGCAACGAAGCCTACGCAAACCGCCCGTCCCAGCGCTGCGGCGAACCCGAACTACCGCCACGACGCCAACAGAACGCTACCGACCCCTGCCCAGCATCAACTATCCAGCTTCTGCTTCAATAGTTCGTTGACCTGCTGCGGATTCGCCTTCCCCTTGGCGGCCTTCATGATCTGCCCCACCAGGGAATTGAAGGCTTTTTGCTTCCCCGCCCGGTATTCGGCCACGATGGCCGGGTTGGCGGCCAGGACGTCGTCGATCATGGCGCCGATGGCGCCGGTATCGCTGATCTGCTTCAGGCCGCGCGCCTCGATGATGGCGTCGGGCTGGCCGCCCTGTTCGCCGGCCCACATGGCCGAGAACACGTCGCGGGCGATCTTGTTCGAGATGGTGCCGTCGACGATGCGGGCGATCAGGGCCGCCAGGGCGGGGGCCTGCACCGGCGCATCGGCGATGTCCTTCTCTTCGCGGTTCAGCGTGGCGGCGACTTCGCCCATGATCCAGTTGGCGGCCAGCTTGGCCTGGCCCGCGGGCAGGGCGCGCGCCACGTCCTCGAAATAGGCCGCCAGCCCGCGGCTGGACGACAGCTGGGCCGCGTCGTAGGCCGACAGGCCGTAGTCGCGCTCGAAGCGCGCGCGCAGGGCGGCCGGCAGTTCCGGCATCCGGGCGCGCACCTGTTCCACCCATTCGGGCGCAATCACCAGCGGCGGCAGGTCCGGGTCCGGGAAATAACGGTAGTCGTGCGCGTCTTCCTTGCTGCGCATGCTGCGCGTCTCGTCGCGGTCGGCGTCGTACAGGCGGGTTTCCTGCACCACCGTGCCGCCGTCTTCGATCAGCTCGATCTGGCGGCGCGCCTCGAACAGGATGGCGCGTTCCAGGAAGCGGAACGAGTTGACGTTCTTGATCTCGGTGCGGGTGCCGAATTCCTTCTGGCCCACGGGGCGCACCGACACGTTGGCGTCGCAGCGGAACGAGCCTTCCTGCATGTTGCCGTCGCAGATGCCCAGCCACACCACCAGGCTGTGCAGGGCGCGCGCGTAGGCCACCGCCTCGGCGGCCGAGCGCATTTCGGGTTCGGTGACGATTTCCAGCAGCGGCGTGCCGGCGCGGTTCAGGTCGATGCCGCTGGCCGGGTTGCCGTTGGCCAGCGTGTATTCATCGTGCAGCGACTTGCCGGCGTCTTCTTCCAGGTGGGCGCGCGTCAGGTTGACGGTTTTTTCTTCCTCGCCCACGAAGAAGGAAATGGACCCGCCTTGCACCACCGGCAGTTCGTACTGGCTGATCTGGTAGCCCTTGGGCAGGTCGGGGTAGAAATAGTTCTTGCGGGCGAACACCGAACGCGGCGCCACCGTGCCGCCCACCGCCAGCCCGAAGCGGATGGCGCGCTCGGCCGCACCGCGGTTCATCACGGGCAGGCTGCCGGGCAGCGCCAGGTCGACCACATTGGCCTGTGTATTGGGCGCCGCGCCGAAGCGGGTGCTGCTGCCCGAAAAGATCTTGGCGTCGGTGGAAAGCTGGGTGTGCGTTTCCAGGCCGATGACGATTTCCCAGTTCATTGCTCGGTGCCTTGCTGGCCGGGCACGCGGCGGTGCCAGTCGGTGACGTGTTGATAACGGTCGGCGATGGCCAGCAGGCGGCCTTCGTCGAAGTAGCTGCCGATGATCTGCAGGCCGACGGGGCGGCCGCCATTGCCGAACCCGGCCGGGATGGACATGGCGGGCAGGCCCGCCAGGCTGACGCCCAGCGTGTAGACGTCGGCCAGCCAGTCGGCGGTGGGGTCGTCGCGGTTGTCGCCCAGGTTCTTGGCCACGGTGGGCGCCACCGGGCCCATGACGACGTCGCACTGGCCGGCGAAGGCGCGCTGGAAGTCCTGCGCGATCAGGCGGCGCACGCGCTGGGCCTGCAGGTAGTAGGCGTCGTAGTAGCCGTGCGACAGCACGTAGGTGCCGATCAGGATGCGGCGCTTGACCTCGTCGCCAAAGCCTTCGGCGCGCGAGCGGGCGATCATCTGGTTCAGGTCGGCGTATTGCGCGGCGCGGTGGCCGTAGCGCACGCCGTCGTAGCGCGCCAGGTTGCTGGACGCCTCGGCCGGCGCGATGACGTAGTAGGCGGGGATGGCCAGCTCGGTGCGCGGCAGGGAGATCTCGACGCGCTGGGCGCCCAGGGCCTCGAACTGGGCCAGCGCGGCCTCGACCGCGGCGGCCACGTCGGCGGCCAGGCCGGCCCCGACATATTCGCGCGGCACGCCGATGCGCAGGCCCTTCAGGGGCTGGCTGCCGGCGGCGCCGAAACCGGCCTGGGCCGCGTCGTAGGCGGCGCGGATGCGGCCCGGCGCGTTGGGGGCGCCGTCGCAGGTTTCCAGGCTGGTGGCGTCGTGCGGGTCGAAGCCGCTCATGGGGTCGAGCAGTTCGAGCAGGTCGCGGCTGCTGGGAGCCAGCGGGCCGGCCTGGTCCAGGCTGGAGCCGAAGGCCACGATGCCGAAGCGCGACACGGTGCCGTAGGTGGGCTTGATGCCGCTGACGCCGCACAGCGCGGCCGGCTGGCGCACCGAGCCGCCGGTGTCGGTGCCGGTGGCCGCGGCCACCAGGCGGGCGGCCACCGCGGCCGCCGAGCCGCCCGACGAGCCGCCGGGCACGGCGTCGGTGTCCCAGGGGTTGCGCACCGGGCCGTAGGCCGAGTTCTCGTTGGCCGAGCCCATGGCGAATTCGTCGCAGTTGAGCTTGCCGATGGACACCGCGCCGGCGGCCTGCAGGCGCTGCACCACGGTGGCGTCGAACGGGCTGGCGTAGCCCTCGAGCATCTTGCTGCCGGCGGTGGTGCGCCAGCCGCGGGTGACGAAGGCGTCCTTGTGGGCGATGGGGACGCCGGCCAGCGGGCCGGCCGTGCCGGCGGCCAGGGCGGCGTCGGCCGCGTCGGCCTGGGCCAGGGTCAGGGCCTCGTCGATGTGCAGGAACACGTTCAGCTCGCCGGCCGCCTGGGCGGCCGCCAGGGCGCTCTGCGCCAGTTCGCGGGCGCTGACCCGGCGCTGGGCGAGCGCGGCGCGCAGTTCGGCGATCCCGCCGAATTGGGTGTGCAATGCGGAAGTCGTCATGGCTTACTCGATGACCTTGGGGACCAGGAACAGGCCGTCGCGGGCGTCCGGCGCGTTGGCCAGCAGCTCGGCGCGGCGTGCTTCCGAGGCCGTCTCGGTGACGGCGTCGGGGCGCAGGCGCAGGGCGATGTCCTGGTGGGCCGACAGGGGGTGGGCCAGCGGCTCGACGCCCTGGGTATCGGCCGCCTGCAGCCGTTCGATCAGGTGGAGGATGCCGTTGAGTTCGTCCTGGGCGCGGGTGCGCTGGTCGGGGGTCAATTCGATTCTGGCCAGCCGGGCGATGCGGGCCACGTCTTGTTCGTTGAGCGCCATGAGGGGAAACTGAAAAAATTCGAAGGAGCGGGCCGCCGGCGCAAGGTCCGGGTTTACACCCGGGAGCCCTGTGACAAAGCATGAATAGCCCGCATTTATGCGCTATTTCCGGTGAAATTATAAGTTATCATTCACGGTTTAATCGCTGCACTAGATCGGCGGGCCTGTGTTGCGGCCCGCCGCCGGCAGTCCGACCCTAATTCCTGAATCTCGCTGAGCTCCCATGTTCGGATTCCTGCGCAGTTACTTTTCCAGCGATATGGCGATCGACCTCGGTACCGCCAACACGCTGATCTACGTCCGGGGCAAGGGCATCGTGCTCGACGAGCCGTCGGTCGTCGCCATCCGCCACGAAGGCGGCCCGAACGGCAAGAAAATCATCCAGGCCGTCGGCCACGAAGCCAAGCAGATGCTGGGGCGCGTGCCGGGCAACATCGAAGCCATCCGCCCCATGAAAGACGGCGTCATCGCCGACTTCACGGTCACCGAGCAGATGCTCAAGCAGTTCATCCGCATGGTCCATCCGCGCAACATGCTGGCGCCCAGCCCGCGCATCATCGTGTGCGT
>Ga0182737_1003455_pt1:10000-11626 | contig 11626 bp, 4 predicted proteins | sample eDN5th30CBELigOP_FD_128878 | JGI IMG/M metagenome (GOLD analysis project Ga0182737, IMG submission 128878) | Enriched Organic Plus compost microbial communities from Emeryville, California, USA - eDNA 5th pass 30_C BE-Lig OP (version 2) (version 2) ... | reverse complement strand
GGCGGACACTCCGCAGAGAGATCACACCCGTGGCCGTCTCGATGTGGTACACGCTCGCTACCCGCAGCCGAGGATCCACCACCAGCACCTGCTGGTACTTGTCTCCGCCAGGTAGCACGTGTGTGATCAGTTCGGCGGACCCGCCAGGCAACGCCTGGGCCTGAAGGGTCGTAGGGCCCGACCGAAGTTCCGCGAGTGCGGTCACCAGACCTGCAGCTAACAAGGCCGCGACCAGCGCCGTCCGCATAAGTCACCTCTGGCTTATGGGCTTAGGTCGCGAACCTTCTTGCATTCTAGAAGGCCCACAACCCAGTTCAAGGAAAAACTGCCTGTTCCGCAGGGCTTCGCAACGCTGCCGGTCCGACACAACCGGCGCAAACGGCCCCCACTGGGGAGACATGCTGCGCCCGCCGGCTACGGAGAACCCGCTGGGAGAAAGGCGGGGCGGAGAATAGCGGCCTGATCGACCCCCGGCAAGGGCATTTCAATTTTGGCTCAAGTTTGCCCTACCCCTTGGCCGATACGGGGCGTTTCACTGCCAACGAGGGGGGGCAGGGAATCCCCACCCCAAGCATCAGTGAGGGCTCTTCCCGGTAAGCCTGAAGCGCAAGCGAAGGAACACTAGGTACACGCAGCACCCCCAGCAATCCTAAGCGTGAGCGAGGGTTCTTCCCGACCGGCGTGAAGAGTAATCGCCGCTGTGCGATTGACGCTGCATCGCCCATTCACCGGATGCGAGCATCCGGGCTACCGGCAAGCGAAGGAACACCGGCTATAGAGCGGGTACGCCGCCGCGTTTACGCGGCGCGGCGCTGCGAAGCCGCCGACGATTCGATCGTCGCCGTTACCGGTACGCCGTCGCGGGCGACAATCCGCACCTGGCCATCGCGGGCGACGCGGTAATGAATCCCCCGCCACACCACGCTGCGGCCAAAGCACGCACACACCAGCCCAATCCAGTTGGCCAGGCCAACAAACGGCCCGCACAACAGATCGAACCAGCGGCTGCCTCGCAGTTCCCGGCTCAAGTGCGGCACGGTGTGCGACACGATCCGCTGCCGCTGCCAGTTGCAGAACAGATAGCCGGCATACAAGGCCGCGGTCATCGAGAGCGGCATCCAGGCCCACGCCGCGCCGTCCGCGGCTCCAGCAATCCCGGCAATCAGGTTGCCCCAGAAAGCGAATGTGCCCGTGGTCGAAGCCGCCAGCCCCAGCCACCACCAGAACGGCGCGTAGAAGCGAATCATCTTGTCCTGGCGGCGCATGAACTCGAAAGCCTGAGCCGCCGAGTAATCGCACGCCGAAGCCACGGTGCAGCCCGGCTCGTACTCGACCCGGTGCTTGGCCTTCCGCAGCGCGGCGCCCGCCACTACGTCGTCGCTCAACGTGCCCGGCCACGCGGGGCGGATCAGCTCAAGAAACACCTTGCGACGAATCGCCCAAGAGCCGCCCCAGATCGGGTTCATCCCGCCCGAACCATAGATCGACAGGATGTATGTATTGATGCTGGTCAGAATCAGGTTGGGCAGCGAGTTCCGCTGCGGGACGAGGCAGCGATAACCAGTCGTGGCGGTCACCTTGGGATTGTCCAGCCGGCGGACCAGCAGCCGCAGCCAGCCGCTGCGC
>Ga0182737_1003455_pt1:0-5000 | contig 11626 bp, 4 predicted proteins | sample eDN5th30CBELigOP_FD_128878 | JGI IMG/M metagenome (GOLD analysis project Ga0182737, IMG submission 128878) | Enriched Organic Plus compost microbial communities from Emeryville, California, USA - eDNA 5th pass 30_C BE-Lig OP (version 2) (version 2) ... | reverse complement strand
ACCTTCGTCTGCTGATTTGCGTTGCGGTTCTGCTGGCTGGCACCACGCCCGGCATGGCCTCCGAATGTCTCGATTGCCGCCCCATCGTGGGTGACGAGAAGTTCGTAGGGCATTTCGCGCCGTCCGGCTCGCACTCCCCGCTGAACTGCCCCAAATGTGCGGGCGTTGGCGGCGACGGCGTGGGCGGTAAGGCCGGCTGCTACAAGTCGGAGCAGGAAATGCTCCTGTTCGGGCCAGACTGCAACGCCTGTTGCCACGTCAACTGGGCCTCGTCGCCGGAATACACCGAAGCCGATTCGCTCACCCAGCGGTTCAACCCGGCCTGGTACGCCTCGGCAGACGGCTTGTTCCTGCTGCACGACACGAGTAACCCTCGCACCTTTGCCCGCGATGCTCTGGGGCAGAGCGTGCTCAGCAGCGACGACCTGGATTTTGAGTTCGAAGGCGGCATGAAGGTGCTGCTGTCGTACGCCTTCACGACCGATTTTCTGATCGAAGCCGTCTACCTGGGCTCGCCGCGGTGGGACGATTCATTCGCCATTCGCGATAGCTCGCCCAACCCGTTCGGCGGTACCGGTAACATCCGTTCGATCCTGGGCGAGTTCACGGCCCCGCTTGGGGTGGGCCTGGCCAACTATGCCTCGCTGTCGGTCCGCTCGCAGATGGATAGCTTCGAGCTGAACTATCGCCGCCGGGTTGGTTTGATCTGCGGCCCGCTGGAAACCTCGTTCATGATGGGCGTGCGGTACATGAACCTGCGGGAGTCGCTCGATTTTGTCACCGTCTCCGACGCGCCCGTGGCCACCACCAACGACTTGCGCGTCCGCACCCAGAACCATCTGATCGGTCTGCAGCTCGGCGGCCTGGCCGCGTACCGGATCAGCGACAAGACCTGGTTTGAGGGCGATATTAAGGCGGGCCTGTACCAGAACTCGGCTCGCCTGAACTCCGCCTACACCGTGGCCACGCCGGCCGGCGCCAACGTGTTCGAGTTCAACGATCACCGTGGCGAGGTGGCCGTGGTGGGCGACTTCGACTTCCGCTCGCACGTGCGGCTGACGCGGAACCTGTCGATGCACATCGGCTATCAACTGATTATCGCCGACGGCTTGGCCTTGGCCCGCGACAACGTGCAGCAGAACCTGGCCCTACTCACCCTGGGACCTGCTCGGGTGCAGGAGAATGGCCTGTCGTTCTTCCACGGTCCGCACCTGGGCGGCGTGTTGTCCTGGTAAGCGTCCCCACCGGGGGCAGCCGATGGCGGCAGTGTAAGTGCTGTAACCGCCAGGGCTTATGGTATCCGCAAGGTTGGCCCCGAGGGAAATCTCGGGGCCGCTTTGGCCGTTTATCTTCTCGGACCCCTACTGCCACTGCTGGCAGCTCGTTCTTGGGGGGAATAAGTGCCGTAATACGGGGCGAATCACTAGATGCGCCCGGTACGGCGAATCGCCGCAATCTGCCGGCAAATAGTTGAATCACGCCGCGGCAAAGCATACAACGGAATTGTTGTGAACGGGTCTGTCCCGGCGTCACAATGGGAGGGGCGACTTTTCCTGTTGCGCGTGTGCCGTCTCAGCCGCGCGTGGTGGCAGTTGTTCCTACCAGCCAAGCGGTACCCTGCCGTTAACGTGGCGCGAGCGCGTATGGCCGTTCACAATCCGCTGGAGAAGCTTGCTGCCTGGCCGACCTCGCCGCCGGGCGCATGGCAACTCCCGGCGATTGAATGCGAACCATCGGGCAGCCTTTAGGTAGTAAGACGAACACAATCGGCGTTGCAGTCGAGGAGACGTTCCTATGAGCGATGCTACGGACACCCGCCCGGCTGGCGAGGGTTCCGCTGTCCGCCGGCGACCAGGTCCGGAGAAGCCCGCTGCCAATAAACCCGGTGCCGAAGCTGGCGCCGAGAAGCGGCCTGCCGCGCCCGCTCCAGGGGCTGCCCCTCGTCGCGGTGCTGCCGCGGCGGGTGCTGCGCCAGGGACTGCGCCGGGTAAGCCCGGTAACGGCAAGCCCGCGGCTGCCAATGGTACCGCCGCCAAGGCTGCGCCCGCTGGTGGTCCGGTGTTGGCCGGCGCCAAGGCGGCCCCCGCGGCTACGGCTCCCGTGCCTCCTATTCAGGAGCTGGAAGCGGGCAGCTACCGCAACGTGTTCATCATGGCCGGTGCGGTGTTCACGTCGCTGATCGTGCACCTGGGCGTGATCATCATGCTCGGTCTGATCTTCGTCGTGGCGGCTGTCGTGGCCGATCCGCCGCAGTTCGAAGCGATCACCGAGCGCGAGCAGGAAGTGATCACCCAGATCGTGGACAATTCCACGGTGCCCTCGACCAATATGTCGGCTCCCAGCCAGAGCGTGGCAGCCGTGCAGGCCGGTCATACCAGCGCCATTTCATCGCCAGTTGCGACGCCTACCCTGGATACCGAGGTCGCCGCCGAGAGCGAGATCTCCGTCGCCGTCGGCCCGCTGGCCCTGGTCGAAGGCGTGCCCGCGGCCACCATGAGCATGGAACTGCCCGAGGGCACCCCCGGCGACCCGCAATCGGTCGTCGATAGCGTCGACGAGGCTATGGACCGCATCACCCAGGAAATCCTGGGCATGATGGCCAAGAACAAGGTGCTGGTCGTCTGGCTGTTCGACGAATCCGAAAGTATGAAGGACGACCAGCAGGAGATTAAAGGCAAGATCGAGCGCGTTTATCAGGAGCTCGGCCTGCTGGGTAAGACCAAGGGCGACGTGCTGATGACCGGCGTCGCCAGCTACGGCAAAGACCTGCACATCCACAGCCAACAGCCGACTGGCGATCCCGAAACCGTCCGCAAGTACATCGACGCGGTGCCCGTCGACGAGTCCGGCGAAGAACAGATGTGCTTTGCCGTCGGCAAGACGATCAACTACTTCAGCAAGTTCGCTCGCGGCCGCCAGATGGCTGTGATTCTGGTGACCGACGAATCGGGCGACTCGGCCACCAACTACCAGTTGCTGGAACCGACCATCGCCGAAGCCAAGAAGGCTCGCAGCCGCATCTACGTGCTGGGCCGCGAAGCCGTGTTCGGCTATCCGTATGCCTACATGCGGTGGCAGGACCCCAAGACGCAGATCAACTACTGGCTGCGGATTGACCGCGGTCCGGAAACCGCCTTTGTCGAGCAGCTCCAGACCGACGGCTTCTGGCGGCGTTTTGATGCCCATGCCAGCGGCTTCGGTCCCTACGAGCAGTCGCGCATGGCGCGCGAGACCGGCGGCATCTTCTTCATGCTGCCCAGTCCGGAAACCAACCTGGTGCGGCGCGATGATCGCAAGTACGCCTTGGCCAGATTGCGGCCCTACATGCCCAACCTGGAGGATCGCGACAGCTACGCCAAGGACCGCGACCGCTCCGAGATGCGGAAGACGCTGTGGAAGGTCATCAACGACCTGAACCCATGGCAGAACGACGTGATCAACATGCGGGAACATTTCTCGATGGACGATGCTGAGTTCCGTCAGCAAGCTCTGAAGGAAATGGAAGACGCCCGCAAGTACGTGATCTACCTCGATGCGGCCGAGAAGGCCCTGGAGAAGCTGGCCGAGCAGCGGCGGAAGGAAACCTATCCGCGTTGGCAGGCCAACTACGACCTGATCTATGCCCAGGTGCTGGCCTACAAGGTGCGGATCTACCAGTACGGTGCCTACCTGCAATGGTGGCTCGATAATCCGGACAAACGTCCCAAGAAGAGCATCAAGCCGCCCAATCCGCGGACGACCTTAACCCGCTGGGATATCCGTACCCGGAAGGAAGTCATCCCCACGCCGAACTTCCCCAAGGAAGAGCTCGACAAGTACATCGCCAAGAGCAGCGAGCTGTTCAAGAAGGTGATTGCTGACCACGCGGGCACGCCTTGGGAAAGCCGGGCCAAGTACGAACTGTCCCGTGGTTTCGGCGTGCACCTGGTGCAAGAGTGGGACGATCCGCGCCGCGGCCGGAACGTCAATCTGCCCAAGTTCTAAACCGGGCGTGTTAACCACCGCCTGTTGCTCCTATCGCCCACGGCCCATCAAGTGCTTGCACTTGGTGGGCCGCTGGTCATTTGGGGCACGCGTTACCGAGCTGCTGTAGGGGGACGCCGCGCCCCTAGCGATGCTTGCTGCTGCCACCAAGAGCCGCCGGCGCAAGCTGCCTTGACCCCCACGCCCAGCTCTCGCTATGCTTCGGCCGGCACCCTCGTACGTGGGGGGCGTTTGTTGTGTGCGGCCCATCGGCAAGGCTGTTTCAGTCCGGAAACGAATCATGCAGGATGCAGTTCGCGGCCGGCCAATTCTCGCCTGTCTGCCCGACCGTTTGCGGGACGTCGAATCCGGCAGCAGCCAGCCTGAGGGAATGGTTGGGCTCAGTGCCTGGCTCACGGCCAGCATTGAGCGCCGCCCTGCCCTGTGGCTATTGGGGCTGCTCTTGATGGCGGCGGTACCCCGGCTGGTGCAGGCCAGCCGCATCGAGGTGCTGTGCCCGGATGGCGCGTTCTATGTCACGCTGGCCGAGCAACTGGAGCAGGGCCAGATCAGCGCCAGCAACAGTGCCTACGGTTTCAACGTCTACACGCTGACGCTCGCACTGTTGCACCGCGCCGGCTTGGACTGGGAAACCGCGGCCAAATGCTGGGGCGTGCTGTGCGGCACATTGGTCGCGTTGCCGCTCTTTGGCTGGGTGCGCCGGCAGTTCAATCCGTCGCTCGCCCTGGTGGCCTGCTGCCTGTACGCCTTTCATCCCAAGATGATCGAATGGTCGGGTGAGGTGGTTCGCGAAGCCACCTTCTGGCTGCTGTTCACATCCACGTTGTATTTCAGTTGGCGGGCGGCCAGCGAAGGCCGCTTGCGTTACTTCGCCGCCGCTGGCGTGCTGCTCAGCCTGGCGGTCCATACCCGGTTCGAAGGCTGGTTCCTATCGGTGCCGCTGCTGCTGTGGACGGCTCGGCGGATGTGGTACGCGCCGCCGCTTCGCCGTCGGCTGTGCGGTGGTCTGGTGGTCG
>Ga0182737_1003454_pt1 | contig 11627 bp, 8 predicted proteins | sample eDN5th30CBELigOP_FD_128878 | JGI IMG/M metagenome (GOLD analysis project Ga0182737, IMG submission 128878) | Enriched Organic Plus compost microbial communities from Emeryville, California, USA - eDNA 5th pass 30_C BE-Lig OP (version 2) (version 2) ... | reverse complement strand
CATCACCGCGAAGGCGGGACCCAATGCCCTCGCCGTCCTCGCCATTTCCGAGGAAGGCGGCCTGCTGAACGCGCCCGATGTCTATATGGACAAGATCGCGGTCGGCCCCGGCTATCCGGAAGACGTGATCGACCTCAACAGGTCGGTGCGGGAGAATGTCGAGGCCGTCGCGAAGGCGAAGGGCGTCGCGCCCAACGAGATCATCGTGTGCGTGCTCGACCGTCCCCGCCACGAAAAGATGATCGCCGAGTTGCGCGCGATCGGCTGCGGCGTGTCGCTGATCCCCGACGGAGACGTGGCGGGCGTGATCGCGACGACCAACCCGGAAACCAATATCGACATCTATATGGGCAGCGGCGGCGCGCCCGAGGGCGTGCTGGCCTGCGCTGCGCTGCGCTGTGTCGGCGGGCAGTTCAAGGGCCGCCTGCTGTTCCGCAACGACGACGAACGGTCCCGCGCGCGCAAATGGGGCATCACCGATCTCGACAAGGTCTATGACCTGAAGGAACTGGCGCGGGGCGATTGCATCTTCGCCGCGACGGGCGTGACCGACGGGTCGCTGCTGCGCGGGGTGAAGCGGATGCCGGGCGGCCTGCTCACCACCGACAGCGTCGTGATGCGCGCCTCCTCCGGCACGGTGCGCTGGGTGAAGGGCGAGCACCGGATCGAGCGCAAGGACAAATAAGCGCGGGCCACGGCTCCTGGAAGAAGGCGGGGTCCACTCCCCCGCCTTTTTTATTTCTTCAAGCGATAGCCGGTGCGGAACATCCATATCACCAGGGAAACGCACAGGAAGAGCATCGCCGCGATCACGCCGAGGCTGATGCCCATCGCGACGTCGCCCCGGCCGAAGAAGGTCCAGCGGAAGCCGCTGATGAGGTAGATCACCGGGTTGAACAGCGTGATCGTGCGCCACGGATCGGGCAGCATGGATATGGTGTAGAAGGCGCCGCCGAGGAAGGTCATCGGCATGATGACGAGCAGCGGCACGAACTGCAACTGCTCGAAATTCTGCGCCCATATGCCCAGAATGAAGCCGAAGAGACAGAAGCTGACCGCGATCACCACCATGAAGGCCAGCATCGCGAGCGGGTGCGCGACCTGCACGTCCACGAACAGATGCGCCGTCGCGAAGATGACGAGGCCGACGATCATCGACTTGCTCGCCGCGGCGCCGACATAGGCGACGACCGTTTCCAGCGGAGAAAGCGGAGCGGAGAGCACCTCGTATATCGTGCCCGTCCATCGCGGCATATAGATGCCGAAACTGGCGTTGAAGATGCTTTCCTGCAACATGGAAAGCATGATGAGGCCCGGTACGATGAACGCGCCATAGGCGATGCCGTCGATCGCCTCCATGCGCGATCCGATCGCCGTGCCGAACACGACGAAATAAAGCGACGTGGTGATGACCGGCGTCATCAGGCTCGTCCAGAAGGTCCGGCCAAAGCGATGGATTTCCGAAGCGTAGATAGTCCCTATGCCGCGCCAGTTGATCGCGCCGACGCGTCCTGCTGCCCCGCTCATGGGGTGGTCTCCTTCCCCGGCGGGGGCACCATTTCCCCCGGCGCCATGTCCCCGGAATGGACCAGCCCCACGAATATGTCCTCCAGCGAGCTTTGCCGGGTGCTGAGATCGGTATAGCCGATGCCCAGCGCCTCCAGCCGGTGCATCAGCGCGGGGACGCCGCTGCCTTCCCGCGCGCGCGCATCGAACAGATATTCCAGATCCCGCCCTCCGGATTGGAGGGAAAGGTTCCAGTCCGCCAGTTCGGCGGGCACATCCTCCATGGGTTCGGCGAGATGCAGGGTCAGCGTCTTGGTGCCCAGCTTGTGCATCAGCGCCTCCTTCTCGTCCACCAGCACCAGCCGGCCGCCGTTGATCACCCCCACCCTGTCGGCCATCTCCTCGGCTTCCTCGATATAATGGGTGGTGAGGATGATGGTGACGCCGGTTTCGCGCAGGTCGCGCACCAGCCGCCACATATCCTTGCGCAACTCCACATCGACGCCCGCCGTAGGCTCGTCGAGGAACAGCACGCGCGGTTCATGGGCGAGCGCCTTGGCGATCATCACCCGGCGCTTCATGCCACCGGACAGTTCCATGATCTTGGCGTCGCGCTTGTCCCACAGGGTCAGGTCGTGGAGGATCTTCTCGATCAGCGCGTCGTCGCGGGGCCTGCCGAACAGGCCCCGGCTGAACCGCACCGTCGCCAGTACCTTGTCGAAGGCGTCGTTCTGCAACTCCTGCGGCACCAGCCCGACCTGGCGGCGCGCCGCCTTGTAATCGCGGATGATGTCCCGCCCGCCGACCGTCACCTGCCCCTCGGTGGGCGTCACGAGGCCGCATATGATGCTGATAAGCGTCGTCTTGCCCGCGCCATTGGGGCCGAGCAGCGCGAATATCTCTCCCTCGCGGATGTCGAGGTCGATACCGTGGAGGGCGATATGACCGGAGGCATAGGATTTGCGCAGCCCCCGCACGGAAATGATCGATGACATGAAAGTGATTCTCTTCTCCGGCGGGATGACGGCGCGGTATCCGAGCATAGCCATCCCGCCCCTGCTGACAAGCACCCCCCATGCACGCAGCGGCGCGGCTTTTTCTGGCACTGCCCGCTTTATGCGCAAAACCGGTTCCCACTTTCGCACGCGATGCTCTAGGACGGTGGCATGCAAGCGATCAGTCAGATACCCCTTTCGATCAGCGGCCAGACATGGTGCTGGCGCGGTGACCGTGCCGGCGCGAGCGGCGATACCCTTCATCCCGACGATCTGGTGACGCAGTTGCTGCTTGCCCGGGGTTGCGCGCGGGAAGAGGTGGAGGCGCACCGCGCCCCGACCATCCGCCATTTCCTGCCCGATCCCTCGATCTTCCGCGACATGGACCGCGCCGCCACGCGCCTCGCCGATGCGGTCCAGCGCGGCGAGCAGGTGACGATATACGGCGATTATGACGTGGACGGCGCGACCAGCGCCGCCCTCCTCATCCGCCTGCTGCGTGAGGTGGGGCTGGAGGCAGGCTATTATATCCCCGACCGGCTGATGGAAGGCTATGGTCCCTCCGGCGAGGCGCTGGTGCGGCTGGCGCAGGGCGGGTCCACCCTGATCGTGACGGTCGATTGCGGCGCGCAGGCGTTCGAGGCGCTGGGCATGGCGCGGGAAGCGGGGGTCGACGTGATCGTCGTCGATCATCACAAGTGCGCGACGGAATTGCCCCCAGCCCTCGCACTGGTCAATCCCAACCGCCTTGACGAAAGTGCGGAAGGTGCCGCGCATGGCCATCTGGCGGCGGTCGGCGTCGCCTTCCTGCTGGGCGCGGCGCTGGTGCGGGAGTTGCGCGGGCGGGGATGGTTCGCCAGCCGCGTCGAGCCGCGCCTCATCGACCTGCTCGATCTGGTGGCGCTGGGTACGGTCGCCGATGTGGCGCAGTTGCGCGGGCTTAATCGCGCCTTCGTCGCGCAGGGGCTGCGGATCATGGCGCGCAAGGGCAATGGCGGGCTCAACGCGCTTGCGCAGGCGAGCCGCCTTGCCCGCGCGCCGCTGTGCCATGATCTGGGCTTCGCGCTGGGTCCGCGCATCAACGCGGGCGGTCGCGTGGGCAAGTCTGACCTCGGCGTGCGCCTGCTGACGACGCGCGATGAGGAGGAAGCGCGCATCATCGCGGAGGAACTCGACCGGCTGAACGAGGAACGCCGCGCGATCGAGAGGATGGTGCAGGATGAGGCGGAGCGCATCGCCGAAAGCCAGACCAACCGGGCCGTGATGCTGGTGTCCGGGCAAGGCTGGCACCCCGGCGTCATCGGCATCGTCGCCGGCCGGTTGAAGGAGAAATTCGGCCTGCCCGCGCTTGTCATAGCGCAGGATGAGGACGGCCTCGGCAAGGGGTCGGGCCGCTCCGTCGGAGGGGTCGATCTCGGCGCGGCGATCCTGGCGGCGAAGGATATGGGCCTGCTGATCGCCGGAGGCGGCCATGCGATGGCGGCGGGGCTGACGGTGGCGCGCGACAGGATCGACGCGCTGCATGATTTTCTGGACGAAAGGCTTGCCGCCGCCGTCGCGGTCGCGCGGGCGGAGCGGATGCTCCCGCTGGATGCGATGGTCGCGCCGCGCGGGGTGAACCCCGATCTGGTGCGCAGCCTGGAGGAAGGCGGCCCCTATGGCGTGGGTTGGCCCGCCCCGCGCATCGCGACCGGGCCGGTCCGGCTCGTTCGCGCCGATGTGGTCGGCACGGGCCATGTGCGGCTGGTCGTCGCCGGGCAGGATGGAGCGTCGCTCAAGGCCGTCGCCTTCCGGCAGGCGGACAGCGCGCTGGGGCAGGAACTGCTGCATGGCGGCAGGGATCGCCGCCTGTGGCTGGCCGGTCGTGCGAAGATAGACGATTGGGGCGGCGGCCATTCCGCCGAATTGCATGTCGATGATGCGGCCTGGGCCGGATAGGGATTTTTTCGGCGGCGGATGTTTTTTTGCTCTTTTCCGGGTTGACCCGTGAAACGCTTCCCCCTAATGCGCCCTCACCTCGCTGAAACGCTTGAAAAAGCAACCGGCATGGCCCCTTCGTCTAGCGGTCTAGGACGCGGCCCTTTCACGGCTGAAACACGGGTTCGAGTCCCGTAGGGGTCACCATTTTGGAATTGCCGCATATTTTGCGGCTCCATTTTCAAGTTCCCCCACTTGAGGGATTTGAGTCCCATGCCTTCACCGAACCATGTTGGTGACGGATAGCTGTTGATCCTTCCGCGCCGATCCCGCATCCCCTGTCGCACCGACAGGACAGGACGCGCCGCATGAACCGCGACATCGCACGATTGGGAACGACGATATTCGAAACCATGTCCGGCCTTGCGCGGGATCTGGGGGCGATCAATCTGGGGCAGGGATTTCCCGACGGCCCCGGTCCGGCTCCGCTGCTGGAGGCCGCCGCCCGCGCGTTGACCGAAAAGTCGAGCCAATATCCGCCGATGCGGGGTCTGCCGGAATTGCGCGGCGCCGTGGCCGATTATTATGCGGTTCATCAGAAGCTCGACCTGAAGCAAGAAGAAATCATCGTCACCTCCGGCGCGACCGAGGCGCTGGCCGCCGCGCTGCTGGCGCTGCTCGATCCCGGCGACGAGGTGATCCTGTTCCAGCCGCTCTACGATGCCTATGCGCCGCTGGTGCGGCGGGCGGGCGGCGTGCCCCGCTTCGTCAACCTGACGCCACCGCACTGGCGCCTTCCGCTCGACAGGATCGGGCATCAGGTGACGGCACGCACGCGGATGCTGCTGCTCAACAGCCCGCACAATCCCACCGGCAGCCTGATCGATGACGAGGAATGGCATGTCCTCTCCGATTTGTGCGAGCGCAACGACCTCATCCTGCTCTGCGACGAAGTGTGGGAGGCGATGCTGTTCGGCGAAGGGATGCACCGCTCCCCGCTCGCCATGACGGCGCTGCGGGAACGGGCTGTCAAGATCGGGTCGGCGGGGAAGATATTCTCCCTCACCGGCTGGAAGGTGGGCTGGGCCTGCGCAGCCCCGCCGCTGGCCGAAGCAATCGGGCGGATGCACCAATATCTGACCTTCACCACGCCGCCCGCGCTGCAATGGGCGGTCGCGGAGGGGCTTGCGCTGCCGCCCGCATGGCATGACGCCCATCGGCGGCAATATCTCGCCGGACGCAGCCGTCTGGCCGAAGGGCTGAGGCAGGCCGGCTATGCGGTGCAGGAAGGGCCGGGCACCTGGTTCCTGCTGGTCGATCTGGAACAATCCGACATCGCGCTCGACGACGGGGCTTTCTGCGAGAAGCTGGTGAGGGACGCCGGGGTCGCCGCCATCCCCCTCTCCGCCTTTTACGAGCAGGACGCGGAGACGCGCTATGTCCGCTTCTGCTTCACCAAGGCGCCGGAGGTGCTGGACGAGGCGATAGAGCGGCTCGCGACCTTTCGCGGCCGACTGCGCTGAGGTCCGGTTCGGTACAGGCGTTCAGCGGGGCAGTTCGCCCAGCCATTGCCCGATCATGGAGCGCCCCGCCGCCACCGCCCCCGGTCCCAGTTCGTCATGGATGGCCCGCAGGGAATGGTCGCTCTCTCCAGCCTCGGCCACGGCCTCCGGCCATTGCGCCATCCATTCATGGAAGCGCGCATCCTCGCCCATTTCCGCGTGGAATTGCAGCGCCAGCAGATTGCTGCCGCGCCGGAACGCCTGATATTCGTACACATGGCTCGACCCCAGCAATTCCACAGTGTCCGGCAGGGTGAAGGTGTCGCCGTGCCAGTGCAGCACCGGCACCTCCTCCAGATGCCGCAGCGGAGAGGCGCGGCCCGCCTCGTTGAGGCGGATCGGATGGAAGCCGACTTCCTTGCGCGGCCCCGCATAGACATGCCCGCCCAGCGCCGCGGCGATCATCTGCGCGCCGAAGCAGACGCCGAGCGTGGGGCGATCCGCCTCCAGCCGCGCTTTCAGCCGCCGCAACTGGCAGGCGATCCACGGATAGCGATCCTGCTCATAGACGCCCATTGGCCCGCCCATCATGATGAGCAGGTCTGGCTCCCGCAGGTCGAGATGGGCGAAGGCGGGATCGGCGACGTCGATGCGATCCAGCTCATAGCCCGCTTCCTCGATCGGATGGCGAAACCCCGCAATCCCCTCGTGCGGGACATGACGTATGATGAGTCCCTTCTTCATGGACCGGCACGATATCTTCCACATCCGGATCGAGGGAAGAAAGTCTTTCTTGGCCGTAGACAAATCCGGCTGGCGCATCGGGAAAATTCGCAAAGCGCGCCTAGGGGCGGAAGAATGCAAGGGTCCCTTCATCAATTCATGGCAGAAGGGCGCTTCAAAGCTTGTCATCCGGCGCAAGCGTCCGCAAACCGGGCTGGCACCGCGAAGAACAGGGGAACGGGTCGATGTGGTCGGGAATCGAATGGCGGTTGAAGCGTCCGCTCTATAACTGGCGGTGCAGGGCCGTTCTCGATACACCGCCGGTGGAGGCGCGGCAGGATGGCGTCGTGCTGTTCTCGATGATCGGCACGGAGGTGCTGATCCCCTATCTGGTCGCGGCGAAATCCCTGCACCATCACCTGCGGCGCGGCCGTTTCGTCATCATGGACGACGGCACGCTGACGGACCGCGACCGGGCGATGCTGGATCGCCATCTGGGCGGCCCCCGGATAGTTTCCCTCCACGATGTCGATGTCGGCCCCTGCCCCCGTGGCGGCACATGGGAAAGGCTGCTCACCATCCTCGACATGGCGGCGGACGACTATGTGATCCAGCTCGATTCGGATACCGTCACCACCGGTCCGGTGCCGGAAGTGATCGACGCCATTGCCGGCAATGCCAGCTTCACGCTGCTGGGCGCAGAAACGCCGGTCGAGGCTATCACCGGCGTGGCGGATTTCACACGCCGCTCCTTCCCCGGCGGCGCGCCGACGCACGAATGCCGCACCGGGCATATACAGGGCGCGACCGAATCGATCCTGACGGAACTCGCCATCCCCGGCTGGCCGGATCTGCGCTATGTGCGCGGCTGCTCCGGTTTTGCGGGCTTCGCTCGCGGGCAGGACAGGCGGCTGGCGACCGCCTTCTCTCAGGCGGCGAGCGCGCTGCTCGGGCCGAAACGCTGGAGTGAATGGGGAACCGAGCAGGTCACGTCCAGTTTCGTCGTCGCCAACGATCCCAACGGGCGCGTGCTGCCCGCCGCCCGATACATCAACTATTGGGGCGAGCCCCTGCCCGCCGATCCGCGCTTCCTGCATTTCATCGGCACCTATCGCTGGCACCGCTTCGAATATCCGAACCGCTCGATGGAAGCGATCCGCGCGCTGGGGCATTGATCCGCGTCAGCCCTCGGCAGGCATCTCGATGGTCCGGTTGCGCAGCATCGCGATCAGTTCCTTGAGCATGCCGCGCCAGAACAGGTACAATATCCCGCCATAGCTGACGACGCCCGCCGATACGAGAACGCCAAGCTGGATCACGGCGGGCAGCGGCGGCAGCATCCAGTATAGCGCCAGCACGATCAGCGCCATCGGGATCGACGCACCCAGCGCCGGAGCGATCGCCCGCGCCAGATCGCCCAGGTGCACCCCCAGCACCGGCCCGGCGATGCGGATCGTCGCCAGCGTGAGCAGCGGGATGCCGCCCGCCCAGGCGACCGCCAGCCCCAGCCCGCCATATTCGACCCCGACGAGAAAGGCCGTCGGCATCAGGATCGCCCCGACGCCCGAAATCCACGCGGTAAGATGCGGCCGTCCGACCGCGTTGAGCGCGGGCGCGAACAGCACCTGCAACGCATAAAAGGGCATGGATGCGGCGAGGATCGATACGAACGGCGCCATTTCGAGCCATTTGCGGCCGAACACTATCTCCACCATCGGCAGCGCGACCACCGCCATGCCGAGATACAGCGGGCAGGCCGCCAGCAGGATCATCCCCGCCGCGCGGCAAAAGGCGCGGCTCAGCATCGGCTTGTTCGCCTGCATGCGCGAATAGACCGGGAAGGCCACGTCGTTGAGCGGCGGGATGAAGCGCGACACGAATATCTGCGTCAGGAACAGCGCCTCGGCATAAAGGCCCAGTTCGTGCGGATCGAGCACGCGTCCGCCGATCAATATATCCGCCTGGCTCTGCACCATGATGAGCAGTTGCGAGCCGAGCAACGAGGCGCCGAACAGCAATATGCCCCCCGACCCCCGGAAATCGAAGCTCGGCCACAGGAAGAAGCGCGTCGCGATCATGTTGCCGACGCCCTTCACCCAGAAGCCGACGATCGGCGCGACCACCAGCGTCCACACGCCCCAGCCCAGCAGCGCGCCGACCAGCGACACCGTGGCCGTCACCAGCGCGGTGATGATATTGACGAGAGCGGGCCGCCTGAAGCTGAGGCTGCGGCCGATCAGCACCTCCGGCAGCGAAATGAACGGCGTCGCCAGATAGATGAGCGCCTGCACCCGCAGCATCGTCGCGACAAGGGGCTGGCCATAATAGTCGGCGGCCACCCCCGCCAGCGCCAGTTGCGCCAGCGCGAGGCCGCCGTTCAGCACCAGCATCAGCCCGAACGCCTGCCGCAACTGCCGGTTATCGAGCGTCGGCGCCTGCACCAGCGCGCTGACGAGGCCGACGCCGTTCATGAAGCTCATGAAATTCAGCACCACCTGCGTCATCGCGAACAGGCCGTAATCGGAGGGATCGAGCAGACGCACGACGATCAGCGTGCTGGCCCATGATACCGCCTGCGCGACGATCTGGCTGCCCGATCGCCAGAATACGGCGCTCCTCACCCGGCTGCCGAAATTCCGGTCCTCGACATTGGCGTCCTGCATGTGATCCATCGTGTAAGGCGCCCTCAGATCGGCAGGGTGAGCTGTTGCGCGGCCAGGAACAGCAGCGCGCACAGCAGGCCCACGGCGATGCTGCGCGGATCGCGCACGGCGAAGGCGACGGGATCGCCATCCACCTCGCCGCGCCGCGCCATCATCCAGATGCGGTTGATCCAGTATAGCAGCGGCAGGCAGATGAACCAGAGCAGTTCCGGCGTCGCATAATGGCGCGCGGTGCCCAGATCGTTGGCGAACAGCGCCAGCACGAGGATCGACACCATGCCCGCGCCGATGCCGGCGGTCATCACCACGTCGAGGTCGCTCGGCACATAGCCCCTTCCCCGCAGCAGCCGGTCGGGGTCTTCCGCGTCGCGCAGTTCGATATAGCGCTTGAGATAGGCGAGGCTGAGGAAGAGGAACACGGAGAACAGCAGCAGCCAGAAGGAAAGCGGCACGCCGATCGCCACCGCGCCGATCCACAGCCGCGCCGTGTAGAGCGAGGCGAGCGCGATGACGTCCGCCACCATCACCGCCTTGATGCGGAAGGAATAGCCGCAGGTCAGCACCACATAGGCGAGCAGCGCCGCCAGCAGCGGCCAGCCGCCCAGCAGCAAGCCACCCGCCAGCCCCACCACGCCCAGCGCCAGCGAAAGCAGGATCGCGGAGGGGATCGAAAGGTCTCCATAGGCGATCGGGCGGCGATATTTGGTGCGATGGGCGCGGTCGGCCTCCACGTCCAATATGTCGTTAACCAGATAGATGGATGAGGCGACCAGCGACATGCACAGCATCGCCGCCACCGCCTTGCCCGCCACCACGGGGGACAGGATCAGCCCGGATGTCAGGGCGGGCACCAGCACCAGCCCGTTCTTGGTCCATTGATGCGGCCGCATGGCCTTCAGCGCGGCGCGCCAGAAAGGCGGCCTCTCCTTCGGTTCGCCGATCCGCCGTACCGCCAGTCCGCCAGCCGGCAGGAATCCGACGGTCCAGCCCTGCCGCGCGGCGGCCCAGAGCCCGACGTCGGCGCGGCTGTCGCCGATATAATCGAAAGGCGCCCCCTCCCCTATGGACCGCCGGATCGCGGCCAGCTTGGCGGTGCCTTTGCGGTTGTCGCGACCCCGCGTGCCGATGACCGGCGCGTCCAGTCCGAGATGGCGGGCGATGCGGCGAATATGGGTCCAGTGGCTTGCGCTGGCGAGGATGACCGGGCGTCCTTCCGCGCGCGCCGCGATGATGAGGTCCATCACCTCCTGCCGGTAGGGCAGCCGGTCCGCCTCGATCCTGCGGCTACGCGCCACCATCGTCTTGGCCAGCGCCCGCCCGGCGATCAGCCAGAGGATCAGGCGCAGCGCATGGGCAACCCCCTGCCGCGCATAGGCGACGAAGCTTTCCAGCGAGATGTCGGCGCGGGTCAGCGTGCCGTCGACATCGACGAAAAGCGGTATCGGTCCGCCGCCCTCACGCTTTCCCTCATGCTGCATCGGCAGGTTTTCCCCATGCGACACCGGCGCATCGCTCCCGGCCGCAATGCCACCGTCCGGCTGCAAGGGGCAAGGCAAAAGAGGATCGCGGGGCGGGAGAGTGGCAGGGCCTTCATGCATCAGCCCCCCATAGCCGCGAATGCTGAGGGTTTGGTTAAGGCACCGGGAAACGGCGCGGGCGGGAGAGCTGTCGTCGCTCGCGGGGGTGGACGCTCGAACGGCTGGCTGTCTTGCCAGCCTCCGATCTGGAGGAAGAAGCCCTGAGCGCTCACCGTCGGTTCCATGGCGGAATTCAATGACGGAGAGAAAAGGGCTAATGAAAAATCAACGTCCAGCGGCTAGAAGCTTCCGCGACCAGAGATCGCCCATCCCTCCCACGACTTCACAGGCCGCCATGCCCATGCGACATTCCCTGCCCTGCTACCGTCCCTGGCACTGGGCGTTGCTGGTGCTGCTGATCGGCTGCGCGCTGCTGCCGGTCATCGCCGCGCCCATTCCGGGGCTGGCCGACCTGCCCAACCATATCGCGCGCCATCATGTGTTCTTCCATCATGGCGAGGGCGGCCCGCTGGATCGCTATTTCGACGTGCAGTGGCGGTGGATCGGCAATCTGGGCGTGGACCTTCCTGTGCTGGGCCTGATGCGCTGGATGGATGCGGAGAGCGCGACGCGGATCGTCGTCGCCTTCATCGCGCCGCTGATGGTGCTGGCGCTGCTCGCCTTGTCCCGCGTCGTCCATGGCCGGGTCAGCGCCAGCGCGATGCTGGCGATGCCTGTGATCTATCATCAGGCCTATATGTACGGTTTCGTCAATTACAGCCTCAGCATCGCGCTCGGGCTGTT
>Ga0182737_1003451_pt1 | contig 11639 bp, 6 predicted proteins | sample eDN5th30CBELigOP_FD_128878 | JGI IMG/M metagenome (GOLD analysis project Ga0182737, IMG submission 128878) | Enriched Organic Plus compost microbial communities from Emeryville, California, USA - eDNA 5th pass 30_C BE-Lig OP (version 2) (version 2) ... | reverse complement strand
TCTGGCGATGGCTCAGCGGCTGGCCGGTTTGCCGATAGACCTCCAGGGCACGGATAATCCGCCGCTTATCGTTGGGATGGAGCTTGGCGGCAGCCAGCGGATCGACCAGCGCCAGGCGCTGATGAAGGGCTTCGCTCCCCACCCGCTCCACTTCCTCCTCGATCGCCCGGCGAAATTCCCAGTCGGCCGGCGGCCCCTGATAAACGCCGCGGAGCAACGACTTGAGATAGAGCGCCGTCCCGCCGACGAACAAGACTTCTCGTCCACGACTGCGGATCTCCGCAGCCACGTCGTGCGCCGCGTCGATGTATTGGGCCAGCGAATAGTCCTCGTTGGGAAGCGCCACATCGAGCAAATGGTGCGGCGCCCGCGCGCGCTGCTCAGCCGTCGGCTTGGCGGTGCCAATGTCCATGCCGGCGTAGACGGTCATGGAGTCGAGTACGACGATCTCCGCATTAATCCGCTGGGCAAGCTCCAAGCCGACCGCCGTTTTTCCCGCCGCGGTCGGGCCGGTCAGATACCAACAATCGGCGGCAGCCGGCGCGGGAGGAATATCGGAACTAGGGGCGGGAAGGTAGGACATCGGTTCCAGGCAACTGGTTCAGTAACGGACGTACAGCAAAGTGGTTAGGACGCCCCGACCGGCGACGGTTGCGACGGATGCCGGTCGTATCTACCATAACCTACTTACCCTTCCGCAAGCGATGCCCCGCCACAACCAGGAAAATGCCCCATGACGGACGCTGAAAAGACTGCCCAGCCGCCGTCGCCGTCGCCGTCGATTTTTGCCCAGTTGATGGCTGTGATCGAGGATCGGAAGCGGACGATGCCGCCCAAATCGTATACGACCTCGCTCTTTGAAGGGGGCGATGCGAAGATCGGCGCCAAAATCACGGAAGAAGCTCGCGAGGTGGTCGAAGCCGCCAGCGAACCAGGCGACGCCGGGCGCGCTCATTTGCTCTACGAAGCCGCCGACCTGACCTACCACCTATTCGTCATGCTCGGCCACCACGGCATCACGTTGGCCGAACTCGAACACGAACTCGGCCGGCGCTTCGGGCTCTCCGGGCTCGAAGAGAAAGCAAGCCGGAAGAAATGACCAAGGACCAAATCCCAATGACCAAAGATGGATGAGGCTCCCGCTCGTCGTTTCGACCTTTGCGAGCGAACCGCCCAGTTCGGCGCAGCAGTAATCCGATCCTGCCGCGAACTCCGCCCCGAGTCAGTAACCTCCCCAATCATTCGCCAATTGGTCCGAGCCGACGAGTATCGGCGCAAACTATGTCGAAGCCGATGAAGCCGGCTCCCGAAAAGAATTCAAGTATCGTATTAGCGTTTGCAAACGAGAGACGAAGGAAACTCAACATTGGCTCCGCATGCTGGTCGCCGCAGAGCCCGCGCATCGTGATAAATCCGCCGCACTCTGGAAGGAAGCCCAAGAACTCCTTCTCATACTGAGTTCCATTCACCGGAAGACAACCGAGAACGACTGACGGTTGCTTTGGTCATTGGGGCTTGGTCATTGGTCATTTTTTCTCCGCAAAGAACTGCAATTAGCTAGAAGCATGTCTAACCTCCGCATCGGTGTTCCCAGCAAGGGTCGGCTCAGCGAGTTGGCCGCAGAGATTCTTAAGCAGGCGGGGCTGACGTTCCGGCGGCAGGAGCGGAGCTTGTTTGCCCGCGTCGGCGAAATGCCGATCGACATCACCTTCCTGCGAACCGATGACATTCCGGTGCTCTGCGCCGAGGGCGCGATCGACATGGGCATCAGCGGCAGCGACCTGGTCACCGAGGCCGGCGCCGACGTGATCACTCGGCTGGAACTGGGCGTCGGCAAGTGCAAGCTGGCCCTCTGCGTGCCGGAAGATTCGGGCATTACCAGCCCGTCGCAACTGCACGGCAAGCGGATCGCCACCAGCTTTCCGAACATCACCAAGAAGTACCTGAAGGAGCACAACGCCGACGTTCACCTGGTCGAGCTCGGCGGCTCGGTCGAAATCATGGTCACGCTCGGCGTCGCCGACGCGATCGTCGACCTGGTCGAGACCGGCAGCACGCTCGCCGCCAACCGCTTGTTCATCCTCGACCAGATCGGCCGCTACGAGACGGTCCTGATCCAGAACAAGCAGCGGCGCGAGAACGAGCTGGCCGACCGAGTCGTTCGCCGGCTGGAAGGGGTCGTAATCGCCCGCAGCTATTCGCTGCTCGAGTACAACATTCCGCGCGACAAGTTGAGCGAAGCGGAAAAGATCACTCCGGGCTTCAACAGCCCGACGGTCAACGCCCTGGAAGATCGCGAGTGGTGCGCCGTGCGGGCAATGGTCCGCCGGAGCGACATCATCAGCGTGATGGAACAGCTCGAAGCGCTCGGCGCCACGGCGATCCTGGAAACGCAAATCACCAACTGCCGGCTGTAATCGCCGGCGGGCGGCACGCTACCGCAGCTTTTGCCGCAGCCGCCGGCTGTAGGCTTCGAGAATCTTCTTCTCGCGCGCCGTCAGGCTGGCTTCGCCGTGCTCGTGCACTTTTTCGAGCAGGCGATCGGCTTCGGCGTCGAGATCTTCATACTCGACTTCCGGAGCGTGCACCTTCAGCGCCGGTCGCGGTTTGAACCAGCGATTGGCTGAACGTGCGCCGCCGAAACCGTCGAGCCCAGGCACCCAGCGGAAGTTCCAGCCGAAGTACCAGTAGGCGACGGCGAAGGCGGCGCCGGTCAGGTGAACGTCGTAAGCAACGCGGCTCTGGCTTTCCCGCTGCGTTGCCAGACCGATCAGGTCCGAGCCGATAAAGAGCACGCCGATCAGCCAGGCGGGGACCGGCACCATGAGATTCGCGAGCAGCGTCGCTCGTGGATTCTGCACGATGAACAGAATGATGCAGGCCGTAACGGCCCCCGACGCGCCCAGCAAATGGGGCCAATAAATGGCGCCAGCCGCGTCCATGGCGGGGCCAACGAAGAGATACTGTCGAACGCCCCACGTGATGTTGCCGATCAACAGGGCGGCCAAATAGAAGCGCAGGAACTCGCGTCCACCGTAGCGATCTTCGATCGGCCGGCCGAAGAAATACAGCCCCAGCATGTTGCCGAAGATGTGCCTCACGGTATCCGGGCTGTGGGCGAAACCCGCTGTCAGGAACCGGTACCAGTCGAGCGGATGTGGAACCGCATCGGGCGTCAGCCACAGGGCCGCGGTGATGGCGTTGCTCCCCTCGCTGAAAAACAAATTCGCGAGGTACAGCACCACATTGAGAATGATCAACTTGGCCGTGACCGAGAGGGTCGACCAGAGCGAGGTCCCTTCTCCGTCCTCGCGAATGTAGTCGCGATCTTGATAGCCCATGGCGTCAGCAAACCTTCCGTGCCGTGACCGTTCTTGAGGCGTAACCGGCCTCAAGCGGACGATACGCACGAGAGTATCTTACGTCGCCGTTTGGACGAAGAGGAGTGTAGAAAGAAGCTGCCCGTTGGGCGGCAGCTTCGGAGCTTCCGGCGTCGAACCGTGCGGTTCGACGCGAAAAAGCATGCGAAAAATTCCCAGCTCCGCCGCGGATTTCCGCTATTGGGCCATCGCGGTCGCTTCGCGGGTCCGCCGATCGGCTTCTTCGGTCAGCCGGGCGGTGATCGCCGCCAGCTCGCGGCTGAGAGCCCGATTCTGAGCGTATAGCTTGCTCAGAGCGTTCTTCACCTCGTTCACCCGCGCTTCGAGAGCGGTGGTGTACTTGGCCAACTCGTCCCGCTCGTAGGTCACCTTGGCGATGTCGGCGTTCAACTTGGTGACGGCTTCGGTTTGGGCGGTGATCTGCGACTGCGAACGGGCTTCGGCGTCCTTGATGGTCGCAATGTCGCGATTCAGGTCCTTTACCCGCTGGTCGAGAGCGACCATCCGGCGATGAATCGCGTTGAAGGCGAATTCATAGTCGTTCAGACGACGGCGATAGATCGGCTTTGGTTCGCCGGCGATGCCGTCAGCCACGAGCTGATCGGCCGTTGCCCGGTCGAAGACGCCGACGTCGCCCGGCTTGAACTTCACCGGCTCGCCGCGACGCAGCCGCGAGAGCTGGGCCTGACCTTCATTGTCGAACGGCGGAGCGTCCACCGTGTTCAATTCGGTGACGGCGTCGACCGGCACTTCGTGCGACTTCAGGAACTTCACTTCCAGCCAGACGTTCTCCGGCGGATCGTTCGGCTCGGCCGGCTGACCGTCGCGAAGATATTCGTTGATGAACGCGTCGTATCGGGCGGCGTCCAATCCCAGCTCAGCCTGCGGGAAAATCGCGGTCAAAGCGGCTCGATCCAAACCGACAAACGGCGAATGAGCGTCAACCGGCGCCGTTTCGTAGAGCACCCAGGTGGCGTCGCCGCGCGAAGCCTGCGCCAGTTGTTCGTTGGTCAGCGGCAGCGCCGGAGCGACGGTGATCGCCGTCTCGGTGGCCGAGATCACGTTGAATTGTCCGAGATAGAAGCGGGGCGTTTTGACGCCTTCAGCGTTCGGATACTCCTTGAAGGCGTGCAGAACGGTCTTCGCTTCGATGTTGTGCTTTTGCGGAGTCCCCTGCGGCGCCGCCGGGGCAGGCGCGGTGGGATCGAGCGGCGGAACGCCAGCCGGATCGGCAGCGGGGCCGACCATTGCGAGCGTGATGGTCCGATCGGGATTCACGGTCGGCACGGCGTCGCGCCACACGCGGCCGCGATCGACGAGCACTCGGCTCAGCTCGGCGGTGAGCGATTTCACCGAAGGCGTTTGCGGCGTGACTTCGTTATCGGGACCATCCAGCAGCAGCCTGGCTGAGGCTTCTTTGGTCTCGAGATCTTTCTCCAGCTTCGCGACCCGCTCCATCCAAGTGGTGCGAGTTCGCAACTCCATGGCGGCGAACACCATGAAGGCGACTGCGGAGCAGAGTACGAAGAACATCATCGTGACGTGGAGCCAGTGCCACGTCTTGGTGTTCATGTACGTGAGAAAGAAGAAGAACAGCAGCGCCAGTCCACCCAGCACCTGAAAGATAATCGCGTTGTCACCCATCGCGTGCCAGGCCGTCTATTTGAAGAGAAGCTGCTCGAAACGAAGGCTGCCGCCTACCGGGCTCAGCCATTGGGCTCCGGGGGCAAACCCTAGAACGATGATAATTTGGGCGAATTGGAGGGTCAAGTTTTCCCCAGTCCGCACTTCTTCGCGCAACCTCCTGTCGCACCTGACGTTGCAGGGGTGGCCTCAGCCCCCCCGCACAGTCCTTAGATTCGTTCAAGTCCGAACGGTTTATTTCCCGAATGTTCCTATGTCGAAACGTGCGCCGACTTTGCGGGCGCACGAACCGCCAGTGAGACGTTGCAGGGAAGCCGCTCATGTCCGCAGTTCCGCTGAGAACCCACGCGTCCCCCCATTCCCCCTGGACCAGTAGCGCCGAACGGCTGCTGCGGCTGGTCTATCGGACGAGCACGGCGGCGCGGCAACTGCGGCGGCTTCTGGCCGAACGGGTTGCCCGCTGGGAGCTTAGCGACAGCGAGATGCTCATTCTTTGGCTCTGTTGGCAGCCGGGCAAGCTCGGCCGGGTCCAGGGAGACCTCGCCTCGGCGCTCGGCATCTCGCCGGCTCAGACCAGCGCCCTGGTGGAAGGGCTGCGAAAACGGGGCTATCTGCTGCAGGAGCGGTCTCCGCTCGACCGCCGCCGCCAGATTTGGCGGCTATCCGCAGAGGGAGAATCGCTACTGGAGGAAATGGGCGCCGCCATTTCCGATCTCGCCGAGCGGTTCGAAGGCGAGCTGACCACCGACGAGCACCGATTGGCTGAGGCGGTCAGCGAGCGGCTGTTTGAGCTGTTGCAGGATCGGCCGAAGCTTCGGCTGTTCGATCCCGACCGCGACGAAACTCCCGGGCAAGGAGAATCGCGATGAGCTTCTCCACGAAACCTCCCCCCCACGTGACGCTCCTCATGATTCGCCCCCATTGGCTGCTGACGCTCCTGGTCTGCGCGCTGCTGGTCGTTTCGCAGGGATGCACGCGCGCCTGGTATCGCCGACAAGCGGACATCGACGCGAACAACCTGATTCGCGAAAAGGCCAGCCATCCGCACTGGGCGCTGAATAACCAAACCTTTGCGATGGATCCGCGCTCGCGCTATTTCGACGGGACCAACCCCGATCGGCCGCCGATGCCGCCGGACGATCCGTATTCGCACGAGCTGATGCACTGTGTGGACGGCAAGCGAGGCTATCCCGGCTGGCACGACAACGGCGACACTCCGTTCGTCGAAAACCCCGCCTGGAAAGCCTATCTGGAACTGGACGAGAACGGCGTGCTGCGCGTCAGCGCCGACGACGCCGTGCGTCTGGGGCTGATCCACTCGCGCAATTACCGTCAGCAACTCGAAGAGTTGTATCTGTCGGCGCTCGACGTGAGCTTCGAGCGATTCCGTTTCGACGCGCAAGGCTTCGCCGGTTACGAACTGTTCTACACGGCTGAGGGGCGCAATCGTCCGGGCAACAACGGCCAGTCGCAGAGCATCTTCGAAGCGAACACCTACTCCACAGGGCCGCGCGACATCGGCTTCCGCAAGCTGTTTACGACCGGCTCGGAACTGGTCGTTGGCTTCGCAAACTCGCTGGTGTGGCAGTTCTCCGGGCCCGACGACTACAACGGCACGACGCTCATCGACTTTGCCTTCGTGCAGCCGTTGCTGCGCGGCGCCGGGCGCGACCGCGTGATGGAACGTCTCACGGTTTCGGAGCGAAACCTGCTCGCGAACGTGCGAGCGATGGAGCAGTACCGCCAGGCGTTCTACGTGCAGATCATGACCGGACGCGACCCCGGCTCGGGACCGAGCCGACAGGGTGGCGTGTTCGGCGGTTCGGGTCTCGAAGGCTTTACGGGAACGGGCGGCGGCGGTTTCGGCCGCGTCGGTGGGGCTGCGACGGGCGGCGGCGGCTCGGGCAGCGGCGCCCAAGGCGCGGGCGCCGGCCAGGTCGGCGGTTATCTCGGCCTGTTGCAATCGCAGCAGGAAATTCGCAATCAGGAAGACAACGTCGAGCGTCTGCGCAACAACCTGTATCGCTTGGAGCAGTTCCTCAACGAACTCAAAACCCGTTCCGGCGAAGAAGGCCTCATCAACAACATCCTGCGGCAAGACCTGCAAGTGGCTCAGGCCCGCCAGGCGTTGTTCAACGCCGAAAGCCGACTGCTGAACTCGCGCAACGCTTATCAGGCCACGCTGGACAACTTCAAGGGCACGCTCGGCTTGCCGCCGCAGTTGTGCATGGATGCGTCCGACCGGCTGCTCGATCCGTTCCAGTTGATCGATCGCGAGTCGATGCAGTTGCAGCTTAGCTTGGACGAAGAGGTCCGCGCCTTCGGTGAAGCCCGGTTGCGGATCACGCAGCACATCGAGACGCGAACCGCGGTCGACCCGAACGATCCGGGGCGCATCCGCTCGGTCCGCGTCCTGGCCCCCTACCCTGAATTGGTCGACGACCTGAAGGCGCTCAAGGAGGCCCTCGAGCCGCTGCGCAAGATCCGCGAACAGATCCTGACAGAGACCTTGCCGCGAATCACCGAAGACGTAGCCAAGTACGACGCCAGCATTGGCCGGCGGCGCGAATGGCTGCAGAAGCTGCGGCAGACGCTGGAGCAGAACCAGAAGGAGATCTGCGCCCTGTTGCCGATCTCGCAGTTCAACGCGGAAGTGTTCAACGTCAGTCGCCTGACGGAAACGCAGACCGAGCTGCGCCGGCAGTTGATCGGGCTCGAAACGAAGGTGCGCGACGACTATCTCGCCCACTTGAACGAGCGAGAACGGAAGATCGACGAACTGATCGCCCACGGCAGCGAACTGTCGCCGGAAGAGCTGTTCAATCAGCTCTACGACACGGTGCTGTATCCGAAGCGGAATGCTGACGATCCGCAGCAATTGACCGACATTTTCGTCGTGCTTCCGTCCGACCTGCTCGCCATGCAACTCGTGCAAGCGCGGGCCCGCACCGAAACCATTCAGCTCGCGCCGGTCGAGATCAAGATTGGCCACGCCATCGAAGTGGCGCGGAAGTATCGCCGCGACTGGATGAACGCCCGCGCCGCCCTGGTCGACGCCTGGCGTCTGATCGAGTTCAACGCCGACAACCTGGAAGGATCGGTCAACATCCTCTTCAGCGGCGACGTGCAAAACACGGGGCAGAACCCGTTCAACCTGAACTCGACCACCGGCGTCTTGCGCACGGGCATCCAGTTCGACGCGCCGATCACGCGGCTGTCGGAACGAAACACCTACCGCCAGGCGCTCATCGAGTACCAGCAGGCCCGGCGAAACTACTACAACTTTGAAGACTCGGTGATCCGGCAACTCCGCAGCACGCTGCGGACGGTAGCCGCAAACCAGTTGAACTTCGAGTTGCAGCGTCTCGCCGTGCTGGAAGCGGCCCGGCAGATCGACCGCAACGAAGACATCCGGATCGACCAGGAGTTGACCGGCCAAACGGCTGGCGCCACGGCGGCCCGCGACGCGGTTTCGGCTCTTACCGACTTGCTCGACGCTCAGAACAACTTCATGAGCGTGTGGGTCAACTACGAAGCGCTCCGCCGCTCGCTCGACCTCGACCTCGGCACGCTGCAGCTCGATTCCGAAGGGCTCTGGATCGATCCAGGCAATATCGGCGAGAACTACGGCGAACACGATCCGTGGCTCTGGCAGTGCGGCGTCGATATGTCGGCCGACGGCCAGCCGACCGACGAATTCGGGCGGCCGCTCGAAGCCGAAGCCCTGCCTCCGGGCATCGTTACGCCCCGGGAAGACGATTCGGCGGAGGAGCTGCCATCGATTACCAATCCGCTCAATCTGCCAGCCGGTCCGCGGCTCGGCCCGGGGACGCTCGCTCCGCTGCCGCCGCCTTCGACGCGTGATCCGTTCACGCCGCCAGAGATCGACCCGGCCACGGAAGAGCTGCAGCTCCGCCCGCGGAACGCCCCCGATCCGGGGCCGTAGTGAGAAAGCAGGCTTCGTCGTCGTGACGCGGGCGTCGCGACGACGGAATCGCCCCGTAGCTGAATTCAGCCGGATTCAGCTACGGCGGATGGATGGCAAACGGCGTCTAGCGGCGGCGGTTTGATCTGGTTTCGCTGCCGCCCGTCAGCCAGGCGATCGCCAGCGCGTCGAGGTCCGCATCGTCGAGCGACGACGAGGCTGCGTCAAACGCCTCGATGGGGTCTGACGCCCCTTCTCCCTCAGCGGCCTCGACGGTGTTGACCACGGGAGCCGGATTCCTTCTCAGCCAATTGATCACCGCCAAGGCGTCCATGGCTGTCACCCAGCCGTCGCCGTTGACGTCGTAGTACCAGGTCTCGCTCGGATCACGCGGCCCAAGTTGCCGTGGACCGCCGGCCTGCGAATCGTTCAGCGTGTTGATGATGAGCAAGGCGTCGAGGGGCGTGATTGTCCCCTCCGGGTCGCCGCTGACGTTCAAGGGATTGGCGGGATTCTGCCACGGCGCCGGGAGAGAATCGGCCAGCAATTTGGCGATCATGGAGGTGTACGAAAGGCCCTCCGGCATCACGCCCGACAAGTAGATGGCTCCCGGAACCACTACGGCCGATGTGCGTTCCACCCCATGGGGGGCCACGTACAGGCGCGCCGTTCCTTGGTCGCCAAAGGTTTGGTCGATTGCTCCGGCGGGCGTCAACTGGGTGACTTCAATGCTAATAATGGTCGAAGTAACGGGATCTATCGCCTCTGCCACAAGCCAGACGGCGCCGTTGGGCTGCGTCAACACTTCGGCCAGATAGGCGCCCGATTCCGACAGATTCGTTACGACGCTACCGTTGACTCCGTACGCCTGATTCAGACTGCCATCGGCCAGATAGCGGTGAACGATCGACGCGCTCGCCCATTGGCCGCCATTGTTGACCCAGCCCAATCCAGTAACCTGAATGCCACCCTCGGCGAGGAAAGTGGCGTGATTGACGAGCAGTAAGTCGACGGCCACGGGCTCGGAAATGGTAAGCCAAACATCCTCCCAGGCGTCGCCGTCGGAACTGAGCTTGCGAGCCAGCAATTGTCCCGCAACGCCATTTTCGAATTCGAAGAAGCCGATCTCTCCCTGATCGCTCATCGCCGGCAAAATCCCGGAGTACGACTGGAGCGTGTCGTCGTGGGGCACTACGGCCAATCCCTGATCGCCGTAAGAGTGATCGGCATGGCCGCTGGCATCGAAACGAAAGACGAATCTGGGAACATCGCCGAACTCGGGCATGTCATCGAGACCGTACAGATAGCCGGCGATCAATACGCGCCCCACGGGATCGACGAACACCTTCATGGAATCGAATTCGATCCCTTCGACCGCCAACGCAGCAATGCCTTCGACGCCGTACTCGAGATCGAGGCTGCCATTTTCGAGCAGGCGAAGCAGATACGTCTCGTATTCGAACGAATCTTCGTTCCACAACTCCAAGCAAAGAACCAGGCTTCCATCGGGCTGGACGACCCAATCGATTAGGTCGTAGTCGTCGTACGAGAGCAGGCTCAAGGCGGGCCAGGTGTCCTTCAACCGGACGATGCCGTTTTCGCCAAAGCTCAGATCGAGTTCGCCGCCAGGCAAGTAACGTCGCAACACCCACCCGTTTTCCGCGAGGAGCGTCGCCTGCAGAATCCGACCGTCCGGCGTGGTTCGGACCGACGATTCCCATGCGGCTACCGACAGAGTCGCTGAGTCGATCAGCGCCAAACCGTCGTCGTCAAATTGCGAGTTCGGCAATCCCGCCGAATCAAAAGCCCAAACGGCGAAGTCGAAGTTATCTTCGACGTTCATCACGCTGCCTACAAACAGCACGCCGCCATCCGCAGCCGGCGCTAAGCCTCCTACCTCCAAGTTGGTCACGACAATTTGTACGACGCCGTCTTCATCCCAACTCTCGTCGACGGCCCCGTCGCTGAGTCGGCGCGAGATGTAGTGAGCCGGATTGAAATTCCCCTGGGAATCAAACTGGGCACGAGTGCTGACCACGATGCGACCGTCGGTTTGCACGTGCAAGCCGCTGACGCGCTGCCACGAACTCGCCACTCCGTCCAGCGGGACCGCGCCGCCGTCGCCGAACGACGCGTCGGGAGTTCCGTCCTCTTGAAAACGAAAGAGCGTTGCGATCTCTTGTTCCGGCCACACGCCGGTCGTCGCAACGACGAGCTTCCCGTCCGTCGGCTGGATCGCAATTTCGAGGTCGTATTCCCACGGTCCTCCCAGGGCTGTGGTAAACGTGCCGCCGCTGGCAAAGGTCGCGTCCAATTCGCCGGTCGGCGTAACCCTGGCGACATGCAGATACCGAGTAGATCGGCCGAGGTAAGCGTCGTATTGCGTGTAGGCGCTGGCGACGACAATTTTGCCGTCGGGCAACAGCTCCAACCGAGCGGCGCCGGCCCCTGCTGCATTCACATCAATCTCGCCAAAGTCGAAATCCAACTCGCCGCTGGCTTCCAGGCGAATGACCGAAGCAGGCGATCCGTAAAAATCCCCCACGGCGGCCACGATCTTTCCGTCGGGCTGCACCGCAAGATCTTGCACCACGAAATTGTGGCCTAAGGCCAACGACGCAGCCTGGGCGTCGAACGTCGCATCGATGGTTCCGTCCGGCAGAAAGCGAACGAACCTCGTGCTGTTCTCG
>Ga0182737_1003450_pt1 | contig 11639 bp, 12 predicted proteins | sample eDN5th30CBELigOP_FD_128878 | JGI IMG/M metagenome (GOLD analysis project Ga0182737, IMG submission 128878) | Enriched Organic Plus compost microbial communities from Emeryville, California, USA - eDNA 5th pass 30_C BE-Lig OP (version 2) (version 2) ... | reverse complement strand
ACGTGGGCTTCTGGGACGACGTGCGCAAGTTGTTCGCCGACACGCGCGAGGCGCGCGTGCGCGGCTGGACGGCGGCGCGCTTCTCCTTCAATACCGGCGAGGGCCGCTGCCCGGTCTGCGAAGGGCAGGGCATGCGCACCATCGAGATGAGCTTCCTGCCCGACGTGAAGGTGCCGTGCGACGGCTGCAACGGCGCGCGCTTCAACAGCGATACGCTCAGCGTGCAGATGCGCGAGAAGAACGCCGGCGAGGTGCTGTCTATGGAAGTGGACGATGCCATCGGCTACTTCGCTGCCCATCCCAAGATCCAGCGACCGCTGCAGCTGATGCAGGACGTCGGCCTGGGCTACCTGACGCTGGGCCAGCCCTCGCCCACGCTGTCGGGCGGCGAGGCGCAGCGCATCAAGCTGGTGACCGAGCTGGCCAAGGCGCGCCTGACCGAAGGCGTGTTCAAGACCGGCCGGGCCTCGCGCACGCCGCACACGCTGTACGTGCTGGACGAGCCCACGGTGGGCCTGTCGATGGCCGACGTGGAGAAGCTCATCCACGTGCTGCACCGGCTGGTCGAGGCGGGCAACACCGTGGTCGTCATCGAGCACAACCTGGACGTGATCGCCGAGGCCGACTGGCTGGTGGACCTGGGCCCCGAAGGCGGCACGGGCGGCGGCCAGCTGGTGGCCGAGGGTTCGCCCGAGGAGGTGATGGCGCGCGCGGGCAATTCGCACACCGGGCGGATTCTGAAGGAATTCCTGGGCCACGCGGCGGCGGCCGCCTGAGGCCCTCCCGCGGCCTGGCGTTGCGGCCCGGGCCGGCGGCGTGGGTGTCGCCCGGGGACGGTGCGGGGAGGCGCTGGCCGGCGCGTCAGCGCCCGGCCGCGTCGCGCACGGTGGCTTCGTAGACCTGTTCGGTCTGGCGCACGAAGCCGGCCTGGCTGAATTCGCGCTCGCTCTTGGCGCGCGCGGCCTGGCCCATGGGCGCCAGGCATTGCGGATCGCGCAGCACGCCGGCCAGCAGGTCGGCCAACGCTTGCGGCTGGCCCAGCTCCACCACCCAGCCGTCGACACCGGGCGTGATGTTCTCGGGCAGGCCGCCAAAGCGCGACACGATCACGGGCTTGCCCATCGCCATCATCTCGCGGCACGCGAACGAGATCGTCTCGATCCGGTTCGACATGACGAAGCCGATGTCGAAGCCCGCCACGGCGGGCCGCACGTCCTGCAGCAGGCCGGCGAAGTGCACGCGGTCGGCCATGCCCAGCGCCTGCACGCGCTCCACCTGCTGCGCCGAGGGCGGGTGCCCGGCCAGCACGATGCGCACCTGGCGCCGCAGCGCCTCGGGCAGCAGCGACACGGCCTGCACCATCTCGATCCAGTTCTTGTACTCGCCGGTGCCCGCGTTGCTGCCCAGCACCAGCCGCGTCTCGCCGTCTTGCACCCAGCGCGCGCGGGCCTCGGCCGCCGCCTCGGGCGGATAGGGTCGGTAGTGCTCCACGTCGATGCCGTTGCGCACCAGGGACAGCGCGCAGCGGCCGTACGCCGAGGCGGCCAGCTGCTGCCGGGAATCGTCGCTGACGGCGATGACGTGGTCGGTGGCCAGGCGCGCGCGCAGCGTGGCGCCCAGGCCGGTGTAGTTGCGGTGGTCGTGCTTGGTGAAGACCACGGGCGGCATGCGGCCGCGGCGCAGCAGCGCGGTGAGCATGACGCAGCGGTGGTCGGCCGAGCCGTTGGCGTGCACGAGGTCGAAGCCGCCGTCGTCCAGCAGCCGCCGCAGCCGCGCCGTGGCGCCGGCCAGGCGCGTCACGCGGGTGGGATAGTCCAGGTCGGCCACGCGCACGCCCGGAATGTCCGCCATGGCCTGGTACAGGCGGCTGGTGGCGGGCACGGCGACCGTGATGTCGTGGCGGCCGGCCAGGCCCTTGACCAGGGCGGAGATGTAGGTGGTGTGGCCGCCGCCGTCCCCGCGATGGAAATTGGTATAGAGTATGTTCATAAGCTTTCCGAGCGTCCGCCCATTATCGCCGTTTCCCATGCAATGCCGTTTTGAAGACCGCCTGGCTGGCCGGGCATTGCAGATGCGCGGGCCGCGTGCGCGCATCCAGGCGCGCAGCGCCGGCGAACTGCCCGACGCGCTGCGGGCCATCGAACAGGAACAGGCCGCCGGCCGCTGGGTGGCGCTGCTGCTCGACTATGAACTGGGCGAATGGCTGTTGCCGGAAACCCGCCTGCCGCCGCCCGGCGCGGCGGACATCGCGCCTGCCGATCCCGGCCCGGCGGCCGCGGGCGGCACGCCGCGCCTGACCGCGCTGGTGTTCGACGAGGCCGTGGTGGAACGCCCCTGGCCCGCGCCGCGCGAGGCCGACCCGCGCGCCCGCGTGCTGTCCGCCACGCCGCGCATGGCGCGCGCCCACTACCTGGCCCGGATCCAGCGCATCCGCGAACGGATCGCGGCAGGCGAGCTCTACCAGCTGAACTACACGCAACCGCTGGACGTGACGCTGGAAGGCGACCCCGAATGGCTCTATCGCCGCATCGCGGCACGCCATCCGGTGGCGCATGCGGCGTATGTCCATGACGGCGAGCGCACCGTGCTGTCGTTCTCGCCCGAGCTGTTCGTGGCGCGCCAGGGCACGCGGCTGGTGACACGGCCCATGAAGGGCACCGCGCCGCGCCACGACGATCCGGACGAGGACCGGCGGCTGGGCGAGGCGCTGCTGGCCAGCCCCAAGAACCGCGCCGAGAACCTGATGATCGTCGACCTGCTGCGCAACGACCTGGGCCGCCTGGCCGTGCCGGGCTCGGTGCGGGTCGACGCGCTGTTCACGCTGGAACGCTACCCCACCGTATGGACCCTGACGTCCACCGTCTCGGCCGAGGCGCCCCACGCCTCGCTGGGCGAGGTGCTGGCCGCGCTGTTTCCGTGCGGCTCCATCACCGGCGCGCCCAAGGTCGCCGCCATGCGCCGCATCCGTCAGATGGAAGCGGGGCCGCGCGGCCTGTACTGCGGCAGCATAGGCTGGCTGGCGCCGGGCGGCGATTTCTCGCTGAACGTTGCGATCCGTACGCTGGTGCTGCCGCAGCCCGCCGGGGCCGCGCAGCCGCCCGCGCGCGGCGTGTACCATGTGGGCGGCGGCATCGTGCATGACTCCGACCCGGAACAGGAGTGGCAGGAGTGCCACTGGAAGGCGCGCATCCTCGGCTAGCGCGTGCATACGCGGACGGAGGTCCCGCCATGCAGCCCGAACTGATCGAAACCATCCTGGTCGCGGCGGACGGCAGCATTCCGCTGCTGCAACGCCACCTGGGGCGCCTGCAGGCCTCGGCCCAGGCGCTGGGCTACCGCTGCGACGCCCAGGCCGTCGAGGCCGACCTGCTGGCCGCCGCGGGCACGCTGGCCACGCCCGGGCCGCACCGCCTGCGGCTGCTGCTGGACGTGGCCGGCCACCGCACCATCCAGGCCGCGCCGCTGCCCCCGCTGCCGCCGCAGCAACAGATCATGCTGGGGCCCGACATGATCGATCCCGACCAGCCGCTGCTGCGCTACAAGACAACCCACCGGCCGTGGTACCAGCGGGCGGTGGAGTGGCTGCCCAAGCATCCGCAGGTCTTCGACCTGGTCTACATGAACGATCGGGGCGAGTTGTGCGAGGGCAGCCGCAGCAACCTGTACCTGAAGCTGGACGGCCGCTGGTACACGCCGCCGCTGTCGTGCGGCTGCCTGCCGGGCGTGCAGCGCGCCGAACTGCTCGATCGCGGCCAGGTGCACGAGCGCGTGCTGCCGCTGGCCCGGCTGCGCGAGGCCGAGGGTATCCGGCTGTCGAACGCGCTGCGCGGCTGGTTCGACGTGGTGCTGCGCGACTAGCCGGCCGCCGCGCCTGTTACGGCGCCGGCGCCAGCACCGGTGTCGGCCCCAGCTTGGGCCGGATGAAATCCATGAAGGCGCGCGTCTTGGCCGGCAGCAGGCTGGTGGGAAACACCGCGTAGATCGACAAGGGGTCCACCCGCCACTGCGGCAGGATGCGGCGCAGCGAATAGCGCCGCACCACCCGCTCCAGCGCCGGGCAGCAGGGCAGCCGCACGATGCCCATGTCCAGGCCCGCCAGCGTGCCCATCACGCTGATGTTGTTGCCGGCCAGGTGTCCGCCGACCCGCACCGACACGTCGCGCGTGCCGTCGTGCAGGTGCCAGTGCGAGTGTTCCTCGTCGATGGCGGTGCGCAGGCACTGGTGGGTTTCCAGGTCGGCCGGCGCCTGTGGCTCGCCGTGCTGCTCCAGGTAGCCGGTGGAGGCGTACAGGAAGGTATCCAGCGACAGCACTTCCTGCACCACCGAGTTGTCATCGGCCCCCGCATCGCCACGGTGGTGGCCGAAGCGCAGCGTCACGTCGAACGGGGTGCCGTGCGAGTCCGCGCTGGAGCGCATGCTGAGGTCGAATTCGCAGTCCAGCTCGGGATATTGGTCGGTAAAGCTGCGCAGCGCTTCGGGCAACAGCCAGATGGCCAGGCTGTACGGCATGGAGATGCTGAGGCGTCCCTTGGGCTTGTCGGACAGCGACAGCAGTTGTTCGTGCGCCATCCGGGCCTCGTCGATCAGGCCCTGGCAGCGTTGCAGGTACACCGCGCCGGCGTCGGTCAGTTCCAGCCGCCGCGTGTTGCGGTTGATGAGACGCAGGCCAATGGCCTGCTCCAACTGGTGGATGCGGCGCGACAGGGTGGAGGTGGGGATGTCCAGGGCCCGCGCGGCCAGGCTGAAGCTCTTGCGGCGGGCAACCTCGACGAACAGGGCGATGTCGTTCAGTTGGACGTTGTGCGATTCCATGGGCGATACGAGAGACGCTGCGCAATGGCTGGCCCGGCCTGTGGCGGACGGTCGCGCCATGTCATATTCGTTTGCAAAATCCGTGCATTCGGATACGTGCGGCATGCGCGTATCCCCATAAACTGTGGGCCGTTCTAAAACCCCCTGCACGCCCGTCCGGGGCGGTTCAGCGCACATGACGGATCCCCAGTGTCTCTTCACGGTGCTGACGCCTACCTACAATGGGGCGGGCACGCTGCAGCGGGTCTTCCAGTCCCTGACGCGGCAGACGTGCCGCGATTTCGAATGGCTGGTGGTGGACGACGGGTCTACCGACAACACGCACGCGCTGGTGCAGGCCTGGCAGGCCCGTGCCGATTTTCGCATACGCTACGTTTGGCAGCGCAATCAGCACAAGAAGGCGGCATTCAACCGCGGCGTGCGCGAGGCGCACGGCCGGCTGCTGGTGGCATTGGACAGCGACGACGAACTGCCGCCCGATGCCCTGGACACCTTCCGGCACGCCTGGGAATCGCTGCCCGCGCACCGGCGTGACGCCTATGTGGCCGTTACGGGCCTGTGCGCGCGGCCCGACGGCAGCATCGTGGGCGACCGCTATCCCGACGGCCTGACGGATGGCACCTCCATCGACCTCTATTTCCGCCATCGCGTGCGCGGCGAGAAGTTCAGCTGTATGCGCACCGACGTGTTGCGGCGCTTCCCGTATCCGGAGAACGTGTCGGGCTTCGTGCCCGAAAGCCTCATCTGGTGGGAGATCGCCCGCGCGGGGTACCTGCAGCATTTCATCAATCATGTCGTGCGCATCTACCACGACAATCCCGCCGGGCTGACCCGTGGCGGCGTCTCCACGGGCAACGTGCAAGGCCTGTACCTGCTGGCCTGGGACATGCTGCAGCACCACATGCCGCTGTTCCGCCGCCGGCCCCGGGTTTTTCTGATGGCGGCGGCGCGCTACACGCGCTTTCGCCTCTTCCTGGACCGCTCCGGCCTGCCCAGCGCGGTGGACGCCTACCGGCTGACGCAGCCGGCGGGGCTGGCGCTAGTGTGGCTGATGTGGCCGCTGGGTTACCTGCTGTATCGGCGCGACCGGCGCCGGCAGATCGCATAGCGGCCGGCGGCGCCGGTGCCGCGTATACGTCCCTTATTGAACGCGCGGATGGTGATCAGCCTTCTCGCCCGGCCTGCAGCAGCGGGTACGGGTTGATCGCGCCGCCTGCCTGATAGATACCGTAGTGCAGGTGCGGCGGTGTGCCGCGTGCATTGCCCGTATTGCCTACGTAGCCCACCGGCGTGCCCGGCTGGACCAGGTCGCCGCGCGCCACGTCGGCATAGCCGTCGAGATGGGCGTAATAGTGCATCTGGCGTCCCGGGCCCAGCACCCACACCACCTTGCCGCCCAGATTGTTGATGCCTACTCGGCTGATCACGCCTTCGGTGCTGGATACCACGGGCGTGCCGCGCGGGGCGAAGATGTCGATGCCCTGGTGGGTGCGGCCGTGCGCCCGGGCTGCGCCCCAGGTGTCGGACAGATGGCGGGGCGAGACGCCCGCCACGGGGACCGGCAGGGAGGTCGGGATGGGTTTCAGCGCCAGGCGCAGCACATGCCAGGGCGCGCGCCAGGCCGCCGGCACGCGCGGCCAGCTCCACCAGCCGGCGGCCGCCAGCAGGGCGGCAATGATGCCGATGCGCAGTACGCCGCCCAGCAGCCGGCCCGCCACACGGGCGGCCGGGACAACGGAAGAAGAGGAGTTGGCCAATGGGGACCTCGGCAACGATCCAGGCACGCCGGCGTTCGACTGCGCGGCCTGGGTTGGAGTTCCCCCGGGAAATCAGGAACGCGTCGGCGCGGGGCCGGCGTCGGCGCCGTCCTCGTCATCCTCGTCGTCTTCGTCCTCGTCGTCTTCATCGTCCAGGTCCGGCAGCGGTTCTTCTTCCAGCGAGAAGGGCAGCACCTCGGCCAGTTCGTCGGACCACGCGCATTCCTCGCCGGCCTGGTCCAGCTTGACGAAGCGTTCGCCCTCGGCGGACGAGATCTGGATGGCCCACAGGTACAGGCAGTCGTAGGCCTCGACGCTTTCCGGCAGCCCGCCGCGCTGGCCCAGCAGGCGAGCGCCGCTGCCGCCCAGCTGCACGTGCAGGCGCTCCTCGTCGGGCGCGTCGGTCTCGTCCAGCGGCACGCCGAACGTGACCCATTCCATGCCTTCCTCGCCCATCGCAACCTCGGCCAGCACGGGCTGGCCCATGTAGGCGCTGAGGGCGTCGGCGGTCTTGGCCAGCATGTCCAGCTCTTGCTGGCTGAAACGGGAATACGAGGCGGGGGGCGTGGCGGAGGCGGACATGGCGGACCTGCATAGGGATGGAGCAAGCGCGTATTGTCGCGCCATTCGTCCCGCCCGCCCAGCCGGCGGCCCGGGCGGCCTATACAATCACTGCTTGACCAATCGCATCTGCGTTTTCCCGCATCCATGGCCCAATACGTCTACACCATGAATCGCGTCGGCAAAATCGTGCCGCCCAAGCGGCAGATCCTGCGCGACATCTCCCTGTCCTTCTTCCCCGGCGCCAAGATCGGCGTCCTGGGCCTGAACGGCTCGGGCAAATCGACCTTGCTGAAGATCATGGCCGGCGTCGACAAGGACATCGAGGGCGAAGCCGTGCCCATGCCCGGCCTGAACATCGGATACCTGCCGCAGGAGCCCCAGCTCGATCCGGAACACACGGTGCGCCAGGCCGTCGAGGAGGGCCTGGGTGCCGTGGTCAACGCCAAGAAGCGCCTGGACGAGGTCTACGCCGCCTACGCAGAACCCGACGCCGACTTCGACGCCCTGGCCGCCGAGCAGGCCGAGCTCGAGGCCATCATCGCCGCCGCCGCCTCCAGCGGCGCCGACGACATCGAGCACCAGATGGAGATCGCCGCCGACGCGCTGCGCCTGCCGCCCTGGGATGCCAAGGTCGGCAACCTGTCGGGCGGCGAGAAGCGCCGTGTGGCGCTGTGCCGCCTGCTGCTGTCCAAGCCCGACATGCTGCTGCTGGACGAGCCCACCAACCACCTCGACGCCGAGAGCGTCGAATGGCTGGAGCAGTTCCTGCACAAGTTCCCGGGCACGGTGGTGGGCGTCACCCACGACCGCTACTTCCTGGACAACGCTGCCGAATGGATCCTCGAGCTGGACCGCGGCCACGGCATTCCCTGGAAGGGCAACTACAGCTCGTGGCTGGAGCAGAAAGACGCGCGCCTGAAGCAGGAAGAGGCGTCCGAGTCGGCCCGCCAGAAGACCATCAAGAAAGAGCTGGAGTGGGTGCGCCAGAACCCGAAGGGCCGCCAGGCCAAGGCCAAGGCCCGTATCGCGCGCTTCGAAGAGCTGTCGTCCTACGAATACCAGAAGCGCAACGAGACCCAGGAAATCTTCATCCCGGTCGGCGAGCGCCTGGGCAACGAGGTCATCGAGTTCGAGGGTGTCAGCAAGGCCTACGGCGACCGCCTGCTGATCGACAACCTCAGCTTCAAGGTGCCGGCGGGCGCCATCGTCGGCATCATCGGCCCCAACGGCGCCGGTAAGTCCACGCTGTTTCGCATGATCGCCGGCCGCGAGCAGCCCGACTCGGGTTCGGTCAAGATCGGCCAGACCGTCAAGCTGTCGTACGTGGACCAGTCGCGCGACGCCCTGGAAGACAACAAGACCGTGTTCGACGCCATTTCGGATGGCGCGGACATGCTGACCGTGGGCAAGTTCGAGATGTCCTCGCGCGCCTACCTGGGCCGCTTCAACTTCAAGGGCAGCGACCAGAGCAAGATCGTCGGCCAGTTGTCGGGCGGCGAGCGTGGCCGGCTGCACATGGCCAAGACGCTGATCGCCGGCGGCAACGTGCTGCTGCTGGACGAGCCGTCCAACGACCTCGACGTGGAAACGCTGCGCGCGCTGGAAGATGCGCTGCTCGAGTTCCCCGGCAGCGTCATGGTCATCAGCCACGACCGCTGGTTCCTGGACCGCATCGCCACGCACATCCTGGCCTTCGAGGGCGACTCGCAGGTCGTGTTCTTCGACGGCAACTACCAGGAATACGAAGCCGACAAGAAGAAGCGTCTGGGCGAGGAAGGCGCCAAGCCCAAGCGCCTGCGCTACAAGGCCCTGAAGTAAACCCGCCGCCGCGAAAGGCGCCGCCGCGGCGGATGCCTTTCGCGCACCGGCTGGCTCGCCTGGCCGGCCGCAAGGAGTTCCGCCATGCCCGCATCGCTGTTGCGTGCCGCCGATTGCACGCTGCTTATCGTCGACATGCAGGCGCGCCTGCTGCCCGCCATACACGACGGCCAGGCCGTACTGGATGCGGCGGTCAAGCTGGCCCGCGCGGCGCGGCTGCTCGAGGTTCCGGTGGTGGCCACCGAGCATGCGGCCGACCGGCTCGGCCCCACCGTGCCGCAACTGGCGGGCGAACTGCGCGCGGTGTTTCCCAAGCGGCATTTCTCGGCCGCGCGCGAACCGGGCTTCGAGGCCTGGCTGCCGGCCGCGCGCCGCACGGTGCTGGTGGCCGGCTGGGAAGCCCACGTGTGCGTGCTGCAGACCATCCTGGACCTGCGCGTGCGCGGCTGGCACGTGGCCATGGTGTCCGACGCATCGGGCTCGCGCTGGCCCTCGGATCACCATGCGGCCACGCGGCGCGTGCGCGCCGCCGGCGCCGACATCGTCAGCACCGAAATGGCCATCTTCGAATGGCTGGAGCACTGCGACCACCCGCGCTTCGGCGAGGTGTTACGTCTGGTCAAGTAAGATGCACCACGGGCACGCATCCGTGGCGGGCACCACGTGTGCACCTACCGCTTGACACAATTGCTGGGTAATCTTCACAGCAGCCTTGCATCGCTTTTGCGATGCTGAAAGTTCCTAGAAGAGGGACGCGGCAGGGGCCGCGGCCCCGCGCAAACAACGGGAGCTTTTCATGAACACTCGAACCCTTTCCAAGGCTTGCCTGGCGGCGCTGCTTGCGGCCAGCATGGCCGGCTGCTCGTCCTGGGACGGCATGAGCCATCGGCAGAAGAGCGCCGTGGGCGGCGCCGCGCTGGGCGGGGTGGCGGGCGCGGTCATCACCAACGGCGGCATTCTGGGCACGGTCGGCGGTGCGGCCCTCGGCGGCGTGATCGGCGACCAGGTCGGCAAGTAATCGCGCGGCCCGCGGGCGGCCGCTGCAGCGGTGCCCGCATGGCCGCATTTCCGCGGGTGGCGGCGTGCAGCGCGCCGGTCCGCCATGCAAAACGCCCGGCACGTGTACGTGTCCGGGCGTTTTGCATGCAGCAGGCAGCGGGCGTGCCCGCCACGCACGCGTGGCGGGCACGGCTGCCCCCGCGGGGATCAGGCCTCGGGCTGGGGCATCTCGATCTTGACCTCGAGCACCTCGAGCGTTTCCTGCCGCTCGAGATGGACCTTGATGTCGTCCGGGTTGATCTTCACGTATTTCGAGATGACCGCCACCAGCTCCTGCTGCAGCTGGGGCAGATAGTCGGGGGACGCTCCGCGGCTGGAGCGTTCGTGGGCCAGGATGATCTGAAGGCGTTCCTTGGCCACGCTGGCCGAGGACTTCTTCTGGCCCATCAGGAACGACAGGAACGACATCTTTTACTTTCCTCCGAAAAGACGCTTGAGCAGCCCCGGCTTGCTGTAGTCGATGAAGCGCAGCGAGCGCTCTTCGCCGAGGTAGCGGGCCACCACGTCCTTGTACGCCTCGGACACGTCGGTGTCCTTCAGGTGGATGGCAGGCAAGCCCTGGTTGGAGGCCTGCAGCACCGCTTCCGACTCGGGGATGACGCCGATCAGCTTGATGCGCAGGATGTCTTCGATATCGGTCAGCGACAGCATCTCGCCGTCGTTGACGCGCTTCGGGTTGTAGCGGGTGAGCAGCAGGTATTCCTTGATCGGCTCGTCGCCTTCGATGGCGCGGCGCGACTTGGCGGCCAGGATGCCGAGGATGCGGTCGGAGTCGCGCACCGACGAGACCTCGGGATTGGTGACCACCAGCGCGTCGTCGGCGAAGTACGCCGCCATCAGCGCGCCGGCTTCGATCCCGGCCGGCGAGTCGCAGACGATGTAGTCGAAGCCCATTTCCTTGAGCTCTTCCATCACCTTGCCGACGCCTTCCTGGGTGAGGGCGTCCTTGTCGCGGGTTTGCGAGGCCGGCAGCACGAACAGGTTCTCGAGCTGCTTGTCCTTGATGAGGGCCTGCTTCAGCGAAGCCTCGCCCTGGATGACGTTGACGAAGTCATAGACCACGCGGCGCTCGCAACCCATGATGAGGTCGAGATTGCGCAGGCCGACGTCGAAGTCGATGACGGCGGTCTTGTGGCCGCGCATGGCGAGCCCCGAGGAAAAGCTTGCGCTGGTCGTCGTCTTGCCGACCCCGCCTTTGCCGGAAGTCACCACAACGATACGTGTCATGACTGATGAACCCTTATGTACGTTATGTGCGAGTAAATCGCGTTATCGTAAAGCAAAAAGCCGATGTAAGGCTTCTTACAAGATGTAGGCCGATCCCTTGCGCGCCACAATGGCTGCAAGCCCCGGCGGCGCGGTGGGCCGGCCTGGTCGCACCTTTCCGCCGCACGTGCGGCGAGGCCATTTTCGTAACGGTTGCCTGGGGCGGCGCTCGGCCCTGCGAGGCAGCCGCCCGCCCGCCGTCAGGATTTCAGCGCCTCGATGCGCAGCGTCTCGCCGTCCAGCCACACCAGCGCGGGCCGATTGTGCAGGGCTGCGTCGAGCTTGTCTTCCACCACCCGGTACACGCCGGCCACGGCCAGCAGCTCGGCATCGAGCTGGGTGGTGAAGATGCGCGCCGAGGT
>Ga0182737_1003446_pt1 | contig 11647 bp, 9 predicted proteins | sample eDN5th30CBELigOP_FD_128878 | JGI IMG/M metagenome (GOLD analysis project Ga0182737, IMG submission 128878) | Enriched Organic Plus compost microbial communities from Emeryville, California, USA - eDNA 5th pass 30_C BE-Lig OP (version 2) (version 2) ... | reverse complement strand
GTCGTCGAGCAGGGCGAACACGGCGTCGCCATGGAAGCCGGCGCGCTCGAAGTAGCGCGTCACCACGCCGTCGCGGATCCGCGCGATGCCGACACTGGTGCCGAGCCACAGGTTGCCGTCGGCGGCCTGGTGAAACGCGAACACGCTGGTGCCGGCCAAACCATCGGTGCCGCAGGCATCGAGCACCTCGCCACGCAGGCAGCGCAGGCCGCTGCGCAGGCCGATCCACAGGCGGCCAGTCGGGTCCTCGTAGAGCGCGCGCACGTCGTCGCCGCGCGTGTCTTCGACGACATGCACCTGGTCGCCGTCGATCCGCGCCACGCCCTGCAGGGTGCCGGTCCACATCCCGCCCTGGCGGGCCGGGGCGAAGGAGAACACGATGGTGCCGGGCAGGCCTTCAACCAGACCGAAGCTGCGCGCCTTGCCGTGGCGGTCGAAGCGGGTGACGCCCTCGGTGCCGGCAACCCACAGCTGGCCCTGCCCGTCGGAGAGGATCGAGCGCAGCAGCTGGCTGGGCAGCTGGCGGTTGTAGTCCTCGGCCGGTTCCAGCACCGGATCGCGGTAGCGCGCCAGGCCGCCGCCGTCAGTGCCGATCCACAGCGGGCCGCCGGGTACCTGGTGCACGGCACGCACGGCGTTGGAGGCCATCCTGCCGGTCACGGTCACCAGCTTGGACTGGCTGAGGCGGTGCAGGCCGCTGGAGGTGGTGCCGATCCAGAGGTTGCCTTCGCGGTCCTCGAACATCGAGCGTACGGTTTCGCCGTACATGCCGGCGAGGCTGTCGTCGCAGGCGAAGTCGTCGGCGCTGAGGCGGCACAGGCCGATGCCCAGCGGCGCGAACCAGACCGTGCCCTGGTGGTCGCCGTAGAGGGTGTAGATGCGCTTGCCGTCGAGGTAGGCGGCGCGCGGGTCGCGGTGGAAGCGGCCGTCGCGGAAATAGGCGGGCCCGTGCTGGGTACCGACCCAGGCGGTGCCGTCGCTCTGCATCGCCAGGCTGTAGACGGCGTTGCTCGGCAGGCCGTCGCCCTCGTCGTACATCCGCGTGCGGCCGTCGCGCCAGTTCACCACGCCGACGCCGTCGGTGGCGATCCAGATCCCGCCGGCCCGATCGGCGACGATGGCGCGGTAGAAGCCGCGCGGCGGGAAACCGTCGCTTTCGCCGAGCAGCTCGGCCCGGCCGTCGATGATGCGGGCCACGCCGGCATTGGTGGTCAGCCACAGCGCGCCGTCGCGGTCGGTGACCACGCCGAACACGCTCTCGATCCCGCCCGGCAGCGGTACCTGCTCGAGCCTGTGCTGCCGGTAGTGGTACAGGCCGCCATTGAGGGTGCCGACCCACAGGCCGCGCTCGCCGTCGGTGGCCACCGCCGTGATCGCCGAGCTCTTCAGCGCCGGCGCCACGCGCGGATCGATGGTGTCGAAACCTTCGCCGCTGTGGCGGACCAGGCCGCCGTAGGTGGTGAGCCAGATGGCGCCGTCGGCGTGCTGGGCGATCGAAAGCACCGTGCCCTGCGGCAGCTGGTTCTCGTACCAGACGTGGGTGAACTGCCCGATCGCGCGATCCGGTTCGAGCGCAGGAAGAGGAGAAGGCAGGAGCAGGAGGACCGGGACGACGCACAGCAGCAGGACGCGCCATGCGCCACGGATGATGCGACAACCTGACATCGGCCCCCCCAACCGGTCGGACCCGCATGGTACCAGCATCCGCTATCGCCGCCGGAGTGGACCTTCGGGGCAAGGGGCCTGCCAGGCGCTCGGCCGGTCCTGAGCGCAACCACCGTAGTCATGGCCATCGACGCCCAGTGGGCTGGCGCGGAGCCATAGGCGGACTACTCGCGATACCCGGCGGCGCTGGTCGAGGACATCGTGCGCCTGCGCCGGCGCATCGCCCGGGCCGGGCTGCCGCCGCGTCGTACCGACGCCAACGTGGTTGTCGGCACCTGGAACCTGCAGAAGTTCGGCGCGCTGCATCCCGGGTGGGAAGAGAATCCGGCGAGCCCCAAGCGCAACCTGCGCTGCCTGGCGGTGATCGCCGAGGTAGTGCGCTGTTTCGACGTGGTGGCGCTGCAGGAAGTGCAGCGCGAGACCACCGCGCTGCGCGTGCTGATGGAGCAGTTCCTCGGTCCCCATTGGGCGGTGCTCCTGTCGGACGTCAGCGCCGGCGAAAAGGGCAACTCCGAACGCCTGGCCTACCTGTACGACACCCGCCGCGTGGTGCTGTCCGGGCTGTCGGGCGAGATCGTGCTGCCACCGTTGCCCGAGGGATTCCCCGAGCAGTTCGACCGCACGCCGTACATCGCCGGCTTCCGCGCCGGGCAGGAGCATTTCACCCTGCTGACCGCGCATATCCGCTACGGCGACCAGCCGGCGCAACGCATCCCCGAACTGCGCCGCTTCGCCGGATACACCGCACGCGAACTGAGGGCGGGGGCGAAGTCGGGGCAGAGCCGCGAAGAGCCCAACCTGCTGGTGCTGGGCGACTTCAACATCGACCGTCGCCAGGGCAATCCGCTGTTCGACGCCTTCGTCGAAACCGGGCTGTGGGTGCCGGAGGCCTTGCAGTCGGTGCGCACCACCACCGGGGCGGTGGCCAGGCACTACGACCAGATCGCCTGGTTCCAGGGAGATGACTTCGGCCTGCGACCCACCGGACGCGCGGGCACGGTGGATTTCGCCGGCGCGGTCTACAAGGGCATGGCGCAGTCGCGGGTGTCGCCGCGGATCAGCGACCACCTGCCGCTGTGGGTGGAGTTCGCCACCGACCGCAGCGAGGAGGCCATGGCGCGGGTGCTGGGCCTGGACATCGACCGGCCCGATCCGTTCGCGGCGGTGCCGGACTGACCCGTGTCGCGGTGCTCAGCCGCGCAGCGCCCGTTCGATCGTGGCGATGTCCAGCTTGCGCATGGTCATCATCGCGTCGAAGGCGCGTTTGGCCGCGGCCGGGTCGGGATGGTGCAGCGCCTCGACCATCATCCGCGGGGTGATCTGCCAGGACACGCCCCAGCGGTCCTTGCACCAGCCGCAGGCGCTTTCCTGGCCACCGTTGCCGACGATCGCGTCCCACAGGCGGTCGGTTTCCTCCTGGGTGTCGGTGGCCACCTGGAAGGAGAACGCCTCGGTCTGCCTGAAGGTCGGGCCACCGTTGAGGCCGACGCAGGGGATTCCGATCACGGTGAACTCGACGGTGAGCACCTGGCCGGATTGGCCCGAAGGGAAATCGGACGGCGCATGCAGGATCCGGCCGACCGAGCTGTCGGGGAAGATGCTGGCGTAGAACTGCGCCGCTTCCAGCGCTTCGTGGTCGTACCAGATGCAGACGGTGTTGGGGGCGATCATGGTGGAGCCTCCCTTGCATGTGCCGGATCGCGCCGGCATGGATGGTATTCGGGCCACGGCCAAGGATACGCGCCAGCGCTTGCCCGGGGTTGCGCATTGGCTGGCCGCCACCGGGGCGGGTTGCTAGGTTTGCGACGGTTCCACGCAGATCGCCACGCCATGCACAGAAGGCAGTTCCTCGGAAGCACCCTGGCCGCATCGCTGCTGTCGCTGGTGGGCAGCGGCACCGCACACGCCGCCACGACGGCTGCGCGTGGACGCCTGCTGCCGGTCCCGCTCAACCGCGGCGACACCATCGGCCTGGTCAGCCCTTCTTCGGCCACCGACGACAGCATGGGCCTGCAGCTGGCGCGCGAGGTGATCGAGGCGCTCGGCTTCAGGGTCCGCACCGGCGCGCATTACGACGGCCGCCGCGGCCACCTGGCCGGCACCGACGAGGAACGCGCCGGCGACCTCAACGCCATGTTCGGCGACCGCGAGGTGAAGGGCATCGTCTGCGTGCGCGGCGGTTCTGGCGCCGCGCGCCTGCTGCCACTGCTGGACTACGCGCTGATCCGGCGCAACCCGAAGGTGCTGCTGGGCTATTCGGACATCACCGCGCTGCACGCGGCGATCGGCCGCAAGACCGGGCTGGTGACCTTCCACGGGCCGATCGGCGCCGGCAGCTGGAACAGCTTCAACGTCGACCAGTTCCGGCGCGTGCTGGTGGACCGCGAACTGGTGGAGTTCGGCAACGTGCCGGAGACCGGCGACGAGCTGGTGCCGCGCGGCAACCGCATCCAGACCCTGCGCGGCGGCAAGGCCAGCGGCGAGCTGGTCGGCGGCAACCTGTCGGTGCTGGTGGCGCTGGCCGGTTCGCCGTACATGCCGGAGTTCGACGGCCGCATCCTGTTCCTGGAAGACGTGTCCGAGGCCCCGTACCGGGTGGACCGCATGTTCAGTACGCTCAAGCTCAGCGGCGCGCTGGAGCGCATCGCCGGTTTCGTCTTCGGCGAATGCACCGATTGCAGGCCCGGCGACGGCTATGGCTCGCTGACCCTGGAGCAGATCCTCGACGACTACATCCGTCCGCTCGGCGTGCCGGCGTATCGCGGCGCGATGATCGGCCACATCAAACGCCAGTTCATCCTGCCGGTCGGTGGTCGCGTCGAACTGGACGCGGACGCGGGCACGCTGCGGATGCTGGAACCGGTGTTCCAGGGCTGAGGCGCGGTTTCGCAGTCCGCTTGGCCGCGGATCGGCGCCTCGTGGTCACTGCGTCGTCGTGCGCGGTACCGCCAGGCGCAGGTCGCTCTCGCGCAAGGTCATTTCCGAGAACACCAGCTGGCCCTGGTCCGGCGACAGGTCGAAGCCCCAGCCCTCGAACCCGCCCGGCAGCGGGGCGATGTCGGTGACGTTGCCGCCCTCGGCATCGGCGTGGGCCAGTCGCGGCGCCTCGCCCTGCGGACGCTGCACGAAGTAGACGCCATCACGCGCCGGCGCCCAGTTGGAGCTGTCCTCCGGCGCCAGCCCGGCCAGCAGCAGCTGTTCCTGCGCGGCAGGGATCGCCTGGCTCCAGTCGTGCCGCGGCACGCGCCACAGGCCGCGCAGGCCGGGTTTGGTAAAGAGCAGGTGGCGACCGTCGACCGATTCGCGCGCATTGCTGCCGGGCCCGGGCGTCACTGCCACCGCCTCACCGCCGGCGGCCGGCTGCGCGTAGACCTGCCATTGCCCGCTGCGGTTGGATTCGAAGTACAGCCAGGCGCCGTCGCGCGACCAGGACGGATTGCGGGCATCGCCCGGGCCGTCGACCACGCGCTGCGGCGCGCCGCCTTCGGGCGACACCACGTAGATGGCGACGCGTCCGTCCGGGCTGCCGTCGAAGGCGATGCGCGTGCCGTCCGGCGACCACGCCGGGTTGTCGATGAAGGCACCACCGAAGCTGGCGACCTGTACCGCTTCGCTGCCGTCGCTGCGGCTGACCCAGATCCCGTGCGGGCCACCGCGGTTGGAAGTGAACGCCAGCCGCGCGCCATCCGGCGACCAGGCCGGCTGCGAGTCCCAGCGCGTGGACTGCGCGGGGCTGGGCGCGGCCTCGGGCCGGGCCAGGTCGATCTGGCGCAGGCGCGAGCGGTGGTTCCACTGTTCGAAGGCGATCGCGTCCACGCCGACGGTGGTAGTCGGCTGGTGCACGTCCTCGTTGCCGAGCATGAGGCGGCGCAGGTCGCCGCCATTGGCATCGGCGGACCACAGCGCGTACATGCCCGAGCGCGTGGAGGTGAACAGCAGGCGGCTGCCGTCAGGCGACCACGCCAGGCCGTTGAGCTTGCGGTTGTCCGAGGTCAGGCGCGTGGGCTCGCCGCCTTCCAGCGGGACCCGGTAGATGTCCTTGGTGACTTCGTTGATGCCGCGCACGAACACCAGCGAGCGGCCGTCGCGGGCGAAACGCGGGTCGATGTCGCCGAGCGTACCCGGCGGCGGCGAGGTGAGTTCGCGGCGCGAGCTGCCATCCAGCGCCGCCAGGACCAGGCGGTACGGCGCATCGGCGGCCTCGCGGGCGGCATAGACGACGTGGCGGCCGTCAGGCGACAGGCCCAGGCCGCGGACCTGCTGCATCGCCGGATCCTGCAGCACCCGGGTGATGCCGCCGCCCAGCGCCGACACGCGCAGCAGCGAGAGCCCGTCGGCGCCGGCGCGCGCGAACAGCAGGGCGCGGCCATCGGGCATCCAGGCCGGATAGCGTTCGTCGGCGGCGCTGCGGGTAAGGTTTAGGATGTCCTCGCTGCCGATGGTCTTCACGTAGACGTCGAAGGCGCCGGTCCCGTCGTGGATGAAGGCCACGCGGCTGCCGTCCGGCGACAGTGCCGGTTCCAGCTCGCGGCCGACCAGGCTGGTGAGCGGGCGCACCTCGTAGGCCTCGGCCGGCGGAGGTGGCGGGACGGGGCGCAACGCGTACACGGCGATGGCCAGGCCGGCGATACCGGCAGCGGCCAGGGCTGCGTAGCCGTAGCCGCGGCGGCGCGGCGCGACGGGCAGCGGCGGCGAGGCGCCGGCGCTTTGCGGTGCGGGCGCCGGTGCCGTGGCGGGAGCGGGCGAGGGGGCTGGAACCTCGGCGGGCGGTACTTCCTGTGCCGGCAAGGCCACGGCTGCGGCGACCCGCGCCGGCGCCACCGGCGCGATCAGGCGGTAGCCGCCCTTGCGTATGGTTTCGATGTAGCGGGGTGCCTGCGGATCGTCGTCGAGGATCTTGCGCAGCTCGGAGACCGCGCGGTTGAGCAGGTAGTCGTCGGCGATGGTGCCGGCCCAGACGATCTCGAGGAAGTCCTCGCGCGGGACCACGGTGCCGGGACGCCGGGCCATCAGCACCAGCACCTGCATCACCTTCGGTTCGACCTGGCAGACCCGGCCATGGATCGAGATGCGGTTGAGCGAGGGCTGGACCAGCGCCTCGCCGGCGCTGAAGCTGCCCGGGAGCCAGCCCCCGTGCCCGGTGGCCGTCCCGTCGATCCTGCCGATGGCCGTCTGGTCGCTCATCGCCACACCGTCCGCGGCGCTGCGGGCGCGCCTGCAGCGAATCTATAGCAAAACTCCAGCTTCCCTCCATCCAGCCCGGCCGCCGGTTCCGCTTTTCTGGCGCCATCGACTGACGCTGGAGGACGGCCATGCTGACCATTCCCCTGTTCATTCCGCTGGTGATCCGCGGCGCGCTGGCCGCCATCCTGCTCGCCGCCGCCTTCCCGGCCCCGGGCCAGGGCCAGGGCCAGACGCAGGCGCAGGCGCAGGGCGAGGCCCTGTTCCAGCGCAACTGCGCCTCCTGCCATGGCGCGGACCGGCAGGGGACCGGGCTTGGGCCGCCGCTGTCCGCGCAGACCTACCGCTATGGCGGCACCCGTGGCGACCTGGCCCGGATCATCCGCAATGGCATCCCCTCGCAGGGCATGCCGGCCTTCGGCCAGCAGTTCGGCGCGGCAGAAGTGGAGGCACTGGTGGCCTTCCTGCCGGCCCGCGAGAGCACGCAATCCGGGGAGGAGGCGCCGCCCCCGGAGCGCAGCTTCGATCCGGTGCCCGGCGTGGTCGAGACGCTGGACTACGCGGTGCGCACCGAGGTGTTCGCCGACGGCCTGCAGACCGTGTGGGCGATGGCCTTCCTCGACGCGCGCACCGCGCTGGTGAGCGAACGCACCGGGCGCCTGCGCATCATCCGTGACGGCGTGCTGCAGCCGCAGCCGGTCTCCGGCACCCCTGAGGTCTATGTCAGCACCCACCGCTGGAACCAGGGCGGCCTGCTCGACGTGGCCATCGATCCCGAGTACGCCGACAACGGCTGGATCTATCTCAGCCACAGCCACCGCATCCCCGGCACCGGACCGGAAGGCCAGCCACTGGCGATGCTGCGGGTGGTGCGCGGCCGCATCCTCGACAACACCTGGGTGGACGAGGAGGTGCTGTTCCAGGCCGCGCCGGAAACGTACGGCGAACCGTTCTGGCATTACGCCGGGCGCATGGCGTTCGACAACGAGGGGCGGCTGTACTTCTCCGTCGGCGACCGCGGCGTGCAGGAGCTGGCGCGCGAACCCGGGCGGCCCACCGGCAAGATCCACTGGATCATGCCCGACGGCTCGATCCCGGCGGACAACCCGTTCCGCAACCGCGACGGTGCCCTGCCGACGGTCTACAGCCTCGGCCACCGCAACCCGCAGGGGATGGTCTTCGATGCGGAAACCGGCCGCCTGTGGGCCACCGAGCACGGCCCGCGCGGCGGCGACGAACTCAACCTGGTCCGCGCCGGCGCCGACTACGGCTGGCCGGTCACCACCTACGGCATCAACTACGACGGCACGGTGCTGACCCCGCACACCCGCGCCCCGGGCGTCACCCAGCCGGTGCACTACTGGCGGCCGTCGATCGGCGTCTCGGGCGTCACCGTGTACCGCGGCAGCCAGTTCCCGCTGTGGGAAGGCAAGCTGCTGGTCACCGGCCTGGGCGCGCGTGAACTGCGCCTGCTGACCCTCGATGGCGACCGCGTCCTGCACGAGGAAACCCTGCTGCGCACCCAGGGCCGCCCCTACGAACCGGTGGTCGGCCCCGACGGCGCGATCTACCTGGTCACCGACGATCCGGGCCAGATCCTGCGGCTGGGCATCGAGGAAGAACGCCGGCGCTAGGCCTGCTCCACCCCACGCACGCCACCCGAGGAGGAACCGATGAAAGCGAGCCTGCCCGTCGTTGTTGCCGTCGCCGCCAGCCTCGGCGCGGCCATTGCCCCGCTGCACGCGCAGAGCCTGCGTCCCGCGCTGGATTTCGCCACCGCCGATGCGATCCGCGACCACTGCCTCGCGGCGGCGGACCGCGCCGGCTACACCGTCGCCGTGGCGGTGTTCGATGCCGGCGGCGACCTGGTCAGCTTCGGCAAGGACCGCACCTCGCCGGCGGCCGGCGCGGTGGCGCAGTGGAAGGGGCGTTCGGCCGCGATCTATGGCTACTCCACCGCGCAGACCGCGACCTGGAACATCCCGGCGGCGCCGATGATCTCCACCGCGCAGGGCGGGGTGCCGATCTTCACCGCCGACGGACGGGACCTGGGCGGTGTCGGCGTGTCCGGCGCGCCGTCGGAGTTCGACGAGGCCTGCGGGACGGCGGCGGTGCGGGCGGCAGGACTGCGGGTGACGCGCCCGTAGCGGCACGCGCGGCCCGCCGCGACAGCGGCATGGTGGCGGACAGGGTGGAGCCTCCCCTCGCCATGCCCGCGCCATGCTGCTGCCGGGCGGGTCGCGTTGTTCGGGAAGTGCGCTGCGCAGTCGGCATCTTGGCAACGTCAGGACTGGATGTGGTGCGGCGCGACCGGCCCTCTCCCCCGGCCCCTCTCCCGGGGGGAGAGGGGAGGTGGGTCAGCTGGCGCGTTGATGGAAATAGACCTGGCTGGCGGCCCAGCGCAGGGGCGGGGAGTGCAGCAGCAGGTCGAACGGCCAGTCGAACTGCATGCGGTCGTAGGCCCAGCGCAGGGCGCGCTTGAAGCGGAAGCGTGGCGCGGAGTCGATCGCCACCTGTTCCGGTGATGGTCCGCCGTCGCGCAGGTGCGCGGCGACCGCGCGGCCGACCGCCCAACCGTGTTCCCATGCCGAATGGATGCCGCCGGCGGTGACCGGCGAGACCACGCCGGCCGCGTCGCCGACGAGGATGGCGCGGTCGCGCGCCATGTCGAACACCGGGCCGCTGCACGGGATCAGGCCGGCGCGCGTGGTGCCGGGACGCAGCACGCGCGGCAATCCGCCGGCCATGCCGACGCGCAGCAGGAAGCCGTCGATGTCCGGCACGCGAGCGCGCGCCGGATCGTGGCGCATGGCCAGGCCGGCCTGGATGCCGGTGGGATTCTGCGCGATCCAGCCGATGTAGCCGGGCGCGTAGCGCTTGCTGATGAAGCAGTGCAGGGCGTCGGGTTTTTCCAGGATCGCCCCGGGGAACTCGTATTCCACGCCATAGAGGAACTGGCGCACCTGGCCGAGGCCGCAATGCCGCGCGACCCGTGAGCGCGCGCCGTCCGCCCCGATCAGGTAGCGCGCGTGGCCGACGCCGTCGACGCGCCAGCCAGCGGTGCTGCGCTCGCAGCCCGTGAATGCCTGCCCGAGCCGCAGCTCGACGCCGTGCTCGCGCATGCGCTGGGCCAGCCAGCGCATCACTCCGGGCGTGTCGGTGGTGAGGAAGTAGTAGCCGGGCGCGGCCAGCGCGACCTGCTTGAGGCTGGGCGCATACAGGCGCACCTGTTCGATCCGCCGCACCAGCGCCGAAGGCAGCTGGTTGAGCAGGGTGTGCTCGGCTGCCTCCTTCACGATGATGCCGGTGGTGTGCAGCTTGTCGCCCGGGTCGTGCTTGCGCTCCAGCACGCACACGTGCAGGCCGCGCTGCGCGGCGGCGATGGCGCAGGCGGCGCCGGCGAAACTGGCGCCGACCACGACCAGGTCGGGACTGGGATCAGGCATGTCGTTCTCCACGCTCCACGGCGGAGCGCGGGCAGCGTGGCGGCCGGCGGTGGGCAGGAAATGGGCCGTCCGTGAAGCGGGCACGAAGTCGGACCGCCGCGAAACTGAACGGGACCGCGCCGGCGCCGCCCACCGGGTCAACTTCGCGCCTGCCCGGGAGTTCTTGCAGGTACGACGGAGGCTTCCGCCTCCCGTGAGGACGCCGGAATGAAGAAGATGACCACGATGGTGATGGCCCTGGGCCTGCTCGCCGCGCCGGCGCTGGCGTCGGCGGCCGACGCGTGGACGCGCGAGGTGGTCAACCTGCGCAGCGGCCCGGATATCGACTATCCGGTGGTGGTGACGCTGGATCGTGGCGTGTCGCTGGAGGTGTTCGGCTGCATCGAGGAATGGACCTGGTGCGATGTCGCCACCGGTCCGTACCGCGGCTGGATCTCGGCCGGCTACCTCGACTACGAGTACGACGGGCGACCGGTGCGGGTGAGCGAATACCGCACCGTGCTGGGCCTGCCGATCGTGACCTTCGTGCTGGGCAGCTACTGGGACCACCATTACCGCCACCACGCCTGGTACGTGCAGCGCCCGTACTTCGAACGCCGCCATCCGCTGCACGTGATGCCGCCGCATCACCGTCCGCCGCCGCGCCCGTTGCCGCCGCCGCGCCCGCACCACGTGCAGTCGCGACCGCAGCCGGCACCGGCGCATCGTCCGGGTCCGGCGCCGCATCGCCCGCCGCAGGCGCATGCGCAGCCGCGTCCGGTGCACGTGGCCAACCCCGGCCATGGCAATGCCCGTCCTTCGGTGCCGGCATCGCGTCCGGCCACGCAGGGCCCGTCGCGTCCGCAGCATCCGCCGTCGAGCGGGCCGTCGCGGCCGCTGCAGACGCAGGTGCGCCCGGCGCAACCGCCGCGCGCGCAGGCGCAGCCGCGCCAGGAGTCGCGTCCGCAGGCGCAGCCGGCGCAGCGCCCGCAATCGCGGCCGGAGCCGGGACGGCAGGCGCAGCCGCCGCGTGCGCAGCAGCGCGACGAGGGACAGGCGCGGCCGCAACCGCAGTCGCGCCCGCCCGAACGCAAGGATGTGGACCGGAAGCCGCATTCGTCCGAGCACAAGGAACGGCCGCAGCCTTCGCGCCGCGATCGTTGAGCGCCTGATGTCCCTGTTTGGCCAGGATCAGAAATTCCTGACACGGCAGGACGAGGTAATCCGCTGTGACCGGCACGCCGCGTGCGGCACGCTGTCCCTGCACAGCCACCGCACGCGGCCTTCGCGGCCCACCATCACCGTGCGGGTGCTGTGAAACGGCCGGAGTCCTTCCCCTGGGCGCCGGTGGCACCGGACCACCCCTGACGGTGCAG
>Ga0182737_1003444_pt1 | contig 11649 bp, 20 predicted proteins | sample eDN5th30CBELigOP_FD_128878 | JGI IMG/M metagenome (GOLD analysis project Ga0182737, IMG submission 128878) | Enriched Organic Plus compost microbial communities from Emeryville, California, USA - eDNA 5th pass 30_C BE-Lig OP (version 2) (version 2) ... | reverse complement strand
CTCGGGGCAGCAGTTGTTCGCGGAGTTAACGATCCGGATGGAGCCGATCGACGCGGCTTCGGCGCCGGTGGTTGTGCTCAACCAGTGTCCGCCTGAGGTGTTGCCGCCGGAACTGCTTGCCGCTGCCATCGAGGAACTTAAGGCGCTGGGCGAGGGTGGCGGCCGAATTGCCGGCTATCCGCTGATGAAAATCCGCGTGACGGTGCTCGGTGGCAAATGGAACCCTGAGCAGTCGGACGTGCGGGCGTTCAAAATGGCGGCTGCCGACGCGTTCGAAAAAGGGCTCGAAGAAGGAGGCAAGGTGCTTCTCGAGCCGATTATGAAACTCGACATCGTCACCCCGGAAGACTATCTGGGGGATTTTGTGGGAGACCTGCAGCAGCGGCGGGCGATTATCGCCCGGACCGACCACCGCGGAAAAATGGCTACAATCGAGGCACATGCCCCGCTCAAGGAGCTTTTCGGCTATTCGAGCGCCATGCGGAGCCTCAGCCAGGGCCGGGCCGGAGCGTCCATGGAGCCGCTGATGTATTCCCCGGCGCCCCCAGAGGTGATGAAGGCTTTCGAATTGTAGGCGGTTTGGGTAAACTGCTCCGCCCGGGGCGTTCGGCCTGGCCGGTCGTGGCGCTGATGTGGGGAGCCGCAAAGAGGAAATTTGGTTGTTTTCCAGCCAGCCGGGTGTTGACCGTTTTTCGGGCGACCTTTATAAGTAGTGGTTTCCCATTTGGTGTTTGGCGAAAACAGTGCAGTAGAAGTCCATTCGCGACGATCATTTTTGATCTAGCGCGGGAGTCGATAAAGTGGCAGCGGCAAAGGAAGTTATTCGGATTCGGATGGAGGCGTATGACCACGCAATCCTGGACCAGAGCGCCCAGGAAATCGTGGACACGGTGAAGCGCACCCATAGCGAAGTTCACGGTCCGATTCCGCTGCCGACCCGGATTGAGCGTTTCACCGTTCTTTCGGGCCCGACGATCGACAAGAAGGCTCGTCAGCAGTACGAGATTCGCACGCATAAGCGGGTGATCGATATCGTTCAGGCTACGGCTAAGACGATCGAAGCGCTCAATAAGCTCAGCCTTCCGGCTGGTGTGGATATCAAAATCAAGGCTTCGACGCGCTAAAGTAGTTGGTTTGCATTCTTTGGGCGTCGGCTTTCTCTGCTCTTTGAGGCAGTTATAGCTTGGAAGCCCGGTGGGTAAAGCGAGGGCGTGGCCTTCGTGTTCCCGCTCGGCAACAGATCACAGGGTACATTGCGATGGCAAAGGGAATACTCGGCCGCAAGGTCGGGATGACGCAGGTGTATGATGAGGCTGGCAATGCCATCCCCGTCACGGTCGTGCAGGCCGGCCCTTGCCGCGTGCTTCAGGTTCGCACCTTGGAGCGCGATGGTTATGAGGCGGTTCAGCTTGGCTATCTTGATAAGCCGCGCCGTCTGGCTAGTCGCAGTGAACGTGGTCATGTTGCCGCTCTGGCGAGCAAGCGTTCGAAGAAGTTGCAGGCCGCCGGTGTGAAGATTCCGGAAAAGGCCAATTCTGAGCCCAAGCGATTCATTCGCGAGCTGCGTGGCGCTCCTGCCGGCCTGGCGGTCGGTCAGGATGTGACGGTCGAGGCTCTCGAGGGCATCAAGGCGGTCGATGTCACTGGCCTGACCAAGGGACGCGGTTACTCGGGCGCCATGAAGCGTCACGGCTTCGCCGGCCAGCGTGCCAGCCACGGCGTGAAGAAGGTTCACCGTCACATGGGTGGCACCGGCGCTCTGGCGTCAAACCGCGGTGGTGGTCGTATGAAGAAGGGCAAGCGCATGCCCGGTCAGTACGGTCACGAGCGGGTTACGATTCGCAACCTGAAGCTGGTGCGGGTCGACAAGGAAAACAATCTGCTGCTGATCAACGGCGCTGTGCCTGGTCCGAATGGCGCCTATGTCGTGGTTCGCGAGACGAACAAGGTCGGCTAGGCTGGGCGTGGCTTACTGAGTGCTGTTGGCAGCTCGATAGGAATTGACGGAAATGGCAAGTCTTCCGATTTATAACCGCTCGGGTCAGGAGGTCGGTAAATACGAGATCGACCCCGATCAGATTGCGCCCAAGATCAGTCAGCAGTTGCTGCACGACGTGGTCGTGATGTACCAGGCCAACAAGCGGCAGGGTACGCACCGCACTCGCAGCCGCGGCATGGTTGCCGGTACGACCAAGAAGATGTACCGCCAGAAGGGCACCGGTAACGCGCGTGCTGGTTCTCGCCGCTCGCCGGTTCGCCGTGGTGGTGGTCACACGTTCGCTCTGGTGAATCGCGATTACAGCGTGCGGATGCCGATTAAGGCGGTCCGCGCCGCCACTCGGATGGCGATCGCTCGCAAGATTCAAACACAGGACGTCGTCGTGATCGACGAGCTGTCGTTCCAGGCTCCGAAGACCAAGGAGATGGCCGGCATTCTGAAGGCCCTCAAGCTCGAGGGGCTGTCGGCCCATGTCGCCACCGCTCAGCTTGACGTGAACGTCTACAAGAGCGCTCGGAACATCGACCGCGTGACGGTTTCGCCGGTTTCAGATCTGAACGCCCTCACGGTGCTGCAGCCGAAGAAGCTGCTGGTCACCAAGGCCGCGCTGGATGTGATCAAGGAGCGAGCTGCGAAGAAGCCTGCCTAAGTTCGGCTGGGTCGCGCCTCCCAAAGGGATATTAGTGATGAGCACTGACAATAGCGAATCGTCGACGCCAGCCATCGAGCTGCAGCCGTACCAGGTGATTCTCCGTCCGCTGGTGACGGAAAAGGGTATGCACCGGTCGACTCGCAACAACCAGTATGCGTTCGAGATCAGCAAGCTGGCGACCAAGGACGACGTGAAGCGGGCCGTCGAAGAGCTGTTCAACGTCAAGGTCGAGAAGGTTCGCACGCAGAATCGCATTGGCAAGCATCGTCGTCACCGCTTCAAGGCGGGCCAGACGAAGAGCTGGAAGAAGGCGATTGTTACCCTGAACGAAGAGCACCGCATTAACTTCTTCTAATTGTGAGGCGTGCCTGGCTGGTAACGGTCGACGCATTCGCGATTCGGTGATGTAGCGAAGAAGGCAATACAACGATGGGCATTCGGCAATACAAACCGGTCACTCCAGGACGGCGTGGCGCAAGCGTCAGCGATTTCAAGGAGCTGACCAAGGGCGCCAAGCCGGAGAAGTCGCTGCTGCGTCCGAAGCGCAAGAAGGGCGGCCGCAACAACCAAGGGCGAATCACCGTTCGTCACCGCGGTGGCGGTCACAAGCAGCAGTACCGGGTGATCGACTTCAAGCGGGACAAGGACGGCGTGCCGGCGAAGGTCAACTCGATTCAGTACGACCCGAACCGCAATGCTCGCATCGCTCTGCTGTTCTTCGTGGACGGCGAGAAGCGGTACATCATCGCTCCGGAAGGGCTGCAGGTCGGTCAGACGGTAGAGAACGGTCCCGAGGCGCCGCCGGTCGTCGGCAACTGCCTCCCGCTCAGCCGTATTCCGGTCGGCTCGCAGATCCATGCGATCGAAATGCTGCCTGGTCGCGGCGCTCGCATGTGCCGCAGCGCCGGCGCGAATGCCACGCTGATGGCCCGCGAAGCGGACTGGGCCCAAGTGATGCTGCCCAGCGGCGAAATTCGTCGTATTCCGGGCCAGTGCCGGGCGACGATTGGCGCTGTCGGCAACGCGGAAGACATGAACATCGTGTACGGCAAGGCCGGTCGCAAGCGTTGGCTCGGTATCCGGCCGACGGTTCGCGGTACTGCGATGAACCCGATCGATCACCCGCACGGTGGTGGTGAAGGTCGTACCAAGGGTGGCCGCCATCCGGTGAGCCCGACGGGCGTGCCGGCCAAGGGCAGCGCGACCCGCCAGCGTCGCAAGCCGTCGAACAGCGCGATCGTTCGCCGTCGTCGGTCTCGCCGTTACGGCCAGTTGAAGCTGAAGTAGTTGGCAGTTGTTCGCCGCCGCCGGACCGGCTGGCGACGGACGGCTGGACTGGAAAGCTGATCATCGAAAACTTTTAACTGAAAACTCCTATGGGCAGGTCGAGCAAAAAGGGTCCTTTTGTGGACCCGAAGGTGTACAAGAAGGTTCAGGCTCAGCTTGAAGGCGGCTCGAAGGAGCCGATCAAGACGTGGGCTCGGGCCTGCACGATCGTGCCCGAGTTCGTGGGCCTCACGTTCATGGTGCACAACGGCAAGCAGCACCTGAAGGTGTTCGTGACGGAAGATATGGTGGGTCACCGCCTGGGCGAATTCGCTCCGACGCGTACCTTCCGCGGTCACGGCGGCAAGGCAAAGAAGTAGTAAGAGCACAAGTTGGTGTCTTCGCCGGCCGCAAGGCGACGGGCTGTTAGACGAGGAATCCAGGTCATGGCCTTTCGAGCACAGCACAGGTTTGCACGGATCAGCGCCCGCAAGGTGCGTCCGCTTGCTGACATGATTCGCGGCAAGTTCGCCGACGAAGCCCTCGACATTTTGAAGTATCAGCCGGAACGCGGTGCCCGCTTGTTGGAGAAGGTGCTGAAGAGCGCCCTGGGCAACGCTCAGGATCCGGACCAGAACAAGAGCGGCGCGGTTCGCACGGAACAGTTGATCGTTCGCGACGCCCGCGTCGACGGCGGCCCGATGTTCAAGCGGATCAAGCCGGTCGCTCGCGGCATGGCCTACATGATCAAGCGTCGGACCTCGCACATCACGGTCGAGTTGCAGGACATCGCCGAGGTTTAAACGCAGGGCGATTGGAAAATCACGGCGAGTCGCCGGCAAGGTGAGTGATTCCTATGGGTCAAAAAGTCAATCCAGTCGCGTTCCGCACCGGCATCATGGTCGGATGGAAGAGTCGCTGGTACGCCTCGAAGCAGGATTTCGGAACCCTGCTGCTTGAGGACGCCAAGATTCGCGACTTCATCAAGAACCATCCGAGCAAGACGCAATATCGCAGCGCCGGCATCGACCGCATCGAGGTCGAGCGGACTCGCGACGAAGTGAAGGTCGTGCTGTATGTGGCGCGGCCTGGTCTGATCATTGGTAAGAAAGGCCAGGAGGTTGAAATCCTGCAGGAAGAGCTGCAGAACCTGACTGGTCGCCGCGTGAACCTCAAGATCGAGGAAATTCAGCGGCCGGAAATTCAAGCCCAGTTGGTTGCGGAAGAAATTGCTCAGCAGCTCTCGAAGCGTTCGAGCTTCCGCCGCACCATGAAGCGGGCCATCGAGACGACGATGGACGCCGGGGCGAAGGGAATCAAAATTCAGTTGGCAGGGCGCTTGGGCGGCTCGGAAATGGCTCGTTGCGAGAAGGCAACGGCCGGCTCGCTGCCGCTGAGCACGCTGCGTGCGAAAATCGATTACGGCTTCACCGAGGCGTCTACAGCCCAAGGCAATATTGGCGTGCAGGTGTGGGTCAATCAGGGTATGTACGAAGGGGACGCGACAAATGGCGCTGATGCCCAAACGAGTGAAGCACCGAAAAAGCCAAAGAGGACGTATAAAAGGTGAGGCCACTCGCGGCAATCGCGTGAGCTTCGGCGATTTCGGCTTGCAAGCTTTGCAGGGTGGCTGGATCAAGGCGACGACCATCGAGTCGGGACGTATTGCCGCACAGCAATACATCCGCGGCGAAGGTCGGCTTTACATCCGTATCTTCCCGCACAAGTCGATCACGAGCCGCCCGCTCGAGACGCGAATGGGTAAGGGTAAGGGCGAACCGGCTCACTGGGTCGCGGTTGTGAAACCGGGCACCGTGATGTTCGAACTTGCCGGCGTGACCGAGGCCCAGGCGAAGCTTTGCTTTGCTCGTCTCGCGCACAAGATGCCCGTGCCGTGCCGCATGGTCCGTCGTCGCCCGGCGTAGCGCCAGCCATGTGCGCTACTTTTCGGCTGCAGAACAAAGTGAACCGATAGCGTTGGTGAGATATGAAGGCCGCTGAACTTCGAGAAATGAGCGACGAACAGCTCAACCTGACCCTGAACGAGACGCAGCAGAATCTGTTTCGGCTGCGGATGCAGGCTCAGACCGAGCGTCTCGACGCTCCGAGCCAGTTGCGGCACAACCGCCGGCTGATTGCCCGGATCAAGACGATCCAGACCCAGCGGCAGAAGGCCAAGGCGTAGTTCCAAGCGGCCTGACTTCAGTTGGGCCACTTACCAGAAACAAAGGTCGAGCAACCAGGCTCGGCGACAGAGTCCACAGCAGGTTTGGTTATGCCCAAGCGAGTAGTAGTTGGCGTTGTGACCCGCGACAAGGCGGACAAGACCCGCCGCGTTGAGATTCCGCGCGTTGTGCAGCACCCGGTGTACGGCAAGATCCTGCATCGCCGGACCATCTGCTACGCCCACGACGAGTTGAACGAGTCGAAGAACGGCGACACGGTGGAGATCGAAGAGTCGCAGCCGCTGTCTCGCCTGAAGCGCTGGAAGCTGAAGCGGATTGTGGCCAAGGCGGGAGCCGCCACGGTCGCCGCGCAGCAGGCGCCGCAGGAGTAGGTTGCGAACGCTCTCGGGAAGCCTGATCGCGCCGGCGTGGAGCGGCAGAGAACAAGAATTGGTGTAACATGATTCAGCAAGAATCTCGCATGGCGGTCGCCGACAACACCGGCGCCAAAGAAGTGATGTGCGTGAAGGTGCTCGGCGGTTCGCGTCGGCGAACGGCCAGCCTCGGCGACGTCATCATTTGCAGCGTGAAAAGCGTGATCGCCGGCAGCGATATCAAGAAGAAGGCCGTCGTTCGCGCGGTGGTTGTGCGGACCAAGAGCCCGGTCCGTCGGGCCGATGGCAGCTATGTGAAGTTCGACACGAACGCCGTCGTGCTGATCGACAACGACAACAACCCGCGCGGCACGCGCATCTTCGGCGCCGTCGCTCGCGAGCTCCGCGACAAGAACTTCATGAAGATCGTCAGCCTGGCGAGCGAGGTGGTGTGATGCATATCAAAACGAACGACGTGGTCCAGGTGATCGCCGGCGACGACAAGGGCGTCAAGGGCAAGGTGCTGAGCATCGACCGCGCGGCTGGCAAGGTCGTGGTCGAGGGCGTTAACCGCGTCTACAAGCACGTCAAGCGCAGCCAAAAGAATCCGCAGGGCGGCCGGCTCTCGAAGGAGATGCCGGTGCAACTGTCGAACGTGCTGCTGCTCTGCACGAAGTGCAACAAGGCGACCCGCACCGGCGCCCGACGGGCCGCCGACGGCTCGAAGGAACGGTTCTGTCGCAAGTGCGGCACCGGGCTCGGCCAGATTTCGCCGGCTCCGAAGGCGAGCTAGTCAGACAGCGGCGACCCGAGTGACGCCGCGACCAATCGAACAATTGATCCCGGTGGCGTAGCCACCAACGTGAGTGACAAAGATGGCCAAGAAAGCAGCGAAGAAAGACGCAGCCGCCGAGCAGCCGAGCGATTCGGGCGTGCCGGCTCGCCTGCAGGAGAAGTATCGCAACGAAGTGTTGCCCGCGCTGGCTGAAAAGTTCGGCCGCAAGAACAAGCTTTCGCTGCCGAAGCTGGAAAAGATCGTCGTGAACATGGGCGTGGGCGCCGCGACCCAGGAAAAGAAGTTCCTGGAAGCGGCTGTTGACGCCATGTCGCAGATCACCGGCCAGAAGCCGGTGGTGACGACCGCCCGCAAGGCGATCTCGGCGTTCAAGCTCCGCGAAGGCATGGCGATCGGCTGCAAAGTCACGCTGCGTGGCAAGCGGATGTACGAGTTCATGGATCGTCTGATCTCGCTCGCTCTGCCCCGCGTTCGCGACTTCCGCGGCGTCAGCCGGACGGCGTTCGACGGTCACGGCAGCTATAGCCTGGGCCTGTCGGAGCAGCTCGTGTTCCCGGAACTGAACCCGGACAAGTTCACTCGCGTTCAGGGCATGAACATCACGTTCGTTGTGAAGAACGCAACCGATGACGAATCTCGCGAGCTGCTGACCCGGTTGGGTATGCCGTTCCAAACCGAAGGCGAGCGAGCCGGCGCCGCGTAGCGATTTTTAGTCGTCCCAGGAAATCACCAGTCAGGTTAGGTATAGCGAGGCAAGGTTACACGTGGCCAGCAAATCCAAGATCGCCATGGCGAAGCGCGAGCCGAAGTTTTCGACGCGCTTGGTACGCCGCTGCCAGATGTGCGGCCGTCCCCGAGCCGTGTATCGCAAGTTCGGCATTTGCCGCATCTGCTTCCGCAAATTAGCCGACCAGGGTTTGATTCCCGGCGTGCGCAAGGCCAGCTGGTAAGAGGAAACGATAAGCCATGTTGAGTGATCCCATCGCCGATATGTTGACCCGGATCCGCAATGCGGTGTCGGTGGAACGGCCGCACGTGGATATCCCGCTCTCGAAGGTCAAGCGAGGCCTGGCCGACGTGTTGAAGCGCGAAGGCTATATCTGGGACTGGCAGATCATCGAAGCCGAGCCGGTGCAGCAGCTTCGTTTGGAGCTGAAGTACGGGCCCAACGGCGAACACGTAATTCAAAGCATCAAACGCATCAGCAAGCCTGGCCGGCGCGTCTATCGCGGGTCGCAGGAGCTGCGTCCGGTGCTCAACGGCATGGGCATCACGGTGCTCAGCACGAGCAGCGGCGTCGTGAGCGATCGCGAAGCGCGGCAGAAGAAGCTCGGCGGCGAAGTGCTGTGCGAGGTTTGGTAACACGTATCGGCGACGGTTGAGCGTTTCAGCTCCTGCGTCGCTCGCCAGGTCGGACAAGACGGCGGCGCGAGACAGAAATTAGAGCGGCAGAACAATGTCACGTATTGGCAAAAAACCGGTTCCCGTCCTCGACGGCGTCAAAGTGTCGTTTCAGGGCCGGAAGGTCGTCGTCGAAGGTCCGAAGGGAAAGCTCGAGTGGGAGCCCCGTCGCGAGATCGACGTGAAGCTCGACGAAACGGGCAAGAACATCATCGTCAGCCGCGCCGACGACGAGCGCATCAGCCGCGCCCTGCACGGTCTGAGCCGGTCGATCATCGCCAACATGGTGGTCGGCGTGAAGGACGGCTACGAGAAGCGCCTGGAGGTCGTCGGCGTCGGTTATCAGGCGTCGCTGAAGGGTGACACCATTTCGCTTCGCGTCGGCCTGGCCAACGAACTGCATCGGAAGGTGCCCGCCGGTCTGACCGTGACCGTTCCGGATCAGACGCACATCGTGATTCAAGGCTGCGACAAGCAGCAGGTTGGTCAGTTCGCCGCCGAACTGCGTTCGCTGCGTAAGCCGGAGCCGTACAAGGGCAAGGGCATTCGCTACCAGGGCGAGCAGGTCAAGATCAAGCCGGGCAAGTCGGCCACCAAGTAACGCCCCGGCCACCACAAATCAGGATTTACGGCCGCAAGCGGCCTGTTCGGCGTCCTATTTTCGGATGCCGCCAAACATCGCAGGATCAACAACGTGCAAAAGAATCGCCTCCTCAACGTGCGACGCGAGCGTCGCCGCAACCGCGTTCGCAAACGCGTGCGCGGCACTGCCGAGCGGCCGCGTTTGTCCATTACTCGCAGCCACAAGAACGTCGCCTGCCAGATCATCGACGACGTCGCCGGTCGCACCCTGGTGTCGGCCAGCACGCTCGACGCCGATCTGCGGACCCAGGTGCCCTATGGCGGCAATAAGGCGGCGGCCCAGGCGGTCGGCAAGGCGATCGCCGCCAAGGCTCTTGCGGCGGGAATCACCAAGGTGGCCTTCGACCGCGGACATTTCCGTTATCATGGGCGAGTCGCAGCTTTGGCTGACGCGGCGCGCGAAGCGGGCCTGAGCTTTTAAGACAAGCAGAAGTTTGGAGTACGACCCACGTGTCTAGTGATTCAAATCGCGGCGAATTCATCGACCGCACCGTGCAGATCAAACGCTGTGCGGCAGTCGTCAAGGGCGGTCGTCGCTTCAGCTTCGCGGCCATGGTTGTCGTTGGCGACGGCAAGGGACGCGTCGGCTGGGGCTACGGTAAGGCCAACGAAGTTCCGCCCGCTGTCGAAAAAGGGCAGAAGCAGGCCACTCGCTCGATGGTCACCGTGCCGCTCGTCGGCGACGCGACCATTCCGCACCCGGTGCGGGCCAAGTTCGGCTCGGCGGAAGTGCTCCTCCTGCCGGCTGACGCCGGTACGGGCGTGATCGCAGGCGCCGCCGTCCGTGCGGTGTGCGAAGCCGCAGGCATCCACAACATCATCACCAAGAGCCAGGGCACCAGTAACCAGGTTACGGTTGTCAAGGCAACGATTAAGGCCCTGAGCCAGCTGCGGACGCAGGCCGATGTCGAACGGCTGCGGGGAGTTGCCCTCACATGAGCTTGCACGAAATCAACAAAGGCATTCACAAGCACACCAAGCCGCGCCGTCTCGGTCGCGGTCTGGGTAGCGGAACGGGCAAGACCGCCGGTAAGGGTCACAAGGGCGCCAAGGCGCGTGCCGGTTACTTCGCCCTGTCGATCTTTCAGGGTGGCGCCATGCCGCTCGTGCGACGGGTTCCGAAGCGCGGCTTCACCAACTCGTTCGCAGCCAAGGTGGCTTCGATCAACGTCGGCGAGCTGAACGATCTGTTCAACGACGGCGACGTCATCAATCCGCAAACGCTGCGTGAGTCGGGCGTCCTCAAGCGTCGCTACGACCTGCTGAAGGTGCTCGGCGACGGGGAAGTCACGAAGAAGCTGACGGTCGCCGCTCACCAGTTCAGCGCTTCGGCTCGCGAGAAGCTGGAAAAGGCCGGCGCGAAGATCGAAGTGCTCCCCGGTCCCACTCCGGTGGAAGAAAAGAAAGCCCAAGCCAAGCAGGCGAAGCAGGGCAAGAAGCCTAGCTCGAAATCGTAACACACTCCAGGGCCTGGGCCGAACTCGCATGGCGGTTGAGCGGCCCATCTGTTAACCTACGCAATCCGGGCGGTGAACTTCACCGCCCGTCCGCCGTAACCGGACCTGGATGGAATCACTGCGATGTGGGAAAAATTTCGCGCGATCTTCACGATCCCGGAACTGCGTCAGAAGATCTTCTTCACCCTGATTCTGCTGGCCGTCTTTCGCATCGGATATGCGATTCCGCTGCCAGTGATCAATCAGGACGCGGTGGCCGCGCAGGATGAAGGCGGCCTCGGCCGGTTCTTGCAGCAGGTGTCGATCTTCAGCGCCTCCGACTGGCGCCGCATGACGATCTTCGGCTTGGGCATCATGCCGTACATTTCGGCGTCGATCATTCTGCAACTGCTGGGCAGCGTCTATAAGCCGCTCGAAGAGCTGCGGAAAGAGGGCGAGACGGGCCGGAAGAAGATCAACGAATACACCCGCTACCTCACGGTGGCGATGTGCGTCGTGCAGGGGATTATCTACATCCGCGCGATGTCGTCCGGGCAAATGGGCTTCCCTCCGGACATGATCCATCCCGAGTTTATGGTGGGAACCGGCGACGGCAGGCATATGGCCTTTAGTTGGTTCTTTACCACCCTGGTGATGATGACCTGCGGTACGATGTTCGTGATGTGGCTCGGCGAGCAGATCGACGAGTTCGGCATCGGCAACGGCATCAGCTTGTTGATCATGGCTGGCATCTTGGCTCAGATGCCGGGCGCCTTGTTTGAGTTCATTGGCAATATGCGGCCGCACCTCACCGGCTTTACCGAGCCTGGCGTGGAGCACTTGATTGTGCTGGCGGTCTTGTTCGTCCTGGTGGTGATGGGAGTGGTGTTTATCACTCTCGGCCAGCGGCAGATTCCG
>Ga0182737_1003440_pt1 | contig 11662 bp, 10 predicted proteins | sample eDN5th30CBELigOP_FD_128878 | JGI IMG/M metagenome (GOLD analysis project Ga0182737, IMG submission 128878) | Enriched Organic Plus compost microbial communities from Emeryville, California, USA - eDNA 5th pass 30_C BE-Lig OP (version 2) (version 2) ... | reverse complement strand
GTTGGCGTTGGGGTGGATCATGTCGTAGAGCGTGGACACCTTGCGGTCGGCGTCGGCCAGGATGGGGAAATCGACCGCGCAGCCCTGGGTCTCGTTGATGTCGTCGATCCACTTGACGTGCGAGTCGGCCGGGTCCACGGACAGAGCCAGCACCTTGACGCCGCGCTTGGCGAATTCGTCCTTGAGCTTGGCCGTGAAGCCCAGCTCGGTGGTGCACACCGGCGTGAAATCGGCCGGGTGCGAGAACAGCACGCCCCAGCTGTCGCCCAGCCACTCGTGGAAGCGGATGCGGCCGACCGAGGAATCCTGTTCGAAATCGGGGGCGGTGTCGCCCAGTCTCAATGCGCTCATGGCAAATATCCTTGTGCGGGTTCTGTCGAAGCCGCCGGGCTGCCGGCCAGGCAGATCGGCGGGCGCCCTGCGTGACGCGCAAGCGTTCGGCGGGCGGCTTCCTGCGATTCTGGCAGCAATCCGCGACTTTGAAAAAGATGGTTTGTAAATAACCTTATGCAATAACGGCGCTGGCCAAGGCCGCCTCCACCGCCGCGCCATGCTGCACCGCGGCGGACAAGGCGCCCGCCCGGGGCAGGACGTAGGCGGCGTAGCAGGCGGCGGTGGCCAGCTTGGCGGCGAGGAAGGGATCGTCCGAGCCCTCGGCCAGGCGGCGCCGGCAGGCCAGCGCCGCGCGCGCCATGTGCCAGCCGCCGTGCGCTACGCCGGCCAGCATCAGGTAGGGCACGCTGCCCGCGAAGGCGGCGCGCGGCCGCTCGGCCGCGTGCGCCAGCAGGAAATCCAGCGCCGATTCGTAGGCCTGCACGGCCTCGCCCAGGGCGCCGTGCAGCAGTTGCAGCGCAGCATCGGGATGCCCTGCCGCCTGCCCGGCATCCGGCCCTGCCTGCCGGCCTGCCCCTGGCTGCGCAACCGCCGCCAGTTCGTCCACCGTGGCCCGCATCTCCCCGATCAGCGCCCGCGCGGTCGCGCCGCCGTCGCGCAGCGTCTTGCGCCCGAGCAGGTCGTTGGCCTGGATGGCCGTGGTGCCCTCGTAGATGGGCAGGATGCGCGCGTCGCGCAGGTGCTGCGCGGCGCCGGTCTCTTCGATGTAGCCGGTGCCGCCGTGCACCTGTATGCCCAAGCTGGCCACCTCCACCGCCGTTTCGGTGGAAAAGCCCTTGACCACCGGGACCAGGTATTCGTAGACGGCACGGCTGCGCCGCCGCTCGGCCTCGTCCGGGTGCAGGCGGGCCAGGTCATGGGCGGCCGCGGCGTAGTAGGCAGTGGCGCGGCAGGCCTCGGTCAGCGCGCGCATGGTCATCAGCATGCGCTGCACGTCGGGATGGCGGGCGATGGCCACCGGGCCGTCCGAGCCTTCCGGCGCCCTGCCCTGCACGCGCTCCTGGGCATAGGCCCAGGCCTGCTGGGTGGCGCGCTCGGACACCGCCACGCCCTGCAGCCCGACCGCGTAGCGCGCGGCGTTCATCATGATGAACATGTATTCCAGGCCGCGGTTCTCCTCGCCGACCAGGTAGCCGACCGCGCCCTCGCCCGCCTCGCCCTGGCCCGAGCCGTAGAGCAGCACGGCGGTGGGGCTGCCGTGTATGCCCAGCTTGTGCTCCAGCGAGGCGCACCAGACGTCGTTGCGCTTGCCCAGGGCGCCGTCGGCGCCGACCAGGAACTTGGGCACGATGAAGAGCGAAATCCCCTTGACGCCCGCCGGCGCCCCCGGCGTGCGCGCCAGCACCAGGTGGATGATGTTCTCGGCCAAGTCGTGCTCGCCGTAGGTGATGAATATCTTCTGCCCGGACAGCCGGTAGCTGCCGTCGCCCTGCGGCGCGGCGCGGGTGGCCACCAGCGCCAGGTCCGAGCCCGCCTGCGGCTCGGTCAGGTTCATGGTGCCGGTCCAGGTGCCGTCCATCAGCCTGGGCACGTACAGCCGCTTCTGCTCTTCCGAGCCGACCTGCAGCAAGGCCTCTATGACGCCGTCGGTCAGCAGCGGGCACAGGGAAAAGGCCAGGCTGGCGGCGTTGAGGCTCTCGCTGGCGGGCGCGCCGACCAGCTTGGGCAGGCCCTGGCCGCCCCATTGCTGCGGATGCTGCAGGCCCTGCCAGCCGCCGCGGGCGAATTCGCGGAAGGCCTCGGCGTAGCCGGGCGAGGTCGCGACGGCGCCGTCCTTCCAGGCCGGCGGCCGGGTGTCGCCGACGCGGTTCAGCGGGGCGACGGCGTTCTCCACGAAGCGGGCGTTCTCTTCCAGGATGGCGTCGACCAGCTCGCGGTTGGCTTCGCCGCCGGCCGCCTGCAGGACCTGGTCCAGGCCGGCGAGCTCATAGAGCGTGAAACGGATATCCCGCAAAGGGACCGTGTACGTCATGCGTGTCTCCTCGATGCTCAGGCGCCGCCCGCGCGGGCGCCCACTCCCCATTCCCGCCGCAGCATGGTGTTGTAGCTGAAGCGGTCGGCCGGGTGGGTGCTGACGGCAAGCTCCACCAATTGTCCCAGACGGTTGCGGTAGCGCCGGCTTACCCAGAGGGCCGGACTGTTTTCCGGCGCCCCCAGCATCCCCGCCTCGTCGCGGTTCAGGGCGACCGCGCGGATTTCCTGCTCCACCGTCGTGACGAGCTCGCCGAACTGCTGCTCGATGGCGGCATGCACCGCGCTGTGCAAGGCGCCGCTTATCCCCTGGACGGACCGGAAGGTGGGGTGTATCCAGAGCTCGGTCAGGCAGATCGGTTCGGCCCGCGCCTGCACGTGCCGCCGTCCTCTCAAGTGCAGCCAGGTCTCCCCGGCGACGGCCTCCAGCATTGCGGCCTGCTCGTCGTCGATTTCCCGGGTTTCGCGGAACTCGATGACCAGCGTGGTATCCGTCGCGTATTGGTAGAGGTCGCTGACGTCGGCCGTGCTTTGCCGGTATCCGGTGGACGTCCTGCGCGACAGCACGGTCGTGCCGACGCGGGGCTGCCGGGAAACCAGGCCCAGCTGCACCAGGCGCTTGACCGCTTCGCGTATCGTCACCCGGCTGACGCCGAACTGCTCGCACAGCGCGAACTCGGTCGGCAGCTGCGTCCCCACCGGATAGCGCCCGCTTTCGATTTCGTTGAGCAGCGTCTGGGCCACCTGGGCGTAGCGGGGCTGGGCGCCATGCAAAACCGGATTCGGAGCCGGCCCCGGGGAATCAGTCATATGACGGCGCGTTTGCGCAATTGGACGATAGTCTGCGCATCGTACCCCGCCTGCTCCAGGATCGCATCGGTGTCGGCGCCCATGGCCGGCGCGGGCCGCACCGGATGCACGCCCGCGCGGACCGGCGAAGCCACCATGCGGACCGGCCCGCCCGGGTGGTCGAAGGCCAGCAGGCGCTCCTGCTCCTGGACGAAGCCGTTTTCCAGCGCCTGCTCCACGTCGTAGACCGGCGCGGCCGGCACGCGCCCGGCAAAGCGCTGCATCCAGGCCGCCGTGGTCGCCGTCTGCAGCACGGCGTCCAGCTCGGCGGTGAGCTGTTCGCGATTCGCCAGGCGATCCGCGAAGGTCCGGTACTGCGGCGCGTCGGCCCATTCCGGCTTGCCCACGCAATGCGCCAGCACGCCCCAGAACTTCTCCTTGTTACACATCAGGAAAATCCAGCCGTCCTGCGTCCGGTAAAGCTGGCTGGGCGTCAGCGACGGATGGCTGGAGCGCGCTTCCCGGCCGGTGGCCTTGCCCGCGTTCAAGTACCAGGTGGCGACGTAGGCCAGGTTGTGCAGCGCGACGTCGAACAGGCTCACGTCGATGTCCCGGCCGACGCCCGTGGCGCGCGCGCCCAGCACGCCGGCCAGCAACCCCATCGCCGCCGTGGTGCCGGTCATCAGGTCGATGATGGACAGGCCCATGCGCGCCGGCGGGCCGTCGGGCTCCCCCGTCAGGGACAGATAGCCCGCTTCGGCCTGCATCAGGTAGTCGTAGCCCGGCCAGGAAGCGCGCGACCCGGTCCGGCCGTAGGCGGAGAGATGGCAGCACACAAGTCCTGGCTTGACGTCCTTGAGCTTGTCGTAGGTCAGCCCGAGCTTGCCGGGCAGGTCGCCGCGCAGGTTGTTGAAGACGGCATCGGCGCTGGCCGCCAGCCTGCGCAGCACCTCCTGCCCCTCGTCCTGCTTCAGGTCGAGCGTGATGCTTTTCTTGTTGCGGTTGAACGATTGGTAGAAGTGGCTGTCGCCCGGGCCGAAATAGTAGGGCCCCACGGCGCGCCCGACGTCCCCGCCGTCATGGGGATTCTCGATCTTGACGACCTCGGCGCCGAGGTCGGCCAGGTGCTGCGTGCCGAAGGGGCCCGCGCCATACTGCTCCACCGCGACGATGCGCAATCCGGCCAGCGGCAGATCGGCGGCGCTCATACCGGATTCCTCTCGATCAGTTGCCTGGCGATGATCATGCGCTGCAGTTCGTTGGTGCCCTCGCCGATCAGCAGCAGGGGAGCATCGCGGTACAGCCGCTCGACGTTGTATTCCTTGGAATAGCCGTAGCCGCCGAAGATGCGCATGGCTTCCAGGGAATTTTCCTGCCCCGCTTCGGTGGCGAAATACTTGGCCATGCCGGCTTCCATGTCGCAGCGCTGCCCCTTGTCGAACGCCTCGGCGGCGGCGTACACCAGCAGGCGCGCCGCCTGGGTGCGCGTGGCCATTTCCCCCAGCTTGAGCTGTATGGCCTGGTGCTCGGCGATCGGCTTGCCGAAGGTCTTCCTGACCTGGGCGTAGGCCAGCGCCTCGTCGAGCGCGGCCTGCGCCACGCCCAGGCCGCGCGCCGCCACGTTGATGCGGCCCAGCTCCAGGCCGCCCAGCACCTGCTGCAGGCCCCTGCCTTCCACGCCGCCGACCAGCCGGTCGACCGGCACGCGGTAGTCCTCGAAGGCCAGCGCGCAGGTATCGATGCCCTTGTAGCCGAGCTTCTCCAGTTTCCGGCTGACGATGAAGCCTTCGCCCTTCTCGGCGATCAGCAGGCTCATCCCCTTGTGCCCCGGCCGGGCCGCGGGGTCCGTCTTGACCAGCAGCGCCAGGCAGTTCCCGTGCAGGCTGTTGGTGATCCACATCTTGCTGCCGTTGACCACGTAGTGGTCGCCGTCGCGCCGGGCCACGGTACGGATGGCTTGCAGGTCGGTGCCCGCGTCCGGTTCGGTCAGCCCGACGCCGCCGCGCAGTTCGCCCGTGGCGAACCGGGGCAGGAATTCCCGCTTCTGCGCCTCGGTTCCCGAGCGCTGCACGGCCATCGCCATGATCAGGTGCGAGTTGATGATGCCGGAGATCGACATCCAGACCGTCGACATGCGTTCGACGATCTTGGCGTACGTGACGGTGGAAAGCCCCAGGCCGCCGTATTCCGGCGAGATCAGGCAGCCGAACAGCCCCATCTCCTTCATTTTCTCGACGATGTCCGCGGGGTAGATGTCGTCGTGCTCCAGCGCGTGGACGTGCGGCTTGACCTCGACCGCCAGGAACCGGTCGAGCATGTCCAGGATGAGCCCCTCCTGCCCGGGGTCGTGCAGGGGCGTGTCGAGCGTATCGTTCATGGTTTCTCCTTGCGGGCCTGGACGCCCAGAAGCCGCGCCAGGTCCGCGGCGTTGCCGTCCTCGATGCCGAGGACGGTGTCGAGAATCCGCCCGGCATGGGCTTCGTCCACGGCCCGGGCTGCGTTCTCTCGGAATTTGGCGACGATGTCGGCATGGGCTATCGGCCGCCCCGGCGCGCCCCGGTTGACCGGCTCGGCATGCGACAGCGTGCGGCCGTCGGCCAGTTCGACGATGACCTCGCCGCCGAAATAGCGGGGAAAGTCGGCCGCGGGGTCGGGCACGCACTCCACCTGCGCGGCCAGCGCCAGGGTTTGCGGATCCCGGTAGGCGCGGGCATCCAGCGCGTCCAGCGTGAACCGCCCGAAGCGCAGGCCCGTGGCGATCGAATACGGCACGCTGAACTGCGCGTCGTAGGCATTGGCGGGGCGCAGCTTCTTGCCGATCGGCTCGCAGACGGCCTTCATGGCGCCGGGCGGCACCTTGGCCACGATGCGCCGGACCGGCTCCCCGCGCCACACGGACGACAGGGCGGCGGCCGCATCGGCGAACGCATGGGTGAAATGGCATGCCGGCATGGGCTTGACCGCCACGTTCATCACTTCCCAGGTGTCGCCCAGGCCGGCGGTGATCGTGTCCAGGTCGCATTGCTCCAGCAGCGGCCCCAGGTGGCTGGCGTACAGCCCGAACCGGCCCTCGTAGGCGGCGCCCGGGCCGATGAAGCCGTGCCTGGCCAGGGTGGCCGCCGTGATGCCGGCGGCTCCGCCCCAGCCGGGGTGCAGGCGTTTCGTCCAGGCGCCGTCCTCCAGGCATTCGAGGCTGCCCGAGGCCACCGACAGGGCGATGCCCTGGGCATGCGCCGTCGCCTCGCGCGACAGCCCCAGCAGCCGCGCTGCCGCCAGCGTGCAGCCGAAGGCGCCGATCAGGCCGGTGGGGTGGAAGCCCACCTGGTGAAAGCCGCCCTTGGCCGCCGCGCCCAGGCGCGTCGCGGTCTCCATGCCCAGTATGTAGGCCGCCAGCAGATCGCGGCCCGAGGCCTGCAGGCGCGTCGCCAGGCCCAGCGCCGCGGGCAGCACGGATGTCGTGGCGTGGATGACGCCGCTGGGGTGGGTGTCGTCATAGTCCAGCCCGTGCACCAGCAGCGCGTTCATGATGACGGCGTCGCGCAGGGGCAGGTTCTGCCCCATGCCGACGACGGGCACGTCGCCGCCCGGGCCGGCCAGCTCGCGCAGCCCCGCCAAGGTGCAATGCGCAAAATCCCATTGCGTGCTGGCCAGGGCGATGCCCAGCGCGTCGAGCATCAGGTGCGCCGCGCGGACCCGCACCTCGCCGGGCACGTCGTCCAGCGAAAACCCCGCCGCGTGGTCCGCCAGGCGCGCGGATATCCGGCCGCGCGCATCGATCCGGGAATCGCCGTGCGCCATGGCTCAGTCCACCTTGGCGCCGGAGAGCTTCACCGCCACGGCCCATTTGCCGATCTCCTCGCCGATGTAGTCGGCGAATTCCGCCGGGGTCATCAGGGTGGGCTCCGCGCCGAGCTTGTTGAGCTGTTCCTTCACGTCGGCCGCGTCCTTCCAGCCGCGCTGCAGCGCCTGGTGGATCGCGTCGATGACGGGCCTGGGCGTGCCCTTGGGAGCGGCCAGGCCGATCCAGGCGGGCGCCTCGAAATCGCCCAGCCCCGCCTCGGCCATGGTGGGCACGTCGGGGGCCGCCGCATTGCGGTTCCTGCTGGCCACGGCAAGCACGCGCAGCTTGCCGGCGGCCATGTGCGGCAGCAGCGCAGGCCCCGTGTCCATCATCATGGTGGTCTGGCCGGCGATGAGGCCCGTGACCGCCGCCGGGCTGCCCTTGTACGGGATGTGCATCAGCTCGATGCCCTGCGCGTGCTTGAACAGCTCCATCGTCAAGTGGCTGGTCACGCCGCTGCCCGCGGACCCATAGTTGAACTTGTCCGGCGAAGCCTTGACCACTCCGACCAGCTCGGCCGCCGTTTGCGCGGGGAAGTTCGAATTCACCGCCAGGAAGAGCGGCACGACCGAAAGCAGCGTGATCGGCTCGAAGTCCTTCAAGGGATCGTAGGGCAGCTTGGAATACAGGCTGGGGTTGATGGCCATGGTGCCGCTGGAGCCGACCACGAGCGTGTAGCCGTCCGGCTCGGCCCGGGCCACGCTCTCCGAGCCGATGATCCCGGAGGCGCCCGGCTTGTTCTCGACGATGACGGACTGCCCCAGCGTGTCCTGCAGTTTCCTGGCGGCGAGCCGCGCGATGAGATCGGTCGCCTGCCCCGGCGGAAAGCCGACGACCAGCCGTATCGGCTGGTCGGGCCAGGCCGCCCGGGCCGTCGCAGTCAGGGCGCAGAGGCCGAGCACCGCCATGGCGGCGCGCCATGCGCGCAACGATGTCTTCATGGTTTGTCTCCTTCATTGGTGGTCTTATTCGTATCGACGGCAGGGATAAGCCTCCACGCCGCGCCTTCGGCTTGCTGTCCCCCGAGGAGGCTTCTTGCCCTGGGGCGGCCCGGCGGCAGGAAACTCAGTCGTCCACCCCGTGCCCGCGGCGCGCGATCAGGGAGGCCCGGACGAACTCCATCACCATGGCGCCATCCTGGTTGAAGGCGCGGGTGCGGGTCGTGACGATGCCCTGGGTGGGCCGGCTGCGGGATTCGCGCACCTCCAGCACTTCGGATTCGGCATACAGGGTGTCGCCGCCGAACACCGGGGCGGTGAGCCGGATTTCCTTCCAGCCCAGGTTGGCGATGGCCTTGGCGCTGACGTCGTTGACCGTCATGCCCAGCACCACGGCCAGCGTCAGACCGCTGTTGACCAGCAGGCGGCCGAATTCGCTCTTCGCCGCGTAATGGGCGTCGCAATGCATGGGATGCGAATTCATGGTCATCAGCGAGAACTGGATGTTGTCGTTGTCGGTGATGGTGCGCCCGGGGCGGTGCTCGTAGACGTCGCCGACCGCGAAGTCCTCCAGGTAGCGCCCGTACGAGGCGCGAAAGCGCCTGGGGCTGATTTCGACAGCGGATTGCATCTTCTTGGCTCCTTTTCGTCCGATAAATCCGGTAGATTTGTTCTATTTAAATATTTGTTATGACAAATAGAAGAGTACGGGAACGCCCAGGGGAAGACAATCGCCCCGCCCCTGGGAATTACCCTGAGCGGCAAGGGCTGGCGCCCATGAAAAAACCGCGAGGATCGCTCGCGGTTTTTTTTCGCGGTTCTTTTATCGGACCGAGAAGACCAGGCCGCCTCGCGTTGCGAAGCCGCCCGGTTGGCCGATGCCGTCTTCTACAAGGCGGCGGCCAGTTCCGGCACGACCTGGAACAGATCGCCGACCAGGCCGTAGTCGGCCACGCCGAAGATCGGCGCCTCGGCGTCCTTGTTGATCGCCACGATGACCTTGGAGTCCTTCATGCCGGCCAGGTGCTGGATGGCCCCGGAGATCCCCACCGCCACGTACAGCTGCGGCGCGACGATCTTGCCGGTCTGGCCCACCTGCCAGTCGTTCGGCGCATAGCCCGCGTCCACCGCGGCGCGCGAAGCGCCCACGGCGGCGCCCAGCTTGTCGGCGAGCGGATCGAGCAGCTTGAAGTTCTCGGCGCTGCCCAGGCCGCGGCCGCCCGAGACCACCACGCGGGCCGCGGTCAGCTCGGGGCGGTCGTTCTTGGCGACTTCGCGGCCGACGAAGGACGACAGGCCGGAATCGGCCACGGCGGCGACTTCCTCGACCGGGGCCGAGCCGCCTTCGGCGGCGACCGCGTCGAAGCCCGTGGTGCGCACGGTGACGACCTTGACCGCATCGCCCGACTGCACGGTGGCGATGGCGTTGCCGGCGTAGATCGGGCGCTGGAAGGTGTCGGGCGATTCGACCGCGATGATGTCGGAGACCTGCGCCACGTCCAGCTTGGCGGCCACGCGCGGGGCCACGTTCTTGCCCGCGGCGGTGGCCGGGAACAGGATGTGGCTGTAGCTGCCGGCCACGGCCAGCACCTGCGCGGCGACGTTCTCGGCCAGGCCCTCGGCCAGGTGCGGGGCGTCGGCCAGCAGCACCTTGGCTACGCCGGCCGCGCGCGCGGCCTGGTCGGCCACGGCGCGCGCGCCCTGCCCGGCCACCAGCACGTGCACGTCGCCGCCCAGCCTGGCGGCGGCGGCCAGCGTGTTCAGCGTGGCGCCCTTCAGTTCGGCGTTGTCGTGTTCGGCAATAACAAGCGTCGTCATTTACACCACCTTCGCTTCGTTCTTGAGTTTGTCGACCAGGGTCGCCACGTCCGGCACCTTGATGCCGGCCTTGCGCTGGGGCGGCTCGGCGACCTTCAGGGTCTTCAGGCGCGGGGCCGGGTCGACGCCCAGGTCGGCGGGCGACACGGTGTCCAGCGGCTTCTTCTTGGCCTTCATGATGTTGGGCAGCGTGACGTAGCGCGGCTCGTTCAGGCGCAGGTCGGTGGTGACGATGGCCGGCAGCTTGAGCGACACGGTTTCCAGGCCGCCGTCGACTTCGCGGGTCACCACGGCCTTGCCGTCGGCGACTTCCACCTTGCTGGCGAAAGTGGCCTGCGGCCAGTCCAGCAGCGCGGCCAGCATCTGGCCCGTCTGGTTGGCGTCGTCGTCGATGGCCTGCTTGCCCAGGATCACCAGCTGCGGCTGTTCCTTGTCGACCAGGGCCTTGAGCAGCTTGGCCACGGCCAGCGGCTGCAGCTCGGCGTCGGTCTGGACCAGGATGCCGCGGTCGGCGCCGATGGCCATGGCCGTGCGCAGGGTTTCCTGGCTTTGCGCCACGCCGCACGAAACCGCTACGACCTCGGTGGCGGCGCCTTTTTCCTTGAGCCGGGTGGCTTCCTCGACGGCGATTTCGTCGAAGGGATTCATCGACATCTTCACGTTGGCGATGTCCACCCCGGTTTGGTCGGATTTCACGCGCACCTTGACGTTGTAGTCAACCACGCGCTTGACGGGTACCAGCACCTTCATCAAGCAACCTCCAGATGAAAACCACCCGGGACGCCCCGGATGCAATTGAGAAACCTTTGGCAAATCCCAGGGATTCTACAACTTCGCCAGGGCGCGCACATGGGCCACCGCGCTGCGCCCCAGGGCCGACAGGCTGTAGCCTCCCTCCAGGGTGCTGACCACCCGCCCGCCGGCGTGGCGCGCGGCCACCTCCACCACCTGCCCGGTGATCCAGTGGTAGTCGGCCTCGGTCAGCGCGAGCTGGGCCATGTCGTCCTCGCGGTGGGCGTCGAAGCCCGCCGACACCAGCAGGAGCTGCGGGCGGTGCGCCTCCAGGCGCGGCAGCCAGCGCTCGCGCACCACTTCGCGCACGGCCGGGCCGGCGGTGAAGGCGGGCACGGGCACGTTGACCATGTTGGGCGCCTGGCCCTCGGCGCCGCTGTGCGGGTAGAAGGGGTGCTGGAAGAAGCTGCACATCAGCACCCGCTCGTCGCCCGCGAAGGCCTGCTCGGTGCCGTTGCCGTGGTGCACGTCGAAATCGACCACGGCCACGCGCTCCAGGCCGTGCGCCTCGATGGCGTGGCGCGCCGCGATGGCGACATTGTTGAAGAAGCAGAAGCCCATCGCCCGGTCGGCCAGCGCGTGGTGGCCGGGCGGGCGCACCGCGCAGAAGGCCGTGGCGGCCTCGCCGGCCATGACCGCGTCGACGGCCGCCACCGCCGCGCCGGCCGCGTGCAGCGCCGCCTCGAAAGTGTGCGCGTTCATGCTGGTGTCCGGGTCCAGGGCCTCGTAGCCCGCGCGCGGGGAACGGTCGCGCAGCGACTGCACGTACTGCGGCGTGTGCACCCGGCAGATCTGCTCGGCCGTGGCGGCCGGCGCCTCGCGCTCCTGGACGTAGGACATGATGCCGCTGGCCAGCATCTGGTCGGCGATGGCATCGAGCCGCTCGGGGCATTCGGGGTGCCACCGGCCCATTTCGTGCAGGCGGCAGGCCGGGTGGGTAAGATAAAGCGTCTCCATAAAGGCGATTATGTTCATCCGTCGGCAAATCCTGCAAATTGGTACTTTGGCGCTGGCCCTTGGCGGCTGCGGTTCTCCCGGGTCCGGGCAACAACAGGCGGCGGCCGTGCCGCCGCAGGCGGCGCCAAGCGCGGGGGGAACCGCGCCGGGCGCTTCGCCCGGC
>Ga0182737_1003438_pt1 | contig 11664 bp, 8 predicted proteins | sample eDN5th30CBELigOP_FD_128878 | JGI IMG/M metagenome (GOLD analysis project Ga0182737, IMG submission 128878) | Enriched Organic Plus compost microbial communities from Emeryville, California, USA - eDNA 5th pass 30_C BE-Lig OP (version 2) (version 2) ... | reverse complement strand
GGCTAGCGAGCCTGTAGGGCGCTAGCGCCGTCGGGTGGTGGCTACGCCTGGGGCGCTGTACTACGGTTGCTGGCCACCCGGATCGAGCTCCCGACACAGCGGGGCTAACCTTGGGGGGCCGCGCGATTGCTTTCATATCGGCTGCCGCAGGCAGCTTCTATAACGTAGCGATCACACGGTTATCGAGCGAGGCCCCATAATACTGCCGATACTCGATTTTCCGCTCCAAGGCCCGCACCACGTAACTGGTGAAATCCACCTTGGTAAGCTGACAGGCGCTGTTCAGGCCGCCTGGGCTGAACACATTGATCTCCATCAACTTGTCGTAGGCGATATCCAGGCCCACCAGGAACATGCCGTCGCGGACCAGCTTGGGTCGCACCGCATCAACCAGCTTGAGCATCTCGGGCGTCACTTCCACGGCTTCGCTCTTGCCGCCCGTGTGCATGTTGCTCCGCATGTCGCCCGACGCGTTCACCCGGCGGAAGGCCGCGTACTCGCCCTTGTACATCAGCGGGCGTCCATTCATCACAAACAGCCGCACGTCGCCCTCGGCCGCCTGCGGCAGATACTCCTGGGCGATGCAGTAGCCGTCGCGGATGACGGCTTCGATCATCTGGTTGAGGTTGGCCTGTTCTTCCTCGCGGATCAGAAAGACGCTCTGCCCTCCCGAACCTTGCAGCGGTTTGATCACCACCTTGTCTTTCTGTTCGCTGATGAACTTCTTGATTTCATCCACGTTGCGGCTGATGCACGTGCGCGGGCGGACGATCTCGGGGAACTGCTGGAAGTAGGTCTTGTTCATCGCGCTGGACAGCGTGCGCGGGTCGTTCAATACGATCACCCCGCGGCTGATCGCCAGCTCGCCAAACAGGATGCCGGCCGTTTGTGCCCAAGGGCGGTCGCGCTTATCGGCTGCCGGATCATTGCGCAACAGCAGAATGTCGAGGTCGTCGACCCGGATGCGTTCATGGCGCGCTTCGTCCGACTGGAGTTCCTTCAGATATTCCTCAGGCGTGCCGTATTCGTGGCCGCGGGCGCAGCGGGCCATGGCATGGATCGATTCATCAGGGGCGTAAATCAGATCGCCAGCCCCCAGTTCCCAACATTCATGGCCGCGATTGGTGGCCGTCATGGCCAGCAGCGTGGTGGTGAACAGAGCCTTCTCTGTCATAACGTCGTTGACCAAGAAGCCGATTTTCATAATGACAGTTCCTCTTGCCGCCCCCTTGGGCTATCCGTCCACGCGACCTGTGACCGTGGGGGCAACTTTTTGAATCAATGCAGCGTCTTGTCAGGACGCCTTCTTTTCCGACAGTGCTGGCGGCTGTACGAGTTCGAGCACCGAGCAGTTACGGCAGGTTTCCAGCCGATCACGAAAGTGGTCGTCTTCCCAGTACCGCGGCAGCAGCGCCGGAGCCTGAACGATGCCCCGCCGCCGCAGTTCCTGCATGAACGGCACGTGTTCCAGCGCGATCTTGCCGACGAACAGCGGTTCCAGTTCGTGGCCCCGCGCCAGGTATTCCAGTACTTCGTGCAGGCCGCGGAGATAGATGATGTCTTTGGTGAGCCCGCCGCCTCGGAACGCCCGGAGCGTGCAGAGATAGGCCGAGCGCGCGTTGTAGCCGTAGTCGTTGTGCAGCAGGTGAAACACCTCGACGAACGATGCACCGTCGATCATCGCTCCGATGGCCAGCGTCCGGCCGGCGATCGTGCGCAACCGGCGAACGGTTAATCCGCCCGAGCAGTACTCGGCCAGCATGGCGAGCCCTTCTTGGAGCCCTTCGTACCCGGCCAGGCCGGCATACAGTTGCCGCAGGATCTGTTCGCGGCCGTTGAAATAGGTCACCAGGTGCGTGCCCACCTCATGGTGCAGCAGGGGCTCCACGCGATGGACCGAAGGATTGAAGGTCTCGGACACAAACAGCCGGTCACCCGCCACCATCAGGCCCGAGGCGATATCGCCGCAGACTTCAATCCGCGGATTGAACGATGCCCGCAGCCCATGATAGAAGTCGAACTCCTCGCGAATCCGGTCCACCAAGCGTTCGGTGGAAACGGAGTCGGGCTGTACCTGGTCTTCTTCCTCGCCCGAGGTGTCGCTGCGGTCGTCTTCCAGGCGGGCGATCTGTTGAGCCAGTTCGATCAAGGCCTGGCTGGGCCGTCCATAGATCTGCATGCTAAGTAGCATGAACTGCCGCGTATCCAAGTCGCGCAGCGCGGAGATTTGCCGGTCGAGTTCGATCTGTTTCTGGGAGAACAGGTAGGCCAGCGTAGGGTCTTCCATCTCCTCCAGCGGTACGGTGTACAGCCGGCGTTTGAGCAGCACCGGATGATAGGGCAGCGGCCGGTATCGTAGCCGCGGAACCTCGCGATAGCCGCTGTCGTGGAACTCCTCCCAGGCGTCCTCGGTATTGACGGGCGTGGCTTGCAGGATCAGGTCAAACGATTCCGAAATCTGGCTCAGCTCCAGATCGACCAGCCGCGACACCTTGGTCATGGCCGAAGGGCCAAGCGACTCGAAATGCAGCTTGGGGTTGGCCTTTTGCACGCCGGTGAAGGCGAAGATCGCACGCCGCAGCGCCAGCGACAACTGCCGCCGCAACTGCTGCAAAATGACGGGAAAAACGGTGCCGGTGCGGGGATCGCGATAAATGGGCCGCACGGTTAAACCCAGGTAGAAGCAGCCAGCGCGATACCGATTGGTGCTGGATTCCGACTCCCCTTGCTGGAGCTCACCGCCCTGCCCTGCTCCGGGCTTGCCGCCTGAGCGTGCGGCAGCGCCTAGATCATTTGACGGATGAACCACGCCTGGCGGGATATAGGAACCTTGATGATAGGCAATATTGATATCATCAAGCTTACTGATTTCATCAATATGTGGTGGATACGTCTTCTGGTCCTTGGAAGTGCCAGATGGATGATCGTCGCCAGAATGGCGTTGGGGCTGGCCGGCAATGGGATCAACGCCCGGCTCGCGGGCTCCGGCCTTCGTGCTCGGCGGGCAATCCGGGGCCAGCCAGGCCGAGGTCAGCGGCGGCATGCCGGCCGGCGCCGCTTGTTGCCGCGCGACCACCTGCACCGAGGCGCGGTTGCCATCGATGCGGATGTTCGCCAGCGCCTGCTGGAACGCTTCCACGGTGCTGGGCATCTCGGTTTGCGGAGCCACCAACTGGAACGCCGGTTGCCGCACGTGATCGTAAAAATGCGTCGGTTCGTCCTCTTCGGCCCAAATTTCCAGGAGCAGCAGCACGCCAAAGTGTTCCTGCAGCGTGTCGGCAATTGTGCGGCACAGCTTGCTTAAGCCTGCCCGGTGTTCTTTGCCGCCGGGCGCAACGAGGTAGGCGGCTTCGGTCGTGACCAGGGCCGACGTGCCGGGATCGTCGCGATCGGCCGGGTGGCGATAGACGCACAAGAACGGCAACTGCCGGTCGATGCGCAGTCGTCCCTGGTCGGGCAGCGAACGGCGAATGCGCTCGTTGAGCGGCAGCCGCTGGCGAACCACTTCGCATACCGCGTCGAAATTGGGTTCAGACTGCCTGGTGGGCTCCATGACGCTTGGTTCCTAGCACGTGGAGGAGGCCTGGCACCGTCGACTGTAGCGCACACCGCACCGCGTCATAACTGGCCGTATCCAGCTGGGCGGTCCACTCATTCATGAAGAACTTTTTCACTTCCACGGCCAGTACGCAGACGTTGGCCGGATAGCGGGCGTGCAGCGTTTTGGCCATTTCGCCGCCCTGGAATCGCACGTTCTCGCGCACGTCGAGTTGTCTGCCCAGGAACTCAAACGACTGCAAATCGGTGATGAACCGGTCGACCACGTCGGCCCAGCGCTGCCGATTCAAGCTGCCGGTGCCGAGATTGATTTCGGGATTCTGCCGTGGATCTTGAGGCTCGCTGTCCGGGCCTCCGCGGCGATGGTTGTAGCTATGCAAATCGACCACGACGATGCGGCCATGTTCCTTGAGCAGCGAGTCGATCCAGCCAAACAGGCGTTGATAGAAGCGGTCGTATTGCGCGAGCGAACGCTCAAAAACCGCGTCCGGCACCGGATGGTGCCACACGTCCAAGCCCCAGGCTTCCTCGGGCGTACGGTACACGGCTTTGGCGCGCGGCCGATTCAAGTCGCATTCAAAGCGGGAGTGATGCGCGATGATGCGGTTATCGGAGATCTCGCACCAACGACCGGTATACGGGTCTTCCTCCCGCAATCGCATTTCCTCGGAAAGTTTGAGATAGGGTTGCACCTCTGGTCGTACGTAATGGCCATCGTGCAATGCGACCGCGATGATGGGGCTGCCTCCTTGGCAAAAGGTGGCGAACTGACAAGCCATACACTCCTCGTTGGATCGTGCGCCGCGATTTGCCCCACGTGGATTGATTCGCTCAGCGTTCCCCATCGTGAACGATGCTGCCCCCTGCAGCTGGCGAATCGGACAGAACTCGCTTGTGCGAATTCCGTTCCCAAGCGAGGTGGGGAGGCTAAGTGGCGAATGTTACAAGAGTTGCAGCCGCGACAGTTTGGCGTGCCTGCCCGGCAGCGCGGTCGTTCTGCGGCCAGCATGCGCGGCCATGCGCGTAGCGATTGCTGCCGGCCGGGTTACCGCGTAGATGAAGAAATCTGCCCAAAGCTGCTGCTTAACCAAACAGCGCCAAGCTGGCCGTGAACCCGTGCACAAAGTTCTTCTTGGCGATAGGGCCTAATTCGCCTTGAGCGAAGAACCCGGCCAGCGGAATGGGGCCCAGGGCGTCTTGCACGGCCTGGGCGTCGTGATTGGGCGACGAGAACATGCGCGAGCCGCGGCCGTTGCAGGTAAAGAGCAGTGCGCCCTGCGCTTTACCGGCTTCGGCCAATAGTTCCTTCAGGTCGTTATCGGCCGTGGCTTCGTCGCGAATGTGGAACTGCACCGTCTGGCCCACGCGGACGTAATCGCCAATGGCAATGGCGCCGGTTTCTTCGTCGCCGCCCAGTACGTTGCGGATCAGGAAATCGCCCCGGTCGAAGCGTTCCTGGTATTCGTTCACCACGCGGCCCAGATGCAGCCCGCCGCGGGCAGCCTTTTGATCTTCGGGGCTCAGGGCGTGATACACCTCCTGCAAGCGACGCAGGGCCGGTTTGCCGCCCATTTCGAAGATGATGTTCCGCTCCGACTTGGTCACCACAAACGGCTGACCAATTGGCCGGCAGCCTTGCGACACTACGGTGCGCACCGGGGTATCGCCGTGAATCAGCACGGCCGAAGCGCCCGCCTGCACCACCTGATTCCCGACCAGCAGCCGGCCGGCGCCGGGGCCTGCCACGCCGCTGGCCATGCCGCCCATGACCACCGACCGGGGCTGGTCCTGGTTCAAACGGTGCAGCAATAGGTCGGCGGGAAAGGAATATGGATCGGCTACGGTAAGCAACATGGAGCCTTGCGGCCAGGCTTCCGGCAGGTCGTCCGGCCAACCTTCCATCCGGCCCCCGTCTTCGCTGCGCTGGTAACGCAGGTGGAACGGATGCAACTGTGTGCCGGGCAGATGGCCCAGCCATAGGCTGATAGCCGGCTCCTCCTCGATCTCGCGGCTGTCGCCGAGCACCGCTTCGCCATTGCAGCCCAGGATCGCCTGGCAGCCCGTTTCCTGCACGATGGTATCGGCGATGTGCTGAGCCTGGGCCAGGTGATGGGGTGAGAAGAACACCACGGCCAGGTGGGCTTCGGCGTCCAGCGTCGTCTGCGCGGCTCGGCAAGCCTCGCGAATCGCCGCGGACGTATCTTCCACGGTTTGAAGGCTGGCGGCGAACCGAGGCGAATTCACATACTGCTCCTGTCGAGCCAACGGGGCGGGGACAGCGGGCCGGATCGCCCCCGAACCTTTTTCCATACCGGCGGCTCCAGTGATTGGAGTATCCGGCCAGCCCCTCATGATAGCAGAGGGTGGCTGCGACGCGACCCCCTCAGCCTGGCCTCGCCGCTTGCCCCGAAGTGCTGCTGTCCATGGCCCTTAGCGGTGGCGGCTGTCCGGCGGATGAAACGCCAGAGCCGGTTGGCGGGCCGCCGGTGTCCGGCGCTGAGGGCCAGCCCGCGTGGCCCGGCCGCGCGGGCAAGGCACAATTTTTGCCGCGCGTAGGGCATGCGGTTGCCAGGTAGCACACGGACCCGGTTACAGCATTGAGGCCTTTGGGCCGCGGCCGGTGGCAAAAGCGGGCAATCCGCGGTTCTTAGGAGAGCGCGGCATGCCCGTCGGGCATCCAAGGGACAGCGGTGTCCATTGTCCACAGCGCGGCCACAGGTGGCTGGATGGCGACCAGGGGCAGCGGCAGCCGGGCGCCACTGACATAAAATGCTATTTCTTAGATAGTTGCAACGAGTGTGTCCGGTCCCTGAGGTAGTCCGTAAAATTGACGCATTCAACCACCCACCCCTATAATCGTGCGGAGTTGCGCCCGCAAATCCATTCGGCCGCGATCAACCACTTCGGTTTTTCCGGCGTTCCCCACTGGTTCGCGAGCGGATGCGACAACGTATGAACCCAATTCAGGCAAGGAAGGCGGGCCAAGGTCAGCAGCCGGTTGCGGAGGTCGCTCGGCGGCGTCCCGTACCGGCTGGCCTGATGCTGTGGGGATACTGTCTGCTCATCGGGCTGGGCGTAAGTGGGGTGCTCTCGAGCCAGCCTTCGCCTTTGGCCGCCCAGAGCGAAGATCCGGCCCAGCGTCGGATCGGCCAGTTGATCAAGATTCCGGCCCCGGTGACTGATAGCGTCACGTCGCGCGCCATCCGGCAGGCGAAGGACTTCATCAGCCAGGCCAAGAAGCGCCAGGAATGGCCGGTGGTGGTCTTTGAGATCGAGCCGGGCCCTTCCAGCTTCGGGGCCTGTTTGGACCTCGCCCGCGAAATCACCAAGCTCTCTGGCGCCACCACCGTGGCGTATGTCGCGCCGCGCGATACCAGGCCAGACGCCGGCGACGACGAAGGGCCGGTGCTGCGCGGCCACGCGCTGCTGATTGCCATCGCGTGCGAAATGATCGTGATGCCCACCAAGAGCAAGATTGGCGAGGCCGGGGCCGACGAAGAAACGATTCCGCCTTATATGAAGAGCGGTTACTCCGAGATCGCCAAGAGCCGCCGCACCGTGTCGGTGGACCTGGTGCTTGGCATGCTCGATCCGGCGCTGGAGGTGTACGAAGCCCGCACGGCCGACCTGGTGGGCCGCGAGTTCGTCTTGGGCGACCGGCTGGAAGAACTGCGCCGCGAAAAACAGGTGGAACGCAATCCCACGCTGCTGATCCCCGCCGGCGAAGCCGGGTTGTTCCCTGCCCAGGAAGCCAAGCGGCTGGGCATCGTGGACTATTACAGCGACGATCGCACCAACCTGGCCAAGGTGCTGAACGTACCGCCGGAATCGCTGGTGGAAGACCCGTCGCTGGGCGACGGCTGGAAACCGGTCGAAGTTGAAATCAAAGAACCGCTTACCGCGAACTACCTGTCGCAGATCGAGAACAAGATCCGCCAGGAGATCGAACGCGGGGCGAACCTGATCATCCTCACCATCGACACGCCCGGCGGCGCGCCGCATCAGACGCTCAAGCTGGCGTCGTACCTCAGCGAGCTGAAGCCGGGCGAACAACGCACGGTGGCGTACATTCCGCGCGAAGCGCTGGGCGATGGCGCGTTTTTGGCTCTGGCTTGCGATCACGTCCTGATGGGGCCGCATGCCACGCTGGGCGGCGCGGTGCCCTTCCCTGCCCCTGAACCGTTCATGGGACGCAACGCCGGGCAGCAGCAGCGGGTGCGGCCCGAGGACCGTCGCGAAGCCGAGATTGCGGCCGTGGCTCAGGTGGTGGAGAAGATCGCGCGAAACAAGAACCGTTCGGCCTCGCTGTGGCAGGCGATTGTCGATCCTGACCTGGCCGTGTTCCGGTACGTGCGCGAAAGCGACGGCATGGTCGATTATCTCAGCGAAACCGAAGCCGAGTCGCGTTCCAACGGCCCCTGGCAGCAGCACGAAGCCGTCACCCAGCACGGTAAGCCGCTGGAGGTCAAAGGCGAAGAAGCTTTGCGGCTGGGCATGGCCACCGACGTAGTGAACCGCTTTGAAGAAGTGCTGGCCCTGTATGGGCTGGAAGAGCCGCCGCGGAAAGTGTCGCCCAGTTGGGCCGACGTGCTTCTGGATGCCTTGCGCGATAAACGCGTGCTGTGGGCACTGCTGTTGATTGGCGGCGCGGCGTTGTATGCCGAGCTGCAAACGCCCGGCACGGGCATCGGCGGTTTCATCGCCACCGTGTGCTTCTTGCTGTTCTTCTGGGGCAACTACCTGGACGGCCGCTCGGGTTGGCTGGAAGTCTTGCTGTTCATCGCCGGTATGACCTTCCTGCTGCTGGAGATCTTTGTCTTGCCTGGCTTGGGCATCTTTGGCGTGGGCGGCGGCCTGCTGGTGATGCTGGCCCTGATCCTCGCCATGCAAACTTCCAATGCCTTGCCAACCACGGCCGAGCAGATCCGCGAACTGCGGGGCAGCCTGTTCCTCATTTCGACCGCGGGCCTGGGCGTACTGCTGATGGTGGCGGTGCTGCGCCGGTATTTGCCGCGCACGGGCGCGTTTCAGCGGCTAGTGCTGGCTCCCGGCGAGGACGATCCCGAACTCGCCGCGCCCAAGGAAGACCACGACCACTTCCATCACCTGTTGGGCACGCGCGGCGTGGCGGTGACGAACCTGCGTCCCTCGGGCAAAGTGCGCATTGGCGACGAGATTTTCTCGGTCGTCAGCAGCGGCGAGCCGATCAGCCAGGGCGAAGACGTGATCGTGGTCGAAGTGCTGGGCCACCGGATCGTCGTGCAATCGCCCGATGATTGATCGGCACGCAGGTTCTGTACGCCATCGCGGTTCGCGCGCGTGGCCAGGTTTTGCGCAAGGGGACGGTCTGGGATATCTATCCCGCTTTGGCTTGTTACTTCCCAAGTTGCTGTAACCACGCCAGAATAAGGGTGTGTCCCCCGATCCATCCACGTCTTAAGAGGGAGCTTCCGGTGACGGTCTACTTGACGTGGGCCATTGTCCTGCTGCTGGGTGGGCTGGCTCTGTTCATTCTCGAAGCCTTTGTGCCGTCGGCCGGCGCGCTGGGGACGCTGGCGGTGATCGCCGTGCTGGCGGGCGTGGGACTGGCGTATTACAGCGGTCCTTTGGAAGGCACGGTGCTTTTATTAACGGCTGTGGTCGCCACGCCGTTCTGTATTTACCTGGCTTTGAAATGGTGGCCCAACACACCACTGGGCCGGCGTGTGCTGCTCAAGGCGCCTGACAGTGAGGAAGTGCTGCCCGACAATCAACACTTCCGCTCGCTCCGCGAATTGGTTGGCAAGGTAGGCAAGGCCAAGAGCCTGATGCTGCCCAGCGGGGCAATTGTGATCGATGGCCGCGTGATTGACGCCGTTAGCGAAGGCATGGCGATCGAAGCCGGTCAGTCGGTGAAGGTGGTCGAGGTGCGCGCCAACCGTGTGGTGGTGCGTCCGCTCACGCCCGACGAAGAACAGCAGCTTGCCCGTCAGCAACGAGAACCGCACGAAGACGACCTGCTTTCGCGTCCGATCGATACGCTGGGTTTGGACCCGTTCGACGACGCCGTTAGTTGACACCCCGCGCCAGCCGCTGTACAGGTTACGCACACCCCCAACCCCCTCACCAAAGACGGAACCGCGACTATGCTACTGCTGGCCCAAAACGGGGCGATGGACAAATCGGACCTGATTTTCGTCATCTTCCTGTTCGGCATTCTGATCGTCGGTCTGGTGGTGTTTGCGGTCTTTGCCCGCTATTTCCGCCTTTGGATCCAATCGGTCACCACCGGGGCCGGCATCGGCATCTTAGACCTGTTGGGCATGACCTTCCGCAAGGTGAATCCCACGGTGATCGTGCGCAGCAAGATCATGGCCGTGCAGGCTGGTCTGGGCGAAGACACCGGCATTACCAGCAAAGCGCTCGAAGCCCATTACCTGGCCGGCGGCAATGTGCCGCTGGTGATTCGGTCGATGATCGCGGCCAGTAAGGCCAAGATTGTGCCGCTGGATTTCAAGCTGGCCACGGCCATCGACCTGGCCGGCCGCAACGTGCTGGAAGCGGTGCAAACCAGCGTTTATCCCAAGGTGATCGATTGCCCCAACAAAGGCGGCGGACGCGAAACGCTCGACGCCGTGGCCAAGAACGGTATCCAGCTCAAGGTCAAAGCTCGCGTGACGGTGCGGGCGAACCTGAACCAGTTGATCGGTGGTGCCGGCGAGGAAACGATTGTTGCCCGGGTGGGCGAAGGCATCGTCAGCGCCATTGGTTCGTCGGAAACGCACGCCGCGGTGCTGGAGAACCCCGACCGCATCTCCAAGGCCGTACTGGCTCGCAAGCTCGACTCGCAAACCGCGTTTGAGATCGTGTCGATCGACATTGCCGATATCGATGTCGGCATCAACATCGGTGCCCGCCTCCAGGCCGACCAGGCCGAGGCCGATACTCGGGTTGCCCGGGCCAAGGCCGAAAGCCGCCGGGCCATGGCCGTTGCCCAGGAACAAGAAAACGTTGCCCGGATCGAACACAGTCGGGCCGAACTGACGGCCGCCGAGGCCGAGGTGCCCAAGGCCATTGCCGAGGCGTTTGAATCGGGGCGGCTGGGCATTCTGGATTTCTATCGCCTCCGCAACGTCCAGGCCGACACCGACATGCGTAAAGCAATTGCCCAAGGCACGGTCGCCGACGGCCGAGGACGCAATTAATAATGCCATCATTTCAAAACCATCTGCTGCTGGCGGTCGACCTCAACGGTCTGCTGTCGATTCTGTTCATCCTGTTCTCGTTGATCGTGTACGTGATCAACCAAGTGGCGGCCAAGGGGGATGCGGCCAAGAACCAACCCCGCCCTCGCCAGGCTCAGCCCGATCCCAGCGAAGACGAGATCGAAGCGTTCTTGCGGCGGGCAACCCGCAAACCAGGCGAGCCTGCCGGCCGTGGGCAACAGCCGCAGCGGCAACAGGCCAGCGGGCAGCCCTTCGGCGGTCAGCAGCGACAAGGGCAGCGCGGAGGCCAACGCGGCACAGGCCGCGGAGCCGGTCGGCAAAATCAAGGCATGCCCAGCCAGAACATGCCCAGCCAAGCGAGCATGGGGGCGCCCGTTCAAGGCCGCCTGGTGCAGCAGCCGCAGGGCCAATCGCCCGGCGGGCTTTCCGAGCAGCTTGAAAAGCGTACGGGGTTTTCCAGCCTGGAAGACGTCGGCAGCAAGTTTCCCACGCTGCAGTCGTCGCTGGAACAGATCGACGAGATGGCCGAAGCCCGGCTGCACTCCACGTTCGATCACACGGTGGGCAACCTGGGCGGCGCGCTGCTCTCCACGTCGGACGATGACCGCATCTACGGCAGCACCATCAGCGACAGTTCAACAGAAGGCCAAGAGCAGCCGCCGGTGCGGAACTCCATCGTTGACATGATCCGCTCGCCCGAGGGCATCCGCAACGCGATCATCATGCAGGAAATCCTGCGGCCGCGTTCGCTGGACTGACGTGGCTCACCAAAGCAAACCGGCGCAGCATCGGCGGGGGCGCGAGCATGCTTGCCGAAGTCGTCGATGCGATCCTCAAAGTGATGCTCTTTGTGAGCATGGTTTCGGCGACGCAGCTCATCGCGGCCTGGGCAGTCGTGAGC
>Ga0182737_1003437_pt1 | contig 11670 bp, 10 predicted proteins | sample eDN5th30CBELigOP_FD_128878 | JGI IMG/M metagenome (GOLD analysis project Ga0182737, IMG submission 128878) | Enriched Organic Plus compost microbial communities from Emeryville, California, USA - eDNA 5th pass 30_C BE-Lig OP (version 2) (version 2) ... | reverse complement strand
GCGCCTACTACGACCGCAAGATCACCCAGGGCAAGCGTCACAACCAGGCCCTCATCGCCCTCGCCCGCCGCCGATCCGACGTCCTGTTCGCCATGCTCCGCGACGGCACCCTCTACCAACCCCGCCTGCCGCTCGCCGCTTGACAAAGATCATAGGAGCACCCCCCCGCGGGCCCGGCGCTTTCTCACCCGCCGAACCCACACCTTCCGCGCGAGACCACATCCGATTGGGTGTGGTCTCGCGCATTGGATGTGGGTTCGCGAGGTGCGGCGGCGCTCAGCGGAGCGCGGGGTCGCGGGCGAGCGCGGCACCGGCGGCGCGGAGGAACCGGGCGGGCTCGGCGAGCGCGGCCGCCTGCGAACCGGCGAGGCGGGTGAGCGAGAGCGTCGCCGCGAAGGGCGCGGTGTCCGCATCCGGGTCGATCCGGCCCGCGACGAGCGCCGCCGGCACGCCCGCCACTGCCGCGACCCCCGCCACGTGCGCGGGCGCCTTGCCCCCGGCGGACTGGTCGTCGTACGCGCCCTCCCCGGTCACGACGACGGATGCGGTCGCCACCGCCTCGTCGAGCCGGATGAGCCGGGCGACCTCAGCCGCGCCGGGCAGGATGCGGGCGCCCCAGGCGAGCAGCGCGAAGCCGGTGCCACCGGCAGCCCCCGCGCCCGGAGCGTCGGGGTCGACGTCGAACAGGGCCCCGAAGCGGGCGAGCGCGGTGTCCACGACCGGGATCTCGCCCGGCGTGAAGCCCTTCTGCGGACCGAACACGGCCGCCGCACCGCGGGGACCGGCCAGCGGCGCCGACACGTCGCCGAGCACGATCGCCCCGCCCGGCGGCAGCGGTCGCAGCCGGGACAGGTCGACGGCGGCGGCCGCCCGAACCCCGATCGCGCCCTCGGCGATGTCGATGCCCGAGGCGGTGGTGATGCGGGCGCCGAGGGCGCGGAGCATGCCGGCGCCGGCATCCGTCGACGCGCTCGACCCGATCGCGAGGACGAGCCGGGAGACCCCGAAATCCAGCGCGTCGCCGATCGCCTGACCGAACGCGCGGGTCGACGCGCGCCACGGCTCGCGCCGGTTGCCGTACCGTTCGATGCCGCAGGTGCCGGCGAGCTCGACCACCGCGGTGCCCTCCGGTGCGTCCGGTTCCGGAGGCAGCAACAGCCATTCGGCGCCGATCCGCTCACCCGCGCTGCCGGCCGGCGCCACGACCGACACCGGCATCCGCTGCGCCCCCGGGATCGCCGCGGCGAACGCGTCGAGGCTGCCCTCGCCGCCGTCGGCCATCGGCCGCAGCACGAGGTCCGCATCCGGATCGACCCCGCGCCAACCGTCCGCGATCGCGCGCGCGACGGCCGCGGCACGGAGGGTGCCCTTGAAGCTGTCGGGCGCGACGACGACGCGAGGCATGCAGTGAGCGTAGTCGGCTTCCCAGGTGATGCCTGGGCATGCATGTCAGGATGGAGGCCATGTCTTGGCTTGTCACCGGCGGCGCCGGCTACATCGGGGCGCACGTGGTGCGCGCACTCGCATCGGCGGGACTCGACCCCGTCGTGGTCGACGACCTCTCGACCGGGGTCGAGGGCTTCGTGCCGGCGGGCGTCCCGCTCGTGCGCGGCACGATCCTCGACCGGGAGCTGCTGACCCGGGCGATGCGCGAGCACGGCGTGACCGGGGTCATCCACGTCGCCGGGTTCAAGTACGCCGGGGTCTCGGTGCAGCGCCCGCTGCACACCTACGAACAGAACGTCGAGGGCACCCGCGTCGTGCTGCAGGCGATGGCGGATGCGGGCGTGCACAACCTCGTCTTCTCCTCCTCGGCCGCGGTGTACGGCACCCCGGATGTGCCGCTCGTGACGGAGGACCTGCCCAAGCGCCCGGCGTCCCCGTACGGCGAGTCGAAGCTCATCGGCGAGTGGCTCATCCGCGACCAGGCCACGGCGACGGCGGACTCGCCGCATCCGCTGCGCCACACCTCGCTGCGCTACTTCAACGTCGTCGGCTCCGGCGACCCGACGGTGTACGACCGCAGCCCGCACAACCTGTTCCCGATCGTGTTCGAGAAGCTGCTCGCGGGTGAGGTGCCCACGATCAACGGCGACGACTACGACACCCCGGACGGGACGAACGTGCGCGACTACGTGCACGTGGCCGACATCGCCGCCGCGCACGTCGTGGCCGCGCAGCGCCTCGCGGCCGGGGAGCCGATCGAACCGGCGTACAACCTCGGGTCGCAGAACGGCCTCAGCGTCCGCGAGATCATGGACGCGATGGCCCGCGTCACCGGCGTCGATTTCACCCCGAAGGTCGGACCGCGCCGCCCCGGTGACCCCGACCGGATCGTCGCCACCGGCGAACTCGCGGCCCGCGACCTGGACTGGAAGAACCGGTACACGGTCGACGAGATGGTCCGCACCGGCTGGGACGCCCGCCGCAACGCCGGCTGACCCGGACCGCTCCGTCGTCCGGAAGCTCCCGGACGACCCGTGCGGCACACCGCCGGGGCTTCCATCGCCTCCGTCTCGGTCGCGCCGAATGGCGGATGCCGCCCTGTCACACCCGCACCTTCGCGCGACCCGGCTGCAGCACCCGATGTTCGGTCGCGCCGATTGGCGGGTGTTCGGCGCGCGCACCCGCCAGATGGCGCGACCGAACACGGACCACGCGACCGAGCGCCGGCGCACGGGCACCCCGCCCCGCCCGCGGCCGCTCAGGCCCGGGCGGTGCTGGCGCGCGCGACGAACGTCGCGGGGACGACCGTGTGCGCGGGGCCGCCGTCCAGAAGCGCGGTCACGGCGGCGTGGGCGAGCCGGTCGAAGTGCTGGCGGAGGGTGGTCAGCGGCGGACGGTAGTCGGCCGCATCCGCGATGTCGTCGAAGCCGACGACGCTGACCTCCTCGGGCACGCGCCGACCGAGCTCGGCCAGGGCGCGGAGCACCCCGAGCGCCATCTGGTCGTTCGCGACGAACACCGCCGTCGTCCCTGGGTCGCGCGTCAACAGCGCGACCGCCGCGTCGTGTCCGGATGCGGCGGTCCACGCGCCGCGGACCGGCTCGGGCACCGGCGCCCCGGCCGCGTGCAGCGTCCCGCGCCATCCCCGCTCGCGCGCGAGCGCGGCGGACGAGGTCTGCGGACCGGCGACATGCGCGACCGTGCGGTGGCCGAGGTCGAGCAGGTGCCGGGTCGCGAGCGCGGCGCCGGCGGCGTGGTCGGTCTCGACGACCGCGTACCGGTCGTCGGCGGGCGCGTCCACGAGCACGAACCGCACGCCGGCCGGGAAGGTGCCGGCGCGGGCGGCGGCCGCGGCCTCGTTGACGACGACGACGCCGTCGACGCCCTGGTCGCGCAGGCGTTCGAACGCCGCCTCCGCCGTCCCGTCGCCGAGGGTGACCATGGCGATGTCGTGGCCCCGCGCCGCGGCGGCCTGCGCCACGGCCTCGAGCATGAGGGAGTTGCCCGCGGTCGCGAGGGTCGCCACGACGACGCCGATCGTCCCGCTGCGCCCGGTGCGCAGCATCCGTGCCGCCCGGTGCACCCGGTAGCCGCTCTGCGCGAGTGCGGCCTCGACCCGCTCGCGGGTGGCGGGGTCGACCCGCGGGCTGCCGTTCACGACGCGCGACACGGTCTGCGCCGAGACCCCGGCGAGCGCGGCGACGTCCCCCATCGACGGTCGTCTGTTCGTCATGACAGGCCCTCCCGTGTTGACGATAACACGCACCGTGGCTACCGTGTTATCGTGAACATCCCCTCGGACGACCGCGCCGTGACGCCGCTGCCCGGCATCGAGCTCGGCGCCGGCGTCGTCAAGCGCCCCACCAGCCTCGCCGACGGCCGCGAGCTCATCTACTACGACGACCCCGGCACCGCGCTCGGCCCCGAGCGCGCGATCGACACCCGCGACCTCGCCCCCCGCCCGGAGACCGCGACCATGCGGCTCGACGTGCTCACCGGCGACTGGATCTCGATCGCTGCAGCCCGCCAGCACCGGGCGTTCCTGCCGCCGGCCGAGCTCGATCCGCTCGCCCCGCAGACGCCGACGAACCCGTCCGAGATCCCCTCGCGCTACGACGTCGCCGTCTTCGAGAACAAGTCGCCCTCCTTCGGCCCGGCCCTCGCCGCGGCCGTCGGCGACGCCCCGGCCGCGGCGGACGCACCCACCGGGCTCGACGACCTCACGACGCTCGGCCTCGGCCGTACCCGCACCTCCGTCGGCCGCACCGAGGTCGTGTGCTTCAGCCCCGACCACGCCGGGTCCTTCGGCACGCAGACGGTCGTCCGCGCCCGCACCGTGATCGAGGCGTGGGCCGACCGCACCGCCGCCCTCTCCGCGCTGCCGGGCATCGAGCAGGTCTTCCCGTTCGAGAACCGCGGGCGGGAGATCGGCGTCACCCTCCCGCATCCGCACGGGCAGATCTACGCCTACCCCTACGTCACCCCGCGCACGCAGCGGCTGCTCGCGGCGATCGACGAACTCGGCGACGACCTGTTCGACCGCATCCTCGACTTCGAGCGCACCGACGGCTCGCGCATCGTGCTCACCGGCGAGCACTGGAGCGCGTTCGTGCCGTTCGCCGCCCGCTGGCCGCTCGAGGTGCACCTCGTGCCCCACCGGCACGTGCCGGACTTCGCCGAGACCACCGCCGCCGAACGCGACGAACTCGCGCCGCTCTACCTGCGGCTGCTGCGCGGCGTCGACGCGCTCTACGACACCCCCACCCCGTACATCGCCGCCTGGCACCAGGCGCCGGTGCGCGTGGGCCGGTCGGGCGCGCGGCTGCACCTGCAGCTGACGAGCCCGCGCCGGGCCGCCGACAAGCTGAAGTACCTCGCCGGGTCCGAGGCCGCCATGGGCGCCTGGATCGGCGACATCCCGCCCGAGACCTCGGCCGCGCGGCTGCGCGAGGCCGTCGAAGGAGTCCGACTGTGACCACGACGGATGCGGCGACCGCCGCCCGCGACCTGTTCGCCGCGCTCACCGGCACCGACCCGCAGGGCGTGTGGTCGGCGCCGGGCCGGGTGAACCTCATCGGCGAGCACACCGACTACAACGACGGGTTCGTCTTCCCCTTCGCGACCCCGCACCGCACGTACGCGGCGGTCTCGCCGCGGGCGGACGGGATCGTGCGCGTCGCCTCGACGTTCGCCGCCGACCCGGTCGAGGTGCGCCTGGACGAGCTCGACGCCCGCTTCCCCGCCCGCCGCGACGAGCTCGTCGAGTGGGCCCGCTACCCGCTCGGGGTGGTCTGGGCGCTGCAGGGGCACACCGCATCCGGTGCGACCGGGTTCGACATCGCCATCGCCTCCGACGTGCCGGTGGGTGCGGGGCTCTCGTCGTCCGCGGCGATCGAGTGCGCGGTCGCGGTCGCGGTCGACGACCTGTGGGGCCTCCGACTCGACCGGAGCACCCTCGCCCTCGCGGGACGGAAGGCGGAGAACGAGGCGGTCGGCGCCCCGACCGGCGTCATGGACCAGATGGCCTCGATGTGGGGCGAACGGGATGCGGCGATCTTCCTCGACTGCCGTTCACTCGAGGTGCGGCAGGTGCCGCTCGGGTTCGCCGAGGCGGACCTGGAGGTGCTCGTCATGGACACCCGCGTGAGCCACGCGCACGCCACCGGCGGATACCGCGAGCGCCGCGACGCGTGCGAACTCGGCACCCGCACCATGGGGGTCCCCGCCCTCCGCGACCTCACGGTCGACGACCTGCCGCGCGCGCAGGAGCTGCTCGACGACGTCACCTTCCGCCGCGTGCGCCACATCGTCACCGAGAACCGGCGGGTGCTCGACACCGTGCGCACCCTGGAGACGGAGGGGCCGCTCGCGATCGGGCCGCTGCTGCTCGCCTCCCACGCGTCCATGCGCGACGACTTCGAGATCTCGGTGCCCGAACTCGACACCGCGGTGGATGCGGCCGTGGCTGCCGGTGCGATCGGTGCACGCATGACCGGGGGCGGTTTCGGCGGCGCGGCGATCGCGGTCGTCGAGCGCCCGCTCGTCGCGCCCGTGACCGCCGCGGTCGAGCAGGCGTTCGCCGACGCCGGGTTCGCCGCACCGCACCTGTTCACGGTCGCCCCGAGTGCCGGCGCCGCCTGAGCGACCTGCGGATCCGCGCAAGCCCTCCGCCGGTCCGGCCCCGGCGCCCTACGATGAGTGCGTCAGCGGCCCGATCCTGGAGGACCTCGATGACGAGCACCGACATCCCGATCGTCACGACCACGTCCGGCACCGTGCGCGGACGGTGGCGCGCCGGGTCCGCGGCGTTCCTCGGCATCCCGTACGCGAAGGCGCCCGTCGGCGACCTGCGCTTCGCGGCGCCCGAGCCGCACGAGCCGTGGGAGGGGGTGCGCGAGGCGACCGCCTTCGGCGCCACGCCGTTGCGGCGCGACCCCGGGAACACGATCATCCCGGAGCCGGCGATCCCCGGCGAGTCGACGCTGAACGTCAACGTGTACTCGCCCTGGCCGGTGCCGCAGGACGAGACGCTGCCGGTGCTCGTGTACATCCACGGCGGCGGGTACACCGCCGGTTCCCCCGCGAGTCCCTGGTACGACGGGGCCGCGTTCGTGCGCGACGGCGTGGTGACCGTGACGTTCTCGTACCGGCTCGGCTTCGACGGTTTCGGGCACATCGAGGGGGCGCCGGACAACCGCGGCGTGCGCGACTGGCTCGCGGCCCTCGAATGGGTGCAGCGGAACATCGGCGCGTTCGGTGGGGACCCCGCCCGCGTGACGATCGCCGGCCAGTCCGCCGGTGGTGGCGCGGTGCTCACGCTCCTGTCCATGCCCGCCGCGCAGCACCTGTTCCAGGCCGCCTGGGCGATGTCGCCCGCCGTCGGCGACGTCGCCGTGGACACCGCCCGCGAGCGTGCGCAGCGGCTTGCGAACCTCGCCGGGGTCTCCGCGGACCGCGACGGCTTCGCATCCGTGCCGGAGGACCGCCTGCACGAGCTGCAGCAGCACGCCGCGCACGAGCCGTCGAAGGGCAAGCTCGCCCCGGTGCGGGAGATGCTCGACGACGGCCCGTCGTGGGCGCCCGTGATCGACGGCGACCTCGTCCCGCTGCCGCCGGTCGAGGGGATCCGGCAGGGTGTCGGCGCGGACAAACCCCTGGTGGTCGGCGCGACCGACGACGAGTTCTCGATGGTCCTCGACGGCTTCCGCCGCAAGATCGCGCTCATCCCGCCCGGGCTCGCGCTGCGACAGCTCGGTGTGCCCGGCCCGGTCCGGCAGCTCTACCTCCGCGACAACCGCGACCGGCGGCGCGCCGGCACCGCCGCCGTCCTCGGCCGGTTCGTGACCGACCGGGTGTTCCGCTCGCTCGTCGCGCGCACCGCCGAGGCCCGCACCCGCGCCGACGGCCCGGCGCCCACCTGGGTGTACCGCTTCTCCTGGGCCTCTCCCACCGTGGGGTGGGCCTGCCACTGCATCGACGTGCCGTTCTTCTTCGACGTCGTCGGCGCCGAACGCACCGCGGGGCTGCTGGGTCAGCATCCGCCCCGTTCGCTGGTGGATGCGGTGCACGGCGCCGCCGTCGCGTTCGCCCGCGAGGGCGACCCGGGATGGCGCCCGTGGATCCGCGACGGCAAGGCGACCCGCGTGTTCGGCGGCCCGGCGTCCTCGCCCGAGGTCATCGCCGACGGCTACGCCTCCGTCGCCGCCCTCGCCGGCTGATCCGCGTCCCCACACGCCCGCACGCGCCGGCGCCCCACGCGCGAAACCACACCCACCGCGCGAGATCACACCCAATTGGATGTGGTCTCGGCGCGTGGATGTGGTTTCGGCGCCTCCCGGGTACTCACTCGTGAGCGCGGGCCGCGCGGGGTCAGGCGAGCGCGGGGATGACGGTGCGCTCGAAGAGGTCCACACCGGTGCGATCGTAGGCGTGCTCCGGGAAGTAGTGGATCGCGTACTGCAGCCCCTCGTCGGCGAACCCCCGCAGCCGCTCCACGATCTGCTCCGGCGTGCCCACGAGCGCCCGCTCGGACCGGTAATCCGCCATGTACCGCTCGGTCGCCTCCCCGAGGTACGGGGCGACGCGCGCCTCGATCGCGGCGAGCCGGTCGGCGACCTCGGCCTCCGTCTCCCCGATCACGGTGTTGAAGTTCGCACTCAGCGTGATCTCCGCCGGGTCGCGGCCGACATCGGCGCAATGGCCGCGCAGCACGTCGCGCTTGTGCGTGAACTCCGCCGCCGACACGTTCGCGTAGTCGCCGTACTCGGCGACGATGCGCAGCGTCTTCTTCTCGCCGCCGCCGGCGATCCACAGCGGAATGCCGCCGGCCTGCACCGGCAGCGGGTGCACCTTCGCGCCGTCCACCTGGAAGTAGGTCCCGTCGAGGGTCGCGGAGCCGGTGGACCACGCCTGCCGCATGATCTCGACGCCTTCGCGCAGCGCCCCGATCCGGTCGCCGATCCGCGGGAAGCCGTATCCGTACGCGCGCCACTCGTGCTCGTACCAGCCGGCGCCGATGCCCATCTCGAGCCGGCCGCCGGAGACGGCGTCGACGGTCGCGGCGATCTTGGCCAGGTGGGCGGGGTTGCGGTAGCCCATGCAGGTGCACATCTGCCCGAGACGGATGCGGTCGGTCGACGCCGCGAACGCCGCCATCAGCGTCCACGCCTCGTGCACGGCCTCGTCGCTCGGCACCGGCGTGGGGTGGAAATGGTCGTAGACCCACAGGGACTCCCACGCGCCCTCGTCGGCGCGCTGGGCGAGGGTGCGCATGATGCGCCAGTGGTCGGCGGGGTCGATGCCGACGAGGTCGTGGCGCCACCCCTGCGGGATGAAGGTTCCGAAACGCATCGCCCCAGACTAGGGGCCGACCACCTCGGCGTGCGGGATCCGTGCCCGCATGATCTCGACGGCCTCCGGGTTGCGGTCGACGAGCACGGCGTTGCGCCCGAGGGCGGCGGCGACCGCGCCGGTCGTGCCGGAGCCGGCGAACAGGTCGAGCACGGTGTCGCCCGGGCGGCTGGATGCCTGCACGATCCGTCGCAGGATGCCCTCCGGCTTCTGCGTCGGGTACCCGGTCTTCTCCCGGCCGCTGGTGGGCACGATCGTGTGCCACCAGACGTCGGTGGGGAGCTTCCCGCGCGCCGCCTTCTCGGGGGTGACGAGCCCGGGCGCCATGTAGGGCTCGCGGTCGACGGCCTCGGAGTCGAACCAGTAGCCGGCGGGGTCCTTCACGTAGACGAGGATCGTGTCGTGCTTGGTCGGCCAGCGCCGCTTCGACTTCGCCCCGTAGTCGTAGGCCCAGATGAGCTCGTTCAGGAACCGCTCCCGCCCGAACATGGCGTCCATCATGACCTTCGCGTAGTGGGCCTCGCGGTAGTCCAGGTGCAGGTAGAGGGTGCCGTCGTCGGCGAGCAGCCGCCACGCCTCGGCGAGCCGCGGCTCCAGGTACCCCCAGTAGTCGTCGAAGCGGTCGTCGTAGGCGCGCAGGTCGCCGCGCAAGCGCTCGTAGCTCGTGCCGCGGAACCCGCGCTTCACCTCGCCCGCCGGTTCGGAACGCAGGACATCCGAACCGGCGCCGCCGGGATTCCGCGGCGCCCCCGCATCCGCCGCCGATCCGTCCTGTGTTCTGCGCGCGGACTCGACCGCACGCCCCTGTCGGCGGCCGGTGTTGAACGGCGGGTCCAGGTAGACGAGCGTGAACGCCCCGTCGGGCAGCGTCGCCGCCACCTCGAGGTTCTCCCCGTGGTGGATGCGGACATGCCCGTGCGGCTCGGGATTCGGCGTGCTCACGGCACGCGGTGCAGCCACGCGTCGGTCGCGAACTTGGTGGCGACGAGCGCTTCGGCCTCGGCGTACTCCTCGTCGCTGATCGTGCCCGGGACCGCGCCGTAGAGGTTCGCGAAGGTCTCCTTGAACCGCTCGATGATCGCCTCGCGGGGAAGGCCCGTCTGGCTGCGGAGCGGGTCGACGCGCTTGGCGGCGGATGCGGTGCCCTTGTCGCTGAGCTTCTCCCGCCCGATGCGGAGCACCTCGGTGAGCACCTGCCCGTCCATGTCGTAGCTGAGGGTGGCGTGGTGGAGCACCCCGCCGTTGGCGAGCCGCTTCTGCGCGGCGCCGCCGATCTTGCCGGCCGGACCGGTGATGTCGTTCAGCGGCTGGTAGACCGCGTCGATCCCGAGCGAGCGGAGCGCCTGCAGCACCCAGTCGTCGAGGAAGGCGTAGGAGTCGGCGAAGGTCATGCCGGCGACGAGGGATGCGGGCACGTACAGCGAGTACGTGATGATCGCGTTCGCGCCCATGAGCATGGCGCCGCCGCCGGAGATGCGGCGGACGACGTCGTAGCCGTGCTTCGCTGCGCCCTCGGGGTCGACCTCGTTGCGGTAGGACTGGAATGAGCCGATGACCACGGCGTTCTCGTTCCACTCCCACAGCCGCAGCGTGGGGGTGCGGCGGCCGTCGCCGACGCGGGTGGTGAGCACCTCGTCGAGGGCGAGGTTCATCCGGGCGGAGACCGGCGCTTCGTGCACGATCTCCCAGGAGAACTCCTTCCACCCCGGTGCGGTCACCAGGGCGCGGCGCACGGCGGTGCCGACCGACTCGGGGGTGAAGCCGAGCAACTGCGCGCCCTCGGGGAGGGCCGCGCGCACCGCCGCGGCGATGCCCGCCTGATCGGTCTCGACCGGCAGCCCGTTCAGGGCCGCGTTGATGTCGAGGAGGGCGTCGTCGGGCTCGAGGAAGAAGTCGCCGGCGAGGTGCACGTCGGCCAACCGCCCGTCACGCACCTCGAGGTCGACCACGACCAGCTTGCCGCCGGGAACCTTGTACTCGCCGTGCATCCTTCAAGCCTAGGCGTGCGGCGCTCCCTCGCGGGCGGGATAGCGGGCGTCGAGCCAGGCGAGGAGGTCGGCGCGGACCTCGGCCTGGCAGGTCTCGTTGAAGATCTCGTGCCTGGCACCGGGGTACACGAGGGTCGTGACGTCGGTGAACCCGGAGCGCTCGCGGTACGCCTTGGCGAGCTTGTGGACGCTGCGGGGGCCGCCGACCGTGTCCTCACGACCGACCATGAGGAGGGTCGGGATGTCGCGGCCGAGGTCGCGGCGCGGGCGGCCGAGGATGCGGGCGGCCTCGGTCACACCGAACAGCTTCGCCAACGGGGTGGTGGTGGTGAGCTCGTCGTCGAGGAACGCGCGCCCGACGGCGGGGTCGCTGGCGAGCCATTCGACGCCGGTCGCGTCCGGGCCCTTCCATGGTGCGTTGAGGTCACCGGCGTTGAGCGATCCGGGCATCCGCAGCGCGGACCCGCTGAGCACGAGTCCGTCGTACGCGTCCGGATGCCGGTTGACCAGGATCTGCGCGAGGAACGACCCCCACGAGTGCCCGATGAGCACGAGGGGCAGGTCGGGGTGCTCGTCGCGGATGCGGCGGGTGAGGGTCCAGAGCGCGTCGACGGCCGCGTTGTGCCCGCCGGGGCCGAGACGGCCGAGGCGCGCGGCGTCCCGCCACTGCCCCATGCCGGTGCGGCCGTGGCCGCGGTGGTCGTCGGCGTACACGATGCAGCCGGCGCCGGTGAGGGCTTCGATGAGGGCACCGTAGCGGCCGGCGTGCTCGCCCACCCCGTGGAGGAGCTGGACGACGGCGCGGGCCGGGACGGTCGATGGGTGGACGTCGTAGACGATGACGACGCCGTGTGCGTCGACGAACTCGGGCATGCCGTAAGGCTAG
>Ga0182737_1003436_pt1 | contig 11670 bp, 10 predicted proteins | sample eDN5th30CBELigOP_FD_128878 | JGI IMG/M metagenome (GOLD analysis project Ga0182737, IMG submission 128878) | Enriched Organic Plus compost microbial communities from Emeryville, California, USA - eDNA 5th pass 30_C BE-Lig OP (version 2) (version 2) ... | reverse complement strand
GCCCGCCTTTGTGAACCGGCAGTGGAAGCACTTCTTCGGCCGAGGCATCGTCGATCCCGAAGACGACATGCGCGTGACCAACCCGCCGACCAATCCGGAGTTGCTCGCCGGGCTGTCCCGCTACTTCATCGAGAGCGGTTTCGATATCAAGGCGCTGACCCGTGAGATCTGCCGTTCGTCCACGTATCAGCTCAGCTCCGAGCCCAACCAGTACAACGTGGCCGACAAGCAGAACTACTCGCGCTACTATCCCAAGCGGTTGCACGCCGAGGTGCTGTACGATGCCCTGAACCAGGTGACGGGCGTGCAAACGCGGTTCAATGGGCTGCCGGCGGGGACGCGGGCTGTGCAACTGCCCGACGCCACGATCAACAACTACTTCCTCTCGGTATTCGGCAAGCCGCTGGGCAACAGCCCGTGCGAGTGCGAGCGTTCGGCGGAAGCCAACCTGGCTCAGACGCTGCACTTGCTGAACTCGGCCGAGGTCCAGACCAAGCTGACCGCTGGCAGCGGCCGGGCAGCTCAACTGGCGGCCGACAAAACGCGCACCCACGAAGAGCGAGTCCGCGAGCTGTACTACTGGGCCTTTGCCCGCGAGCCCGACGCTCAAGAGTTAGAGCTGACACTGGCCCACATCGAGCGGAAGCAGAACAACGTTAAGGAAGCGTACGAAGACATCCTATGGGCGCTGCTCAACGCCAAGGAATTCAGCTTCGTGCGGTAGACGCTTAAGAGAAGAGCAGGGGAGCCAACGCTTTCCTCGTGGCCCCCCGCCCGCAGCTTCCGCCCTATAGCTACTTCTTCGGCTCCGGCTGCCGCAAGACCAGCACTGGGCAGTTGGCCAGGCGCACCACGCGTTCGGCCACCGAGCCGATCAGCACGCGCCGCCAGCCGGTCCGCCCATGCGACGGCACCACGATCAAATCGATTTTGTGGTGATCGGCATAATCGGCGATTTCGTGCCCCGGGTCACCGATCACGACGGCAATCTGGATGCCTTCGTACTGCGAGCCTGACAGCCGCTTGCGGATCGCGTCCTCGGCGTGCCGCTTACGGCTTTGATCGTCGACGCGTCCCCACACCATGCCCGGCTCGTTGACCTCCATCTCCGGCAGCACATGCAGCACGTGAACGTGGGCGGGGCTGACGGCCGTACTCAGCGCCACGTTCACGGCCTCCACCGACAGATCCGAGAAGTCAAACGGAACCAGCACAGCTTGCTTGGGGAAGTAACTCATGGAGAGCCTCGGTGGAGTGAAGTTTTAGGCGTGGACGCGGTTTGCGGCGGCGCGAACGGGTACCATTATATCGCCGCTTCTGAGCCGGTGCTGGCATGCGCTGCGGGCGGACGATCATTCGGGCGATGGGGCCGGGCGTTCAACCTTCTGCAGCCGCAAACTATCGACAATCGTCCGCAGCGAAGGTTCGTTCTCGGCAAACGCTTTGGCAGGAGTCCAACCCTGCAGGTGAATAAATCCGTCGGGCGTTTCCACGTCGGTCACCAGGTACGTGATTTCGTCGTCGATGCCGGGGAACTCGGCCGTAATGGTCGTTTGCAGGGCAGGGTGCCCATCGACGGTCAATCGCCGCGGCTCCCCGACCTTGGCACCCCGCGTGGCTTCCTTCAGCTTTGCCACCTGGGCCTCGTAGTATTTGGCCAAGGTCATATCTTCGGGCAAGTCCTGCTTAGGCTCGCGAATAGCTACCGCATACAGTTCGGTGGCGGCGTTCACCGCCTGAAGGGACACGCCTTCAAACGCGTCGCTCTTGGACATGCCTGGCGGCAATGTGATCCGCAGGGTGCCATCTTCCGACGTCAGCACCGCCAAATCCGGCTGGAACGAGGCGGTGAGATCCAGCAGAACGGGCACGTTCTTTTCCGCCATCGATTCGAGCGTCCAGCCCAACACCTGGTGATAGGCGGCAGGACTCTCCACCGTAGTCAGCACATAGGTCACGCGGGGTTCAATGCCGGGCACCGATGCCGAAAACTGCGTTTGCAATGCCTGATGCCCATTGATCTGGAGCGACTTTGGCTCGCCCGACTTGATCGCCCGCGTGGCCTTGGTGATGTTGTTCAACGCAGCCTCGCGGTACTTCTCCAGCGTGATGTCGCCGGGCAGTTGCGGCTTAGGCTCGCTGATCACCACCAGGTACAGCTCTTCGAGCGGGTTGGCCAGTTGCAACGCCGCCTGGTCGTTCAAATCGCTCCGCAGCTGCAGCTTGCCTGCCGGACGCAGCAGGCTTTCGCCGCTGGCCGAGAACACGGCCGTCGGTTCATCTTTCGCGGGCTGCGCGGCTGCGGGCGGTTCCGCAAGTTGGGCGGGGGCCGGTGGCGCATCAGGCTGCGGCGGCGCATCAACCATCGGCCCCGCCTCGGGCTGTTGCGCCAAGGCGGACGCCGTAACGAGGGCAATCGACAAGACCGCGATCCAGCCGGGGTGCATGGTTCGGCTGCTGAGCATGGTTTGTCCTCCTTACCCTTGCATTGCGGAAGTATTGGCCGCTGCCCGGTGTCGGAAAGGGCCCCGATTACTGCGTTGGTTGCGGGGTGGTCGTTCCAGCCGGTTGCCCGCTGGTCACGCCGCCTTGCGTAGGCGGATTGGTGCCGGCCGCCGGAGCCTTGGGCGGGGCGGGGGCTTGGGCCGGCCCGTCGGCCGATTGGAAGCTTTCGACCACCTTATCGAGGGTCGGCCGCACACGGTCGAACTCTTTGGTCGGTGCCCACGCCGTCACTTGGTGAAAGCCTTTGGCGCTTTGGACGGTAGTCACCAGGTAGGTCACGGTGGTGGTGGCATCGGGCGGACGGCCCACGGCGGTGAACTGCATCGCATCCATGCCGTTGATCTTGATCGACTTGGAAGCCGCGAGCGAGGCGTTGATCAGGCTGTTTTGTACGTTGGAGCGTACCTGCTCGTCCATGGAAGCAAGCGTTGCCCCGTCGTCACTGGGCAAGGTGAGGACCATGGCGTACAGCCCTCGCTTGACGTTGGCCGCCTGGATACTGGCCTGGTCGTTGAGGCCCGCGGTGGGCATCATGCCGCTGTACACAGTGAGATGGACCTGCCCATCGTCGGAAGACAACGTCAGCGGCGCAGGCTCGCTGCAACCGGCGGCGAGCATCCCTGCCGCGGCCGCAAGGCCAAGTACATGCAGCCTCAGGCTCACCACACTTCCTCCTGAAATGGCGTTGTCAGCGCAGGCAGCCACAAGCCGCTGGCAGATGGTGGCGATTATCCCGATATTGCCCCATCGGGGCAACAGCCGTAGCACGCCCAAGCGGTTCGGCAGCGGCGCAGGCGTCTCGCGGACGCTGCCCCTGGCCGGGGAGGGCCGTTCGTGAAAGAATAGACCGCTTTGCGATTCTCTGTGATTCTGTTTGCCCGGCGTGCCATGTCCCAACCTCCCGTTACGTTTGAACTGCTTGGTCAAGACACCGGCTCCGCGGCCCGCCGCGGCCGGTTGAGCACGCCGCACGGCACGATCGAAACGCCCTGCTTCATGCCGGTGGGCACCGTCGCCACGGTCAAAGGCCTGGATATTCCGGCCGTGAAAGCCACCGGGGCGCAGATCATCCTGGGCAACACCTATCACCTGGCACTGCGGCCGGGCTCGGAACTGGTGCGTGAGCTTGGCGGCCTGCACCAGTTCATGGGCTGGGACGGCCCCATTCTGACCGACAGCGGCGGATTCCAACTGTTTAGCCTGGCCCAGATGACGCGCATCGACGAGCGCGGGGCCGTGTTCCGTTCGCACATCGACGGATCGCTGCTGGAACTCACGCCCGAGCGTGCCGTGGCCATTCAAGAGGATCTGGGCTCCGACATCGCCATGGTGCTCGACCACGTAGTCGGGCTGCCTTGCGATCGCGCCACGCTGGAACTGGCCACCGCTCGCACCGTCCGGTGGGCGCAGCGGTGCAAAGATGCCGCCCGCCGACCGGACCAGGCGCAGTTTGCCATCGTGCAAGGCGGGCTGGATATCGACCTGCGGCTGCTCTGCACTGAACAACTGGCGGCGCTCGACTTCCCTGGCTACGCCATCGGTGGGCTGAGCGTGGGCGAAGAACCGGCCGAGATGTACCGCATTCTGGCCGCCATGGCCGATGCGCTGCCGCGCAACAAGCCACGGTATCTGATGGGCGTGGGCCGGCCGGAGGATCTGCTGGAAGCCATCAACCACGGCGTCGATATGTTCGACTGCGTGCTCCCAACGCGCAACGGGCGGAACGCGCTGGCCTTTACGGCATCGGGCACGCTGCGGCTGCGGAACAAGAAGCACCAGCGCGATCCTCGTCCGCTGGAAGAAGATTGTCCTTGCCCAGCCTGCCGTCACAGCCGCGCCTATATCCGGCACCTGTTCATGGCCAAGGAGATGCTGGGGCCGATTCTGCTCACGGCACACAATCTGACGTACTACCAGCGGCTCATGCAGCAAGCCCGCGAAGCGATCGAGACCGGCCGTTACACGCAGTTTTTGGCCGAAGCACGGCGAGGCTGGCAGCGCGAGGCCGCCGAGCAGCAGCCGCAAGAATCGGCCGAGTAAAACGGCAACCGGCCGAATCCGCGGGGCGGGCAGCCTATTCAGAGAGACGCGCTCAGCTAGCGCGCACGATCACCGGAGTATGGCACACGCGCACGGATGGCGCAGGTGCAAGTCAGCCGGGGCAGAGCGGGATTAGCGGAACCGGCGGAGCTTCCGCAGCACTTCGGTGGCTGCGTCCTCGCTGCTGGCCGAGGCGGGTGGTGCCTTGGGCAGCTTGCCGGGCTGGCGATTTTCCGGCCGGTGCGGCGGAGGAGGCTCCATCGCCTGCGGCGGGGCATCGGCCAGCGTTTGATCGAGCTTGAACTCCGAAGTTTCCGGAGCCTTGATCTCGCGGGTTTCGCCAAGCGTTTCCGAAGAGAGCCAGTCGCTGATGTCCACATCGCCGGTATCGTCCGCGGCGGCGGCAACCGGCTTGGGGGCCGACTCGGCCTGGCGGGCGGCGGCTTCCGAGATGCTTTGCACCTTGGGCCGCTTCGGACCGTTGACCAGAACCTTATCGACGCTCAGTTCAAACTCCAGCGGGCCGATGGTCAACTTGTCGCCGTTGTTCAGCTCCTGCTCGCCAACGACGCGTTCGCCGTTGACGTACGTGCCGTTCTTGCTGCCGAAGTCCCGAATCGCGAGGTAGTCGCCTTCGAGGATCAAGGCGCAGTGATGGCGGCTGATCAAGTCGCTCTTGGGACGCAACTGACAATCCTCGGAGCGGCCAACAAAGAACTTGGGGCCGGTCACCTTGATCTTCTGACCCTTAGCGCTGCCAACGAGCACCTTGAGCTGAACGTCCATAAGCACTCTCGATTGCCTTAGCGAGCAAGGCGATTTGAAGCGGGCGACGCGTGTTTGAGACGATGAGATTCGTCGCGGCTAGTTGGGCGTGGGGGCCGTCGCGGCCGGCACACCTCGGAATTGATACTATCAGTCTAAATCGACGCTGTCAAAACGATTCTTTCAGAAGTTCTTTTCTTGCCAGGACTTCATGAATTCAGCGCTTCGCATTCCAGGCAGCACTGCCAAACTTGGATTCTGCCAGGACTTGGGCAGCGGCGCGGGTCTCCTCGCTCAGCGAAACTGGCGAAAATAGGCACCCCAATTCGGCCGATAGGGACTTCTCCCATTGGGCGGCAAATTCTCTTGGCGCAAGCCGCACCCCGGTCAATTCGGCGATACCTGGCAGTTCTGGCGCATGCGGCGACCGCTCTAGCAGCACGCTGCCATGTTGTAACACAGCGTTCAATCGCCGCCGCTGGGCGCTGCCGGCGACCTTGAAATCGCCCACGATCACGTCGCCATCGGTCCGCCGCTGAAAGCATAAAAACGGCTCGCCGGGCTGCTCGTGCGACTTATCTTCGGTCTCTTGCTGCACAGCGGAGGGCGGGGGCGTCCACAGCCGGGCTTCGACCCCTAACTCCTTCAGTGTGCGAATCAGCGAGCGATGCACGGCGTGGTACAGCAGGGTCGAGGGCCGCGACTGCGGAAACCCGGCCGAAACCGTCAGGCTGTACGTCAGCTCGCGATCGTGCAGGATCGCGCCGCCGCCGCTGGGGCGCCGCACCATTGGGCAGTCGCGACTCGCGGCATGACTTTCGCGCTCGGCCAAGTACTGAAAGTAGCCCAGCGAGAGCGTGGCCGGATCCCACTCGTAAAACCGCAGCACCGCTTGGGGACGATCCGCAGGTACCTTGGCCAGGGCGTCCAGCAGAGCCTCGTCGACGGCCATGTTCCAGACGCCGGAAGCTGGTCCGTCGAAGATAACTCGGCCCGTGGCGCCTTCAACCATGGCAACACAACCTCGCAGATGCCCCGCAGGATAAATCGGTGTGAACGGCTGCCGCTTACGCGCCGGCCGTCCACTTCAGGATCGGCTGGCGGGCAGCCTGCACTTCGTCGGGCCGGCTGACCAGCGTGGTGTGCGGGGCGTCGTGCAGCAGGTCTTCGCCTTCCTCGGTGATGCGGAACAGCGTTTCAGCCAACGCGTCGAGCGATTCCTTGCTCTCGGTTTCGGTAGGCTCGACCATCATCGACTCGCGGACGATCGCCGGGAAGTACACCGTAGGCGCGTGGAAGCCGTAATCCAGCAGCCGCTTGGCGATGTCCATGGCCGAGATGCCGCGCTCGGTCTTGAGCTTCTGAGCACTCGCCACGAACTCGTGCATGCAACGGTCGCCTTGCGGCACCGGCAAGAAATGCTTGACGCGGCTAAGCAGGTAGTTGGCGTTGAGCACCGCGTTCTCCGCCACGCTGCGCAGTCCCTGCGGACCGTGCGAGAGGATGTAGCAGTACGCCCGCACCAGCACACCCACGTTGCCAAAGAAGCTGCGGACGCGGCCGATGGACTTGGGCCGGTCGTAATCCAGGCGGAAGCGATCGCCCTCGCGCACCACGATCGGAGCCGGCAGATAAGGCGCCAGGTGCTTACGCACCGCGATTGGGCCGGCACCCGGACCGCCGCCGCCGTGCGGGCCGCTAAAGGTCTTGTGCGGGTTGTAGTGCATCATGTCGGCGCCGAAGTCGCCCGGCCGGGCGATACCCAGAATGGCGTTCATGTTGGCGCCGTCGAGGTAGATCAACCCGCCCACGTCGTGCACGCGGTCGGCAATCTCGCGGACTTGCCGGTCGAACATGCCCAGCGTGTTGGGGTTGGTGATCATGAACACGGCGGTCTTTTCGTCGATCTTGGCGATCAGGTCGGCCATGTCGACAAAGCCCTGCGGCGTGCTCTTCACGGTCACGCATTCAAAGCCGGCCATGGCAGCGCTGGCCGGGTTGGTACCGTGGGCGCTGTCGGGGATGAGCACCTTGGTCCGCTGTTGGCCCTGGTCACGGAACCAGGCCGCGGCCACAAACAGGGCCGCCATCTCGCCGTGCGCGCCGGCCGCCGGTTGCAGCGAAACCGTGTCCAGCCCGCCAATCTCGGCCAGGATCTCTTGCAACTCCCACAACAGCTGCAACATGCCCTGGAGGGAGTCGTCGGGCTGGTAGGGATGCAGGTTCAGCAGCCCGGGCAGGCTCGCCAGCCGCTCGTTCCGCTTGGGGTTGTACTTCATCGTGCAGGAGCCAAGCGGATACGTGTGCGTATCCACCGACATGTTCTGCGTCGACAGATTGACGAAGTGGCGAACGACGTCCGGCTCGGCCAGCTCGGGCAGCGGCAGGGGCGCATCGGCCACGGCCGACGCCGGCAGCAGCTCATCCAGCGGCACGTCGGGCACGTCCGACGCCGGCAGTTGGGCCGCCCGGCGGCCAGGCTTCGAAAGCTCGAACAACAAGCGGGTAGCGCGGGGATTACGCATTACGGTTTTCGGCAAGCAAGGTTACTGGCGGCTGCTGGCCCGTTATGCGGCGGTGGGGCAGGGCGGGCAGGCAAACCGGCTGATTTGTGGTTAAGACGCCGCGGGGGCAGAACCGTCGCGGCGGCTACGCTACGGCGTGAGTGACTTAGTTGCGAGCGGCCGACAAGGCGGCACCATCGGCGGCGGCCACCGACAGCACCTTCACCAGCCGGTCGATTTCTTCGCGGGTGCGTTTCTCGGTCACGCACACCAGGAAGCAGTCGGCCAGTTCCGGATACCAGCGGCCCAGCGGAATGCCGGCGAAAACGCCTTCCTGAGCGGCCTGTTCCAGCAAGCTTTCGACCTGCCCGGCCCGATCGCGGACGACAAACTCCTTGAACGTCGGCTGAGCGAACGGCAGCTCGAATCGCGGCTGCGCGGCCAACTGCTGGGCCGCATAACGCGACTTGCGGAGACAGAGCTCGGCGACCGACCGCATGCCTTGGGGCCCCATCTGGGCCAGGTACACGGTGGCGCGGAGGGCGAACAGGCCCTGGTTCGTGCAGATGTTGCTGGTGGCTTTCTCGCGGCGGATGTGCTGCTCGCGGGTTTGCAGTGTGAGCACAAAGCAGCGTTTGCCGCGGCGGTCGACCGTCTGGCCGGTGATGCGGCCCGGCATCCGGCGAACGAACTCCTCGCGGCAGGCCATGATGCCCAGGTACGGGCCGCCAAACGACATGGGGCTGCCCAGGCTTTGGCCTTCGGCCACCACGATATCGGCCCCGTAATCGCCGGGCCGCTTCAACAGTCCCAGACTGATCGGGTCCACAGACACCACGAACAGCGCCCCGGCGTCGTGGGCCGCTTTGCCAATGGCTTCCACGTCCTCCAGGCAGCCAAAGAAGTTCGGTTGCTGCACCAGCACGCACGCGGTCTGGTCGTCGATGGCCGCGGCCAGTTGCTCAACCGGCACCACGCCCTCGGGGGCAGGCACCACCACGTGCTCGACTTGCAGGTTGGCCAGGTACGTATCGAGCACCTGACGATACTCCGGATGCACGCTGCCCAGCGAAACGATGCGGCTGCGGCGGGTGGCTCCCAGCGACATCAGCACCGCTTCGGCAACGGCGCTGGCGCCGTCGTACAGGCTGGCGTTGGAAACGTCCATGCCCGTCAACTGCGTGATCAGCGTCTGATACTCGAAGAAGACCTGGAGATTGCCCTGGCTGGCCTCGGCCTGGTACGGGGTGTACGAGGTGTAATACTCGCCCCGGCCGCCGATGTAATCAACCACGGCGGGGATGAAGTGGTCGTAGCTGCCGCCGCCCAGGAAGCACAGGCTCTGGTCGGTGGAAACGTTCTTGCCGGCCAACTGCGAGATATGGCTGGTGAGCTCAATCTCGGTCTTGGCGGGAGGCAGGTCGAGCGGGCGTTGCAACCGCAGCTCCGGCGGGATCATCTCGAACAGTTCTTCGATCGAGCGGACGCCGATCGCTTCGAGCATCGCCTGCTGGTCGTCAGGAGTGTTGAAGAAATATGGCATGGAGGGACGCAGAGGCCTGACAGTTGGATGGTGGGAATCGTAATCGTCTGGGGTGCCGGCCGATCGCTCCCCTCGGCGTCTGGGGGGCGAAAGTTCGGCGAGTTACCATCCATGGCACCGCAAGGCAGCCAACGCTCAGCGGAGGGTTTGGCGCCTCGTAGCCCGCTGCAGTCCGTTCATGCGGGCCGCTGCGAACTTCGGCCGCGGCTGGCACTCACTGGGTCGCGATTCGTGCGAACGTCCGGCGGAGCGGCGCGGCCTGCCGATCAACAGCGGCTTATCTTCTACTACTGCGGATTGGCTCTTAATGTTCCTCGGAACATTGTTTTTCGTAGGCCTCCAGCTTCATCAGCTTGGAGAGCGGAGCCGGATCGCTCACCTTAACCTTGATCATCCAGCCTTCGCCGTAGGGATCGTCGTTGAGGATTTCGAGGTTGTCGGGCAGCTTGCTGTTGACCTCGATCACCTCGCCCGACACCGGGCTGTACAGGTCGCTCACCGCCTTGACCGATTCGATTTCGCCGAACGGCTGGCCGGCCGAAAGCTGATCGCCCACCTTGGGCAGCTGCATGTAGACCAGGTCGGTCAGTGCCTCGATGGCAAACGCCGTGATGCCGATGGTCGCAATCGGCTGCGCTTCGGTCTGATCCAAATGAACCCACTCGTGGGTTTCGCTGAACAACAACTTATCGGGCGTCACAGTTTAGGCTTCCTGATAAACGAACGCTGGTCAGGGGGATTTCAGCGATAAACGGCTTGGTCGATTATCGCGACAGATGATTGAGCGGGTTCAGCAGCCGGCAACCGCCAATGGGTTTCAACCGGCCAACAAGTGTCAGCGGGGCAATCCTTTAGCGGCTCCGGCGATAAAACGGCAGTGGTACCACCTTAGCCGCCACCTCCTGGCCGCGGATATCGACCACCAGCGACGTGCCTTCGGCCGTGTACTCGGGCGCCACCAGGGCCATGGCGATGGGCTTTTCGAACGTGGGCGAAAATGTACCGCTGGTCACGCGGCCGACCGGCTGGCCGCCGCTGCGAACTTCGTAACCTTCGCGAGCCGGCCGGCGTCCCTCGAGCTCCAGGCCCACGACGCGAGGCTTGGTGGCGTCCTGAGACAGAGCCTGCAGCGCGGTCGAACCGGGGAAACTGCGGTCTTCCAGATTGACGGCGAATCCCAGGTTGGCCTGGTATGGGTTGATTTCTTCCGACAGTTCATGCCCATACAGTGGCATGCCTGCCTCGAGCCGGAGCGTATCGCGGGCCCCCAGACCGGCAGGCAGCACGCCTTCAGCGGCTCCGGCAGCCAGCAACTGTTCCCACAAGGCTTCAACGGCATTATTGCCCACGATCAACTCGCAACCGTCCTCGCCGGTGTACCCGGTGCGGCTGACGATGCCGCCGTGGCCGGCGATGCGGGTTTCCGTGGCCGTGTAGTACTTGAGCGACGACAGATCGGCTTCGACCAGCGGCTGCACCAGGCCCAGGGCCTTGGGGCCCTGCACGGCAATCATTGCCCAGGAGGTGGTCAGGTCGGTCACCTGGACGCCCTCGGGCTCGGGATGCTTGCCCAGCCAACTGATAATCTTGGGCCGATTGCTGGCGTTGACCACCAGCAGATAATAGCTGCCGCCCGCGGCATCCTGCAGGTGGTACACCAGCACGTCGTCGAGCACGCCGCCGTCGTCGGCCGTCATCAGGGCGTAACGCACCTGGCCCGGCTTGATCTTGGCTACGCTGCGGGTGACGAGCGAATCGAGATACTGGGCCGCCCCGGCACCGTCGAACCGGATCCGGCCCATGTGCGAGATATCGAACAGGCCAGCCGCCTGCCGCGTCGCCTGATGTTCGGCAACGATCGAGCTGTACTGAACCGGCATCGACCAGCCGCCAAACTCAACCATCCGACCGCCGTGCGCGGCGTGCCAATCATGCAGCGGCGTCTTGGCCAACGTAGAAGACATAGCAGAGGGCAGGCTTTCGTGGTTGGAGAGCGAAAGATCGCCGGCGACTACGCCCCGGGGCCCAAGGCCGTTTTCGGGCTGCGCCGTATCGAGCAGCAGGGGTTGCGGGGGAATGCCTTGGGCATGCGCGCGACCGCAGGAATGGTGGTATTCTAACGGGTTCGGTGGCGCTTGCCAGCCGGTTGATCGCCGGCCCGCGGCAAGCTCGTCCGCCGGGCGTAATGGCCTTAGCGGTTGCAACGGCAAACGGCCCAGCCGAGAATCGAACCAGCGGCACCAGCCTGCCGCTTTTTCCGCCGCTACTCCGGCAGCCTCCGAGGCTGCCCGCCCGGCAAGGTTTGCCTGGCCG
>Ga0182737_1003433_pt1 | contig 11683 bp, 5 predicted proteins | sample eDN5th30CBELigOP_FD_128878 | JGI IMG/M metagenome (GOLD analysis project Ga0182737, IMG submission 128878) | Enriched Organic Plus compost microbial communities from Emeryville, California, USA - eDNA 5th pass 30_C BE-Lig OP (version 2) (version 2) ... | reverse complement strand
TTGTCCGACCAGAGGACCACCTCGCTCCAGCCGTCCGGACGATAGTGGATCCGCATGCGACCGTCCTTGAACTGCAACCGAAACGTCTTGTGCGTCGGCCAGGCTTTGCTGATCGGCTGTTCCACGGCGCCACTGGCCAGGCGGCGAATCTGTTTCAGCGTGCAACTGACCTGGGCCCGGGCCGTATGGCCACCTGCGGGACGATCCCACAGCCAGCCATAGATGAAGTCGGAAAACCGCTCCGAGTTCGTCCGCCAACTTTCGCCGTCTTCGGTTGGCAGGCGAATGAGCACCGGCGGATCGTCATCGGCGGTCAAATCGAAGCCCCAACAGTTCCCCTGCTTGTCGCTCAGGAAGATCAGCCGCTGTTTCTGACGGCTGGGCATCGCCTGTAGCGATTCCACCAGCGTTTTGAGCGTCCGGGGCTCGGCGTCGCCCGGCCGGCGCAACAGGGGAAGTCCGTTTTCGAGCGACAGCCACTCAAGCGCCGCAGCCGGCAACGTGTGCGCCGACGAGCGGGCCGCTTTTTCGAGCGCCTGGCGATTCGCGTCCGAAGGAAGCGGAGCGAGCTGGAGCAGCTCAAACGTTTTCTGATGAAACTTCAACCTGGCCACCGGGAAGCATCCTACTCCGGCAAATACATATCGAGGATTTCGGTCGGCTCCGTGGCGGTCAAGGCGACGCTGCCGACGCTCGCGGGAAGCAAAATCGTTTGGCCGCGGAGCAGGGGAGCGTCCGACGGATCGCCGCTCACCGAGACGCCGCCGCGGAGTACGCTGACGATGTGAAACCGGTCGTCGCCGCCGATCTTGGCGACGCCTTCGAACCGCCGTCGTTCGAGAACGAACTTCTCGCAATCGACCAGGCGTTCCACGCCCGCCTCGCCGGTCGCTTGCGGCTGCTGCGGTTCGACGGGACCACGCTGGAAGTCGATCACCCGCAGACTTTGTTCGATGTGCAAGGCGCGCGGCTGGCCGTCGGGGCCAACTCGGTTCCAATCGTGCAGCCGAAACGTCGTATTGCTCGCCTGCTGGATCTCGGCGATCACAAAACCGGCCCCCAGCGCATGCACCACGCCCGCGGGAATGAACAAGCAATCTCCAGCCTTCGGCTGGAGCGTGTGCAAACACTCTTCGACCGCTCCGCGGGCGAGTGCCTCTTCGAGTTGCCGCCGATCAACGCCCGCTTTAAGCCCCGCATAGACGAGCGCTCCCGGCTCCGCGTGGACGACGAGCCACGCTTCGGTCTTGCCGAGGTCGGGCGGGTCGAGCAAGGCGGCTGCCGCGTCGTCGGGATGGACCTGCACCGAGAGGACCTTACCGCTGTCCAAGTATTTGAAGAGCAGGGGAAAGCCGGTCTGAGGATGATGCCGGCCGAAAAGCTCCTGCCCGTGGTCGGCGACAATCTGCCGCAGCGTCGTCCCTTGTAGCGGTCCGGCGGCAACCCGCGACTGGCCCGACTCGTGATCGACCACTTCCCAGCTTTCGGCGTAGTTGTCTCCCGGCGGCAGTTGTTTCCCCAGAACCGACTCCATCCGCCGGCCACCCCAGAGGTAACGCTGGTAAAGGGGCTCAAAACGAAGGGGATATAGCGTTGCCATAGGCGATTTGTGCCGTCGCGCTGTTGAACCGCAGCCGAAGAGGCTTCCATTCCACGTAATCTGCCAGCCGCGATCACAGCAACTTGCTGAAGACCGCAAGCCCTGCCGTTGCTGGCCGGCTGGGTGGTGATTATGATGAATTCACGTCCCGGGAACTATCTCCCTACGACGCTCACCTGGTACGGCAGCTTCCCACCGTACGCTCCTGGACCGCTTTGGCGGCCTTCTCCCGGCCAGTGCCCGCTCTAGGGCGAACCGTAAGCACGCGCCTGCGCTGGGATCGCACTACGTATGTCTCCCTCCGCACCAGTGCGCAGCGGCTGACAGCGGCCCCTTCAACCGGAGCAAATGCCCGATGGCAAAACACACGCACGACGACCTGTTCGAAGGTACGACGATGACCTTCGGGGAGCACATCGAAGAACTTCGAGTGGCTCTCTTCCGTTCGCTGGCCGGCGTGGCGGTCGGCTGCGTCATTGGGTTCTTCGTCGCCAACTCGGTGGTCCGCTTTTTCCAGGGACCGCTCGAGAAGGCCATGGTCAACTATTATCTTGACCGGGGCCTGGCCGAGTTGAAGCTGCAGTATCCCGAGGGAGTCCCCTACGAGGTCGAGCAATTGGTTGTTCGGGACGGTTTGGTACCCGATGAGCTCTTAATTGAGACCACCCGCCTCCTCGAACGCGTTCAGACGCTCTTCGGAGCGTCGATCGATCTGCCGATCAAGCCGTACCAGTTCACCGTCGACGATCTGGCGACCGGCCGCGAACGCGATCTCGCAGCCCAAATTGTGAAAGGCGGGGCGGGCAAAACTGCGTCTCCACAGCAGCGGCTCTGGCAGGAACTGAGCGAAGAGCAGCAATCGGCCCTACGCAAGATTGCCGACGGTTCGGGAGACGTTTCGGCCAAGGAGCGGACACAGCTGATCGGCATCCTGAACCAGTTGGCTGCGAAGACCGATCTCTACAACTCCGCGGAGTTCAAGTCGCTCACCGGCGTTGACGCCAATGCAGTGACGCAGCTTCGCGAACAATTGGCGGACGTTAAAGCCGATCAACTTGCAAGCGGCGAAAACGCGGATCGGGTCATGCGACTCAACAAGATGTTGTTTGTCGGCTTGTTTCCCGAAGAGCTGCGTCCCCCTCGGATCAACATGCTCGCCTTGCCCACCTGGCGTCCCGCCAAGGTGAAATTCCAGGTCCTCAACGCCCAGGAAGCGTTTATGATCTGGATGAAGGCGGCGCTGGTCAGCGGGCTGGTCATCTCAGCCCCCTGGGTCTTCGTTCAAATCTGGAATTTCGTGGCCGCTGGGCTTTATCCGCACGAGAAAAACTACGTTTATCTCTATATGCCGATCAGCCTGGCATTGTTTCTCGCGGGAGCGTCGCTCGCGTTCTTCGCCGTCTTCGAGCCGGTGTTGAACTTCCTGTTCCAGTTCAACAGCGGCATGAATGCCGAGTTTGAGCCGCGAATCGGCGAGTGGCTCGGGTTCGTGCTTATTCTGCCGCTCGGCTTCGGCTTGAGCTTCCAGTTGCCGCTGGTGATGCTGTTCTTGAACCGGATCGGCGTGGTTTCGCTTGACCTGTATGTCGGCCAGTGGCGAATTGCCGTTCTCGCTATCTTCCTCATCGCCATGGTGCTCACGCCGGCCGACCCGATCAGCATGTTGCTGATGGCCCTGCCGCTATGCGTGCTGTACCTGCTCGGCATCATCATGTGCAAGTACATGCCGAAGGGGCGCAATCCGTTCGCGGAAGCGTACGAACCTTAAAACAGTTATCAGTTGTCAGTTATCAGTAGACTGTTCTTGGGGACGGCGGAGCCCACGATTCGCCGCGCATCTGCTAACCTGAACGGGTTCACGAGACGCGTGGAATTCTCCCTTGAACGAGTCGCAGAAATCGCTGTTCGATACCGCTCCCGATCCGTGGGAGCTTGACGCTACGCACGAGCAGACGGTTGTCGACGTCGTCTTCTCGGAGCAGCCGTTTGGCCCGCTCAGCTATCGGATTCCGGACAAGCTGCGCGAACGGCTCGTCCCCGGGCAGCGAGTCCAAGTGCCGCTAGGACGCGGCAACCGGCCGATGATCGGTTACTGCACCGCGGTCGAAACCCGCCCCGTTGCCGGCCGGCCGCTGAAGGAGATTCTGGCGGTCGTCGATCCGCAGCCGCTCGTCTCGCCGGCCATGCTGCGTCTGACCGCCTGGATGTCGGCCCACTACCTCTGTCCGTGGGGGCAAGTGCTGCACGGCGTGGTGCCGGCGGGCGTTCGCGGCCAGGCTGGCACGCGCGAGATGACGTTTCTCAGCGTTCCGCCCGACGTGGCGGCCAATCTTTCCACCCTTCGGCTGCCAGCCAAACAGCTCGACGCGCTGCGGATGCTGGCTGCCTCGCCGCGCCCGCTCACGCCGCCGGAACTCGCCCAAGCGGCTCGCTGCACGCTCGCGCCAATCAACGAACTGCGCAAGAAAAAGCTGGTGAAGGCTGAAGTGCGCCGCATCCAGCATATGGAACTGGAGGAAGTACCTGAAGTCCGCGAGGAACACCTCCATCTGAACGAAGACCAGCAAGCGGCCCTCGATCAAATTCTCGCGGCGCTTAAGGAGCAGCGGCACGAAACGGTGCTGATGCACGGCGTGACCGGCAGCGGCAAGACCGAGGTCTACATTCGCGCGATCGACGAAGTGATCGGTTTCGGGCGGCAGGCGATTGTCCTGGTTCCCGAAATCAGCCTGACGCCGCAGACGCGGCAGCGTTTCCGCTCCCGGTTTTCGAGCGTCGCAGTGCTCCACAGCCACCTTAGCGACGCCGAGCGGCACTGGCACTGGCAACGCATCAGCCGCGGCGAGGTGCAGGTGGTCGTGGGAGCCCGGAGCGCCGTGTTTGCCCCGACGCCGAATCTCGGGCTGATCGTTATCGACGAGGAGCACGATCCGTCGTTCAAGCAGAATGAGACGCCGCGCTATCACGCCCGCGACGTCGCCCTGCAGCGAGCCATCGACGAACGAGTGCCGCTCGTGCTCGGCAGCGCGACTCCTTCGCTCGAAAGCTGGGCGCTCGCCAAGGCGGGCAAGTTTCGGCTGGTCGATATGCCGAAACGCGTCAGCGATCGTCCGCTGCCCGATGTGGCGACGATCGACTTACGCGACGAATTCCATAGCCGGCATAGTCGCGGCGCCGTCAGCCGGCCGTTGCACCAGGCGATCGACCAATCGCTCAAGGACGACGGCCAGGTGATCCTGCTACTCAATCGCCGCGGCTACTCGACGCACATCCAGTGCCCGGCGTGCGGCTACGTCGCGCGCTGCCCGCACTGCGATTTGGCGTTGACCCATCATCGCGAAGGGGAGAAGGTCGTCTGCCACTACTGCGACTTCGAGCAGCAAGCCCCAGCCCGCTGCCCGGAATGCGCGTTCGACGGCATTCGCTACAGCGGCCTCGGCACGCAACGGCTCGAAGCGGAAATTCGTTCCCGCTTTCCCGGCGTGCCGGTCTTGCGGATGGACAGCGACACGATGCAGCGCCCCGGCAGCCACGAAAAGGCGCTCGCCAAGTTTCGGGCAGGGGAGGTCAAAATCCTGCTCGGCACGCAGATGATCGCCAAGGGACTCGACTTTCCGAATGTGACGCTCGTCGGCGTCATCAATGCCGACACGGCGCTCCACTTGCCCGATTTCCGCGCCTCGGAGCGGACTTTTCAGCTCGTCACGCAGGTCGCCGGTCGCACCGGGCGAGGCGATAAAGGGGGCAGGGTGCTCGTGCAGACGTTCAGCCCCGACCATCCGGCGATTCAAGCTGCGGTGCGGCACGACTATCAGATGTTCGCCGACACCGAGCTCCCCGTTCGCACTGAGCACGGCTTTCCGCCAGCCACCGTGATGATCCGGCTTATCGCCCGCGGCGACAGCGAGCCGGCAGTGGAAGCCTGGATGCAGGCCGCCGTCGACAAACTGCGGGCGGGGCTCGACGCCACTGGAATCGACTATCGCTGCTTAGGACCGGCGCCGTGCCCCATCGCCCGCCTCCGCGGCAAGTTCCGCTACCACGCGCTCCTGTCGGGCGCCGACGGCGACGCGCTCCGCAAGTCGATGCGCGAAGCGACCGAAAGCATGCAGCCGACCGAAGACGTGCAGTGGGTCGTGGACGTCGATCCGGTCGATCTTTTGTAGCAGCGTCTTACTCGTTGCCGCCGCTTAGGCCAGAATTTCCTTTACGACGTGGCCATGCACGTCGGTCAGGCGGAAATCGCGTCCCTGAAAGCGATAGGTCAGCCGCTCGTGGTCGAAGCCGAGCAGATGCATGATCGTGGCTTGCAGATCGTGCGCGTGGACCTTGTTCTCGACAACGCCGAAGCCCAGTTCGTCGGTGCTGCCGTGAACGTAGCCCGCCTTCACGCCGCCGCCGGCCAGCCACATGGTAAAGGCGTCGACGTGATGATCGCGGCCGATCGTATCGCGGACTTCCCCCATCGGCGTGCGGCCGAACTCGCCGCCCCAGATGACTAGCGTGTCGTCGAGCAAGCCGCGCTGCTTCAGGTCCATCACGAGGGCCGCGCTTGCCTGGTCGACTTCGCGGCAGCGGCTTTCGAGGGCGTCGCTCAGGTTGTTCGCCTTGTCGCCGTGATGGTCCCAATCGGTGTGGTAGAGCTGAACGAACCGCACGCCTCGCTCGACCAACCGCCGGGCGAGCAAGCAGTTGGTCGCAAACGACGGCCTGCCCGGCTGCACGCCATAGAGCGCGAGCGTGTCGGCTGACTCGCTTTGCAGGTCCATCAGCTCCGGCGCGCTGGTCTGCATGCGATACGCCATCTCGTAGGCGTTTATGCGCGTCATGATTTCGGGATCGCCCACCTCTTGGAGCCGCTCCTGGTTGAGCTGGCTCACCGTGTCGTAGAAGTCGCGTTCCGCGTCGCGCGTCAGCCCGTCCGGGCTGCGGAGATTGAGAATCGGATCCCCTTTGCTTCGCAGCGGCACGCCTTGGTACGACGTCGGCAGAAAGCCGCTGCTCCAGAGCGACGCCCCAGCCCGCGGCCCGCGCGGTCCCGATTGCAACACGACGAAGCCCGGCAAATCGCGCGACTCGCTTCCCAAGCCGTACGTCGCCCAAGATCCCATGCTCGGCCGACCGGGGGCCTGAAAGCCCGTGTTCATGAACAGCTTGGCGGGGCCGTGGTTGAAGACGTCGGTCGTCATCCCTTTGAGCCAACAGACCTCATCGGCGATTTTCTTATGCCACGGCAAAAGCTCGCTGATCGTCATGCCGCAATTGCCGACTTGCTCGAACTTCCGCACGCCGCCAAGCAGCTTTTCGTTCCCTTTCAGAAACGCAAAGCGTTTGCCCGCGAGCAGGGAAGGGGGCGGCGTCTGGCCGTGCAGCTCGCGCAGTTTCGGCTTGTCGTCAAAGAGTTCCAGTTGGCTCGGCCCGCCGGCCATGAACAGAAAGATCACTCGCTTGGCCCGCGGGGCGAAATGCGGGGCGCGCGGCGCGAGCGGATTGGCGGGATCGATCTTCACTCCGCTTGAAGCCTTCGGCGCGGCGACGCCGTCTTGCCGCAGCAGCAGATTGAGCGCCAAAGCGCCGACGCCGACAGCGCAGTCGCCGAAAAAGTGCCGGCGCGTCGCGGCTCGCAGGGCTTCGTCGTTGCAATTCCGCATGATCGGGTTCCGTCGAAAACGGGGAGAGGCTTTATTCGCGCGTGATGAAATTGTCGGTATTCAGCAGTACGCGGGCGACGCCCACTAGCGCCGCCGCTTCCGACTTCGGCATGTCCGCCGGCATCAGCCCGGCGGCGAGCAGGCCGGTGGTTTGCTGCGCATCGTCCTGAAACCGCTTCATCAAGCGGGCGTAATACTGGCGCAGCGCATCCAGCTCGGCGCCGCTCGGCTCGCGGCAGAGCGTCACCTGGAACATGCGGCGAATGGCCAGTTCCGGATCGCCGGCGCTTGCCGATGCCGACTCGCCCAGTACCCGAGCAGCGATGCCTTGCGCCAGTTCGACGAAGTTCACGTCGTTGGCCACCGTGAGCGATTGCAGCGGCGAGTTGGAGCGAATCCGGCGAGTGCAGACCGTCTGCATGTCGGGCGTGTCGAACGTGCTGAACAGGGGATGCGGCGCACTGCGGTAAAAGACGGTGTAGAGCGTCCGGCGGTAGCGATCGGGCCCGGTTTCGGCGTCCCACTTCTTGGCGTTCTGCGTGAACGCGTAAACGCCCTCCGGCTGCGGAGGCTTAACGCCTGGGCCACCGAGACGCGCAGTTAGCAGACCGCTCGCCGAAAGGGCGGCGTCGCGGACGATTTCGGCTTCGACGCGCACTCGCTCTTGCCGCGCGAGCAGCAGATTGCGCGGGTCGCGTTCGGCAAGGTCGGGACGCGCCGACGACGATCGTCGGTACGCGGCGCTGGTCACGATCGCCCGGTGCAATTCTTTCTGCGACCACTCGCGCCGGATCAACTCCTTCGCCAGCCAATCGAGCAGTTTCGGGTGGGTCGGCGGGCTCCCTTGCGTGCCGAAATCTTCCTCCGTCTCGACGAGGCCGCGGCCGAAGTAGCGCATCCAGATTCGGTTCGCCGTCACGCGCGGCGTAAGCGGATTGCGCGGGTCGACAAGCCACTTTGCCAGATCGAGTCGATTCGCGCCGGGCGTCGGCTGATACGCCGGCGGAATCGCAGCGATCACGCCCGGCTGCAGCGGACCATTGGCTTTGTCGGGATTGAGGAAGTCCCCTCGCAGCAACAGGTACGTCTCGCGCGGCGTCGCGATCTGCTTCATGACCATCACTTCCGCCGTTCCAGGCGGCGGCGACTTGGCTTTCGCCTGTTCGGATTCGGCTTTTTTGGCGACCGGATCGCTGCGGCGAAACGCGCTTTGCACCAGCTTTTGTTGCTCGGCTGTCCGCTTGTTCGCCGGCGTTTTCAGTACCGTGATCAACTCTGGCGACCGCGTTGTCGTCGGGGGAGCGGTTTCGGAAGCTTCGATCGCGAAGCGGCCAATCAGGTAGTTCTCGTTCAGATCGTGGAACAGTTGCAGCTCAAGCGGCTCCTCGCCAACTTCCAGCGGCCTTGCCAGAACCAGGCTCAACTCGTGATCGGCATTCATGCGGGCCTTGGAACCAGGCCCCACATTGATCGCCCAGCCGCTCTTCGCGTCGTCATCGATGCTGGCCGCAGCCGGATAGCCCGGCTGTTCGTGATCAGCGACGGCTGAGGCGAACGATTGCTCGCGCCCCGCCACGCGCAGTTCGACATTCGTCAGCACAAAATTGCCGTTCCCCGCTCGTCCCGGTCCCTGTTTGGGAAGCGAGGGATGCGTGAGGGTCCGCAAACGAATCGCGGCGACTCGTTTGAGCGGCGCGCGAAAGACAATCCGGTAGGTGTCGTTGAAGCTGCCGCCGCCGTCAGACAGCAGCGAGTTGTCGTCGAGCCGCTGAAAGCCGGCGTTCGATTTGGTGGCGAACTCCACATACTCCACGGGCGTCCAACGCGCCTCCGGTTGCCCATCGGCGTTCGTCAGTTCCGCAAGCTGCTGGCGTTCCCACTCCGCCTGCCGTTTGGCAAGTTGCTCTGCCGAAATCGAAGGAGTGGGCGAGGGCGGCGGGCCGATCGGCGAGCCAAACATCTCGCCCCGAGCCACCTGGATTGTCGCCCCCTTGTTGTTGACGTCGTCGCTCTGATTGAAGAACGCGAACAGCGAGTAATACTCGCGATGCGAAATCGGGTCGAACTTGTGCGAGTGACACTGGGCGCAACCTACCGTCAGCCCCAGCCAAACAGCGCCGGTCGTATTCACCCGATCAACCACCGCCTCGTTGCGAAACTGCTCGCGATCGGTGCCACCTTCCTCGTTGATCAACGTGTTGCGATGAAAAGCGGTGGCGACAAGCTGCTTCTTCGTCGGATTCGGCAGCAAATCGCCGGCAAGCTGCTCGATCGTGAACCGGTCGAACGGCATGTCCTCGTTGAGGGCCTGAATCACCCAGTCGCGATACGGCCACATCTGCCGCTCGCTGTCGATCGTGTAGCCATTCGAATCGGCGTAACGAGCCTGGTCGAGCCAGTGCCGCCCCCAGCGCTCGCCAAAATGGGGCGATGCGAGCAGCCGATCGACCAGCCGCTCGTAGGCGTCGGGCGAGGAATCGGCCACAAACGCCTCCACCTCCTCGGGGGTCGGCAGCAGGCCGATCAGATCGAGATAGACGCGGCGAATCAACACCTCGCGATCCGCCTCGGGCGACGGCGAAATATTTTCCTGCTCGAGCCTCGCGAGTATGAAGCGATCGATCGCGTTGCGAGCTTGCTCGCTTTGCCGCACATCCGGCAAGTCGGACGAAGCGACCGGCAGAAAGGCCCAATGCCCCTCGTACTTCGCTCCTTGCTCGATCCACTTGCGCAAAAGCGCCACTTCGTCGGCGCTAAGCCGGGCCTTTTTGCTGGCCGGCGGCGGCATCACCAAATCGGCGTCATGGCTGGTGACGCGTTCGAGCAGCGCGCTTTCGTCCGGCTTGCCGGGAACGATGGCTGCGTAACCGCCCAAATCGGCGATTGCCCCTTCGCGCGTGTCCAGACGCAGGTTGGCTTCGCGATGAGCGTCGTCCGGTCCGTGACAGTAGAAACAGTTGTTCGAGAGAATCGGCCGAATGTGCTCATTGAAGCCGACCGTCTCCGGCACGGCGGCCGAGGCTGCGGAGCCGAGCCCCGCAGCCACCAACCAGACGATCGACAGCCACCGCGAAAACGTCAGAAGCCCACTCGCCCCGCGAGCAAGACCGTCCTTCCATTTCGCGGGGCGATTGCCGGACGGTCGAGCAAGGGGAGAGGTGGGCTTGCTGGTCATCGTTTGGCTTTAACGGCTCGGTAACGCCGAATGAGGGTGTTGGTCGAGGAGTCGTGCTTCAGCGTGGGCTCCGTGGGAGCTTCGAGCTCCGGCACAATGCGATTGGCCAGGGCTTTGCCGAGTTCGACCCCCCATTGATCAAACGAATTGATGTTCCAAATGGTTCCTTGCACGAACACCTTGTGCTCGTACAGTGCGATCAGTTTGCCGAGTGATTTCGGAGTGAGCCGGTCAATCAGGAGTGTGTTGGTGGGCCGGTTACCTTCAAACGTACGCGCGCTGACAAGCGCCTCGGCGACGCCGTCCGCCCGCACTTCCGCTTCGCTCTTCCCGAACGCCAAGGCTTCGGTCTGGGCGAAGAAGTTGGACATTAGCAAATCGTGGTGCCGCCCCACCGGATTCAGCGTCTGGCAGAACCCGATGAAGTCGCACGGGATCAGCTTCTTGCCCTGATGGATGAGTTGGTAATAAGCGTGCTGACCGTTGGTGCCGGGCGTTCCCCATACGATTGGCCCCGTCTGGTAATCGACCGGCTTTCCGTTCAGGTCGACTCGCTTCCCATTGCTCTCCATGTCGAGCTGTTGCAGGTAGGCGCTCAGCCGCACCAGGTACTGGTCGTACGGCAGTACGGCGACGGTCTGGGCGCCAAACCAATTATTGTACCAAAGGCCGATCAACGCCAGCAAAACCGGCAAATTCCGCTCGTAAGGCGCCGTGCGGAAATGCTCGTCCATTTCGTGCATGCCGGAGAGCAATTCGCGGAAACGCTCTGGCCCAATCGCCAACATCAACGACAGGCCGATCGCCGAATCGAACGAATAGCGGCCGCCGACCCAATCCCAAAACTCGAACATGTTCTGCGTGTCGATGCCGAACTTGGACACTTCCTTGGCATTGGTCGACACCGCCACAAAGTGCCTGGCGACCGCCTCCTCGCCGCCGAGCTTTTTCAGGGCCCACTCGCGGGCCGTATGGGCATTGGCGAGCGTTTCCTGCGTGGTGAACGTCTTCGACGCGACGATGAACAGCGTTTCCTCGGGATCGAGATCGTGCGTCGCTTCCGCAATGTCGGTTCCGTCAACGTTCGAGACGAAGCGGAAGGTCAAATTGCGATCGCTATAGGCGCGCAGCGCATCGTAGGCCATCGCCGGGCCCAGATCGGACCCGCCAATGCCGATGTTGATGACGTTCCGGATCCGTTTGCCCGTGTGTCCCTTCCACTCGCCCGAGCGGATGCGGTCGGAAAAGGCCGCCATT
>Ga0182737_1003430_pt1 | contig 11688 bp, 6 predicted proteins | sample eDN5th30CBELigOP_FD_128878 | JGI IMG/M metagenome (GOLD analysis project Ga0182737, IMG submission 128878) | Enriched Organic Plus compost microbial communities from Emeryville, California, USA - eDNA 5th pass 30_C BE-Lig OP (version 2) (version 2) ... | reverse complement strand
GGTGGTTTCGATGAGGGTCAGGCGATATTCGCCCTTGGGGATGGTGATGCGCGGTCCCGGCCGGTCGGTATAATATTCGTCCAGCTTCTTGCGAAGCTTGTGGATATAGACGCGAACCGTCGAATCCTGCGCGACATCCTGCGTTCCGCCTTTTGCAAAGACCGCATGATAGATTTCCAGCTCCTTGGGAGCATGACCGGCGATCGAATGCTCGAGCAGATAATCGAAAAGCCGCAGCATGGTGTCAGTCCGGCTGGAGCCGATTTCCTGCCTGACATTCTCGGCCTCTGCCGCGAGGCGCTTGATATTCTCCTTCGATTCAAAAAGCATGGGACCGCCGACCGCCGAGACCGCGGCACCGGCCGGGCTGCCGCCGGGGAATCGCTTCCCGCCGAGGACCAGGCGCGCCCGGCTGCCTCCTCTCCCGTTCTGCCCACACGGCCATCTCTCCTCCTTGCGCGGCTCGGCATAGCTCGCACAGTGTTGCTTGATATGCGCTTAAGATGCAATATATGGGCCAACTGTTCGATTTTGTAAACATCGGAGAAGGGCTGGAACGGCGCCGGGCACAAGGCGGGCCACGCTCTCCCGGCAAAGGACCGCCTGTCTGCTGAGAAGAGTCGCGGGAGATCGGATGATTTTCAACCGGCTCCGGCCCGCGCCGCCTGATCGTTTCCCGGCTGCGTAGGAGCGGCAGATTTGTCCGCCTGAACAAGCGGTTCGAAAAATATTGCATGAAATCAGCGAGATAAAATTTTCCGGCAGGGAAATGTCCATGCCATCGCCCTGTCGCATCTCCGACAATCCGTCCCAAAGCTATCCATTGCATTTTGTAAACAGTCTGGCATAATATGACTCAACGTTGCGTTTTAGCAAAATAAAACGTACCGGGCGCGATCATCGGTTCAGGAGAGAATTTTTATGGCGAAACCAGCGCTGAAGCCGTCGCATGCGGAAAACGGTGAAGGGCTTGCGGATCAGTTGCGCGAACGGGCGCGTGAAATGATCCCTATCCTGCGCGAGCGTGAGAAGGCGGCGAACGCCGCGCGGCAGGTCCCCGTCGAAACGATCGACGATTTCGAGCGCGCGGGCTTTTTCAAGGTCCTCCAGCCGGCGAAATATGGCGGGTATGAACTGTCGCCGACGGTATATTGCGACATTGCGCGCATCCTCGCGGAAGGCTGCATGAGCAGCGCGTGGGTATATGGCGTGATCGCCGTTCACAACTGGCAGGTAGCGTTGTTCGACGGACAGGCGGCACAGGATATATGGGGCGAGGACAGGTCCGTGCGGATCAGTTCGTCCCAGATGCCCGCCGGCAAGGTGCGGCGCGTCGAAGGCGGTTTTCGACTCAGCGGCCACTGGGCGTTTTCCAGCGGGTCGGCGCATTGCCAATGGGTCATTCTGGGCGGCGTTGTCCCGCCTGAAAGCGAGGGCGGAAAGCCCGATGTGCGTCATTTCCTCGTCCCGCGACCGGACTACCGGATTGTCGGGAACTGGGACGTCATGGGCCTGTGCGCGACCGGCAGCGACGATGTCATCGTCGAGGACGCATTCGTGCCCGAATATCGCACGATAAGCGAGCATGACATGTTCGCACTCACCTGTCCGGGATATGCAGCGCACGATTCGGCGATCTACAAGATTCCGTTCGCGCAGCTTTTCAACCGCACGGTCGCGGTTACATCCATCGGCGCCCTTGAGCGGGCCGTGGGTGCATTCATCGACACGACTCGGGAGAAGCGCGCGACCTATACCGGCCTTCGACTCGCCCAGGACTCTTCGATCCAGCAGGCCGTCGTCGAGGCACGCCGCACGCTGGACGAGATGAAGCTGGTGCTCGACCGCGACATGAACGAACTCGTGTCGCGCGCCGAAACGCAGGATTGGCCGCTCGAACGGCGTGCGGAGCTGGCCGTCTCGACCACCATGACCGTGTCCCGTTGCGTGGCCGAGATCGACAAGCTGATGCAGTACAGCGGCGGCAAGGCGATCTATCGCGGCAATGCGATGCAGCGGGCGTTCCTCGACATTCATTGCGCAAGGGCGCATGCGATGAACAATCCCCTGCCCTATGCCCGCAATCTGGGCGCCGTCTACTTCGGCTTTCCCAATGATTGCGAGGATATCTAAGGCGCATGGCCCTTCGCAATGGGCGGAGGGACCGGCATTATTTCGTTCAGTCACGGGAAGGATGCGCCAGCTTCCCGCATGACAATCCAGATTAGTGATGGGGTTCTGTTGTGACATCAGTTGAAACAAATCTTGCCGTGGCGGATGCCATTTCCGTCCCCACCCTCGACGATCCGGCGCTGCTGCGCACCGAAGCCTATCTGCGCGGCCGCTGGGTCGGGCATTCCGAAACCATAGCGGTTCACAATCCGGCAACGGGCCAGCGTATCGCCACCGTTCCCAATCTGGGGGAAGCCGACGCCACGGCCGCCGTGGACGCGGCGGAAGAGGCGTTGCCCGCATGGAAGGCGCTGACCGGCAAGGAGCGCTCCGTCATCGTGCGGCGCTGGGGCGATCTGATCCTGGCGCATAAGGAAGACCTCGCGCGCATCCTGACCGCCGAACAGGGCAAGCCCCTGTCCGAGGCGCGCGACGAGGTCGCCTACGCGGCCTCCTATCTCGAATGGTTCGCCGAGGAAGCGCGCCGGATCGACGGCGACGTCCTCGTCCCTCACCGCTCCGACCGCCGCCTCATGGTGATAAGGCAGCCCGTGGGCATCGTCGCCGCGATCACTCCCTGGAACTTCCCGCTGGCGATGATCACCCGCAAGGCCGGCCCGGCGCTGGCGGTCGGGTGCACGATGGTGCTCAAGCCTTCGGGGGATACGCCGCTATCCGCGCTGGCGCTCGCCAGGCTCGGGGAGGACGCGGGCATTCCTCCCGGCGTTTTCAACGTTATCACTGGCGGTTCCCAGAATATCGGCCGGGTGCTCACGGGCGATCCGCGCATCCGCAAGCTGACCTTCACCGGTTCCACCGGCGTCGGCAAGCGGCTGGCGGCCCAGTGCATGGATACGGTCAAGCGCCTGTCACTGGAACTGGGCGGCAATGCCCCGTTCATCGTCTTTGACGACGCGGATCTCGACGCCGCGATCGAAGGCGCCCTCGCCTCCAAGTTCCGCAATACCGGCCAGACCTGCGTGTGCGCGAACCGGTTCCTGGTGCAGCGGGGGATTTATGACGCCTTCGCGGCGAAGCTGGCGGAACGCGTCGGCAAATTCGTCATCGGCAACGGGCTTGCCGGTCCCAGCGATCAGGGACCGCTCATCAACGACAAGGCGGTGGCGGACGTTTCCTCGCATGTGACGGACGCCGTTTCCCGAGGCGCCAAGGTGTTGACCGGCGGCGACAGGATCGATGGTGACGGCTCCTTCTTCGCCCCCACGGTATTGACCAACGTGCCGCCGGACGCGCTGTTGTGCAGCGAGGAAACCTTCGGGCCGGTGGCGGGCCTCGTCCGCTTCGACGACGAGGCGGAAGCGATCAGGATGGCCAACGACACCATGGCGGGCCTCGCCTCCTATGTGTTCACGCGCGACCTCGCGCGGATATGGCGGGTCTCGGAGGGGCTGGAATATGGAATGGTCGGCGTGAACACGGGCCTGATCTCCACCGAAGTCGCGCCGTTCGGCGGGATCAAGGAATCGGGATTTGGCCGCGAGGGGTCGAAATATGGCGTCGACGACTATCTGGAAATGAAGACGATCTGCCTGTCGGTCTAGGCGTCGGATCGACCAGGCACCTTTTGAACGAGACCGGCCCCTGCGCCGGTCCGTTCGGCGTGGGCCAGCATCCCGAGCCGTGGCCGATCCGGATTGGATCGCCGCTGCCCGGGATATTCATTTTACGTCAGTGAGGGTGAGTGCCCGTCAGTTCGCATAGGCGCCGGGCCTGTCGCGCCGGCGGGCATCGGCGGCCCTGCGCCGCCTTTTTCGCCACCGGCGCACGTCCCGCCGCACCTTGCCGATGCCCATCCAGGTTCCCGTTGCGCAGACCAGCGTGACCATCGCCAGCAAGGGCAATACCACCAGGTCCCACAAGGGCCGGGTTCGCAGACCCGGCAGGTCCAGACTGTGCAGCCCCTTCATCAGCCAGCGATACCGGCGCCCGTTGCTGTCGACAGCACGCAGCAATGCGCCTGAAGCGGGATCGATATAGAGGCGCGTTGCCTCCCCGTCGGCAAGGATCGCGCGCCATACAGGCAGCTTCGCTTCATATTTGTGCGCATAATAATAGCCGTCTTCCCTGCCCAGCAGCTCCAATCCGGCGAGCGGGCCGACATTGACGAGCGCCCTGGAAAGCGTCGCCCTGTCCAGCGGCGCGGCGTGGCCCTCCCGGTCGAAGCGAACGATCCGGCCCGAACGCGTCACGGCGGTGAGATACATCTCGCCCCCCAGCGGCGCGGCTTCCACGCGCACCGTGTCCTCGGGCAGGGCCGGTCCGGCCGCGAGGGCTTCCCGCACGCCTTTCCATTCCATGTCGCCCGCGAGCTGCTCGCGTTCGACGAAACCGGCCATGCTGTCGAGAAATCCCCAGGGGTTCATCGAAAACAGGCCGCTCGCGACCCATGTGAGCGTCAGCACGCCGAACCACAGGCCGAAAATATGATGCCACCACCAGACCCCCCGGAAGGGCGATCCGATGGCGCCGTCGCGCTTGCGCCGGAGCCGTGCAAGGCCGACCCACACGCCCGTGACGGTGAGGAAACACCCGATGAGCGATGTCCAGATGACAACCTGACTCCATAGCGGGCCGTTCTGCCGCAAAAGCGTGGGATAGAGCCAGTGCGGGACGGCGCCGAACCAGCCCCAGAAGCGCTCGAAACGGGTGGTTTGCTGGACGACCTCGCCGGACGCGGCGGAGATATAGATGCGCGTTCCGGCAGCATCTCCATAGTCCGCCCGCACGAGAGGGGCGTTCCCACGAAAGGTCTGGACCGTCCATTGATCCATCTCTGTCGGTTCCAGAGCCTCTACCGGGCCATGGACGTCGCTATGTTCCCCGAAGGTCCGCGCGATCTTCCCGAGGTCGGCCCGCGAAACATCCTCCAGGGCTGCACCGGTCAGCAGATCGAACCTCGCGGGCGTGATGCGCATCTGCTCGATGGCTGCAGCCGAATATATCGCCGGTGTGATCCGCAGGACCGGGCGGTCGCCCATCATCTCGACACTGGCGTGCGAAAGCGGCTGATCGGGCGACAGATCGATGCGATCGAATCCGGCCGCATCGGGCAGGTGGAGCGGCGCGAGCCCCCGCACCTGCTCGGCGGGCAACAGGCGAGGATAGTCCACATACATCATGACGAAGCCCGACAGGCACCAGATCGTCATGAGGAAGCCGATAAAGATGCCCAGCCATCGGTGCAGGAAGAGGACCGGCCTCAGCATCGCCTCAAAAGCCGATGCCGTAGCTCACGCGCAGCGTCCTCGGCACGCCGCGCAGATAATAGAGGAACGGGCTGTTGGTGCCGTCCAGCACGCCGGCGTCGCTGACGGCGCGGCGGAAGCCCCCGCTCGCATATTCCTTGTCGAACAGGTTTTCGACATTGATCCCGAACCTGTGCTTGCGCGCGGCGTCCGGATAGAAATGGATGCCCGCGTCGACCACGGCGTACTTGCCGTAATTGCGCCGCCCGAAACCGGGCAGGGTCGAATAGACATCCCCCGTCCAGAGCACAGAGACGTTCGCGCCGAAGGGCTTGTCGGGCGGCGCATAGGCGATCGCGCCACGGGCATATTGCTCCGGGTTGCGGTCCCGCTGGACAGTGCTGCCGGGGTTGCGGACCCGGGACCAGGTATAGCTCGCGCTGGCCGAGAATCCGCCGTCGAATATCGCGTTCGCCTCCAGGGTCATGCCTCGCGTCTTCACCTTGTTGGGCACGTTGATATAGGTGCCGTTGGGGAAAGCCGGGTCGTCATAATAATACTCGATCAGGTTGGTGATCCGGCGATGGAAGTAGGTCGCCTTCCACCCCAGCCGCCCCTGACCCAGATCGAGATTGCCGCCCAGCGAGGCATTGAGGTTGAGGCTTTCTTCCGCTTTCAACCGGGGATTGCCGGTTTCGCAGCAGGGGTCGTTGCCGTAAAGCTGCGACGCATCGGGCAGGAGGAAGGAGGTGCCGCCATTGGCCTCCACGAACAGCGCATTGCTGAAATCATAGCGTCCGCTGGCGTTCCAGATCGTCTTGTTCGCCTGTTTGGCCCTGTTGTGGCGAAGGCCCGCGGCGAGCCGCCCCTTGCGCGAAAGATCGTCGGTGGTGCGGATTTGCACGATGCCCGCATGCACCCTTTCCTTGGTCGGCGCGATCAGCAGAACGTCGTCCCGGCCGCTGAAGCGCTGGAAGTCATAGCCGAACAGATATTCGAGGCCGCGATGCGGGCGCAGCTTCACCACCGCGCTGCCGCCATAATCGCGGAAGCCCCAGAAGGTGCCCGGCGGGTAAAGAACCGTCGGCGGGCCTGCCGGTATCGGGTTGCGGATATTGATATAGGCCGTTTTCCAGTCGTGGAAATAGCCCTTCAGGAAGAGCTGCACCGTGTCGCTGCCGGTATAGTCGAGGCGAAGGCTGGCGATTTCCTCATTCCTGTCGTTGCGGCTCTCATACACGCGGGTCGGCGACAGATTGTCGAGCTTGGCCTCGGTATGCTGCCAGAAGGCATTGAGCTTGAGATCGTCCGACAGCGCCAACTGGTATTTCATGCCCGTCGACCAGAGATCGTAACCGCGCCTGCGGTCCGTCGCGCTGGGCTCGGTCCGGCTATAGGGACGATAGCCTTCGGACCGGTTGTGCGCGGCGTAGACCACGAACTTGTGAGCACCCAGCGCGCCGCGTGCATAGCCGTCCACGCTGGTGCCGGCATAGCTGTCGACGCTGCCGTTCACCTGCCCGTTGAAGTCGTCGGTGAAATCGCGGGTCACGACGTTGATAACGCCTGCCGCCGCCTGCGTGCCGTAGAACAGACCTTCACCGCCCCTCTGGATCTCGACCCGCTCGATCATGCTCGCCGGCAGGGTGTCGTTGGGTGAGGTGGTGCCGTAGAGCCGGTTGTTGAGGCGGATGCCATCCCAGGTCCACAGCACATCCTGCGTCCGCGAGCCCTGCAAAGCGACATCGACATAGCTGAACGGGCCGGACTGGGAACGGATATAAAGGCCCGGCACCGCCTCCAGGGCGCGCGCGACATCCAGCGCCGCCGCGTTCCTGATCTGCGTGGCGTCGATGACGGTCACGTCATGGCCATAGCGCGACAGTTCCTCGGGCAGCGTTTCCTCAAGGCTCCTGCCCGTAACGATGATGGACTGATCATCCTCCGCCCGCGCGGCGGGACTGCCCGCACCCCAGACCCCAAGCATGACGGTGGCGAGCGCCACCTGTGATACGGTTTTCCGCACATCCATATTTCATTCCTCCCCTTCGCTCACAGACGACGCGCTCATGGTTGCCGCGCCGCCACAATCCGCGCGGCGGTGCTTTCCACTGTCGTCGATCCCTTAGCTCTCGTGCCTCGGCCCGGTCCGTCCTTCGGGTTCGTTCCCAGCGCGGCCGAAGAAGGCCACCACGCACGCAAGGCTTCCTCCCCGCGCAAGGCGAGGCGTTTGAGCATGATGCGGGCTGGTCACCCTCTCCGACCGGCCGGGGCCGCCCTTCGGATCGTGGGGGATTGATCGCGGATCCCGGCGATGCTGTCCCGTTCGTTACGGTTGGTTACGGTAGCAAAGACGTTAAACCCGGCTTGCCGAAACAGCTTCGCGGGACGGTGCAAGCGGCGGCCCTGCCCCGGCAACGGAAAGGAAAACCGCGCTTTCCGGATCTATCAAATTGTAACAGATGCTTGCTGAACCGATGACTGTTTCCTAATGTGAACTATGGGCTGCCCTTGCAGGAGGGGCATCCCCCTGGCGTTCGCGTTGCGTTTTCCGATCATGTGGGCATCGGCACAAACTGCGGCAGAGCGCCTTGTTACGACGATAAAAAGCCGAAAAGGTATATAAAATATGGATGACAAGCTCGATATCGGCAATGCGATTGCGATGATGTCTTTTGCGGCCGTGGTGGGCTCCGGCAGCTTCTCGGCGGCCGCGAAGACCCTGGGATATTCCAAGGCTGCCGTCAGCCGGCAGATTTCGCGCCTTGAAAGCACGATCGGGCTCAAGCTGCTGGACCGGACAACGCGGACGGTCACGCTCACTCCGGCGGGGCGGGAGATGTATGCGCGGTGCGCGCGCATCGTCGATGAAGTGAGCGAGGCCAATCAGGTCATATCGGGCATGCTGTCCAGACCGCGCGGGGACCTCCGGGTCAACGCGCCTGTCGTCGCCTCTCTCTTCAACGTCACCCAGATCATCCCGCTTTTCCTCCAGAAATATCCCGACGTCCGGCTGATCATGAACCTTTCCGACACGAAGGCCGATCTGCTCAAGGGGAAGTTCGACATCGCCTTCTGGGTGGGCGAGGCCTATGACTCCGATCTCGATGCGGTGAAGCTGCGCGATTATGGAATGGCGCTGGTCGCTTCCACCGGATATCTGAACAAGCATGGGCGGCCATCGACCGCCGCCGACCTCAAGGAACATCTGTGCATCCTGGAAACCCACCTTTCGCGGCTGGGCGAGTGGCGCCTTTCGCCGGAGGAGATCGTTTCCGTCAATCGCGGCGCGCTGGCATCGAACAGCGTGCGGATGACCCGGGAAGCGACGCTGGCGGGAATGGGCATCGCCTATCTTCCGCGCTTTCTGATCGATGAGGATATCGCGTCCGGGGAACTGGAAATACTCCTGCCGGACATCGTTTCGGAACGCATGCCGCTTCACCTGATCTTCCCCAAGGGGAATTATCAGCTCGCAAAGGTGAGGGCCTTCGTCGATTTCTTCCTCGCGAAAATCGAGACAGGGCCGGTCGCTCAACGGAAGAGCGGCATTCCGCTGGCCCGCGCGGTCTGACCCTTCCCGGCAGACGCACGCGCGTGCGTGCTTCCCGCCATCCGGCCTTCCGTCATCCGGCCTTCCATCATCCGAAGGTGAAGCTGTAAGCCTCGGCCCCCGGATCGAGGAATTCGATGGCGAAGTCATGCTCTCCGCGCGCGTCCTTCAGGCGCACGAGCTGGTAAAGACGCTGCGCCCGTATGACGCCGTTGCCCTGGGCGTCGATATCCGTGCCATGGTTCTCTCCCGGTGCGCGGCCATCGACGGTCACGCGAAAGCGGACGGGCTGGCCGGGTTTCGCAGGGCCGAGCACCAGATGCAGGTCACGCCCGTGGAAGCGGTAGAGAATATGCCCGCCTGCCTCGTCCAGCCGGGCCTGCTCGCGGCCCACGGTCCAGAGACCGGCGAGGCCCCACTCGTCCGGCCCGCGCGGGCTGGCCCGATACCGCTCCGCCCTGTCGGGCACATGCTCCGGCACGGAAACGGCCCCTTCCGACCGGGCATAGCCGATATAGGTTTCCGGCGACTGGGGCCGCCCCGCGGAGGCCGCTTCCACCCCTTCGCCCCGCGCCGCGACGGGTCTTTCGAAGGATCGTCCGGGTGAGGCTTCGGCCAGAAGCTGCTGTATGACGCGCTCCGATTCCTCATAATTGCCTTCGCCGAAATGATGGTAGCGCACGCGCCCCCTCGCATCGATGAAATAATGCGCGGGCCAGTAGCTGTTTCCGAAGGCGCTCCAGATCGCATAGTCATTGTCCACTGCGACCGGATAGCCGATCCCCAGATCGCGCACCGCCTGACGGACATTGCCGATATCCTTCTCGAACGCGAATTCCGGCGCATGAACGCCGATGATGACAAGCCCGTCGTCGCGATAGCGCTGCCACCACGCCCGCAGATAGGGCATGGTGCGGATGCAGTTGATGCAGCTATAGGTCCAGAAATCCACCAGCACGACCTTTCCGCGCAGGTTTTCGCGGCTGAGCGGCGGCGAGTTCAGCCAGGCCGTGGCGCCGTCTAGCGAGGGCATCGGCCCTTCGTCCCCCAGCCCGGCGTCGCTCGTCGTCCCGGTGCCCGGCATGCCGATGCCGCTCAGCAACCCCTGCTCGATCCGGTTGGTGCCCGCGACCGAAAGGCGCGTGAGGAAACCCCGGTCGAGGCCCAAAGCGATGAGGAGAACGCCGGCAAGCACCGCGAGGCCGAGCCCGCGCCTGATCCACTCGCCAGCGCCGATCGATCCTTTCATCGCACGGAACACCCGCCCGCCGGCGAGGAGCGCGAGCGCCAGCGATGTCGCTGCGCCGAGAGCGTAGCACAGCAGCAACAGGCCGGTGGCGGCGGTCGGCCCCTGCAAAACCGCGCCGCTCAACACCAGCCCGAGGATCGGCCCGGCGCAGGGCGCCCAGAGCATTCCCGTCGCGACGCCCAGCAACAACGAGGACCCTATGCCGCCGCCGCCAGCATCTGCCCGTTCGGACAAGCGGGCTCCGAACGCCACCAGAGGCCGCGTCAGGGGCTCCGAAAGGGCGGGAAACAGGAGGGCCAGCCCGAACAGGGCAAAGAGGATCAGCGCGGCGACGCGGCCATATTGATTTGCCGAGACCGCCCACCCCCCACCCACGGTGATCATCAGGGCAACGGCCGTGAACATCAGCGCCATCCCGATCAGCATCGGCAACCCGTTGCTGCGGAAGGGCCGGTCGGCGCGGGAAAAGACAAAGGGCAGCACCGGCAGGATGCAGGGGCTTATGATCGTGATCACCCCGGCCAGATAAGCGACGAAATACAACGCCACGGGGGATAGCCTTTCCATGATTGTGGCCAACGACATCGGTGCGTCGGTATCGCGCAGCTTCATAGATGCGCCATAAATGCCGCTTTGCCAAGCGCGCCGCGCGGCAGGCCGCCGACATCAAAGGCCGGGGAGCGAATCGCGGGGGAAACATGGGATGGCTGGGGCGGCAGGATTCGAACCTGCGCATGGCGGTACCAAAAACCGCTTGGCTCGAATTTCGCTGCGTGACCAACTCACTGAAAACCGCAGAAATCTGCGGTTCCTTTTAGCCTGCCCGCACTTGGATACGAAGGCAAGAAAAATCATGATACAAATCGCGATACAGACGCGAAGTTGTGTAGAGGTTCGGTCCCCACAGGGCCTAAAAGTCTTGCACTTCCGTTCTGCATAGCGCGACGATCCGGGTGAGAGGTCCGGCGCGATCGTCGAGGTGCGACGCTGGCAGGACGACAAGGGTCATGAACGGCTCTCGCTTGCGACCCGCTCCCATCTTCCGCTGCGCGAACAGATCACAGCGCCCGACCACCTGGCTCGATCGCCAGTTTGTCGCACGCGGGAGGTGGACCAGGAAGCCGATGCGATCACCGCGCGTACCCGCCTTGCTCACCAGCCATCGGCCAAAGACGATTATGTGAGCAGCATCTATCGCGAGCGGGTGATGCTCGCATCGGGACGGTTCATGATGATCGACGATCACCTCGGCTTCCGGCTCGTGCCCTGATGCCCGGCCTTCGACCAGCATCTCGGCCAGTATATCGGCGGCACGATGGGGCGTGGCGGCAGCGTCGATTGGGCGCTCCGCTGTGACCGGGGACTTGGGCTGTGAGGCGGCCTTTCAGTCAATAATCCCGCGCAGCGTCTCGATCGGGAGGATCAGGGTCAGCTCCCCCAACGGCGATCGCAGAAAGCCATGACGCTCATAGAAGCCGGCGGCGGCCTCATCGATCGCATGGACCGCG
>Ga0182737_1003428_pt1 | contig 11690 bp, 10 predicted proteins | sample eDN5th30CBELigOP_FD_128878 | JGI IMG/M metagenome (GOLD analysis project Ga0182737, IMG submission 128878) | Enriched Organic Plus compost microbial communities from Emeryville, California, USA - eDNA 5th pass 30_C BE-Lig OP (version 2) (version 2) ... | reverse complement strand
GCTCGGTGCCGACTACCCAGAGGAGGCCGTCGCCCGCATCCAGTCGCGGGGGATCGACATGTCGGCGGTCCGCCGCGCCACCGACCTGCTCGGCATCCGGGCCACCTACACCTACGAGGCCGACGGCACCCGCCGGAACCCCGTCACCCCCGAGGCGCTCGCCCGCGTCCCCGAAGACGTGCGGGCCCAGTTCATCGACACCACCCGCATCCCCGCCGAATCGCTCGGCGCAGTCCCCACGGCCGCCGAGCTGCCCACCCGCAACGGCGACAGCGCGTGGCACCTGGGCCTGCTGCCGGTCGAGCGCTTCGCGGAACTCGTCACCCACCTGGCCCCGAGCGCCGGCTACCTGCAGGCCGACTGCCCCGCCCGCTTCGAACTCGCGGACGGCGGCATCGACCGCCTCGCCGGCCTGAAGATCGCGGCCCCCTCGGCCGTGCTCGGCGAGTACGTCGGCGGCGTCGACAAGGGCCTCGGTCCCGCGCTCGTCAGCGCGCAGCAGGGCATGGACGTCGGCCGCACGTGGGCGCTCGCCATCACCTCCGCCGCGCTCGCCGGTGCCTGGTCCGCGCTGATGAGCCTGTTCGCGGCCATCGTGAACCGGCTCGGCTGGCGCTCGCACCTCGGTGCCGCCCCGGCGGCCCCGCCGCGCAGCCGCACCGCGGGCCTCAAGGCGATCGTCGGTGGCGTCGTCTCGCTCGTGGTGATCGTCGCAGCGTGGTGGGGCGCGCTCGTCGCCTTCGACGTCTCGCCGTACGTGGGCAAGACGCCGCTGCAGCTGTGGGAGTACCTCGTCGTGGCGGAGGAGGGTCCGTCCCGCGTCGCGAAGCTCGCCGGCGAACTGCTGGTCACCCTGCAGGATGCGATGATCGGCTTCGTCGCGGGCCTCGCGATCGCGCTCGTGGCAGCCGTGCTGTTCCAGCTCGTCCCGGCCCTGCAGAAGGGCTTCATGCCGATCGCGATCCTGCTGCAGTCGGTGCCACTGGTCGCCATGGCGCCGGTGATCATCCCGGTGCTCGGCCGCGGCACCGCGACCGTCGCCGCGATGGCCGGGCTCATCGTCTTCTTCCCGGCGCTGGTGAACGTCTCCAGCGCGTTGAAGGAGGCACCGGCCGCGCTCACCGACCTGGGGCAGGTCTACGGCGCGGGACGCATCAAGGAGCTGTTCATCGTGCGGCTGACCGCTTGCCTCCCGGCCCAGTTCGCGTCCATCCGCATCGCGCTGCCCGGCGCCATCGCCGGTGCGCTGCTGGCCGAGTGGCTCGCGACCGGCAAGGGCCTCGGCTACGCGATCATCTCCTCGCTCGGTCGCGGTGACAACACCCAGCTCTGGGCGTGCGTGGTGCTCATCACCGCCGCATCCCTGTTCCTGTACGCGATCGCCCCGCAGGTCGAGCGGTTCGTGGCGCGCCGCCGGGGGGTCTGACCGCCGGAGGGCATGACGGATGGCGCGGGGTCGACGGACCCCGCGCCATCCGTCGTCTGCGCTCAGGTCCGCAGCATCCGTCGGGCGCCCAGGGCGAGGAGCCCCGCCGTCAGGAGCAGCGCGGCCAACAGTGCCGGTCCGGACACATCGACGCCGGTGCGCGCGAGGGTCGCATCGGTCGCCGGCAGTGCGATGCCGCCGCTGAAGCCGCTGGAGTCGCCCGGTGTCCCGGTGCCGGAGGTCGCCGCCGGGTCGGAGTCGCCGGGGACGGCGCCGGGCTCGGTGGGCGTGGCGCCGGGGCCCGTCGGATCGGTGCCCGGGTCCGTCGGCGTGGTACCGGGATCCGTGGGCTCCGTGCCGGGCTCGGTGGGTGTCGTGCCGGGGTCGGTCGGGTCGGTATCCGGGTCCGTGGGATCCGTACCGGGGTCGGCCCCGGGCGTGGTGCCCGTCTCGGTCGTCGTGCTGTCGCCGAGGACCGAGACGGCGTTGCCGCCGACGGTGACCGGTGCCTGGACGGGGGCGACGAGCTGGGTGCCGGATGCGGCGCCGTCGGCGCCGTCCGTGACCGGCGCCGGCGTCGTGGCCGCATCCGTCTCGGCCGGCTGCTGGGGCGCCGTCGCGTCGGTCGAGGCGCTGTCGCCGACGACAGCGACGCTGTTGCCGGTCACCGTGACCGGGACGGCGACCTCGACGAGCGCCTGTGTGCCGCTGAGCACCCCCGAGACGCCGTCGGTGATGGGTGCCACCTCGACGGCGGGCGTCTCGGGTACCGGCACGGTGCCCGTCGCGGCGCCCTCGGATGCGCTGTCGCCCACCACGGAGACCGATGTCCCCGCGACGGTGACGGGCACGTCGAGGCTGACGAGTGCCTGCGTGCCGGAGCCGGTGGCATCGGCGCCGCTCGTGCTCGCGGCGTCGCCGCCGGAGCCGGTGGTGGGCGCCGCCGAGGTGTCGGCGCCGGAGGAGGTGCTGTCCCCGATGACCGAGACGGCGTTGCCGCCGATCGTCACGGGGACGACGGCCTCGATGACCGCCTGGGTGCCGGACAGGAGGCCGTCGGCCCCGTCCGTCTCCGCCGCATTCGCGACGGCCGCCCCGGCGACGGCGAGTCCGCCCCCGAGGACCGCGCCCAGCAGGGCGCGCTTGAAGAAGGTGTGCATGATCGTGCTCCTGAAATCGATGAGGTCGCGCGGGTGCGCGAAGGATCCGTGCCGCGGCGAGTCGCGGCCGGGGCGCCTCAATCGGGGGCGTGATCGGTGCTCAGCACGGGAGCCCCGGGGAGGTCGTCGTCACCCGGGGTGGGCAGGGATCGCCCCTGCAGACGGAGCTGTGGCGTGCAGCCGAGGACCGCGACGGCATGGGGACCCCAGGCGCCGGTCGACGACGCGAAGACGCCGCTCACGGCACCCTCGGCGGGCGCCGCCGGTGGGACGGGTGAGTGCGGCGTGGAGGCCGGTGCAGAGGCCGCGGTGATCACGGCATCCGGCGAGGTGCCGAGCATCCATCCCGGCCGAGGGGGTGGCGGAACCTCCCTGGGCGGGGCGGCGGAGGTGATCGGATCGATGTCCGCTCCCGTCGCCGTGGCCGCCACGTCGACCTGCGCCGGGGTGGGGTCGGATGCGGGCGCGTGACCACCCGAGGAGGGAGCGGGGGCGACGGGCGCCGGAACGGTGACGCGCGGGGGCCGCATCGGGTGCGTCGCCGACCACGACCTCGGTGACGGTGGTGTCCACGGCGGCCACCGTGTCGGTCACGACCGGCATGATCCCGGACCGGTCGACGACTTCGGCCACGACGGGGATGCCACCGGTGACCGCGTCGACCGCGTCCAGCACGGGCGCGACCACGCTGCCGACCGGCGCGGTGTCGACGACGGTCGCGACCGCACCGGTGGCGGTGTCGACCACGGTGTCCACGACCTCCGCCGTCGAGGAGACGACCGGTGCGGCGGGTTCGAGGACCGGCACGTGCTCGGCGACCCCGCCGACGACGTGGTCGGCCGTGCCGGTGACCCCGTGCACGACGCCCTGGGCGACGCCGAGCAGACCGCCGCCGCCCTCGTCGCCGTCGTCCGCAGACGCGGGGGCGGGGGAGAGGAGTGACAGGACGAACCAGGCCCCCGCCGTGCCGAGGCCCAGGAGCAGGGCGCGCGTCAGGCTCCGCCTGCGCTGTCCCGCCCTGTCCATGTGCACGTTGCGCCTCCGTCGTCCGTCGGTCCGGCCTCGATCCGCGCGACGATGCGCCGCCTCGCCGGGTCGTGCGCGGCAGCACCGCCGACGCTGTGGATAACGCCCTGTGACCAGGTGGTCGTTCTCCACACCTTCCACACCTGACGGTGGAAGTCTCAACCGGTTCTTCAACAACTTTTCATCCACAACCTGGGGAAACAGAAATCCCTGGTCACAGCGAAATCGACGTACGAATTACACCGATGTAGGTCACCTTTCCACAGGCCCTTTACACAGGTAGGGCGGCGTGTTCCGCAGCTTCTCCACACAGTTATCCACAGGCGCATTTGCCTCCGTGGAACGGCGCGCATACGTTGAGGGGGACCTTCTGGGGAACGCGACTGGGGACGACGATGTCTGGGGTTCGTGTTCTGCTGTCCGCATGCCGCCGACGCTGTCGGCAGGCGTGACCTGAACAGGTCGTACGCAGTGCATATGGTGCCCGCCGTCAGGTGGGAAGAGGAGGACGAACGCGCGTGTCGATCGCCGACATCTCGGAGGAGCGACTCGGGGGACCCCGGGAGCACGAGCGCACCCCACCGCACGATCTGCTCGCCGAACAGTCCACGCTCGGCGGCATGCTGCTCTCGAAGGATGCGGTCGCCGACGTCATCGAGACGCTTCGCGGCAGTGACTTCTACATCCCGAAGCACGAGGTCATCTTCGAGGCGATCCTCACGCTCTACTCCCACGGTGAGCCGACCGACGTCATCGCGGTCACCGACGAACTCATCAAGACCGGCGACCTGCAGCGCGCCGGCGGAGCCGACTACCTGCACACGCTGACCTCGATCGTCCCCACCGCGGCGAACGCGGGGTACTACGCGTCCATCGTGTCCGAGCGGGCGCTGCTGCGCCGCCTCGTCGACGCCGGCACGCGCATCGTGCAGATGGGGTATTCCGGCCAGGGCGAGGCGCTCGACCTGGTGAACACCGCGCAGGCCGAGATCTACAACGTCACCGGCGCCGAGGCGGCCGAGGACTACGTGCCGTTGACGGTGGCGGTCGACGCCGCGGTCGAGGAGATCGAAGCCGCGCGCGGTCGCGACGGCCAGATGACCGGCATCCCGACCGGCTTCGAGGGCCTCGACCAGCTCACCAACGGTCTGCACGGCGGTCAGATGATCGTCGTGGCCGCCCGTCCCGCCATGGGCAAGTCGACGCTCGCGCTCGACTTCGCCCGCGCCGCGGCGATCAAGCACAACTTCCCCACGATCTTCTTCTCGCTCGAGATGGGGCGCAGCGAGATCGCGATGCGCCTCATGAGTGCGGAGGCCGCCATCCCGCTCCAGGCGATGCGCAAGGGCACACTCGACCAGCGCGACTGGACGACCATCGCCTCCACCCGAGGGCGCATCAACGACGCGCCCCTCTACATCGACGACAGCCCGAACATGTCGCTCGTCGAGATCCGCGCGAAGTGCCGTCGGCTCAAGCAGCGCGCGGGCCTGCGCATGGTCGTCATCGACTACCTCCAGCTCATGAGCTCCGGCAAGCGCGTCGAGTCGCGTCAGCAGGAGGTCAGTGAGTTCTCACGTGCCCTGAAGCTGCTCGCGAAGGAGCTCCAGGTGCCGGTCATCGCGCTGTCGCAGCTGAACCGTGGTCCGGAGCAGCGCCAGGACAAGAAGCCCGCGATCTCCGACCTGCGTGAATCGGGTTCGATCGAGCAGGACGCCGACATGGTGATCCTCCTGCACCGCGAGGCCGCCTACGACAAGGACAGCCCGCGCGCCGGCGAGGCCGACCTGATCGTCGCCAAGCACCGTAACGGTCCCACCGACACGGTCACCGTGGCGTTCCAGGGCCACTTCTCCCGCTTCACCGACATGGCCCCGGGGATGCAGTAAGCCCGGTCCGCGCTGCATGTGCGGCGGCAGGGGTGCGGCGCCGCGGTGCTGTCAAGGCCCGGGCCGCGCGTGCGTCCCGTCCCTATTGTGGCGGGATGACCTCCGAGCCCCGCGTCGAGCGCACCGCCGAACCGGCGTCCGCGCAGACCCCTGAGAAGCTGCGTCGCGGCATCACCGGCCCGCTCCTGTTCGCGTTCATCCTCGGCGACGTGCTGGGCGCGGGCATCTATGCCCTCATGGGTGTGCTCGCCGGTGAGGTCGGCGGGATGCTGTGGGCCCCGCTCGTGGTCGCCCTCCTGCTCGCACTGCTCACCGCGGGCTCCTACGCCGAACTCGTCACGAAGTACCCCCGCGCGGGCGGCGCCGCCGTCTTCGCCGAGCGCGCGTTCAAGCAGCCGATCATCTCGTTCCTCGTCGGGTTCAGCATGCTGGCCGCCGGGGTGGTCAGCGCCGCCGGACTCTCCCTCGCCTTCGCAGGCGACTACTTCGCGACCTTCATCGACCTGCCGCCCATCCCGGTGGCGATGGCGTTCCTGGTGCTCGTCGGCGCGCTGAACGCCCGCGGCATCCGCGAGTCCATGGGCGCGAACCTCGTCATGACCGCGATCGAGCTCAGCGGCCTCGTCATCGTCATCGCCGTGGTGGCCGTCCTCGTCGCCTCCGGCGGCGGAGAGGTCTCCCGCGTGGCGGAGCTCCCCGAGGGCACGGGGCTGGCGACCGCCGTCCTCGGCGGCGCGATCATCGCGTACTACTCCTTCGTCGGCTTCGAGACCTCCGCCAACGTCATCGAAGAGGTCACGGACCCCCGCAAGGTCTACCCGCGGGCGCTGTTCTTCTCCCTCATCACCGCCGGCGTCGTCTACGTGCTCGTCGGCCTCGCCAGCGCGATCGCGCTGCCCGCATCCGAACTCGCCGAATCCAGTGGTCCGCTGCTGTCGGTCGTCGAGGCGAGCGGGGTCGCCGTGCCGCCGTGGCTGTTCAGCCTCATCGCCCTCATCGCGGTGGCCAACGGCGCGCTGCTCACGATGATCATGTCGAGCCGCCTGGCCTACGGCATGGCCGAGCAGGGCCTCCTGCCCGACGTGCTCGCGAAGGTGCTGCCGAAGCGCCGCACGCCCTGGGTCGCCATCCTCGCGACCACCGGTGTGGCGATGCTGCTCACCCTCGTCGGCGACCTCGGCACCCTCGCCGAAACCGTCGTGCTGCTGCTGCTCATCGTCTTCATCAGCGCGAACGTCTCGGTGCTCGTGTTGCGACGCGACAAGGTCGAGCACGACCACTTCAAGGTGTGGACGTTCGTACCGGTGCTCGGCGTCGCATCCTGCGTCCTGCTGCTCACCCAGCAGCGACCGATCGTGTGGCTGTTCGCCGCGATCCTGCTCGCGGTCGGTGTCGGTCTCTTCTTCCTCGCCCGGTGGGGCCGTCGCCGCACCGAGCGGAAGACGGCTCAGTCGGGGAGCGTCGCGAGCCGGTAACCCGCGTCCTCGACCGCGGCGCGTACGGCCTCGCGGTCAAGGGGACCCGCCGCCGACACCCGCACGCGGGAGACGCCGCCGGAGACGAGCTCGACCTGCACGCCGGAGACCTCCGGCAGCGAGGTGAGTTCCTCGGTCACCGCGTTCACGCAGTGCTGGCAGGTCATGCCGTCCACGCCGATCTCCACGGAGCCGGGCGTCGCCGCGCCGTGGGATGCGGATGCCCCCGCCTCACCGTGACCGCCGCACATGCAGGCGCCGCCGCTGCAGCATCCGCCCGCCGCGACCTCGTCGCGCCGTCCGAACTCGATCCGCTGAATCGCCATGGTGACTCCTTCCGAGGTGACCAGGATACCCCGGCGGGGTATCCTGACGGCCTGAGCGCCGCCGGTCGCGCAGGGTTCATGCAGCCGCACCCGCCGTAGACTGGCCGTATCCCGTCCTTCATCCAGGAAACCGCTGTGTCCAACGCCCCCGCCCCGCGCGCCTTCGAGATCCGGCACGTCCAGCTCGGTCGCGCGTTCTTCGCTGCGATCGCCGCGGTGATGATCACGTTCTCGCCGGACCACTCGGCGGAACTCGGGCTGTCGGTCTTCAGCGGGTACGCGATCGCGACCGGCCTCGTGCTCCTGCTCGGAGCCTGGCTCGCCTACCCGGCCGGCCACCGCGGTCTGCCCATCCTGCTCGGGATCCTGAACGCCGCCGCCGGCATGATCGCCGGCATCCCGCCGCTTCGCGGCACCACCATGTTCTTCGCCCTCGTCATCTCCTGGGCGCTCATCGTCGGCCTCATCGAGGGCATCGCCGGCTGGCGGGCCCTCCGCCGAGCCGAGCGCACCTCCGCCGCCCGCGCCGAAGCGCGCGACGCGATCTGGACCGGCGGACTCGGCGTCGTGCTGGGTCTCGCGCTCCTGTTCGTGCCCGCCCAGTACGCCCTGAACTACTACATCGAGGAAGCCGGCCGGGACTTCACCCTGACCGGCATCACGATCGCCGTCGGTCTCTTCGGCTTCTACGTGGCGTTCGTCGCCGTCAACCTCGGCATCGCGGCGTTCTCGCCGCGCCGGGAGCCCGTCGAGACCCCTGCCCCCGTCGAGGACCACCGCGCATGAACGAGAAGCCCACCACCCGTCGACAGCTCATGCGTCCGGTGCAGCTGCTGGGACTCGCGTTCCTGGCTGCCCTCTTCGGCGGCGTCGTCACGCTCATGTCGATGGGCGCCTTCCAGGCGCACCCCGCCGAGGACGTCCAGCGCGCGATCTTCGCGGCGATCATCGTCGCCGGCATCACCTTCATCGTCGTGCTCGTCGGCATCTCGCTGCTCATGCTCGCGATCGACCCGACCGATGTGACCCGCACGGTCGACCGGCCCGTCCTCCTCGACAAGGAGGCGAAGGCGGACGAGACCGACGAGGCCGAAGACGGTCGCTGACCGCGCTTCCCGCACCGCACCGCATCGCGCCGCCGCGCGAGACCACATCTTCGCCGCGAGACCACATCCAACTGGATGTGGTCTCGCGCGGCGGATGTGGTTTCAGCGACCGGGGACGGGCCGGGGACGGGCGGCGGATCAGGCCTCGCCGACCAGGCGCTCCGCCACACCCGTGTAGGTGGCGGGGGTGAGCGCGAGCAGGCGCCGCTTGGCGTCCTCGCCGATCTCCAGACCCTCGACGAACTCGGCGAGCTCCGCAGCGCCGACCCGGCGACCGCGGGTGAGCTCCTTCAGCAGTGCGTAGGGGTCGGTGATCGTGGACCGGCCGGCGACGACCTCGGCGCGCACGACGGTCTGGATCGCTTCCGCGAGCACCTCCCAGTTGCCGTCGAGGTCGGCCAGCAGCACGTCGCGGGAGAGGGAGATCTCACCCAGCCCGCGCAGGAGGTTGTCCAGCGCGAGCAGCGAGTGGCCGAAGGCGACGCCGATGTTGCGCTGGGTCGTCGAGTCGGTGAGGTCGCGCTGCAGGCGCGAGGTGACCAGGGTCGAGGCGAGCGTGGCGAACAGGCCGCCCGCGATCTCGAGGTTCGCCTCGGCGTTCTCGAACCGGATCGGGTTGATCTTGTGCGGCATCGTCGACGAGCCGGTGGCACCGGCGACCGGGATCTGCGCGAAGTAGCCGAGCGAGATGTAGGTCCAGACGTCGGTCGCCAGGTTGTGCAGGATGCCGCCGGCGTGCCGCGCCCGGTCGTACAGCTCGACCTGCCAGTCGTGCGACTCGATCTGCGTGGTGAGGCCGTTGAAGCCGAGGCCCAGGCCCTCGATGAACGAGCGGGACAGCTCGGGCCAGTCGATGTCGGGGTCGGCGGCCAGGTGCGCCGACCAGGTGCCGGTGGCGCCGGAGAACTTGGCGAGGAACTCCGAGCCCTCGATCTGTGCGGCGACCCGTTCCAGGCGCCACGCGAACACCGCGAGCTCCTTGCCCATCGTGGTGGGTGTGGCGGGCTGGCCGTGCGTGCGGGAGAGCATCGCCGCATCCTTGTGCTGCTCGGCGAGCTCCCGAAGCTTCGCGATGACCGCCCGCAGCTTCGGCAGCCACACCTCCAGCACCGCACGCTTCACGGTCAGCGCGTAGGACGTGGAGTTGATGTCCTCGCTCGTGCACGCGAAGTGGGTGAGCTCGGCGATCCGGTCAAGGCCCAGCTGGGACAGCCGGTCGCGGACGAGGTACTCGACCGCCTTCACATCGTGGCGGGTGACGGCCTCGCGCTCGGCGAGCCAGTCGATCTCGGCCTGACCGAACTCGCGGTACAGGTCACGCAGGCGCTCCTTGTCCGCATCCGTCAGGGGTTCGGCGCCGAACACGCCGCGGTCGGTGAGGGCGATGATCCACTCCACCTCGACCTCGACGCGGGCGCGGTTCAAGCCCGCTTCGGAGAGGAAGGCACCGAGGTCGGAGACCGCGGCGCGGTACCGTCCGTCGAGGGGGCTGATCGGCTGCACGGGGAAGGACGTCACGGTACTCCGGGGATGCTGCCGCCGGATCCGACCGAGCCGGCCGAACGGATGGCGGGTTCAAGTTGCCGGAACAGTGCCCGGCTCGCGTTCTCGATCATACCGAGCACCTCGTCGAATATCTCGGGGCCGGCGTAGTAGGGGTCGGGCACGTCGAGGTCGTCGCCGGCCTCCGGGTCGAAGGCGCGCAGCAGCACGACCTTGTCCTCGTCGGCCTCGGTCGGTGCCCACTCGCGGAGGATCCGCTCATGCGAGCGGTCGAGGGCGACGACGAGGTCGTACACGTCGAAATCGGACTGCTCGAACTGCCGCGCCCGGTGCGCGGAGCCGTCGTAGCCGCGGGCCTCGAGGGCTTCGAGCGTGCGGCGGTCGGCGCTCTCGCCCACATGCCAGTCGCCGGTGCCGGCGCTGGAGACGGCGACCCGGTGACCGAGGCCGACGGACTCCGCGAACCAGCGGAACACGATCTCGGCCATGGGGGATCGGCAGATGTTCCCAGTGCAGACGAAGACGACCCGGAACGGCGCGGATGCGGTCACCCGCCCATTCTGGCGTCGTCCCACCGCTCCTGCACAGTCCCGGCGACCGACGCGGTTGTGCACAGGACGGCGCCGTCCGTCCGCGGCGTCGTGCGGACCGATCAGGATCGGGCCATGACGACCGATCCCGGGGCAGCGCTCTCCGCGCTCGAGACCGCCCGCACGGCGGTCGCCGACGCGCAGGCCCTGCTGTGGCTCACGCGTCACCGCGCCGACGCGGTCGGTGGCGCGGTGACGTGGGTGTCGCCGAGCGCCGACCGGTTCCGCACGGCGCTGGCCGGGTGGGCGGAAGGGGTGGGGCGTGCCGCCGCGGCGGCCGCGGACGCCGATCGTGCGCTCCGGCTCGCCCGGGCCCGGTTGCTCACGGGTGGGAGCGACCGGTGAGCGGACTCACGATCAGTTCCGGCGGTGCGATCGCGGTCGACCCGGAGCACCTTCGCGCGCTGGCGGACGACCTCGCGGCGCTCGCCCGCCGCCTCGGCGGCGCTGCGGGGGAGCTCGCCCGTGCCGAGGCGCTGCTGCGCGGTCTGCCGTCGGACGACGGTGTCGACGCGGTACGGCGCGCCGCCCACGCCGTCGGGGAGTCGGAGGCGGAGGCGGCCGTGCTCGTCGAGGGACTCCGCACCGCCGCGGCCGCCTACGAGCTCGTGGAGCTGCGGCTGCACCGCGACGCGGCGGAGGCCCGGGGCGGGCGGACGCTCGTCGACCATCTCGACGCCCGGATCGCCGCGCTCCGGCGCGCACACCCGGATGCCGACGCCCTCGCCGTCGACGCGCTCGCTACCGCAGGGCGTCGCGGCGAGGCCGCGATCCAGCAGCTCCTCGCGCTCGGCGCCGCCGTCCCACTGCTGTGGAACGCCGTGTGGCTCGCCGCCGGGATCGCGGCGCTGCGCGCCACGGGGGTCGGCCGCATCCGCCGGGACACCGCGATCGCCCGCAGCGTGCCACCGCCACCCCTCGCGCAGGTGCCGCCGTCACCGTGCGTCCCTGCCGGGCCGCCGGCCGACCTCGCCGCCGCGGTCGGCCGCATCCCGAGCGGCGGTGACAGCCGCGTGCGGGTGGAGCGCTACGACATGCCGGACGGGACGCGCGCCTTCGCCGTGTACGTGGCCGGCACGCAGGCGTTCCTCGACCGGATCGAGTGGATGGACATGCCCGCGAACGTCGAACTGTTCACCGGGCACGACGCCGAGTCGCTGGCCGCGGTCCGTGCCGCGCTCGAGGCGGC
>Ga0182737_1003426_pt1 | contig 11696 bp, 9 predicted proteins | sample eDN5th30CBELigOP_FD_128878 | JGI IMG/M metagenome (GOLD analysis project Ga0182737, IMG submission 128878) | Enriched Organic Plus compost microbial communities from Emeryville, California, USA - eDNA 5th pass 30_C BE-Lig OP (version 2) (version 2) ... | reverse complement strand
GGCCTCAAATTCGAGATTCTCGTCCTCATAGATCGGCTTGCCGGTCTCGCGGTCGAAGCCGGTCTGCACCGTGCGCTTGAGCGTCTCGCCCTTTTCCTTGGCCTTCTTGACGCGGTCGTTGAAGGCTTCCACGCCGCGCACGCCCATCTTGGACATCTTGCGGTAGCGGTCTTCCATTTCCTTGACCGCCCATTTCAGGGCCACCACCGCCTTCTTGGGATCTGTGACGACGGGCGACAGCAGGTGCGGGATGCCGTCATAGACGCTCAGCTCCAGCATCTTGGGATCGATCATGATCAGGCGGCACTGTTGCGGCGACATGCGGAACAAGAGCGACAGGATCATGGTGTTCAGGCCGACCGATTTGCCGGAACCGGTCGTACCGGCGACCAGCAAATGCGGCATCTTGGCCAGGTCCGCCACCACCGGCTCGCCGCCGATGGTCTTGCCCAGCACCACCGACAGCGGCGCGCGCGCCTTGTCGTAATCGCCGCTGGCGAACATCTCGCGCAGATAGACCGTCTCGCGCACCTGGTTGGGCAGTTCGATGCCGATCACATTGCGCCCGGAGATGGTGGCGATGCGCGCCGCCACCGCCGACATGGAGCGGGCCACGTCGTCGGCCAGGCTGATGACGCGCGACGATTTCACGCCCGCCGCCGGTTCGAATTCATACAGCGTCACCACCGGGCCGGGACGCACGGCGGTGATGCGGCCCTTGACGCCGAAGTCGGACAGCACCGCTTCCAGCATGCGGGCATTTTCCTCCAGCGCCTCGTCCGACAGGGTGTGGGTGTCCTTCACCGTCACCGGCTCGGCCAGCAGGTCCAGCGCCGGAAGCTGGTATTCGCCATTGGCCAGGTTCAGCGCGGGCTGGCGCTCGGCGCGCTTGCTGGCCGCAGGCGCGCGGGCATCGCGCTTGACGCGGTTCTTCTGGCGCTCGGCCAGGCGGGCGGCGGCGATGGGCTCGGGTCTTAAGTCTCCTGGCCGGGCCGCGCCGGGGCTGTCGTCATCTTCATCGTCCGACAGGTGATAGGCGCCCTCGTCATCATCCTCATATTCGCCGTCTTCATCCTCATGGTCGTACTCGCGCGCCCCGCCCTTCCAGGAGAAGTCGCGGGTGCGGACCAGTTCCACCAGCCACAGCGCGCCTGCCGGAATGGCCATCATCCCGCGCCACAGCGGCACGACGCGCAGGCCCGTGGCCAGGAAGGCCAGCGGCAGGCCCGCCAGCAGCAGCAGCAACGGCAGCAGCCAGCCCAGCATGGGCATGGACCAGACGGTGGCGGCATGCCCGGCCAGCCCGTCGGCGGCAATGCCGATCAGCCCGCCGCTGCCCGCGGGCAGGCGTTCGGGGCGGGGAAACATGCCCAGTCCCGCCGCCACGGTGACGGTGCCCAGCGGCCAGGCCACCAGCCGCCACATGGCGTATTTCAGCGAGCGGCCGGTCAGGGCGCGCGCGCCCCAGACGAACAGCGGCGCCAGGAAGAAGATCGCCGCCAGGCCGAAGACCTGTAGCAGCAGGTCCGCCGCCACCGCGCCCAACGGCCCCAGCAGGTTGGAGACCTCGCGCACATTGGCATTGTTCAGGCTGGCATCGTCGGCGGAATAGGACAGCAGCGCCACCAGCGCAGCGGCGGCGGCCAGCACCAGCGCCAGGCCTGCGCCGCGCAGGGTCAGCATCCGCATCAGCCGGTTCAGGGCGCGCCGGGCATCGGCCAGCGCATCCTGCATCGCGCCGCCTTTCGCGCGCGGGTGATAGACGCCACCGGCCATGCGTGAAGCCATGACTCTTTTACCCCCATCCGTCACAGCTCAGGTCGCCTCCGGCGACACTTCGCTGCGACACCTTCCCCCGCCGATGGCTGCGCCATGCGGGGGAAGAAAGCCTGTGTCCGCTGAGGGCGGGCTTGTGCCCGCTACAGAATTTTCCTCAGTCTTTCGAGTGCGGCCGCAATGGTTGACAAGTCATTAACAAGGGCCACCCGGACATAGGAAAAGCCAGGGTTTGACTGGGTTTTTCCGGGTAAATTTTCTCTTCCCATATAGGCGCCGGGCAGCAGCCGCACCCCCTGTTCGCACCAGGCCCGCCGGGCGAAATCCTCGCCGTTTCCGACCGCCAGCCAGAGGAAGAATCCCCCCGCCGGCGGGGTCATCCGGTCGCCCAGTATCTCCTGCGCCAGCGCCATCTTGCGGGCATAGGCCTGGCGGCCCGCCTCGACATGCACCTCGTCGCGCCAGGCCGCCGCCGAGGCCGCCAGCAGCGGTCCCGGCACGGTGGGCCCCGCCACATTGCGGAAGGCGCGGAACTTGCCGATCAGTGTTTCGCAGCCCGCCACCATGCCGGAACGCAGGCCCGGCAGGCCGGAGCGCTTGGAGAGGGAATGGAAACTCAGCAGCCGCGCGAAACCGCCGCCCCCTTGTTCACGGGTTTGCGCGTGCCGCACCGTCAGGGCGCAGGCGGGCGGGGTATCGAACCAGATGTCGGCATAACATTCGTCGGCCAGCACGATGAAGTCATGCCGGTCGGCCAGCGCGAACAGGCCGCGCCAATAGGCTTCGTCCGCCACCGCGCCTTCGGGATTGGAGGGGCTGCAGACATAGACCGCCGCGATCCGGTCCAGCACGGCGGCGGGCAGGCCCGCATAATCGGGCAGGAAGCCATTGTCCTTCAAGGCGGGGACATAGAGCGGCTCGGCCCCCGCCGCCAGCGCGGCGGCGGCATAGCATTGATAGAAGGGATTGGGCATCGCCACGATGGGCGCGGCCCCGGCCTTGCGCGTGGCGATCAGGGGAAACAGCACGCTGAACAGTCCCTCGCGGGTGCCGTTCAGCGGCAGCACCTGCCGCTCCGCATCCAGCGCGCCGTTCAGGGCAAAGCGCCGGTTCAGCCATTCCCCCGCCGCCTTGCGCCAGTCCTCCGTGCCCTGGATGGGCGGATAATTGCCGAAGCTGTCCGCGCCCTGCGCCAGCGCGGCGCGCACGAAATCGGGCACCGCGCCGGACGGATCGCCCACCGCCAGGCTGATCGGCGCCTGTCCGGGTTTTTCCTCGCCCAGCAGGGCGGCCAGCCGGGCAAAGGGGCCGGGCGGCAGGGCGGACATCAGGGTCTGGGACACGGGATTCTCCGGCAGGGGCGGGCAATCTAGAGGGTTCGCGGTCCGGCACAAAGACGAAGGATAAAGAAGGCAGGGATCATGATTTTGCCCGACCGGGCATGGCATCCTGCGGCCATGCTGTCCTCGCGTCCCGTCCGTCTCGCGGTTTCGCTCCTGCTTCTCACACTGGGCGGGGCGCAGGCGCCGCTGCCCGTGCAGGAAAGCTGGTCGCAGCAGGACTGGGGCGCGGTCGAAACCGTGGTGGTGACGGCCGACGGGCGCGGCCCCGCGATATGGCGGCTGCGGCGCGGCGGCGGCGAGGTGTGGGTGCTGGGCACGGTGGGGCCGATGCCCGAAGACCTGCAATGGAACCGTGACAGCCTCAAACCCTTTCTGGCGGATGCGCGACAGCTCCTGCTGCCGCCCGCGCCGGATGTGAATTTCGTGGATGCGGCCTGGTTCTATCTGTGGAACGGCGATCTCTTGCGCCAGCCGCGCGGCCAGACGCTGGAAGCCGCGCTGCCCGAACCGCTGCGCGCCGATTTCATCGCCGCGCGCGGCCTGGCGCGGCAGGACCAGGACCGCTATGCCACGGATACGCCGCTGGTGGCGGCGATGCGGCTGCAGCGCGATCTTACCCGTGCGCGCGGCCTGTCGCGGGACGAACCGCGCCGCACGGTGGAGCGCATGGCCCGCGGGCAGCGCATCCGCGTCACGCGCATGGGCAGTTTCGAGATGATGCCCACGGTCCGCGCGGTGCTGGCGCTGCCGCAGGATCGCCAGCGGCCCTGCCTGGCGCAGGCGGTGGCCGATGCGGCGCGCATGGCGCGAGAGGCGCGCCCCGCCGCCGAGGCCTGGGCCGACGGCAATATAGCCGCCGTGAAGGCGCATTATGCCGAAACGCGGCTTCTGGAATGCGTCACCGCCGCCTCGCAACAGGCTGCTGCGATCAACGCCCTCAGCGTCAGCCTGATCGTGACCGGCCTGGACGAGGCGCTCAGGACGCCGGGCAAGAGCGTGGCGGTGATCAGCATCGGCCCGCTGCTGCGCCAGGGCGGGGTGCTGGAACAACTCGCGGCGCGCGGCGTGACGATAGATCACCCGCCGGAATAGCGACGCGTATCCGCGTCACGAATTCCAGAGACCATCCTCCCCCTTATGCGCGAAGCGCATCCCAAGGGGGAGGTGGTTTCAGCGTTCGAGGTGAGCGGAGCGAACCGAGAGCAAGCTGAAACCGGAGGGGGTGAGGGCCGACCGGCGAAGCCGGGCAAATCGGTTCAGTGAACCGATTTGAGGCCCGAACGCCGCGAGCCAAAGCGAGCGGCCGGGGAGAGAAAGAAAGCTGGATTCCCGCTTTCGCGGGGTGAAGGCCGACCGGCGAAGCCGGGCAAATCGGTTCAGTGGACCGATTTGAGGCCCGAACGCCGCGAGCCAAAGCGAGCGGCCGGGCAGAGTAAAAAAGAAAGCTGGATTCCCGCTTTCGCGGGGTGAAGGCCGACCGGCGAAGCCGGGCAAATCGGTCCAGTGGACCGATTTGAGGCCCGAACGCCGCGAGCCAAAGCGAGCGGCCGGGGAGAGAAAGAAAGTTGGATTCCCGCTTTCGCGGGAATGATAAAGGAAGGAATTCCAGAGACCCGCCTCCCCTTCGTGCGCGCAGCGCACATGGAAGGGGAGGTGGCCGTAGCAACGCCGTGGGCGCAGGCGTTAGCCGAGCACCACGGCAAAGTTGCGAAGGCCGGAGGGGTTCAAACAAAAAAAGAGCGAGCCTCGCGGCCCGCTCTTCTTTCACGATCCGAAAAACCCGGACTCAGTCGTGCACGGTTTCGCCGTGCAGGTTGATGTCCAGGCCCTCGACCTCGACCTCGGCCGGGACGCGCAGGCCCACGATCAGGTCGATCACCTTCAGGATGATGAAGGTGCCGATGCCGCAATAGACGAACACCGCCGCGACGCTGATGAATTGCGGTCCCAGCTGGGCGATGTTGCCGTCAATCAGCCAGCCCTTGCCGGCCGAGTTGATGGCGCTGTTGGCGAACACGCCGGTCAGGATGGCGCCGACCGCGCCGCCCACGCCATGCACGCCCCAGGCATCCAGGCTGTCGTCATAGCCCAGCGCCCGCTTCAGCCAGACGGCGGCGATGTAGCAGACGATGCCCGCGATCAGGCCGATGAACAGGGCGCCCATCGGATCCACGAAACCGGCCGCGGGGGTGATGGCGACCAGGCCAGCCACCGCGCCGGAGATCATGCCCAGCACGCTGGGCTTCTTGGCGATGACCCATTCGGCCACCATCCAGGCCAGCGCCGCCGCCGCGGTGGCGATCTGCGTCGCCAGCATGGCCATGGCGGCGTTGAAGCCGGAGGTGACGGCCGAGCCGGCATTGAAGCCGAACCAGCCGACCCACAGCAGGCTGGCGCCGATCACGCTCAGCACCAGATTGTGGGGCGACATGTTCTCGGTGCCATAGCCGCGGCGCTTGCCCAGCACGATACAGGCGACCAGGGCCGCCGTACCGGCATTCAGGTGAACCACCGCGCCTCCGGCAAAGTCCAGCGCGCCCAGTCCGGCCAGCCAGCCGCCGCCCCAGACCCAGTGGGCGATGGGGGCATAGATCAGCACCAGCCACAGGCCGACGAACCACAGGAAGGCCGAGAACTTCATGCGGTCCGCCACCGCGCCCGCGATCAGGGCGGGGGTGATGATGGCGAAGGTCATCTGGAAGACGATGAACAGCGATTCCGGGATGGTGCCGCTGAGCGATTCCAGGGTCAGGGGTTTGAGGAAGATATAGTCCAGGCCGCCGACGAACTGGTTCACGCTTTCGCTGGCATTGGCCTTGAAGGCCAGGGTGTAGCCCACGACCATCCACAGCACCGAGAGCAGGGCGGTGGCGCCGAAGCTCTGCGCCACCGTGGCCAGCACGTTCTTCTTGCGGACCATGCCGCCATAGAACAGCGCCAGGCCCGGAATGGTCATCAGCAGCACCAGCGCGGTGGAGGTGAGCATCCAGGCGGTGTCGCCGCTATCGAGCTTGGGCGCGTCCTGGGCGAAGGCCGCCCCGGCGGTCAGGGCGAGAAGGCCAAGACCGGCAAGCGCCGTGCCGCCCGCTTTCTTCAAACTTTGCATGTTCATTTTTTCGTCCTTTTCTGGACGCGTGTGGCTTTCGGCCTACAACGCGTCGCCATCCGTTTCGCCGGTGCGGATACGCACGACCTGTTCCAGCGGGGTGACGAAGATCTTTCCGTCGCCGATCTGGCCGGTCTTGGCTTTCGCGGTCACCGTGTCGATCACCGCGTCGAGCATCTCGCTCTTCACCGCCACTTCGATTTTGAGCTTGGGCAGGAAGCTCACGGCATATTCCGCGCCGCGATAGATTTCCGTATGCCCCTTTTGCCGCCCATAGCCTTTCACCTCAGTCACCGTCATGCCCTGAATGCCGAGCGCCGAAAGCTGTTCGCGCACTTCATCGAGCTTGAAGGGCTTGATGATCGCCGTAATAAGCTTCATCTGCCGTCCTTCCGTGGTTATGCCTGCTGCCGGGAAAGCCCCGGCTCTTAAGGAAATATCAAGAAGCGGGCCAACTCCCCGGCAGACAGGCAAGTCATTGTGAACAAATGAAATTTCCGGATTTTCCATCGGATTTTGACTCAAAAACGGGCAGTCTGATTTGCCCGTGAAATGTGCAGAGTGGTGTTGTTGCACAATTTATGGGCTGAACACTTCGGGCGAGGAGAGTGCATGACGCGCGTGGATGTGGTGATTTCCGGCGGCGGCATGGTCGGGCTGCCGCTGGCCCTGGCCCTGGCCCAGGGCGGCATGACGGTGCTGGTGGTGGATGCCGCCCCGCCCGCCACGGTGCTGGAACCGGAATTCGACGGGCGCGTCTCGGCCCTGGCCTATGCCAGCGTGCGGATGCTGGCGGCGCTGGGCGTCTGGGAAGATCTGTCGCCGCATGCCCAGCCCATCCGCGAGATCCTGGTCACCGACGGGCAGATGGGCAAACCCGCTTCGCCTTTCTCGCTGCATTTCGACGCCCAGGAGGTGGGGGCCGACAGCCTGGGCCATATCGCCGAGAACCGGCACATCCGCGCCGCGCTCTATGCGGCGGTGGCGCGGACGCCCAATCTGGAACTGCGCGCGCCCGCCACGGTGAAGGATGTGGCGGTGGCGCCGGGCGCCGCGGTGGTGACGCTGGCGGACGGATCGCGGGTGCAGGCCGCCCTGGTCATCGCCGCCGACGGCCGCGAAAGCCCGCTGCGCGCCCGCATGGGCATCAATACTGTGGGCTGGTCCTATCCCCAGACCGGCATCGTGGCGACGGTCGAACACGACAAGCCGCACAATGGCGTGGCTTATGAACATTTCCTGCCATCGGGGCCCTTCGCGATTCTTCCCATGACCGGCAACCGTTCGTCACTGGTCTGGACCGAGGACAAAAAGAAGGCCCCCGCCTTGCTGGCGCTGGACGAAACCAGTTTCCAGGCCGAGCTGGCGCGGCGCTTCGGCGATCATCTGGGCGCGGTCCGCAGCGCCGGGCCGCGCTGGTCCTATCCCTTGTCCTTCCACATCGCGCGCGGCTTCGTGCAACCGCGTTTCGCGCTGGCGGGCGACTGCGCCCACGGCATCCATCCCATCGCCGGGCAGGGCCTGAATCTGGGCCTGAAGGACGCCGCCGCGCTGGCCGAAGTGCTGCTGGATGCAGGCCGCCTGGGCCGCGATATCGGCGCGCTGGATACGCTCAAACGCTATGAACGCTGGCGGCGCTTCGACAGCGTCACGCTGGCCGCCTCCACCGATGCGATGAACCGGCTGTTCTCCAACGATATCGCCCCGTTGCGGGCGCTGCGCGATGTGGGCCTGGGGATCGTGGATTCCATCGGCCCCGCCCGCCGCTTCTTCATGCGTCATGCGGGCGGCGACATCGGAAAGCTGCCCCGGTTGATGAAGGGCGAAGCGGCTTAGCACGGTTGTCATCCCCGGCGCGCACGGCGCGGAGCGGCGTGCGCGGGAAGGGGACCCAGGCGGTCATCACCAGACGGATTTCCGGCACCTGGATCCCCTTCCCTCGCCGCTTCGCGGCTCGCCGGGGATGACACTCAGTGAATCGTCCGCTTCCAGCGCTGGCTGGCGCGTTCGCGCGCCGATAGCGGGCTGCGGGGCGCGGATTCCGCACCGCGCGACATCAGGGCGGACGGCAATTCCTCATAGAAACGCCGCGCCACCACGGCCACGCGGCGGGCGCGCATCTCCTCGGCCTCCTCGCGGCTGGCAAAGGCCTGGGCCTCGAACAGATAGTGGGTCATCGCGCCAGTGCGGATTTCCTGCACCGCTTCCACCTGCTCGTCGGCCACATCCAGCGCATGGCGGAAATGGGCGTTGGCATCCTTGGTGTCGCGGGCCTGCTGCGCGATGCGGGCGGTGTTGGCCGCATCGAAACGCTTCAGCACCGGCAGGACGTATTTGTAGAAGCCCATGCAGGCCAGCACGAAGGCGCAAGCCCAATAGACGCTCGCCATTCTCAACCCCCTCTGTCGCAACCCGGTCCGCTCCGCGGACCCATCGTTGCGACATCTCCCCCTTCTCCGGCTCCGCCGGAAGGGGGAGGTGCTTGGTCGCCAGCTGGATGCAGCCCGTGGCCGCGCTTCAGATAGTCATCGCTCTGCATCTCGGCAAGGCGGCTGACCGTGCGCTTGAAGGCTTCGGCATTGATGCCGGTGGTGAACAGGCCGTCCGGCGGGGCGGCGGCGGAACAGACCAGCTTCACGCCTTCGTCATACAGCGTGTCCACCAGCAGGGTGAAACGCCGCGCCACATTGTGCATATTGTCCGTCATCACCGGAATCCGGTCCATCAGGATGGTGTGGAACTCCTGGGCCAGGGTCAGGTAGTCGGCCGCCGCCAGCGGCCGGTCGCACAACTCTTCGAAATCGAACCGCGCCACGCCGCGCGCCGCCTGCGGCACCGGCAGGATGCGCCCCAGCACCGCCAGGCCGCAGGGCTTGCCCGCCGCCGTGTCGGTCAGGCGCCGCCAGGCCGCATCCATCGCGGCATCGGCCTGCGGTCCCAGCGGGGTGATATAGACCGGCACGCCCGACAGGCGCTGCAGCCGGTAGTCGGTGGGGCCATTCAGTTCCAGCACATCCAGCCGCTGCTTGATCTGTTCGATGAAGGGCAGGAACAGCTGGCGGTTCAGGCCGCCCGCATACAGCCGGTCGGGCGGCGTGTTGGAGGTGGCGACGATGGTGACGCCCAGCCCGAACAAGGCCTCGAACAGCCGCCCCAGGATCATGGCGTCGGCCACATCCGTCACCTGGAATTCGTCGAAACACAGCAGCCGCGCCTCGGCGGCCAGCGCCTCTCCCACCACCGGGATGGGATCGGCATGGCCGGCGCGCTGGCGCTCGGCATGGATGCGCGCATGCACATCCATCATGAAGCGGTTGAAATGGGCGCGGCGTTTCTTCGCCACCGGCGCGGCTTCGAAGAACAGGTCCATCAGCAGGGTCTTGCCGCGCCCGACATCGCCCCAGATATACAGCCCGCGCGGCGGCGCGGATTTGCGGAACAGCGAAAAACGGCGCGTCTCGCCCAGGCGTCGCGCCAGCGCGTCCAGCCGCGTCATGGCCGCATCCTGTGCGGCATCGCGCTTGAGTTCGCCGCGCGCGACGGTCTGGCGATAGGCGGCCAGCAGCATCTAGCGCCCCGCGCTTTCGGAATCTGGGCGGACTCGCGCCAGCAGCCGCGCCGCGCTCTGGGCATGCAGCCGCTCCACCATGCGCCCGTCCAGCGCGATCACGCCTGCCTCCGGCTGGGCGGCAAAGGCCGCCACGATGGCGCGCGCCGCCGCGATTTCATGGGCATCCGGGGTGAAGGCGGCATTGCAGGGCGCAATCTGCGCCGGATGGATCACCGTCTTGCCGTCGAATCCGAAATCGCGCGCCAGCCGCGCCGCGGCGGCAAAGCCGTCTGCATCGGCAATGTCATTGTACACGCCGTCCAGCACGGCGATGCCATGCGCCCGCGCCGCCATCACGCAAAGAGACATGGCAGCCTGCAGGTTGGCGGCGCCCGGCATGGGCCGCGCCTCCATCTCTTTCAAAAGGTCGTTGCTGCCCAGCACCAGTCCCGCCGCGCCGCTTGCGGCAATGGCGGCCAGGTTCAACACCGCGCGCGGGGTTTCGATCATCGCCCAGAGCGGCAGGCCTTCCGGCCGAATTGCAAGAATGTCGCCGGCGCCCGTCACCTTGGGCAACAGGATGCCATCGGGCCGCGCCGCCCGCGCGGCGGCCAGGTCGTCCCGGCCCCAGGGCGTGTCCGGGGCATTGATGCGCAGAAGGACCGGCCTGGGCGCGAACGCCGCGACAGCGGCACAGGCGGCGGCGCGGGCATCCGCCTTGGCGGCGGGCGCGACCGCGTCTTCCAGGTCCAGGATGATGAGATCGGCGTCCAGCCCGCGCGCCTTTTGCAGGGCGCGCGGGTTGTCGGCGGGAACGTAGAGCGCGGAACGGAGCGGTTTATTCAACGCCTTCGACGAGCACGAACTCGCCCTTGCCCGCCTTGTCGCGGAAGGCGCGCGCGGCGGTGTATTCCGGCGAGTGATAGCAGTCATGGGCGTCCTGCATGGAGGCGAACTCGATCACCACATTGCGGGCGCGGGCCTGGCCTTCCAGCACCTCGGTCTGGCCGCCGCGCGCCAGGAATTTGGCGTTGTAGCGGGCAAAGGCCGGCTTGGCGGTCTCGACATAGGATTTGTAGGTTTCGGGGTCGTGAACGTCCACGCGCGCGATCCAGTAAGCTTTCGGCATCAGGCCACCTTTAACAAGTTGCGGTTGACCGGCGTCGCGGTTTCGAAGTTCGTCATATGCCCGATATCGAACCCTGAACGAACTTCGAAACCGGAGCGACGCCGGAATTAAATATTAGGCTAGTGTCCTTCGGTTTCGAAATTCGCGCCAGCCTCATATCAAGGATTTTTCGAATTTCGAAACCGGGACACTAGCGACTCGGCGATCTGCACCGCGTTCAGCGCGGCACCCTTGCGCAGATTGTCCGACACGATCCACAGGTTCAGGCCGTTCTCGACCGTGGGGTCCTTGCGGATGCGCGAAACGAATGTGGCGTCCTCGCCCGCGCATTCGACGGGCGTGACGTAGCCGCCGTCCTCGCGCTTGTCCACGACTAGGATGCCGGGCGCGGCGCGCAGGGCGGCGCGGGCCTGGTCGGCGGTGACGGGCAGTTCGAACTCGATGTTTACCGATTCGCTGTGGCCGATGAAGACGGGCACGCGCACGCAGGTGGCGGTCACCTGGATGTCGGGATCAAGGATCTTCTGCGTCTCCACCGCCATCTTCCATTCCTCCTTGGTCAGGCCGGAATCCATGAAGACGTCGATATGCGGGATGACGTTGAAGGCGATCTGCTTGGTGAACTTGCCCTGCTCGATGGGGTCGGCCACGAAGATGGCGCGGGTCTGGCGGAACAGTTCGTCCATCGCCTCGTTGCCCGCCCCGGACACCGACTGATAGGTGGACACCACCACGCGCTTGATCTTGAACAGTTCATGCAGGGGCTTCAGCGCCACCACAAGCTGGGCGGTG
>Ga0182737_1003424_pt1 | contig 11699 bp, 9 predicted proteins | sample eDN5th30CBELigOP_FD_128878 | JGI IMG/M metagenome (GOLD analysis project Ga0182737, IMG submission 128878) | Enriched Organic Plus compost microbial communities from Emeryville, California, USA - eDNA 5th pass 30_C BE-Lig OP (version 2) (version 2) ... | reverse complement strand
ATTTTTTATTCGATCCGAAGATTTCGCTTCTGGCTGTACAGGTGGTGTGGTACCCATCCTAAGGCGTGGCGGAAATTGAAGATCAATCATTTCAAAACCTATAAAATGAAGGATTTTTATGAGGGTGGGAGAGGACTGTGCCTGCCCGACCAATATGTAGAGACGCAACATCCCCGAAAATTCGGGACAAGCATTGCGTCTCTACGAAGAAGAAAACGACGATCCAAACATACATCCACCGTACAACGAGGCGAGGTCGGTATCCCCCGATCCGTACAGATATATCTGCACATATTTTTATTTAACATGCGTAGGGGCGAAAAATGTTTCGCCCTTACAACCATGATATTATGTTTCATGTTGTTTAGTTCAGTAGCCCGACCGCAGCCCCGACAGGACATCGGGGCTGCCGACGGGCAAACCGCTCGACAGATCAAAGACACCACCGACACCACGCTGGCAATCGAAGAGGTACAGGTCGTCAGCACGGGCTATCAGCAGATACCCCGCGAGCGGGCGACAGGGTCTTTCGAGGTTGTGGACAGCAGCCTGTTCCACCGCCGTATAGGCCCCAATGTTATCGACCGTCTGGAAAACATCGTGCCGGGTGTGGTCTTCGACCGCAGTCCCGGAGCGCCCGATCCGCTGCTCGTCAGAGGGCGCAGCACGATCTTTGCCGAGGCCGCACCGCTGATCGTACTGGACAACTTTCCCTATGAGGGCGACCTCAACAGCATCAACCCCAACGATATCGAGAGCGTGACGGTGCTCAAGGATGCCGCCGCGGCTTCCATCTGGGGAGCACGTGCGGGCAACGGCGTGATCGTCATCACGACCAAAAAGGGCAAAGCCGCGAAACCGAGCATACAGTTCAATAGCAATGCCACCATACAGCCCCGTCCCGATCTACATAATGTGCCACAGATGTCCGGCAGGGATTTTATCGAGATGGAGGAGCTGATGTTTGGCCGGGGCAAATACGACGGCAACCTGACCAATACCTTTACCCGGCCGGTAGTCAGTCCTGTGGTGGAGCTGCTGGACAAGGTGCGTGCAGGGGATATGGACGGGGCCGAAGCCCGTGTACAGATCGAGCGGTGGAAGGATATGGATATGCGTGACGACCTGCACGGCCACTTCTACCGGACGTCTGTACAGCAGCAGCACAGCCTGCAGGTCAGCGGCCGCTCGGACAGGCAGCAGTACTACCTCTCGGCAGGTCTGGACAGGCTGCGGCAGAGCCTGGTCGGCCATGCCGACCAACGCTTTACCCTGCGCAGCCAGTACGGCTTCCGTCTGTACGAAGGCCTGGAGGTGGATGCTACGGTGCAGCTGGCACGGCAACGCCTGACACAGGGCAGCAATCCGGCATACAGGCTTGCCGCAGGAGGGCTGATGGGCATGTACCCCTATGCCGATCTGGTGGATGACCAGGGCCTGGCACTGGCTGTGCCCAACGGCCTGAGCTCCGCGTTCCGCTCGCAGCTGGCGCAGCAATCGGGCATAGACTGGGATTACAGGCCTCTGGACGAAATATCCCATAGCGGATACCATACCGCTATAGGCGACAATCTCCTGCAGACCTCGCTCCGCTATCAACCCTTGGACTGGCTGAAGGCCGAGCTGCGCTACCAGTACCAGCACCGGGACAATGACCGGGACTTTCTCAATGGCAGAGAGAGCTTCTACGTGCGGGACCGGGTCAACCGCTTCTATCAGCCCGGAGCGGGCAACGAATTTCCCGTACCGTGGGCAGGTATCCTCGAACAGCGCCTGTCGGCCACACGCAGCCATCAGGGGCGGGTACAGCTATCTGTAGATAAGACATGGGGCGACCACCGGCTACACGCTATCGGCGGATGGGAGATACGGGATATACTGACCAGGGGGCGTACCGCCACATTCTACGGCTACGAACGTGAGGGCAGCCTGACCAATAGCCAGATGAACTTTGGACAGGCTTATAAAAACTCGTACAATACCTCGACCAGTATGATTCCGAACAGCCAGGGGATTTCGGAGATGCTGGACAGGTTCCTGTCCAGCTATGCCAATGCCGCCTACACCTATGCCGGACGCTATACGGTCAGTGCGAGTGCGCGCAACGATGCGGCCAACCTGTTCGGCGTGGAGACCAATATGCAGGGCACGCCGCTGTGGTCGGCAGGGGTAGCCTGGCAGTTGGGCAGGGAAAGTTTTTACCGTTGGGCATGGATGCCGGATCTCAAGCTGCGGGTGACCTACGGCCACAACGGCAATATCGCCCGTGGTGCCAATGCCCTGGTCACGGCACGCTACCGACAGCTGGGCGCTATCCCGGAGACCAGTGCCGAGATACTGAGCCTGCCCAATGCTGCCCTGCGATGGGAAAAGGTCAGACAGCTGAATCTGGGTCTGGACTTCGGTCTCAAAGGACAGGTACTCGGCGGCAGTATCGAATACTACAGTAAAAAAGCTGTAGACCTGCTGGGCAGTGCACCGTTGGATCCTACACTGGGAGCGTCCTCGTTCTACGGCAATGTGGCCGATATGGAGGGCAGCGGTTGGGACGTGAGCCTGCATGCACGTATCGGCAAGGGCAAGGTGCAGTGGCAGCCGACGCTGATCGCAAGCTACGCACGGACACAGGTGACCGGGTACCTGATGCCGGTGGGCAATGGAAGCGCCTACCTGTCCGAGAGCAATATCAGCCCGGTCGAAGGGAAACCCGTGTTTGCCGTATTCGGCTACCGATGGGAGGGACTGGACGGCGAGGGAGACCCACAGGGCTGGCTGAACGGAGAAGTCTCCAAGGCCTACAGCACCATCACGGCACAGACCGCCCTGGATTCCCTCCGCTATGCCGGACCGTTGCAGCCTACACGGTTTGCGGGATTCAGGCATACGCTGATCTATGGCGCACTGTCCCTGTCGTTCAACCTGAGCTATAAGGGCGGCCATTATTTCCGGGCTTCGTCCATACAGTACGGCAATATGGTAGAGTGGTGGAAGGGACATGCAGACTATGCCGATCGTTGGCAGGCTCCGGGAGATGAAGACCGTACAACGGTACCCTCTTTCCGTCCCGAACTGCCTGCCGGAAGGGATGCATTCTATATCAATAGTGCCGTACTGATCGAAAAAGCCGATATGCTGCGGCTGGACGATATACAGTTGTCCTACAGCCTGTCCGGTGGCCTATTGCGCAGGACACCTTTTGCAGACCTTGTCCTGCATGCGTACGGCAGGCCTACGGGACTGCTCTGGGCCGCCAATGGCCGGGGCATCGACCCCCATTACCGGGATATACCACGGCAGGCGGGAAGTATCGCTTTTGGTATCACGGCGCGATTGAAGTAAAGCAGTACACATCCCCCTCATTGCGCTACCGTGTACCCGGAAATAGGACACTTCAATGCATAAGAGGGCATTGGATCCTATGTTTGCACCGGCTTTGTTAAATGCTATCCCTCTCTGGAGAGGGGCGCGCAGGAAAAAGGGGTGGACAGGGAGAGGAAAGAAGTCAAAACATACTGAAAATAAGTTTCTTGCGTAATTTCCTCCCCCTTACCCTCCCGATTCTCGGGACAGGCTCTACAAAGAGGGGGACAGTATTCTATAAAGGAAGAAGCGAAAGAAATTATAGTGCGATCAATAGACGGATTTGCATTACAGACATTATACAGGAAGCATGTATGCATATGGGGTTGTCTCCTATGTTTGCATGAAGCAAATGTAGGAGACAGCCTCGTGTGATGGAAATGTGTGTCGGGAGGGAGGCTGAAATATATAAAACAATTAATCTTATGAAAAGAACAGTATATCAATTTATCTACCTACTGAGCTGTATCAGCTTACTAGGTTGCAGCAAGGAGGAGTTTCTGGCGGCCAGGCCCGATCAGGCATTGGTGGTTCCGCAGACAATGGAGGAGCTGCAGGCCATAATGGACAATACGGCGATATTCAGCGGGATGCAGGGCACGACCGGGTCGGGTATCGTCCCGGTGCTTGGACAGGCCGCCAGCGATGATTACTTCTTCGGAAGGCCGAACCTGTATCCCGGTCTGCATCTGTTTACGAAAAACAGTTTTATCTGGGACAGGGCGGATATATACGGAGGGCTTGAAAATATAAGCGACTGGAACCTGCCGTATCAGAGCATCCTGTACGCCAATATCTGCCTGGAGCAGCTTTCGAAGCTATCGCAGGAGGAGCAGCATTCGCTGTCCGGCAAAGCGATAAAAGGAAGTGCATTGTTCCATAGGGCACATCTCTACTATCAGCTCGCCCAGGTGTTTGCCCCGGTGTACCAAAAGGAAACCGCCGCCGAAACCCCGGGCCTGCCCATACGCCTGACAGGGGATGTCGGCGAGGTGCTCGGGCGCAATACCGTGGAGGAGACCTATATACAGGTGTTGGAAGACCTGCAGGAAGCACTGCGATACCTGCCTGAACGATCGGTATATACCACGCGGCCGACCCGTGCCGCAGCGCATGCGCTGCTGGCACGGGCTTATCTGGCGATGTCAGATTATCCGTCTTCACTGTACCATGCGGAAAAGGGGCTCGAAAGCAGGCATGAACTGCTCGATTACAATACACTGGATTCTACAGCCCGGTTTCCTATCCCGAAGGACAATCGGGAGGTTATATTCTCCTGCCTGGTGAGTGTAGGCGGAGGGGTCGTTACGGCCTTTAGCAACAGCTATGCGTCGGTGGATCCCTCGATCATCAGGTCTTATGCGGAGGGCGATCTGAGAAGGGCCATGTTCCTGACCCCACGTACGCAGGCGCAGAGCGAAGGGATGGAATTCAAAGGTTCGTATTTTGGGGCAATCGCCAATTTTGGAGGGATAGCTACCAGTGAACTGTATCTGATCAGGGCAGAATGCCTGGCACGGGCAGGGCGTACCGCCGAGGCATGTGGGGTCTTGAATGACCTGCTGATCAGGCGTTTTGACGCTGAAAAATTTCAACCGATGGATATCACCGATCCGGAAGAAATGCTGCGGACGGTATTGGCCGAACGGCGTAAAGAGCTGCTGTACCGGGGTCTGCGATGGACGGATCTGCGGCGCCTGAACCTGGATCCGCGTTTTGCGGTCACCTTGAAGCGCTTTATCGGAGGAGAATGGTTTGAACTGCCCCCTAACGATCCGCGCTATGTGTTTCCGATACCGCCAGATGTAATGGGCTTCCATCCCGATATGCCGCAGAATCCACGTTAAACATAAAACACAGTAAAAAACATGCACAAAATATATATCACTATAATGCTCCTGGCAGGAGTATGGGCTGGCTTGCGGGATACCGCCCGGGCACAGGTAAAACCATTGGCAGTAGGGGACACGCTTCCGGAACTGCCTTTTCACCAGGTCATCAATTACCCTCGGGACAGCGTGATGCTGTCCGATTTCAAAGGTAGGCTGCTGATACTCGATTTCTGGAATACATGGTGTACGGCCTGTCTGGCCAGTTTTCCCAAGCTACATAGGTTGCAGCAGCAATTTCCGGAAAAGGTCATGATACTCCCTGTCGTGAGTTATCGCGGCGGAAGCCGGAAAAAGTATTCGGAATTCTACAAGATGCGGAGCGAGATGGGAATGCCCATAGCACTGCCGTCCGTCGTCGAGGACAGTATCCTTGTGCAGTTGTTCCCCCATCGGGCACTGCCGCACGTGGTCTGGATCGATACCGCGGGAAAGGTACTGGGGATCACAGGGGGAGGGGAGCTCAAAGAGGAAAATATCAAACGGCTGGTGAGTGGGGATAGCAACGGCGCAAAGCACAGCCCCTTCGAAAAAAAACGTGAAGGGACAGCGTATGACGAAGCAAAGCCTTTTTTACTGTATGGCAATGGAGGGGAACAGGACTCCTTTGAAGAAAGGAGTGTCTTAGCAAAAAACGTAGCCTTCCGAAAAGGCGGAAATCTCAAAATATTCAGGGATAGCATCCGTACGCGCATTTCGGTGATGAACATGACAGTCCCCAATTTGTTCACGGCAGTTTTTGCCAGACGCTATCCGGAAAAATTCAGACGCCTTACCGGATCCTACCTTAGCAAAGGCATAATCAACGAATCTTCCGCTGCAGAGCTGTATAGATCGCTTAGGCCTGCTGCAGGCAGCGATCTGAACAGTATGGAGAAGCCGGACTATTACTCCTATGAGCTGATCCGGTCGGGGGATGTGCCGGAGGAAATCATCCTGGACGAAATGATCATTGATCTAAACAGGCTGTTCAGGGTCAATGCAAGACTGGAAGAAAGGCGTATTCCTGTATTGGAGCTTTATGTATCGGACGCTTCCGGTATCACGGAGACAAAATACCCAAAGCAGCCATCCTCTTTTGATGTTGTGGCCGAAGGGGACAAAAGCAGGTTTGTTTTTAGCAACCAACATATAGCGACTGTGGTGAGTCTGTTGAACCAACGTCTGGATCTTCCATTTATAGTGGACAGCACGGGTATAGATAAGCGTCTGGATATGCAGTTTTTATTGGATGCCGCAGGGCGATCCGGGAGGGAATTGTCCGTGGCTCTGGCAAAATATGGGTTAGCGCTTCGGGAGGGGCAGATCAGTTTTGAAGTACTGGTCATCGGAGATCGATAGACAGGTAGGGCGCCTGTTGGGCGCCCTCAAAAAAAGAATAGCTGCTCCTGTCACTGCGGATTGTAACGGATCACAACCCCAGGGTTGGCAGGACTGGATTTCAACTGGTATACACCCGGTGCAATCTCGTCACAGTCCGAAATGGGGTAGCCTTTGGCACAGCAGTGGGAGAACTCTTCTTCACAGCCCTCCGGCCTGACGGCAGTCCCGTTGTCGGTGTCAAAAGCATTGGGCTGCTCACAGTTTTGCTGGCCCGTGCTGCTTGCCGGAAACCAGATCATTTCCTCTGTTTCGGCCTTCGCCTGTTTCTCCTGTGCTTTCTGGAACGATTGCATTCCCAGCACAGCCAGTAGCGCAAATATGCCTACCAGATACTTCATCGAAAGATACTTTTTCATCTTGTACCTCCTTGTTGTTTAGTGAGTGCCTACTTGGTCAGGGCATCGGCTTTCCCTGTTAACGATTGATTTTTTATGTGTGAAATATCTATAAATCCTTATCAGCCTCCCCCTTTCCACGCTCTGGCCTGTCGCACTCCCCCAATATCCCCACCACCGACAGCAGCAAAAGGACTATATTGAGCCACAGGTGCGCTCTCCACGACAGGCCCGTGATGATCTTCGAGCAGGAGCAGGGCAGATGACCGAGTACTTTTGCCAGTCCCAATGCCACGTATAGGGTGAAAATAGCCATCAGTACCGTGGAACCCCAAAAACCCAGCCTGCGTGTCTTCGGAAAGAACAGCAGGATACCGATGGCCATCTCCACGATCGGGACAGCATAGGTCAGCGGTGTGATGCTCCACTCCGGCAGTGGCTGCCGTCCGAGATTGACCTCAAAGGTCCATAGATCGGCAAACTTGTCCAGGGCTGTATGAAACCAGAGAAAGAGCAGGATAAAGGATAGACCTGTGTTTACCCACCCTGCTGTCGGCAATAGCGATGAAAATATGTTGGTTATCCTGATCATAATAAGGCTTTACGTCCTTTGGCTTTTAGTCCGTACCCAAAGATCGGCATAACCTTTTGCGATTAGCGAATCTACCCGCATAATGCCCTTTGCCTGGGTCATACGGCCATTTGCCCGGCATAAATCCGACAAAATGTATATACGTGCGGCCAATCGGCATTATGCCCGCTGTTTCTTGGACATTGTCCCCTTTTCTTTCAACTTTATCTCCGATCGATCATCAGTCTTTGGCAGCCGAAGCCGTAGATCCGGTGCGAGACCGGAGTATGGTTTTACTCTATGAAAGATACAATCATGGAACTACAACATGTATTGGAAATGTGGGATGTCTTCAACGAATCCCCGATTGCTATGGATGAGTTGCTTGAAGTGATAGAAGAAGCCGTCGCCAGACGCAAGTGCCGGATCATCTATCCACTGTAAGCACCATCCTAAAACGTATACCCGGTGCACGCATCGGGTATACCCTTCGTTATCAACTTTTCTTTTTAAAAACAAAACATGAACATATTATGACAACGTTATCAAAAGAACACCTCTACAATACCCTGAAAGATTCGGGCTTGTTTGCTTTTTTTGCAGCCAATCTGGAGCACCTCTTGGGTATCACTTCACTGGACAGGCAGCTGCACCTATTTGCGGAGGCACAGCATTTTTCGGACAGACAGTCTACTTGTATACCTGAAGGGATAGCGGACACGGACTACGGGCATAGGGCCTGTCTTCCCGATGATCCCTGTATGATCGTCACGTTCCACTATGGACACTATAGCTTATTGCCCGCTCGGCTGGCTGTCCAAGGGATCCCCATCTGCGTACTCGTCGCCACCGATGTACTGCAGGAGCAGCAGACCTACTATACCCGTCTCTTTGCCGGTATGACCGATGTACAGCTGGCCTTTGTCGCCGCCGAAGACCGCCGGGTATTCTATACGCTGAGGCACTATCTCGACCAGGGCTATTATATACTTTGCTATGCCGATGGGGGCAAGGGAAGCCAACCTATACAGCATGCCCGCCATACGGCTGTCATGGACTTTCTGCAGGCCAGGATCCGGGTGCGCACGGGCTTTGCCCATATGGCGTATTTGCTGCGATGTCCGATATGGGCCGTATGGGCCGACCAGACCGCTTCCGCAGAAAGCACTTGCTATCAAAAGCAATATGTTCCCGCTATAGCAAAAAACCGCAGGGAATTTGTCGACTATGTCGTCACGGATATTTTTAGCGCCTTTGCCAGGCAGGTTCAAAAATGGCCTGCTGCGTGGGAGAGCCTGTTCTACCTGCACCATTACCTGATCATGGATAGGCTCTCGAAGGATAGCCCCCTGTCTGCCCGGGTAATACCATTCAGACAAAATTCCCGTTGTTTTGTATTGGACAAAGCTGCTTATCAATGTTATCCTATTACAGAGGAAAAGTTTGATCGTTTGCTGTCCACATTTTGTGCCTTGTGAGTTTTTTTTGTACCTTACAGGTTAATTTTATTTCATCGCTAACCAATGATGATGTTATGGAGATGACCACGATCAACATAAGATTCAGCAGACGGTGGACAGGTATAGTGCAGCATAGTATAGCCTGGCTGCTCTATGCGGCTTATTTCTACGCCATGAATGTCTTGGAGAATCCCGGTCTTTCGTTGGGTGCAGCATTGCTGGCCGTCATGTACTGTTCGGGGGTGTTCTATGGTGTCTACTTTATATTGCAGCACTATTTTGCCGTCAAACGATACATATCGGGATCGATCATGCTCTTGTTCTTCTATATGCTGTCCTCCATACTGAGCTATGGGCTGCTCTATGGCCCGATGTCCATGGGATTTTATTATGGAGAGTACCTGGTCGAAGACCATGTTTTCAGCTGGCGTGAATTTGTACAATCCCTGCTGGTCATGCATGGCAACTATACGGTACTGGCCGTATTGTACTACCAGTATAGACGGACGGTCCGGGCCCTGACGGACAGGTATAGGGAAACCCGGAGGCGGCTGCTGGCCGAGCAGCAAAGGACAGCCTACGAATACACGACACTGTCGGCACAGGTATCTCCCCATCTGATGGCCAATATATTCGATCACTGGGCCAATCGCTTTGCAGCGCTTTCGCCGGCATACAGCGATCGGGTCGATGCAAGCTATGGACTCATGAAATTCTATATGGAGGCGCACGATCCTGACGGACCGATGATGATCCTGCTGCACGATGAGATGCGGGCGGTACGGCAGCTGATCGATATACATCAGCAGGTCAGCGGACGCCGTGTACAGGTCGTCGTAGAGGAAAAAGGTAACCTGATGCGTTTTATGATCCCGCCGACCACGGTATTGACCCTGGTCGAGAACGCTCTTAAACATGGTGATGTCTACGATCCGGATATCCCTGTCCAGGTGTGGGTACATGCGTACGACAAAGGGTATAGGATCAGGGTACGAAACAAGAAGCGGCTTGCCCGACGGCCCGTGTCCAGCCATGGGGTTGGGCAGGCCAACCTGCGCCGCAGACTGGACATCGCTCTGGGCGGAAATTATGTTTTTGACAAGCACGACGGCGAGACCCTGTACGAGGTATCCATCCGGTATAGGCCGGAATATGTGCCGGATCAGGAGCACGCTGTGTAGACCGATTTTAGCATATCATACATACTGACTTTTTACCAAATCTAAGGAAGCTATGAAAAGAAAATGGATAGGAATAATCTTAGAAGACCAGCAGGCGCATATCGATATGCTGCAAGATCAGCTGAACAAGGTAGAATTCGTACAGATTGATGCTGCCTTTCAGGAAGCTGCCCAAGCCCAGACCTACCTACGGGTCAATCCGGTAGATTTTATTTTTCTGGATGTAGAATTGGGGCAGTATTCGGGCTTTGACTTCCTGCTGTCGCTGCCCAATTCCGACCTACAGGTCATTCTGTATACGGCACATGAAAAATATGAAGATCGGGGATATGATCTCCGGTTGGTGGATGTACTGCTCAAGCCGGTCAGCATGAGCCGCCTGTTGGGTGCTCTCCGACGGTTGGACGACAGACTGGCCGGACTGCTGCCACCCGATATGGGCAACACCTTGGACAGCTATTACCATTACTTCCATATCAAAGGTCCGGCACGCTACGAGCGTAGGCTCATCTGGATGAAGCACATCGTCTACATCGAGAGCCAGAACGGATACCTCAAAATATATTGTGTCGGCAAGAAAGAACCTTTGATCTGCAATGCTACATTCAAAAGCGTCACTGAGATATTGCCCAGACGTTGGTTCAAGCAGTGCCACCAAAGTTTTGTCTTCAATATCAATTTCTTTGATGCTTACAAGTCCCAAAAGGTCTATCTGGTCTGTGAAGGCACCAAGCTACCTACCGGCGATCGCTCGGTCTATATGGATTTTTACGCTTTCCTGGACAGCAATCTGACGGGATAGAGAGAGCGGTGACGACCGGTGACATAGATCCGTTCGGAACCTGATGTTTAACCATGCGAAACCAATTATGAGATGAAAAAGATAATGACCCAATTATTGCTGTCCATCCATAATATAGAAAAGATGATGGAAGGCATACAACAGTACTGTGCAGGCAAGGCCGAAGCCGTATGCCGTCTGGAATCGGACAAGACCGATCTCCGGCCCGGGGAGCAGGTGATCAGCTATAGGGAAGACGAGCTGATGACCGTCAAGGAGGCTATGGCCGAACTCCGTATCAGCAGATGGAAAATCGACGATATGCGGGATAAGGGCCAACTGACAACGATAGATCGGGGCAGTCGCGTACGGCTCATCAAGGAGGAAGTGCAGGCTGCCAAGATCTGGTATTCGGTACCCAAAGGTAAGATTTAGCCTTTCGGCGCATACACAGATCGTCCGAGGGGATACGCATACTACAGCCCAACGTGTACCTCGTTGCCAGACCTGCATAGCGAATTCTAAAAGGTATCCCTAACCCCGTCACATGTACATGTATATGGCCTAAGGGGATAAGGCTTCATGCTCATGTGCATACAATATACGACTGAATCCATGCATGGGCAACCAAAGTGGATGCGCAGACTGCAAAAACGCGTATATACTCTGCTCAACTTCGCTTGCAAGTGTGTTCACACGGTACCCTATTTGACAGGATAGGGATACATTTTGTATAGAT
>Ga0182737_1003418_pt1 | contig 11720 bp, 13 predicted proteins | sample eDN5th30CBELigOP_FD_128878 | JGI IMG/M metagenome (GOLD analysis project Ga0182737, IMG submission 128878) | Enriched Organic Plus compost microbial communities from Emeryville, California, USA - eDNA 5th pass 30_C BE-Lig OP (version 2) (version 2) ... | reverse complement strand
GGGAGGAAAGGTCCGGGGAGTTACTTGGATGGGAATAGCTTCGGACGCGACGCAGCGCTTCCCCACCGTAACTTTGGGATGAAGGGGCGCACGCGGGGTCTAAGGGACGTTCCTTTGAATAAGTGAATTCATCTTCACTCTGTCAGCTATCATCTACTCACCAGGCACTGTTGGGACTAATAAGGCTAATAGGACTTATGAGTGAAACTTTATTGGTTACGGTGGGAGGAAAGGTCCGGAGAGTTACCTGGATGGGAATAGCTTCGGACGCGACGCAGCGCTTCCCTACCGTAGTTTTGGGATGAAGGGGCGCACGCGGGGTATAAGGGACGTTCCTTTAGACAAGTGAATTCATCTTCACTCTGTCAGCTATCATCTGCTCGCCAGGCACTGTTGGGACTAATAGGACTTATGAGTGAAACTTTATTGGTTACGGTGGGAGGAAAGGTCCGGGGAGTTACTTGGATGGGAATAGCTTCGGACGCGACGCAGCGCTTCCCTACCGTAGCTTTAAATAAAGGGGCGCACGCAGAGTCTAAGTAACGCTCCTTTAGCCAAGTGCATTCACCTTCATTCTGTCATCTGTAATCTGACAGTCTGTTGTCTTCTATCTTCTATCCTCTATCTTACATCTTTAAAAAAACCATCCCTGCAGCCATCAGCGCCATACCTATATCTTCAGTCAGGGCGACGGTTGAGAGTGGTACTTTCAGCACGTTTCCCATGCAGGCGCAGTTGATGTCCAGCCCTTTCTTTAATGCCATGAGGACGCCTGCCGCGCCAAATAACATGACCACGACGGTGGCGGAATAAATGGCCATCGGCTGCCAGCGGGAGAGATAGCCGAGACCCAGACCCAGCTCGATGAACGGATAGATAAAAGCATAACCGCGCCAGCGCATGGCCAGCAGATCATACATCTGAAATCCATCAGCAAAGCCGGACAGGTCAAAGAACTTGAAGAGGGAAAAGATCACCAGGAAGATGCCCATGAAGTCGTGCATCCACAGCATGAGGCTGGGTGCACCGCTGCCGCCTTCTAGATAAGCCGCTGCCTGCAGGGCTGAGGCTGAAAGTTTAGCGGCGACGATGATGACCAACAGCGGCAGATAATCCTGCCAGTGCGTTCCCCGGCCTTTTTCCCGACGATGCGTGGACTTCGCCTGAGGTGTGGCTGACGTTTTCATACAGCCTGTTCGAATAAAACAGCGTCTGTGGGGGTGTGTTAGGAATGAGGAATGAGGAATGAGGAATTCCGCGTCAGCGGATAAACCAGGCCCGAAGGGCTGTCTCAACACTTCAACACCCCGCAGCCGCGTTCATGCTGCAATAAAATAAAAATGGCACAGCAGATGACCGCTGTGCCATTTTTGGGAGTTACTCGGTTGTTGAGTAAGTTGTTAGTGAAACGCAAGTCGCTTAACCCCAGAGCGGGCTTGGGTATTCGCCTTTATCTGTCAGGTCTTTGATGCTGCTGACGACAAAGTTTTTATCTTCAGGGTAGGTGATGCCGAACCAGGAACTGGTGGTTTCCAGCACCTCGACCTCTGCCTCCTGGGACTTGATCAGGGCGTCCACCACTTTCGGGATGTAGCTTTCGGATTTGGGGTCTTCGCCGTGCAGTTTCAGGAAGTCTTCAAAGGCCACGTGAAGCTGGGGGAACAGGTCCGGGGTGAAGCCCCAGAAGTTCATGCTGACCAGTTCATTGCCGGTCAGTTCCACAGGATGGTTCGGGTCATCCTGATTGCTGGCGCCGGTGGGCGTTTTGAAGATTTTAGTCATCTCCGTTACGGTGGTGAGCTTGCCGTTATCACTGGTGCAGACGCCGCGTGACACGCTGCCGTGTTCAGACAGGGTGTTGCTGAGTTTAAAGCCGACCATGGAGTACTGCGTCCTGCCTTCTTTTGGGTGCAGGGTGGGCAGGTTTTTTGCCAGTTGGGCAAAGGCATCGCGACCATAGAAGTCGTCTGCATTGATCATGGCAAAGGGGCCGTCTATGCACTGCTCTGCGGCCAGCACGGCCTGCGTGGTGCCCCAGGGTTTCACACGACCATCTGGCACCTTAAAGCCTTCCGGCAGGTCATCCAGGCTCTGGAAGGCGTATTCCACTGTCACTCGTTGGTCAAATTTACTGCCGACTTTCTTTTTGAATTCATCTTCGAAGTCGCGACGGATCACGAAGACAACTTTCTTAAAGCCAGCGCGCAGGGCATCAAACACGGAGTAGTCCAGCACGGTTTCGCCGTGGGGGCCCATGGGATCCAGTTGCTTCAGGCCGCCGTATCGGCTGCCCATTCCGGCTGCAAGAATAAGGAGGGTGGGTTCGCTCATGAAATAAAAATACAGGGATAAATCAGATTAAATAAAAAATAGAACTAACAGATATAAAAAAAACCTTTCGGGGACAGGCTGGACGGTGGACACAACACGACCTCTTGCAAGGTGCAATTCGCATTGGGAACAAAAAGCATTCGTTTTTTGCGGCTATTCAGGCCTTGTGCGATGTGATTTTCTGCTCTTTGTCTGGGGTGATGAAGACGATTTCTGAGGCCAGGCTGTACGGCATTGTGGACGCGGGCTATGTGGCGCTGGCGGACATGGTGGCAATGACCCGTGCGCTGGTGGAAGGCGGCGTGGATGTGCTGCAACTGCGGGCTAAAAACGTGCCGCTGGCGGAGGTGGAGAAAATCGCCCGTGAACTGCTGCCGGTGACACGCGATGGCGGCGTGCCTTTTGTGATCAATGACCACGCACAGATCGCGGCGGCGGTGGGCAGCGAGGGCGTACACATCGGCCAGGAGGACGGGGACCTGGACACGGTGCGGCAGATGGTAGGCGCGCAGTGTTTTGTGGGGCGCTCAACACACAGCGTGGCGCAGGCAAAGGCGGCCATGGCAGAGGGCGCGGACTACATCGGCTTCGGCCCGCTGTATGCCACCGGCACCAAGCCGGACTATGTCCCGATCGGGCTTGAGGACATCCGCGAGGTGCATCGCTTCGCCACCTGCCCGGTGTTCTGCATTGGCGGCATCAATGAACGCACGCTGCCGGAAGTCCTGGCCGCCGGAGCCCGGCGCGTGGTGATTGTCTCTGCCCTGCTGCAGGCGGCGGATGTGCGCCAGGCGGTGAGGGAAATCTTGGATTATGGATTATAAATTTTGAATTTTGAATGAAAATGGCTGCGTTGAGAGAGGATTGCATACAAGGGCACGAAGTCACAAAGGTGGGAGATGGGCTCTTGAATTTCTCATTCAGCGTTTAAAATTCAAAATTCCGCGCCGCGAATCATGAGTCACGACTGGACACCAGCGGAGAAGAATCTGGCACGTAATCTGTTTGATCGCGCCATGAGTAAAGCCGGGGCGGATTACCTGGCGCGGCACCAGCAGCAGAACTTCGCCACCCTTGAAGAATTGTGGGCTTACGAACAGAAGATTCGGCATTGGCGAAAGGAGTTCAGCTCGATCTTTCAGTTCACGTATTCCAGATTAGAGTTTAGCTTTGCCGTGTCCCTGCAACGCGGATGGCTGCAAGAGAACCAGCTAAATGGCCTGCGAGACGACCGCATCCAGCGCATTGTCACCCTTGCAAAAGGGGAAATAAACATCATGGCATAGTCGCGGCCTTCATGGATGGCTTTTTGAATTCCTCATTCAGCATTTAAAATTCAAAATTCCGTGTCAGCGGCGCTCAGTACCCAAACACCATGCGTCCGATCATCACCGCGCCGATGAGCCCGGCGGCATCCGCGATAAGGCCGGCGGCCAGGGCGTGGCGCACGCGCTTGATGCCGACACTGCCAAAGTACACGGCCAGCACATAGAACGTGGTTTCCGTGGAGCCGTACAGCACGGCAGAGATGTACTTGAGCGCGTCCGGCAGGGTCGGCTGCAGGATCAGCTCATTCAGCAGGCCAGAAGCACCCGAGCCACTGAGCGGCCGCATGATGGACAGCGGCAGCAGCTCCACCGGCATGCCGATAAAATTCAGCACCGGGTTCAGCGCCGTCTGCAATAACAACAGCGCCCCGGATTCACGAAACAAGGTCAGCGCCGTAAGCATGACCACCAGATAGGGCATGATGCGCAGCGCTACATCAAAGCCCTCCTTTGCGCCCTCCACCATTTCATCATACACGGCCACGCCTTTGGCCAGGGCATACAGCACAGTGATGAGCAGCACGGCAGGGATGGCCAGCGCGGAGATAAGGGTCAGCGTCTGGCGCCAGCCTTGCAACTCCGCCTGTTTTTCCTGCGCCTGCGCCTCTGCCACTTTCGGATCACTGGCCAGCGCTGCTTTGCGCTCAGCCGCTGTTTTTTGTTTCGCCTCAGCCTCGGTCAGCAGGGTTTGCAGGCCGGTTTTTTCCAGCAGACCGGCGTGTACATTCGGCATGAACTGAAGGGCCGCCCCCAAAAGAAAACCCAGCGCCGCGGTAACGATGACCATCTTGCGAAATGGCGTGAGCACAAAGCGCGGCAGGGACAATGATGACGCGGATGATGGCGATGCCGATGACGATGACGATGCTTCTTCATCGGTGATGGGGGCTTCATCAGGCATATCCGGCTGCACCTCATAGGCCTTGCGACCCTGCAACCACTTGGCCGCAAAGATGCCGATGAGGCAACTGACAAACGTGACCACCAGCCCTGGCGCAATGATCACCTGCGGATTCGGCACGCCAGCGGAGGCCAGAAAGCTGATGGCTGTGAGCGGCATGAGCGCCACCCCGGCGGTATTGATGGCCAGGAACATGCACATGGCATTCGTAGCGCTCTGTTTCTGCGGGTTCAGCTCCTGCAGGTGCTGCATGGCCTTTAACCCCAGCGGCGTGGCACTGTTCCCCAGGCCCAGCATGTTCGCCGCCATGTTCATGGTTATGGCCCCCATGGCCGGATGATTCGGCGGCACATCAGGAAACAGCCAGCGCATGAGCGGCGCCAGCAGGCGCGAGACCACACGCATCAGCCCGGACTTCTCCATCAGCCGCATGACGCCCAGCCAGAACATCATCATGCCCGCCAGCGGCAGCGCAATGATCATGACCACATCCTTGCAGATGGCGAACATGCCATTGATCATCGGCTCAAAACGCCCGAACAAAGCGCCTGCGATCACCGCGACAATGAGCAGGAAGGACCAGATGTAGTTCAGCATGGGCAGGGGTAAGGGACAAGGGGTAAGAGAAAAGAGAAAAGGGATGAGGCTCCCCTATGCGACGCGACGCGCGAAGAAAGCACACGAACCGCTGACGCGGAATGAGGAATTTTGGATTCTGAGTTCTGAATGGGTAAAGCAGGAATGAATCATGCGATTCATGAAAATCGCACAGCCAGTCACGGGATGATCTTCACAGCTTCCCATCTTTGTGACTTCGTGTCTTTGTGTGAGGCTTCCATTTAAAATCCAAAATTTAAAATTCATAATTCCGCGAAGCGGCTCGGTTCCTCTGTGTTCCAAAAAAATGCACATTCCTGCTTGCAACCCTCTAGAATGAGTTTAACTAAACAGCCCCACCAAATGCGCGGGTAGCTCAGCGGTAGAGCAGTTGGCTTTTAACCAATTGGTCCTGGGTTCGAATCCCAGCCCGCGCACCATTCACACTCAACAAGTTATGTGTGAGACCAAGCCGCCGGGAAAACAAAGCATAGACCTTTGCCCTTCTATCAGTAAGAAGCGCCTCCTCATTTGCCTGTCTTGGTATGATTTCCAGCACGCCCTTCAGCATGTGAGTGAGCGTAAAAGAGCCGCAAGGGGCCAATATTGTGCCCGCTTTTAACTGCACGGGGGTCTGACTCAGCCGTTAGGCGACAGTAAACTGCCCAAGAGAATGTCACCTGGATGCGGTGGTATTTCTTAGCGGCCAAAATCCCCTCTAAGAATGCCTTCAAAGCTCAAATCCTCATCCAGTTTATCCCAATGGATGCCTGAAGGAGAAAGGCGGAAGTCCGCCACCTGCTTTGGCGTCGCATTCATTAGCCGCGCATTTCTCTTGGGGTCGAACTCCACATGAGTTCCATTATCAAACTCAATACGGATCACACCATTTTCCAGAGCGGCACTGGCCGCCCGTGGCGTTTTCATGATGGTAGTCATAAGATCAATTAAAATGCTGATTCCATTTGGCGATAATCAACTCACGATGCTCAACAATCATTGCCTCTGCCGCCGCAAGTTCCTTAGTCTTCATCCCGCGAGACTCCACTAGCGCAACTTCCGGCAGCACATCAAATTTAGCATCACCCTCGTCTTTTTCAACATGTACATGAATCGGCTCATGATCGTTAGAGTAGAAGAAAAAACGGAAACCGTTCTTGCGAAACACTGTCGGCATACTTTTTAGTTAAACCAGCGCCGGAATCGTCACAAGTGTAGTTTCCGGTGTTGGTTTAGCATCATGAGGTCGCGACTAAAAATTCGACGCCACACTAGGGGATAAACAGGTCATCGCTGGGAATGCGGTTCTGCAAAGAAACGCGCGGCGTCAGGCCAGCTTATAGCAGTCTGCCCACTCTGCGCGTGGGGGCGCGCCTGCGAGCAGGGCATTGGCTGCGTCGTTGCCGACGAAGCGTTTGGTTTTGGGGTCAAACTGCAGATCCACATTCAGGTATTCTGCGATCATGCCGAGGTTCAAGACCTGGGTGAGTTCGCCTGAGATGCTGAAGGGTGACTCTGTGCTGGTGTTGCCCATGCAGGCCTGTACAAAGCTTTCGTAGTGGGTGTACTGCGGCTTGTGAAGCGCCATGGCGTCTTTGAACTCCAGCATCCTGGCACGGGGGGCCAGAATGGAGTGGGCATCGTGCGAGGCGCGGTGCACCACATAGTCGCCCTGCTTACGATGCAGCAGGGATCCGTTTTTGTTCGGCTTGGGCGCGACGATTTTGCCGTCCTTGTCAGGGTCGCCGTATTTTTCTTCGATCACAATCTGCGCGTCTCCGGCGATCCAGTGCAGCTCCACGGCGGGCATTTTTTCTCCGCGTGCAGCGAACTCAAAACGGATGTCTGAGCTGAGCGGGAAGCTGATCTGATTATGATCTGCAAGAGCCACGGGCGTGATGCGTGTGGGCAGGCCGAGCTTTAAATGATGATGGGCAAAGTCAATGATGTGTGCGCCCCAGTCACCGAACATGCCGCCGCCGTAGAGGTGGAAGCCGCGCCAGTCAAAGGGATGATACATCTTGCTGTAGGGCTTCATTTCACAGGGGCCGCACCACAGATCCCAGCTCTTCAGGGATTCCGGCATGGGCTCCTCCGGCGGGAAGCCCTGAATGCGTTTGGTGGCATCCATGAACCACAAGGAGGGGGACTTCCAGGCTTCAATCTTCACAATGTCATCCACAACGCCAGCGGCGAGCATCTGCTTGAACTGATCCGCCCCGGCGGAGGTGTGCCCCTGGTTGCCCATCTGGGTGACGACCTTGAACTTCTTCTCTGCACGCATGAGGATTTCTGCCTCTTCAAAGGTATGCGTCAGGGGTTTTTCCACGTAAACGTGTTTGCCCAGCGCCATGGCGTGGATGGCGGCGGTGAAGTGGGTGTGATCCGGCGTGACGACGCTGACGGCGTCAATGTCCTTGCCCATTTCATCCAGCATCACACGGAAGTCATTGTAGCGTTTTGCATCAGGAAACGCGGTGAGGTTTTTATCCACGCCTTTGGCGGTGACGAAATCCACATCTGCAAAGGCAATGGGGGTGGCGGAGCCTGCGGCGGTCAGGCCAGGGATGACGCCTGCGGCACGCCCGCCTACGCCAATGCAGCCCAGGTTAATGCGGCGGCTGGGTGGAAGCTGGGGATTATCCGCAGCGCGCGCGCTGGTGAGGTAGGCAGGCAGAAAGGTAAAGCCCAATCCGGCGGATACGGACTGTTTAACAAAACGGCGACGCGAGGAAGCGGGGCTGGGAGTGGGAGGAGTGGCGGATGGTTTCATGTATGCAGTATCTACATACAACGGGAGATGAGCCCGCCGTTTTCACTGAAGTTTCCTAAAAAGCCGCCTGAGATGATGACCCCGACAGTACTGATCCCGCTGGCGGCTGAGTTTATGACGATCTTACCGGCACATAACGTAGGGCCACAGCCCCTGAGCTGAACTCCTGCCGGCCCACCAGTTTCAAGTCCAGATGCTGCGGCAGACCTGCAAACAAAGTGGGGCCGCGCCCCGCCAGCCTGGGATGCACCACGAACTCGTATTCATCAATCAAGCCCAGCTCTGCCAGGGCCAGCGGCAGCCTTACACCTGCGACAGCCAGCCCCCTGCCCGGCTGCTGCTTGAGCTGCTGAACGGCCAGCGCCAGATCGCCACGCAGCAGTTCTGCATTCCAGTCCACCTGGTCCAGCGTGCTGGATACCACATACTTTTTGATCGTGTGAATCGTCTGGGCAAAGGGTTCCATCCAGTCCTCCATCCACTCAGGGCGTACCCCCGTCTCTGCGGGCTGCCGCCAAGCCTCCTCCATCATTTTATAAATGATGCGCCCCAGCAGCAGCGCATCAGCCTCGGCCATTTTTCCAGCCCAGTAATGATGCAGTTCTTCATTCGTGGGCGCGGCCTGATGATCGTAACACCCATCCAGAGTAATGTTAATGGCATAGCGTAGCGGTCTCATAAATGCGGTTCGATTGGTGGAAGTTAGCACGGCGATAAGTTCATTTACAATCCAGATAGAAGCAGCGCTGATGCAAGAGGTTCTTGCGTCCTCACTATTTTTTATTTAGCGGAATGAGGACTTGGGGAATTTTTAAGGTCTTGCCCTTCGGCATTGGTTTGCTTGGTTGATTTGGAAACTTGATTGCAGCCTGAAGGTAATAGCGCGGATGATCAGGGATGTACCAACTGGAGGAAGGGCCGAGGTCAAGAATGGTTTTATGCACGCCTGGCTTGAAAGCTAAACCGGGGAAACTGATGTTGAATTTTATCGTTCCATCAAAAGGCAGCAGCAGAGGCTCCCATACTGGAGTCAAGGCGCTGTAATCTGGCGCAACCAAAGGTTTTAATAGGGCGCCATCTTCATCCACCACCTGTAACTGTAAGTTCGCAGGTTCAAAGGGTATCCTCATCATGCCAGCGACTTTCGAGACGTTTTCAAACTCTACAGACACCTTTAAATGGGGACGGTTGGTTTGGGTTTCAAGAAAGAACCGCGCCTTCAAACCATCATCAACATTGGACCAGGATGAGATTGACACTGAGGACTGCGGCAACGGCTCTTCAGCAAACAAACCAGAGGACAGGCCGCAGCTAAAAAGAAGAATGAGGAGGGAAGCTTTCATGGTCATGCAACGCCTGCCGAAAAACGGCGTCATTAAATCAAATTAAAAGCTATACCATGAAGTGACATGCATGGGCGACTAAAACGGAATGAAAGGCGTGGCTTTGGCTTGTTATCCGACCGTGACTTACCTGCACAGTGCCACATATCACGAACCGTTGACAATAGGCTGATTCGGCAGCGGAGGGGGGCTGAATCATCTGTTGTTTGAATGACCGTGATCATTTATCCACAGGACATCCTGGCATGAATAGTTTCGGCTGCGACGCAGCACAGCCCTACCGTAGCTTTTTTGATGGCCGAAGGCCACGTGCGAACCGCGCAGACATAAGATCATAAGATGTTATAAGGCTGACCAACGCGCTCTGTTAGCCTCGGAAAAGGTCTTAGTCAGACGAATCAAAAAGATACGTCTCCACGTAATCCCCTACATGCCAAACTACGGTAGGGACGCGCTGCGCGTGTCCCTGACTATTCACGTAGAATAACTCCACGCGTCTCACTTCATCCATCATTCAATTCAAATAATGAAGGCCCGTTTTCCACGGCTCCTGGCATTGCCTGCACAGTGCCTCACTCACACCGAGCGTGCCCGCTTCTAACCTCATTCGCATGCTGAAGGCATGCTGGATAGTAGCCGCGTGGTTGAGGGAACGTAGTGACCGATACCTCCGGTTGATGTTGAAACGATATGGCACCCTGAAGGGCGTGCTGGAAATATGGCAACGCCCTCGGTGTTTTAAACGCTTCCACCACTCCTTCAGAGTGGCAGGTTGTTCCCCCACGACCAGGGGTGTCGCTATGCTCTACCCCTGGCTAATATCCTCGACCCCTTCAGGGTCGGAGGTGGGGCCATACGATTCGCTGACTAAAGATTTGAATGGACTATTTGCGTAGCGCCGCGCCACCGCACTCGGTGCATCTTACCGGTCTGCTTGTCGTGATCGCTTTTCTGCACTGCGGACATTTTATGGCACTCAAATCCGTGAATAAATCCAGGCTTGCCACGATGAGGCGAATGCCCAGGTAGGCAATGAGGGCTGCTAAATACCACTCAACATCTGAGAACGCTGCGACGAGAAAGCCGGCAAGAAGCGCAACTATCACGAGAATCACATGAAGGATCATTGAGCCTGCCAGCCCAAATGCTAAAAGCACCATCCAGTCCTTCCATGTCGTCTTCTTCCTCATCGGTATTAGTTAATTTGCATGCGTTGCTGATAACTGGAGAAAAGTTCCAGGATATCTTCATCTCCAAAAACGAACTCCTCATCTGAAACCATTTCCCCCATCAGCCATTTGTCGAAGGAGTCCATTTCATTTTGGAATTCTTCATTTGCTGACAAGCTTTCTATTTGAACAGCCCGTTCATGATCGTCTGCGCTTGGTCTTCCATCAGGGAAAAAAGCACCTAGTGTGACCAGTTTGTCCGCGGTCTGAAAGGCCGCCACATTGCGCAGGGCTTCCACAGTCTCACCCGCCAAAGCTCCCTGATTCTGAAACCACTGCTCCACGCCGCCATTTCCCACCTCTCCCAATAAGATGCCCAGGAGATACCTGGTCCTTTGCAGGTCGTCGAGATCAGATAAATGGCCAGACAGTGTTTTCTCGACAAGCATCGGCCAGTCGGGATGAGCATAAAAAAGTTCGTCTGCGTCAATGATGTCGTCGCTCATAATGTTATGTTGGAATGTTAATGAACCTGGGTGTCGCCCGTTAACTTATCTTCTATAACTGTCTATATCAATACCAGCCCCCAGGGTTGCCATAAAGGCAATCACTCTTTGGGAGAACCCCAGGATAGGCGTGGAGACATTTGATGACGCCGCAGGAAACCAGACAACAACCTGGAGAGTAGCACTGGCTGCGGGGCATGAACGTAGTGCAGCAACCAAGCTTTGAGCATGGGGTTCGAGAATATCCACGACACGTTCGGCAAGTGTGTAAACATCTACCAGTTCATCAAACGTCTCCTGCCGAGCATAGTCCAGCAGAGACGTGCGCGGCAGTTGACGCTCCGCATCATGTAAATGTTTATTAACGCACCTGTCTGTTTCCAATGCAACGCTGGCTGCGATGGCATGCGGATCAAAGTCACCTCTGAGTGCAAAATAAACATAAGCCGTAGGGTCTGGCATTTTAGCTGGAAAGTACGTGATGAACCTATCCTCATCAATTTGAGGCCAAGGTAAAAGACCTTTTTTAGTATTGTCATAACCACGCCTTCTTGCCAAGCTTTGGGGCTATGAAAATGAAAATGAAAGCGGCGGCGCTGATGACATTTTTAGCTGCGATGCTGCGCTGTGGCAGCGCTGATGCTGCACCGGTGGTGGAGGCGGATGTGTGCATTTATGGCGGCACCAGTGCGGGCGTGACAGCGGCGGTGCAGGCGGTGAAGATGGGCCGGACGGCGGTGATTGTGGAGGCTGGACAGCATCTCGGCGGCAT
>Ga0182737_1003417_pt1 | contig 11721 bp, 9 predicted proteins | sample eDN5th30CBELigOP_FD_128878 | JGI IMG/M metagenome (GOLD analysis project Ga0182737, IMG submission 128878) | Enriched Organic Plus compost microbial communities from Emeryville, California, USA - eDNA 5th pass 30_C BE-Lig OP (version 2) (version 2) ... | reverse complement strand
CCTCGGCATCGCAATGAACGAAATCAACCGCAGCATGGGGTTGCTCGATGTCGTACCGGAAGTCTTCGTGCCTCCGGTCGTCGAGAAGCTGCAATTCATCCACGACCTGGCCCTCGCCGGCCGGAGCGAGAACAAGATCTTTCAGCCGGCTGAGGCATAGGGGTGCGTTTGAACCGTCTCGCTGGCTCCTAAGACACCACCACAGCCCACGTAGCTCGCTGCCGAGCAACAATTCCTCGCAAGATTCTTTGCCAATTCTTGTGATGGACGGCGGACACCCTAAGCTGCCATTGGCGGCAACTACTGCGAACTCCCGTCAAGGCTGACACTCATGACAAAGCGGTGGAAGCATTAGCTTGGCGCCCGCTTGAACGCGTGCCCCGTTCGCGCAAAGCCGCAAACAGAGAGCTGTGGGGAGCGGTAAATCTCACATATCCGTGATGGCGCCCTCTACCGACAATCATAAGATCATGGATATGTTACGCCTAGGAAACTCTCCAATATTGGAGCAGCGCACTCCAGAATTGTAACATTCCCGTCATGGAAGATTCCGCCACACCATCGCCGAAAGGTTCACGACCCAAGCCCCCTCCGTCGCCCATAGATCACAGTGACTACGTCGTGTACGTGGACGAGAGCGGCGACCACGGCATGGATACGATGGACCCCACCTACCCAGTATTCGTGCTGGCGTTTTGTATTTTTGAAAAAAAGAATTACGTGGAGAAAGTTGCCCCTGCGGTGCAACAGTTCAAGTTTAAGCACTGGGGGCACGACATGGTGATTCTCCACGAAACGGAGATGAGGAAGTCACGCGGCAGTTTTACTTTTTTAAACAACCCCAAACTTCGCGAACCGTTTTCCACTGAACTCACAGCTTTGATCGATGAAGCGCCATTCGCCCTGATCGCGACCGCAATCCGCAAGGATCGCTTGAGGAGCAGGTACTCCAAGGTCCCAAACCCATATCACATTGCCATGCGTTTTGGCTTGGAAAGGGTGAATAAGTTCCTGGAAAACAGAGGCCAGGGAAATAAGACCACGTTTGTAATTGTGGAGAAACGAGGGCAGCGGGAGGATACGGAATTGGAACTGGAGTTTTTGCGAATATGCTCTGGCGACAACTTCACACACCGGACGCTTCCGTTGCGGTTGGTCTTTGCCGACAAGAAAGTCAACTCGTGCGGGCTGCAGCTTGCGGACTTAGTTGCTCGCCCAATCGGTCGGCATGTGCTTGACGCCACACAGCCAAATCGAGCTTTCGAAGTGCTGGCTAAGAAGTTCGATCGCAGGGCGGGCGGAGGCTACCTTGGATACGGGTTAAAGCTATTCCCTTAAAAGCAAAAAGCCCCGGCTATTGCCGAGGCTATTTGCCGACCAGGAATCCCAGTCCGGTAAAAGGATTATTCGGCTGCGGCAAGCTAAGTCAAGCCGCAACTACCACACCACACAAGCTTGCGACAAGACACGACTTACAACAACGGAACAAGTCAAACGCACGACACGCGGCATTTCCGGCTACCGTTTTGTTCCTACGCCCCCTGCGTAGGCCGTAGCGATTCAATTTCGCTATCCGTAATCGAATATTTCTCCAGCAACCGGTAGAGTTTGCGGCGGTCGATGCCGAGGCGGCGGGCGGCTTTGGATTTGTTGCCCCCTTCACGGCAGAGGACTTCGACCACCTTGCTTCGCTGGATGGCAGCCAGGTCGTCGGTGTTGTTCAGCGCGATTGGGGGGGCGTGGTTTGCGCCCGGACGTTTGCTTGCTTCGGTCACGACTTCGCGCGGCAGATCCTTGAGCGTGATCGTCTCGCTATCGCAGAGGATTTTGGCTCGCTCGATGGCGTTGATCAGTTGCCGGATGTTGCCGGGCCAGTGGTAACGCTCCATCCGCTCCAAGGCTTCCGGTTCGATCTCCCAGCCGGGGCCGAGGAAGTGATGGACGAGCAGGCGAATGTCCCCTTCGCGCTCGCGGAGCGGCGGCAGCTCGAGCGACATCACGTTGATGCGGTAGTACAGGTCCTCGCGAAAATTCTTGAGCTCGACCTCCTTCGCCAGATTGCGATTCGTGGCGGCGAGCAGGCGGACGTTCACGCGGCGTTCCTGCACCGAGCCGATGCGCCGCATCGAGCCGTCTTCCAGCACGCGCAGCAGCTTGGCTTGCAGCGGGCCGGGGAGTTCGCCGATTTCGTCGATGAACAACGTGCCGCCGTCGGCGACTTCAAAGAGCCCCGCCTTGGCGTTCACCGCGCCGGTGAACGAGCCTTTCTCGTGACCGAACAATTCGCTTTCGAGCAGCGTCTCGGGGAGGGCGGCGCAGTTGATCGTCACCATCGGCTTGCCGGCCCGGCTGCTGGCGCGGTGCAAGGCCCGCGCGACGAGTTCCTTGCCGGTGCCGCTCTCGCCCAGGATGAGAATCGCTTTGTCGCTCGGCCCGGCCCGTTGGATCAGCCGAAAGACTTCCTGCATCGCGGGCGACTGGCCGATCATCTCGGACGACGGCTGCGAGCGGTCGAGCATCGCGCGGAGCTGCGTATTCTCCTTGCGCAGGTTGCGGCGTTCGGAGGCCTTAACGACGACCCCTTCCAGCTCCTTCAGCGGAAACGGCTTTTGCAGGTAGTCGTAGGCGCCCAGCTTCATCGCTTCGACCGCCGTTTCAATCGAGCCCTGGCCGGTGAGCAGGATGACCTCACACTCCGGATACAGCTCCTTGAACCGGCGGAGCAGTTCGAGACCGCTCATGCCGGGCATCATCATGTCGAAGATGGCGACGTCGAAATGCCAGCGAGCCGCCAGCCCCAGGGCTTCGTCGCCGCAACTGGCCGCCCGCACCGCGAACCCTTGCCGGGCGAACCGGCTGGTCAGCGTCTCCCGAAACTCGGGGTCGTCATCGACGACGAGCAGATCCAGCGGGACGGTAGATTGAGTGGCGGTCATGAAAGGCTCCAAACAAAAACGGCGACGATAGACCGACTTGGCAAAGCCTATGCCATCTTCGTCGATCGGCTAAGGGCCTCGCGAGAGGCCAGACCTTTTGGCGGAGAATCCCCAGCCATGCGCTGGTGAACGGCGCGCGAGTCGCCGCGACGCTGTCCCATTCTGTCCCGACAGGGTGTGCGATGTCGCACAGTGTGCGGGCCGCGTGGCTTGCCCGCTGGCGAGCAGTCGCGTCCCGCATCCGCGCATCTGGCGTTTTTCCCCGGCTTTTGCGGCGTTTCTGTCACACGGCGGCCGGGCGTCTCCGCACAAACGATTGCCGCAAGCCGCGGTATCGCACTTGCTTTGAGAATTATTGGGAACACAGCGAAAGTGCAACGCTGGCCAGAAAGGAGCCTGCCATGAATACCTCCAAGATCCTCTTTCCGACCGACTTCTCCAAGCACGGTCAAGCCGCGCTGGAGATGGCCACGTCGCTGGCCCGAGATCGCGGAGCGACGTTGCTGATTGTCCACGTCGAGGAGCCGCCTCTCGCCTATGGCGGAGGCGAATTCTATTACGGCGTGGCCGAGCCGAACCAGGAGGACCTCGAGCGGATGCTGCTCGAAGTGGTCCCGACCGACCAGAGCGTGCGCTACGAGCATCGGCTGCTGGCCGGCTCGCCGGCGCGGGCCATCCTCGATCTGGCGAAAGAGGAGCAGGTCGATTTGATCGTCATGCCGACGCACGGCCGAACGGGCCTGCTGCGGTTGTTGATGGGTAGCGTCGCCGAGGAAGTCGTCCGCAAGGCGCACTGCCCTGTGTTGACGGTGAAGCTTCAAAACGAAGCCGCATTGAAGGCGGCTGCAAGCTGAAGGAGTACGAGCCATGTGCGACAACGCTGAAAGCACAATCTATGTGAACCATGTCTTGGTCGAGCATCGGCGTCTGCACAGCATGTTGCACAAGGCTCGCCGCGCCATTGAGCAAACCAGCGGACCCGATCGAGATGTTACACTGCAGCAGGTCGCCGCGATTCTGCGGCAAGTGCGAAACGAACTCGCTCACCACTTCGCCGAAGAAGAGGCGGGAGGTTGCCTGGAAGAGGCCGTTTCGCGTTGCCCGCGGCTGGCGACCGCACTGAAGGAGATCGAAAGGGAACATCCCGCCTTGCTGGCCGAAGTCGATCGGCTGATAGCAATGGCTGAGGATGGTCCGGCCGATCTGCAGCATCGAATTATGATCGAACGCGAGTTCGACGAACTGTGCACGCAGTTGCACGCTCACGAAGCGGCCGAGTACGCCGTCCTGCGTGACGGCTTCGGCGTGGCTAACGGAGACGAGTTAGTTCCCGTCCCGTTCGCTGAGTTTTAAAACGGGTGGGAGGAGCGTTTGCCGCCGCGACGCATAGCGACGGCAAGCTCCGCAACAGGACGGGAGGTGTCCCATGATCAGGCGTATTGTTGTAGGACTGAACGGAACGCAATTCAGCCGCGCGGCGGCCGATCTGGCCACAAAGTGGGCGAAGCATTACGACGCCGAGCTGATCGGCGTGGCGGTGGTTGACCTGCCGCGCATCACGGCGCCGCAGGCGGTTCCGATTGGCGCGAGCGCGTTCAAGGCGGAGCGAGACCGAGAAGCCGTCCGCAACGCGCATCTGCGGGCCGAAGAAGTGCTCCGCGAGTTCGAGGCGCAATGCCAGGCGGCCGCGGTGCGTTTCACCACGCACAAGCTGGAAGGCAATCCGCCCGAAGTGCTCGCCCGCGAAAGCCAGCGGGGCGACCTGCTCGTGATCGGCGGCAAGGCGCTGCCGGAAGAGTACGTCGATACGCCCCGCGTGGTTGAGCATGTGCTGCGGATCGCGCCGCGGCCAGTCGTCTGCGTGCCGACGAATGCGACGGAACTCGGCGACGCGGTGCTCGTCGCGTACGACGGTTCGGCTCAGGCGGCCAAGGCGCTGCAGGTCTTCCTGGCCACGGGCCTGGCGACCGGTCGGCCGATCCACCTGCTGACGGTGACGCGAGAAGGAGAACGCAATCCGGCAGCCCTGGCGGCTGAATACCTGCTGGCGCATGGGGTGCCGGTGGAGGTGAACGTGCAAGCGACGCAGGTCTCGCCAGCCAAGGCGATCCTCGCGGAAGCCCGGCGGCTGAACGCCGGCTTGATCGTGGCCGGCTCGTACGGTCAGCCGCTGCTGAAGGAGCTGTTCTTCGGTTCGGTGACCGAAACGCTGCTCCGCGAAAGCAGCACGTCGCTGCTGCTGTACCACTAACAGCGCAAGGAGTTAGGACACGTCGCTGAGCGGGCTTCAGCCTGCCCAAGCGGCGCGATGAATGACGAATGCTGAACCCGGAGGTCCAACGAATCAGGGAGGCGCAGCCGACCTGGTTTCGACCTTTGAAGTTCGACATTCGTCATTTTTCTATGCGCAGTCAGTTTCATTGCGCTGTCAGCCAGGAGCCGGCGCTTTGCCGGGAGCCGACCGCCCCCTTGCGGCAATCCGTTTGCAGCCCAGGGCCCAGGCGAGTACACTAAGGGGTTTGTAACGGTTTATGCCGCCAAGGACGCAGCGGCTGACGCGCAAGGTTTTCGCCGGTCTGGAGTGACGCGGGCGCTTGCTTCGAAGGCTTCCGGAGATGCGTGATGAAGAAGACAGAGGCCGCCCCCTATAAGCAGCAACTGCTGGCGCTGCGTTCTCGGCTACGGGGCGATGTTTCGGCATTGGCCGACGCGGCTTTGCGTAAGACCCGGAGCGAGTCGAGTGGCGATTTATCGAGCATGCCGATCCACATGGCCGATGTCGGCACCGACAACTTCGAGCAGGAATTTACGCTCAGCCTGATGGAACACGACGGCGCGACGCTCGAGCAAATCGAAGCCGCCCTTGAGCGGATCGAAGAGGGGGCCTATGGTGTCTGCATCGGTTGCGACGCCAAAATCCCGAAGACTCGGCTCAATGTCCTCCCCCACACGCCCTACTGCGTCAAGTGCGCGGACAACCCGCCCAGCCTCACCGACACCTGAGGCGCCTGGGGGCAAGACTCCCGCCGGCGACGCGCTCGCCGGTCGGCTGCCGCCGAATCGCTATTGGATCTTTTTCGGCATCGCCATTTTGGGCGCTGCCGCCGACCTTGGCACCAAGGAATGGATGTTTCGTTGGCTGGGGCCGCCGCTCGCCCCAGGCAATGAATATTGGCTGTGGCAGGACCATTTCGGTTTTCAAACCAGCCTGAACCGGGGCGCCCTCTTCGGCGCCGGAGCCGGCTATAGCTACGTCTTCGCCGCCCTCTCGGTCCTCGCAGGGCTCGGCATTCTCACCTGGCTGTTCGTCCTCAAAGCAGCCTTCGACCGTTGGCTCACGGTTGCTCTGGCCTGCGTGATGGCCGGCATTCTCGGCAACCTCTACGACCGTCTCGGCCTGCACGGCATCACGGCGCTAGGCCCCGATTACGAACACGCGGTGCGCGACTGGATTCTCTTCCAGGTGCCCGAAGTGTCGTGGCAATGGCTCAACCCCTGGCCCAACTTCAACATCGCCGACGCGATGCTGGTGACGGGGGCGATCATGCTCGTGCTGCACGCGTTTATCTGGCGGCCGGAGGAGGGGGCGGGGGAGAGCAAAGAGGTAAGAGCAAAGAGGTAAGAGGGAGGGGCTGGCTCCTCGCCAAACGCTCTGCTCCTTCCCTCGTTCCCACGCTCTGCGCGGGAACGCAAGTCCGGGAGGCTCCTGCCTCCCGAGCCCCTCACGCGGCGTCAATGACACGCGAGTTTACGCCGCGTGTGTTGTCCAAGCCACGAAGCGGCGGCATTCCTCGCGGAGGAGGCTTGCGCATTGAGGTTGGGGCTTTTGGCCGCGACCGCTCCCGCCCCCGGTCTAAGGCGCATCCGCAACCCCCTGTCGGGCGGCGGTAGCGCGATTCGGGTTGGATTAGAATGTTCGTTTTGCCCCTCTCCCTATGCGCGGCGAACCAACGATGAAGCGTAGTCGACCTTTCCCGGCATTGGTCCTTTTCCTGGTTTCGATTGCGGCTGCCTCGCAAGCGGGCGCCCAGTCGTCGGCGCCGCCGTCGCTGAGCGGTATTTATCCGCACTTGTCGTATGAGAACAACGAAGCCGAGTGCGGCACGGGGGGCGTCGTGCCGTGGGCGGGGAAGCTGTGGGTGATGACCTATGGCCCGCATTTGCCGCGTGGTTCGTCGGACAAGTTGTACGAGATCGACGACCAGTTGCAGCGGACGATCCGGCCCGAGAGCGTCGGCGGCACGCCGGCCAATCGGATAATTCATCCCGAGTCGCAGCAGCTCTTCATGGGGCCGTATGCGATCGACAAGGACGGCAGGGTTCGCGTCATTCCGTACAAGACGATGCCGGGGCGGCACACGGGGAACGCGCGGCATCTCACCGATCCAGCCAACAAGATCTATTACGCGACAATGGAGGAAGGCTTCTACGAAGTCGACGTCCATACGCTTGAGGTGAAGGAGCTGTATCCCGACGCGAACGGGCAGAAGGGGGGCCACGGCGGCGCGCTGTTGCCCGGCTATCACGGCAAGGGGCTCTATTCGTCGCAAGGCGTGCTCGTCTACGCAAACAACGGCGAGCTGTCGCCCGAAGCGCAGCGCAAACCCGATATCGCTTCCGGCTGTCTGGCTGAGTGGGACGGCAAGGACTGGAAGGTTGTGCGGCGGAACCAGTTCACCGAAGTGACCGGCCCCGGCGGCATTGCAGGCAATCAGAGCATCGACGATCCGATCTGGAGCATCGGCTGGGATCATCGCTCACTCATTCTGATGCTGCGCGACGGCGGCCAGTGGCATAGCTTCCGCCTGCCCAAGGCAAGCCATTCGTACGACGGAGCGCACGGCTGGAATACCGAATGGCCGCGAATTCGCGACATCGGCGAGGCCGACCTGCTGATGACGATGCACGGCGCGTTCTGGCGGTTTCCCAAGACCTTCGCAGCCGGCAAGACGGCGGGGATTGGGCCGCGATCGAACTATCTCAAAGTGATCGGCGACTTCTGCGAGTGGAACGGGCGCGTCGTGCTCGGTTGCGATGATTCCGCCAAGAGCGAGTTCCTGAACAAGCGGAAAGCCAAGGGAGAAATCGCCGCGCCGGGCCGGAGCCACTCGAACCTGTGGTTCGTGATGCACGAAACGCTCGATCGGCTTGGTCCGCCGATCGGCCGCGGGGCGGTTTGGCTGAACGACGAAGTAAAGGCCAACTCGCCGTCGGAGCCGTTCTTGTTTGGCGGATTCGCCCGGCGGAGCGCCCATCTGGTCGCGCAAGGGGAGCGGGACGTGACGTTCACGTTCGAAGTCGACCGAGAGGGGACTGGCGCGTGGCAGGAGCTGCGCAAGGAGCGAGTGCCAGCGGGCCAGTATCGCTGGATCAGCTTCCCAGCCGAGGAGCGCGGCGAGTGGATTCGCGTGCGGACCGACGTCGATTGTCCGCGGGCGACGGTCTTCTTCACCTACGCCGCCGAAGACAATCGGCCTGCGGAAGCGAGCCAACTTTTCGACGGAGTCGCGAAGCTCGACGAGCAAAACTGGAACGGCGGCTTGGTGCGAGCGCGGGGGGACGAGCGGTTGTCGCTCAGCTACGCCGCCACGACGATCGAAAACGGCAAGCCGGCGGGCGAAGCGTACTACGAAATGGACATCGACCTGAAGCTCAAACGGGTCGACAACGCCACGGACCACGCCTGGCTGAAGGAGAATGTCAAGATTCCGACCGGCGTGTTGCAGAGCGACGCGGCTTCGCTGCTGATCGTGACGGACGGCGGCCAGCGGTTGCGGTTGCCCAAAGGAAGCGTGGCTTACGACCAGGAGAGCCCGCTGCCAATGCGGATTGACCGCGAGGTTTGCACCGAGCGCGACTTGTTCAACGCTGGCGGCACGTTCTTCGAATTGCCAGCCGAGAACGCCGGCGGCTTCGCGAAAATGCGGCCCGTGGCGACGCACAATCGCCGGATCACCGACTACTGCTCGTGGAGAGGTTTGCTGATTCTCGCGGGCGTCTCAGCCGAGGCGGGGAAGGACAATCCGCACATTCTCCGCTCCGACGACGGCAAGTGCGCCGTGTGGGCTGGGGCGGTTGACGATCTGTGGCAATTCGGCAAACCGAGAGGCGAAGGCGGGCCGTGGAAGGATACGGCGGTGAAGGCTGGCGAGCCGTCCGATCCGTATTTGATGACCGGCTACGACCGGAAGACGCTCAAGCTATCGCACGATCGCCCGCAGCCGGTGAAGTTCCGCGTGCAAGTCGATATTTCGGGAAGCGGCGACTGGCAAACGTATCGCGAAATCGACGTGCAACCGGGCGAGGGGGAGACGCTGGAGTTTCCCGCGGCATTTCAGGCGTATTGGTTGCGCGTGGAGAGCGGGGCCGATTGCACGGCGACGGCGTGGTTGAAGTATGAGTAAGCCAGGGGGCCGGCGGCTTGCATGCCGACGCGGACCGCGACGGCATGCCACCCAGATTTGGTTCCCACTAGCCGGAGGTCACCTACTCCTTTGGCAGCCACTGGACGGCGTCGATGACTACGTAGCCGTCGGCCCCTTCGTTGGTGATAACCACCGCAGCCGGTTTGCCTTCGCCGAACTCGAACTCGCCTAGCGTGGTGAACATACCGTCTTCGGCGGGCGGTTTGCGCTCGTTGAGTCGCAGCTCTTTCGCGCCGCCGGCGTGGTGGACCGTCACGCGGACGTTGCTGGCCCGGTTGGGGTCGGCGGTGTAGCCGACCCGCACTGTGTAGCGCCCCGGCTTGAGCTGCGGGGGCTCGAAGCGGGCTGAAAACTTGCCGTCGCGGGCGTTGCCGTCGTGCTGGTAGCCGGAAGCGACGAACGGCCCGCGCGACGTGCTGTGGGTCCACTCGCCGGTAAGTTTGGCTTCGGCATCGTCCACGACAACGCCCTTCAGCTGGCTACGGTCGATGCCGCTGCGGCCCGCGCCGCTCGCCGCCTGCTTCGCGCGGTCCGATTCGAGCACCTGGCCGTCCTTCAGCAGCCGCTCGCGGAGCTTGTCGTAGTCGACGTCCTGCACGGCTTGCCCCGCGTCTATGGCCATCACGGCCGCCGTGGCTGCCGATTGGCCGAGGATCATGAAGACCGGCTCCATGCGAATGCTGCCGAAGGCGATGTGCGAACTGCTGACGCACACCGGCACCAGCAGGTTGTCGCACTGTCCCTTCTTGGGCACCAGCGAACCGTAGGCGATCTGGTACGGGCCGTTCGTGCTGACGCCGATGTCGCCTTCGTTCTGCACGTAGCCTTCGGGCGTGATGTACCGCTGCACGTTGTGCGAGTCCATCGTGTAGGAGCCCATGCCGACCGATTTGGGCGTCGGCCGCCGCTTAAGCAGCTCGTTCTCGGTCATCACAAACTCGCCGATCATCCGACGAGCTTCGCGGACGTAAATCTGGTGCGGCCAATGGCCGTTGTCGGTGAACTCGTCCTTCGCGAGGCCCCACCTGGCCATCTGGTTGCGAACGTCGGCGGGTACGCGCTCGTCGTTGGCGATGAAGTACAGCCAACCTTGCTGGTAGGTGGTGTGCTCGTCGATGATCTCCTTCCGCCGTTCGTACGAGGCTTCGGGATAGTCCCAGTTGTAGCCGATGTTGTCGGTGCTGAACGGGCCGTGGTTGTTGGTATCGGTCTTCAGATTCGGAATCGGATCGAACTTGTGAAACGTCTCCCGCCATCCTGCGTCGAAGATGCGGAGCAATAGCTCGTACTGTTTCGGGTCGTATCCCTTCGGCTTGGGAAACGGCACGCGATTGGGCTCATGATTGGTCAGGCACATGCGGAAGCAGTAGGCCTGAATCTTCTTGTCCTCGGCGCCATACTCGCCCGGCGGCTCGGTGCTGATGCGCGGCAGCACACCGCTTTTGGGATCGCCCGGGACGACGTAGGGGCTGATCGGTTTCTTGACGGCGCCGAAGTGATGGCCGTGGTGCAGCACGCCGACCTGTACGCCGTTCCACTTCTCGCCATACTTGTCGCGCGACTCGCGGCCGACGTGGTAGTCGACGCCGGCTGCGGCCATCAGATCGCCCTCGTAGGTGGCGTCGATGAACATTTTGCCGGCGTAGGTCTTGCCGCTGAGCATGGTGATGGAGGTGATGCGGCCATTAGTTTTCTTCACGCCTTTTTCGCGGTCGAGCCACTCGTCGCGATGGACGGGAATGTCGTGCTCCTTCACGAACTGCTCAAAGACCTTCTCGGCGACGTGCGGTTCAAAGATCCACATCGTCCGCTGCTCGCCGTCGATCGCGGCGGTGCCTTGTCCCTTGTTGCCGTACTGCTCGCGCTTTTGCCACCGCCACGCTTCGTCGGTTTGATAGTGCCGCCAGATGTGGTGATAGAACTCGCGCGCGAGGCCGCCGATGACCGACTTGTCCCCCGTGTCGGTGAAGCCGAGCCCGCCGCTCGACAGGCCGCCGAGATGCTTATCGGGGCCGACAATCACGACCGACTTGCCCATCCGCCGGGCCTGCACGGCTGCCGTGACGCCAGCCGACGTGCCGCCGTAGACGACGACGTCGTAATTTTCGTCGGCGCGGAGCCAACCAGCATTCGTAACGAGTGTCTGAAGAGCGATCAGCGAAGCGAGCAGGGCTCGCAAGCGGAAGGGAGCGACCATAAGCGAGTGATCCCGATACGGGGCGAACGGAGAGGGAAATTCGCAGAACGCCTATGGTAACATCGCCCGCCGCGCAATGCAGGAAAGGGCTAATTCCGCGGCGAGCGAGATGTGCAGCGACTCGGGGGCGGAGCTGCCGCGGCCAGAAACCGCGGAACTCGTT
>Ga0182737_1003415_pt1 | contig 11724 bp, 6 predicted proteins | sample eDN5th30CBELigOP_FD_128878 | JGI IMG/M metagenome (GOLD analysis project Ga0182737, IMG submission 128878) | Enriched Organic Plus compost microbial communities from Emeryville, California, USA - eDNA 5th pass 30_C BE-Lig OP (version 2) (version 2) ... | reverse complement strand
TCCGGCCCTATCATTTGCGGATCGGCCTGCTCCACACGCAGTAGCAGACGGTCTTGGATTGGGAACCCGGCGTCGGACGCGTTCACCAGCCACCAGTGTTGGCGGTCCTGCTGGAAGCGGTAAGCCGGGGCAGGCGATGCCGGACGCTGTTGATAGGCCACGCGGCGAATGTTCTCCAGAGAATCGAGGACCAGCGAGTAGCGGTACTCATATACGATGTTGTGGTCGAGGATCTCGCGCCGCACCGGGGCCATGTAACCGCACGCATCATCAGCGGGGCCGCCCGTGCCCGGCTCGCCGTAGCTGCCGCCGAGGAACCGCACCACGCCGGGATGGATGATGCCCAGCCCCCAGTGGTTATCGTCCACCAGTGCCGCCCAATGCTCGGTGGCGAAGCATGGCGTCCATTGCGGCTTGCCATCTCGGGCAGGCTGCTGGGGAATCTCAGCGATGGGCCGGTTCGTAAACGGCTTATCGCCTGTGTAAGACACCAGGCGATGCAGCTTGCCGATGGTGTAGACGGCCGGCAGTTCTTGATCCATCGCCGGGTATTGCGTGACGTCCCGCCGCTGGTTTGTCAGCCGATTGCGAACGTGCACGGTACGACGTTCGAGCGTGATCCACGTTTCGAACTGGCAATCGCCCGGCACGTTCTTCAATGCCCACTGCCTGGGCACCGACTTCACATAGAGCGTCTTCCCGTCGTTGGTGACCTCGATCAACTGTGACGGGTTGCCATATACGTCGCCGGCACTGACCGGATTCCACGGCCAGTTCTGCCACGCGGAGTGGGGCGTGCCGAACGGTGTGGGACCAGCGTAATACGACTGCCCGATCCAGCGGCCGAGATCGTGCACGTTGACGACATTGCGTCCTTGCCGCACATCGGCAAGGAAACCAATGCTGCCGCCGCGATCGAGGTCCACGCCCACCTTGACGAGGCCGTTTTCCAAGTAGCTCATCCGCGGCTGCGGCCCCGCGGTGTAGTCTTCACCGCCCATTCCGTACGGCACCAGGCCGATTGTAAGTAGCAACAGTGTCCGCACCGCTTTCATGCATCATTCCTTGTTGCGATCCACGCGATTCCTGATCAGCCGGGTCCCATGCTCGCATGAGCATATCGATGCGTACTGACGGTAAGGCCGCGTTTAGCGCGGAGCCACGCAAACCGTGGTTGACGGGCCTTTCGTCAACCGTTTATTCTCGGCGCTGGTCGGTTAAGAAACTACGACGAATGCAGCACCTGGGGCAAGAACACGCACCCATTGTGATGCGAGAAAGGCCAAGTCATGCCCCTGATGCGAATGGATAACGTGCTGATCGTCGTCGACGATCTGGAAGCCGTGAAGGCATTCTTCCTCGAATTGGGCCTCACGGTGGAAGGCGAGTTCACGGTTGAGGGCCCGGAGGTCGGCCGGCTGATCGGGTTGGAGGACGTCCGGGCAACGCTCGTCGCGCTGCGCACGCCCGATGGGCAGGGCATCGAGCTCGACAAGTTCCACACGCCGGAGCCGGTTCGGTTTGGGCCGGTCGATGCGCCGGTAAACGCGCTGGGCATCCGCCGCATCATGTTCGCTGTCGAAGGCATCGACGAGATGGTGGAACGCCTGGTCGCCCACGGGGCGGAGCTGATCGGCCAGATGCAGTACGAGAACGTGTACCGGCTAGCCTACATTCGCGGGCCAGAAGGCATCATCGTTGCCCTGGCCGAGAAGATCGGTTAAGCAACCAAGGCTGCCATGCGACCCGCATTCTTAAGCACTGCTTGCTGTGTGCGGTAGCGTCGCTAGGCCATTTCCAGGCCGGTCAGCGTGCCGGTGCTGGAGCCAAAGCGGTCGGTGTCGATGCCCAGCCGGTGCAGCATGGTTAGGTATAGGTTGCTGAGTGGCGGCGGATTGTCGGGATTGAACGCCAGGTGCTGGCCGTGCCGGAAGCCGCCGCCGGCAAACAGCACCGGCAGGTTCTTCGTCGAGTGGTTGCTGGCATTGCCCAGGTTGCTGCCGAAGAACACCATCGTGCGGTTGAGCAGACTTTCGCCCTGCTCCTGCGTGTTCTTCAGCCGGTGCAGCAGCTCGTACACCGTTTTCATCTTTTCGAGCTCAACCTTCTTGAGCTGCTCGATCTTCTGCGGATCCTGCCCATGGTGCGAAAGATCGTGATGCCCTAGCGTCACGCCGGGGATGGGCGGAACCAGGCTGGTACCGAGCATCTGGAAGGTGATCAGCCGCGTGGAATCGGTTTGCAGGGCCAGAAAGATCAGGTCGAACATCAGCCGCGTTCTGCCAACCAGGTCGGCAGGGCTGGCGATGCTGCGCGGCGGTTTGGCGTCTACCTGCGGCTTGGGGCGGCGTGCCCAGGCTTCGTGAATGACCATCCGCTGTTCCAGCTCGCGCACGCTGGTGAAGTATTCGTCGATCTTTTCACGGTCGCGGGCACCCATCTGCGGCTGGAGCCGCCTGGCCTGCTCGCGAACCGTATCAAGGATGCTTTGCCCATTGCGGAGCCGCCGCTGCTGCGCTTGGACCTCCTCGGGCCGGCCTTCCAGGAATAGTCTGGCGAACACGCGCTCGGGCCAAAGGTCGGCGGGCACGCGGGCGCCGCTGCGCGTCCACGACAGGCCGCCGCCTTCGGACGTGAGAGCCAGGTGCGAGAACCGCGTTTGCCCTGCCAGGTGCTCGGCGGCGAACTGGTCCAGCGAGATGCTGTTGCGGAAGCCGGCTCGCCGTTCCGGGTGCGGAGCAGCAGTGAGGAAGCTGTGGATCGAGTCGTGACTGGAACCGACATCGGGGTGCGCCAAGCCTGAAATCACCGTGAAATCGCTACGCAGCTCGTGTAGCGGTTCCAGGTAAGGCGACAGCGCAAAGTCCTTGCCTGGCTCGGTTGGGAAGAAGGCTTGTGAATGTAGCCCCAGCGGCGTGCAGATGCAGACCATGCGGCGGATCGCGGGCGGTGTCGAGGAGCCGAACGCTCGGGGCTGCAAACTCTCAAGCACCGGCAATGCCATGGCAACGCCGGCGGCGCGGAGCATCGTCCGCCGCGATACCTGACCAGCGGGCAAACCGTGTGAGCAGGCCGTTGGCTCAGCGACCGTTGCATTGCGGTGCATCATAGCTTGGCTTCCCATGGTGGGGACTCCGGGCGAACTTGCCGCGCGGCTGAGATTGATAAAATGGTAGCTAACTCGAGGCCAGGCTACTTCGAGCGGAACAATTCACTTTGCACGATGGCGTGGATCAGTGACCGGAATCCGTAGTCGTGTTGGCGCGCTTCGGCCAGGATGGCTTCAATGGCCGGTTCGTCGGCCGGTTCAACCGGCGAACCCGTGGCGTACGTGATCAGCTTGGATGTAAACGCCCTGGCGAACTCGTACTGGTCGGCCAAGAGCAGTTGCTTCAGCTCGTCAATATTGCGGAAGGCTCGGCCGTCGGGCAGCGTGTCAGCCGGATCGATATCGGGACCGCGGGAGTACGACATGCGTTTGCCGTTGAGGACCACGCTCTTGCCGGCGCCGCGCACGCGGTAGTAATCGCGCCAGCCGCCGATCACGTCGAAGTTTTCCAGGGCAAAGCCGGGCGGATCGATCGCCTTGTGGCAACTGGCGCAGGCTGCCAGCTCGCGGTGCTTGGCCAACTGTTCGCGGATAGTGGTCGCTCCTCGGATATCGGGCTCCAGGCCAGCGACATTCTCAGGCGGGTTCGGCGGTCGGCGGTTCAGCATCCGATCGAGCACCCACACGCCGCGCATCACCGGCGGCGTATGTGTGCCGTTAGCCGTAACTTTCAGCACCGCCGCCATGGTCATCACGCCGCCGCGGTGGCTATCAGGCGGCAAGGCCACCTTATGGAACTCCCAGCCGTCTACGCCGGAGATACCGTAGTGCGCGGCCAGCCGGCCGTTGAGCATGCTGAAATCGGAATCGATGAAATTGGCGATACTCAGGTCGTCTTTGAGCAGCTCGGCAAAGAACAGTTCGGCCTCGCGCACCATCGATACCTTGAGCATCTCATCGAACTCGGGATAGAGCAGCCGGCTGGGCTCGGTGGCATCGATCTCGCGCAGCCCTAGCCATTGCCCTACAAAGTTCTCGGTGAACCGCTGCGTCTTGGGATCGGCTAGCATCCGCTCGACCTGAGCCCGCAGCGTTTGCGGCTGGCTCAGCTTGTTTGCTTCGGCCAGCGTTAACAGTTCGTCGTCGGGCAGGCTGCTCCAGAAGAAGTACGAGAGCCGACTGGCTAGCGCGAAATCGTCGAGCCGGCCGGGCTTTTCATGCAGGAACAGGAAGTCGGGCGAAACGAGAATAGCAGCCAACGCCGCGCGCACGGCTTGCTCAAACGACTGCCCTTGCTCAAGCGTGTTCTGGAATAGCGTCAGGAATGGCGCAATGTCGGTTTCGTTTACGCTGCGGCGAAACGCCCGACGGGCGAAGTTCAGCAGAATCTGGCGGGCGTCGGCGATGGGATGCTCCGACACCACTTCCACCCGTTTGCTCATGTTGTAGACGGGGGCCGGTGCCTGCGTGAGCTCGCCAAAGATCCGCCGATGGCTGGCGGGCGGCCAGACTTCGTTCAGCGGCCCTTCCACTTCGACCCAGTCCACGGCCAGGCCGGGGCCATCGTAGGTGTCGGCACCGATGGCGCTCACCGTTTGCGCCGATGTCAGGCCGTACGGCAGAATGGATATGGTCGTCCGAGACTCCATGAAATCGACAAACTCAAACACCCGGGGCTCGCCTGGCGGAGCGTCGAAGTAGCCAATCAACCGGGCCTGCTCGCCACCGACTCCTTGGCCGCCGCTCAGCACGCGGAAGATGACCGGCTTGCCGTCACTTTGGATGGCCGAAGCCGAAATGCGGAAGCGATAACGGCCGCGGTCGCCCGGATAGAACTGGCTCAGCCGAACTGTTTGCCAAGGCGACGACGTGAACAGCACCGTGGTGCCGTCCGGCAGCTTGCGATGGACGCGTTCGCGGGTGGCGCGTACCTGCTGCGAATCTTGCAGACTGTGCCGTTTCTTGACGGTCGGCGGGGGCGGCAGGTTGGCAATGGCCTGGTCGAGCGCGGCTTCGGCGGCTTCCAGGTAACGCTCCATCAAGAACGACGAGGTATGCAGAGCCTCGCCCACGTTGTCGAAGCCGGCGGCCGAACTGTCCTCCGGCAGCATCTCCTTGATCTTGATCTGGATGCCCAGCAGGTCGCGAATAGTGTGTTCGTATTCGATGCGGTTCAGCCGCCGCAGCACGGTGCGGCCTTCGGCCTCGCGCTGCTTGGCGGAAGCTGCCGCCAACTGCTGCGTGATCCAGGTGGTGGCCGCGTCGCGAGCTTGTTTGCTGGGCTGCGGTTCATCACCAGGCGGCATGGCGCCGGCTTTGAGCTGAGCCAGCACCCGTTGCCATAGGGCGCGGTGCGTTTCGTCGCCGGTATCGGCTGGCAGCTCGTCTAGCCGGACTTCGCCTTGGGCGTCGGCGCCGCTGTGGCACTTCAAACAGTGCTGGGCGAGAAACGTCTTGATGACAGGGGCAGGGGCAGGGGCAGAAGAAGCGGCCGGCCTGGCGGCGGTATCGCCTTCGGCCGCATCACTCGTTGCTTGGTGGCACAGCAGGCAGCCAAACATCAGGGCGGCGGCTGCCGCACGTTGCCAGCGGGGCAGGGCGGGGCGGCCAGCCGATTGCGCGCGAGCGAAGGAACTCATGGGCACAGCGCTCCCAGTGAGCGGTTGGGCGTGGACAGACGGGCACCATGCTGCGGCAAGCAGCGGTCGCGCGGCGAAATCAATCGTCCCTGTGCGCGGCTGGTGTCCCCCCCAGAATAACCGGTCACGGCCTGTGGGTGCCAAGAGTTGTTTGTGGGAACCCGGTGGTTTCGCGCTGTCGCTCAATAGGGAGTTCCTTAGCGGCGTGTGTTACTGCTTGCGGCGAAGACATCACCGGACTTGGATGTGTTTGCCAACGCAGCCTTGCGCGCCGCGAGGATCGTAATAGCCCGGAACTTCCCCCCAGTAGCGGTGTTTGTTGATAAGCGGCTAGGCGGCTCTGCTGGCCGGGATTTGCCCGAAGCGCTTCGAGAGAGGTTGGTTATGAACGCCAGGACGCTCGCTAATCTGTCCAAAGCATTGAGGGTTATAGCGCTGGCGGCGGTTGCGGCCAGCTTGGCACATGCGTCGCTGTTGGCCGCGCCTCCGGCAGCCACCCAAGTTACAGCCGGTGCTAGCATGCCCGATGCGCAGGCTGTTGCTGCCCAAGTCGATCGATTCATTCTGGCCGAATTGCAGCAGGCCGGCGTGGCGCCTGCCGGTCGGGCCAGCGACGAAGACATTTTGCGGCGGGTGTGTCTCGACCTGGCAGGCCGCCTGCCGACGCGGCAGGAGATCATGTGGTTCTGCCTGGATCCAGATCCGGGGAAATGCGCTACCAAGATCGAAGAGCTGCTTGCTTCGGACCAGTACGCCGAGCATTGGGCTCGCTATTGGCGCGACGTGATTTTCACCGACGCGATGAACATGCAGGCCAGGCTGGGGCGAGACGTCTTCGAGCAGTGGATGGCCGAGCGCCTACAGCAGAACCGCCCCTGGAACGCCATCGCCGCCGAACTGATCACGGCGACCGGCGACGTGCGGCAGAATGGCGCGACCGCCTTGATCCTGGCATGCGGAGGCGAGCCGGAAGAGGTTGCCGCGGAGGTTTCACGCATCTTCTTAGGCATTCAAATCTCATGTGCCAACTGCCATGACCATCCCAGCGACACCTGGAAACGCGAACAGTTCCACCAGTTGGCCGCGTACTTCCCTCGCGTTTCGCTCAGGCAGACGATTGTCGATGGGCAGCGGACTCTGATGGTCAGCTCGGTGAACTCGGCCGGGAACCGTTTTGGCGAGCAGTTGCGTCAGAACCCGGAGCAGTTCGTCGCGCGGATGGATCGCAACCGCGATGGCAAAGTGAGCAAGGACGAAGCCACCCGTTTGCCGCGGATCGCAGCCGTTTTCGAAGCGCTCGTGGCACTGGGGGACAGCAACAAAGACGGCAGCTTGAGCATCGAGGAACTGAAGCGACTGCCGCCGCCCCAGCAGCAGGGACGCGGTACGCTGGAATACTACATGCCCAACCTGAACGATCCTGCCTCGCGCGGGACGCCGGTGCAGCCAGTGTTCTTTGTCGATGGTTCGCCTGCCCAACCGGGGCTGGATGACCTGCCTCGCCGCGGCGCGCTCAGTGAGAAAGTGACTTCGCCCAACAATCCCTGGTTTGCCCGGGCGTTGGTGAATCGCCTGTGGAATGAGCTGCTGGGCGAAGGTTTCTACATGCCTGTCGACGACCTGGGGCCGGAGCGACAACCGCGACATCCCGAAGCGCTGGCTGCGCTGAGCGAGGCGTTCACCGCCTCTGGCTACGATCTCAAGTGGCTGCTGCGGACGATTACCAGCACACAGGCGTATCAGCGGCAAGCCAGGGCACGCGAGCCGGGTGATGAAGTGCCACCATTCGCGGCCGTGCTGCCGACGCGGTTGCGGGCCGATCAGCTTTACACGGCGCTCACGCAGGTGCTTGAGATCGACGATCTTGTCGCCGGTCCCATGCGTGGCGGGCGCGCTGCACCTGGGCAACGCTCGCCCCGAGCGTTCTTCCAATTGTTGTTCGCGGTAGATCCGTCGATGCCGCACGAAGACGTCACTGGCAATGTGCCGCAGGCGCTCTTTTTGTTGAACGCGCCGGTGCTGCAGGCGCTCACGCAAGCCCTGGGCAACACTCGCCTGGCAGGGCTGCTTCGCCGTTTTCCCGCGGACGAAGACGCGCTCGATGAACTGTATTTTGCCGTGCTGTGTCGGGAACCGAGTCCGGGGGAACGGCAAATTGGCCTCGATTACATTGCTCAAGTCGGCAACCGCGCGGAGGCATTCGAGGATCTGTTCCGCAGCTTGTTGAACTCCACGGAGTTTGTCACACGCCGCTGAGCAGGCGAGGGGCATGCTCCATGCTTAGCCTTGCACCAACACATCGTACGGAAGATCACGGTTCACACAGAGGGCCGCACCCAACCTTCGCCTTGAGAACCGGCAGGAGTTTCCCCATGAACGGCTTTCGGCACGACCAGGTTACCCTGACGCGGCATGGCATCTCGCGACGCATGTTTCTGCACTATGTACCAGCCGCGGCCATGGCCGGTGGGCTGCTGGGCTTTCGCGATCGCCTGGCACTTGAAGCGGCGGAGCTGCGCAAGCAGGGGAGGGCCATGATCCTGCTTTGGATGGCGGGCGGCCCCAGCCAGTTGGAAACCTTCGATCCCAAGCCGGGCACGGAAAACGGCGGCCCCACCGAGGCCGTGCAAACGGCCGTGCCGGGCATCCAGATCGCCCAAGGCTGGGAAGCCACGGCCAAGGTGATGGGCGACCTGGCCCTGATCCGTTCCCTGACCAACAAGGAAGGCAATCATCAACGGGCCACCTATCAACTGCACACCGGCTATCTGCCGTCGGGCTCCGTGAAGCATCCCAGCCTGGCCGCGAACCTCGCCAAGGAACTGGCTCCGGCCGATCTTGAACTGCCTGCCGTGGTTTCGGTGGGATTGACTTCAGGGGCAGGCTTCTTGGGCGTTGATCACGAACCATTTGTGGTGCGCGATCCCGGCCGGATGCCCGACAATGTCACCGCCGGCGTATCGTCGCAGCGTTTTCGTCGCCAATTGGAATTGCAGACCCAGTTGGACGCCGAGTTTGCCAAACGCGTGGGCGCGCAGCCGGTGGCCAATCAGCGCGGCATCTACGAGAGGGCTGCGCGGATGATTATGGGCCCCAGCACCAAGGCGTTTGACATCGGCGGCGAACCGGAAGCGGTCAAGCGAGAATATGGTGAGACATCCTTCGGCCGCGGCTGCCTGTTAGCCCGCCGACTGGTCGAGGCCGGCGTGCCGTGCGTCGAGGTGCGTTCCAATGGCTGGGACACGCACCAGGACAACTTCAATGCGACCAGTCGATTGGCCGGCCAAGTCGATCCGGCCCTGGCCGCCTTGATTGCCGACCTGAAACAGCGCGGCCTGCTCGAATCAACGGTGGTGTTGTCGATCGGCGAGTTCGGCCGCACGCCGCGAATCAATCCCCGCGGAGGCCGCGATCATTATCCGCGCGTGTTCAGCGCGGCCATTGCCGGAGGCGGCATCCGGGGTGGGCAGGTGATCGGCGCATCGACCGCGGATGGTACCTCGATCGCCGAGCGACCTGTGACCGTGAACGACCTGTTTACGTCGGTGTGCCACGCATTGCAGGTTGACCCGGCCCGCGAGCATATCAGTCCCCAGGGGCGGCCCATCAAGATTGTGGATGGCGGCGAGGTTGTCATGGAGCTGTTCGGCTAATCGCCATGTCTGGTTTTGCCCCGCCAAGCCGCCGCCCCCTGAAAAGCATTGAACGTATCAGCTACAGCTGATATATCTGCCCATATTGGGGGGCTGTTGCCGCATCGCACTGAGGGCAAATCCATGCTGACGTTCTCCGATGGGCGTGGCCGCTTGGACCGGCGAGACTTCTTGAAGATCGGCAGCCTGAGCCTCGGTGGGCTGTCGCTGCCGCAGCTCTTGCGGGCTGAACAGCAGGGCGGCCGGAGCCGGCCGCACAAGGCTGTGATCATGATCTTTCTGTCCGGTGGCCCGCCGCACCAGGACATGTTCGATCTGAAGGTGAACGCGCCGGCCGAGTATCGCGGCGAGTTCCAGCCCATCTCCACCTGCTTGCCTGGCGTGCAGATCTGCGAACACCTGCCGCGGCTGGCGCAGATGATGGATCGCTTTGTGACGATCCGCACGCTGGTGGGCAGCGAAGGCCGGCATGCGGGCTTTCAATGCCTGACGGGCCGGCCGTCGCGAGGAACCACGCCCGCCGGCGGTTGGCCGTCGCTGGGGTCGGTGGTGTCCAAGCTGCAAGGCCCGGCTGCCGAGGGTACCCCGGCGTTCATCAGTTTGACGCCTAACATGCGGAACCGCGGCTGGGCTGATCCCGGCGCGCCTGGCTACACCGGCAGGGCTCATGCTCCGTTCACGCCCAATGCCGACGGCGAATCCAACCTGAAGCTGGAGCGGGTGTCGCTCGCCCGGCTCACCTCACGCCGGTCACTGATGCACGACCTGGATAGCCTGCGGCGCGAGGCCGAAACCAGCGGCGCCATCGCTGGCATGGACGCTTATTATCAGCAGGCGTTCGAGATTCTGACTTCCAGCCGTCTGGCTAACGCCTTGAACCTCGATCTGGAAGATGAACGCATCCGCGATCGCTACGGCCGGGGCGACAGCGTGCCGGCCGGGTATGGCGATGCCGGGCCGCTGATGAACGATTACTTCCTGGCGGCCCGGCGGCTGGTGGAAGCCGGTGTCCGCGTGGTAACGCTCTCGTATGGCCGATGGGACTGGCACGGCCGCCCGCACGGTACCAACTTCGAGAACGCCCGCGATCACCTGCCGCAGTTGGATCAGGGGCTCACTGCGCTGATCGAAGACCTGGAACAGCGCGGCATGCTCGACGACGTGAGCGTGGTCGTGTGGGGCGAGTTCGGACGCACGCCCAAGATCAACAAGAACGGCGGGCGCGACCACTGGCCGCGCGTGGGTTGTGCCTTGCTGGCTGGCGGCGGCATCCGGGCGGGACAGGTGATCGGCAGCACTACCGAGCTCGCCGAAGATCCGGCCAGCCGCCCGGTCCACTTTCAGGAAATCTTCGCCACGCTGTATCACAACCTGGGCATTGACGTGCATCGGACCACGTTGACCGATCTTAGCGGCCGGCCGCAGTTCCTGGTCGACCACGACCGCTACGGTCCGTTGCCGGAAGTGATCTAGCCGCCGCTGTTGTTTTCGCCGAGCCCCGGCTATCGCCGCTGAGGAGAACCCGCTCATGCCCCGGCCGCTCCATGTGCTGCGCCATCCCAACGCCGTGTACACCGCGGCATTTTCGCCCGATGGCAAGTGGCTGGCTACCGGCAGCCTGGATAACACCATCAAGGTGTGGGAGGTGAGCAGCGGCCAGGAGCGGCTCACGCTGAGAGGCCACCGCGACGGCGTGTGCGGCGTGGCGTGGCTGCCGGATAGTGTGCGGCTGGTTTCCGCCAGCTTGGATAAGACGCTCAAGATCTGGGATACCAAGGAAGCCAGTGAGCTGACGTCGCTGGCCGGGCACCAGCACTATATCGAATCGTTCGCCGCGACGGCCGATGGCAGCCTGGTCGCCAGCGGCAGCCACGATAAAGAGATCCGCATCTGGAGCCTGGCCACGGAAACCACGCTGCAGACGCTCGTCGGGCATACCGCGGCCATCTTTGGCCTGGCGTTCTCGCCCAAGGGAGACCGCTTGGCGTCGGCCGGCAACGACGATTCCCTGCGGCTGTGGGATGTTTCGACGGGCCAGCAGCTTGGCCTGTTTGCCGGGCATGAAGGCGCGGTGCAGTGCGTGACGTTCTCGCCCGACGGTGCCACGGTGGTTTCCGGTGGCAGCGACGGCACGGTGCGTCTATGGGATGCCGCCTCGTTTGCCTTGAAGAAAACGGTCGGTGAGCAGCGAGGCTACGCCAAGCATTTGGCTTTCGCGCCTGGCGGCAAGCGATTGTTTGCCGCCATGCTGGATGGCGGTTTGCGCGTGTACGATCCGCAAGGCGAACGCCTGGCCGTCGTCGACGCCATGCACCAGAACACCATCTATCAGTTGGCATTCTCCGCCGACGGCCGCACCCTGGCCACCGCCAGCTTCGATCGT
>Ga0182737_1003412_pt1 | contig 11731 bp, 11 predicted proteins | sample eDN5th30CBELigOP_FD_128878 | JGI IMG/M metagenome (GOLD analysis project Ga0182737, IMG submission 128878) | Enriched Organic Plus compost microbial communities from Emeryville, California, USA - eDNA 5th pass 30_C BE-Lig OP (version 2) (version 2) ... | reverse complement strand
GCGTGTTTTTCCCGGCGTATCTCGAGTGTCGAGCGAAGCAGATTACGAAAGTTGGCCATGAACCATTACCGGCCAACTATGAGCGTCCGAAGGCGTTTCAGAGTTCAGTATTGAATCCGATTAGGAAGAAGACGACTTGGTTCGTGACCGACGCTAAAACGTTAACGACCGAACGGGTGCGTCGCGTAACAAAGTCACTTCGATCGCTGCCGCTTTATGCTATCGTCAATTTGCCTGCTCTCGTGCGAATGATGCAGTTTGGTTGGAAGCCTGAGTACGGTTACTATCTTCCGACGGGTGAGCCGATCTGATTCGGCTGAGGACACGATCTCCGGAGTTTCCTATGGGTGCGTGGGGTTCTGGTAGCTTTGAAAACGACGACGCGATGGACTGGGTTGCGGATCTTGTCGATGGAGACGATCTACAGCCGGTCGAGGACTTGTTCGAGGAGGTTCTCGAGGAAGGAGACGATTATATCGAGGTCCCGCCGGCGTCGGCTGCGATTGCGGCAGCGGAGGCGCTGGCGGCTCTGCGCGGTAAGCCGGCCCGCGAATTGCCCGACGAGCTAAAGGATTGGCTGAAGGAGCGGAAGAAGCCCCCAAAAGCGGCGCTTGTGAAGCAAGCCGTTCGCATCCTTAAGCGAATTCTGAAGGATTCGGAGCTTAAGGATGTCTGGTTTGAGGCGGAAGATCGCGAAGCCTGGCAACGCGGCGTGGAAGATCTGCTCGAGCGACTGCAGGCGTGAATCTTGGGGGAACTGCACCGCATTTAGAGTGCATAGCTTAGCGTGAGGCGCTGGGGTATCGCTTTTGCGATGCCTCAAGCACGCAAATCGCTTGTTGCCGCGCCTATTTGGCCGGTTCGTCTGGGCGGCGGGATTTGTTCTTGGGTTGTTCGTTCATCACGTCGCTACGGTTGCGGCCGAAGTCGAAGTCTTCGGGCAAGGCGCTCAGGTCCTTCAGATAGCGCCGGCGTTTGCGGTTGCCGGTTTTCTTGAGGTCGCGTTTTAGTTCGCGCAGAAAACGTTTGTCGTCGTTCATGGCTCGGATCCCGTTGGCCGCTTTTGCATTGGCATGCAGCGTGCGATTGGCAACCAGGCTGGACGCATGAGAGAGCGAAAAGGTTCGCTGCCGCTTGTTCGACGTTAGAACGGATGTCATTTCGCTGCGCTTCGCCGGTCAGTAGCGGCCGATGGCGGGGAATCATTGCGCGGAGGTCGCCGAGGTTCCAAGGGCCGATGTACGGCTGGTTGAGATCGACTTCGGCGACGGCGACGTTCGTTTGCTTGCGGAACGCCTGAAAACGGACGTACTCGCCGCCGGTTACGGGGTAGTCTTTTCGAACCATCCGTCGAAACCTTCGCGGCAGTCGTGTTCGATCACGAAGCAACCGGAGGAGTTTGGCCCGCTGCTAGCCTCGAAAGCGAAGCTGGGGCGAAGCTCGTCTCGCGGAGATTGGGTCGACCAATCTTCCGGCAATTCGAGGCCCGTTTCAGCCGGCGCGGCGATAATGCCGCTCAACACGCCGCAGGTGAGTAGCAATGGAAGGGCGAACTATTTCAGCGCACGACGCCTAGGAGTGCCCAGTTTGGGGCGGAGTCCGGTAAACTATCGGGTAGTGGCGGCGATTGCACGTTTGGTTGGTCTCTCTACTCGCTTCGCTTACGCCTGCTTCCTTCAGACGCTTTCCGGTCAGGCTTCGTCCCGTCAAACGCAATTCGCCTGAACGCCAGCGATCGCTGTCACAAATTGGCGCTGGCCTTCGTCCTGTCTTTAGAACCGGGGATTGCTCGCCGCTCTTTCGACGATCACCGCCTGGTTCGCTTTTGCGGAGATCGAGTCATGTCACGCAGCCTGTTGATATTGGCGTTGGGCTTGGGGCTCGGCATGGGTGGCGCAGCGTTAGCTATGCACGCTCATGGCGAAGGCCACGACGGCGAGAAGGTCAAGGAGCTGGCGACGCGCGACATTGTCGAAAAGCTCGACGGCAAGGACGCCGGCGTGACGTTCGTGGAAGTAACGCTCGAGCCGGGGCAAGCGGGCGTCGCGCATCGGCATCCGGGGCCCGGCTTTGTTTATGTGCTCGAAGGGGAATACGAACTGGGGATCGACGATCAGCCGACGCGCAGGTTCAAAGCGGGGGAAACGTTTTACGAGCCAACCGGGCGCCTGCATCGCGTGTCGCGCAACCCGGCAGCCCAAGGCCGAACGCGGCTGATCGCCGTTGTGCTGCATCCGCGCGGCGCGAAGGAGATTGCGATTCCCGAGCCGCAGAAGGATTAGCCTTACACGCGGTAAGGAGCGAGCAGAACGAGCGGGGTAAGCGGAGCGGTGGAAGTATCGTACAAGGAGCAATGCCATGAAGGTCGTGATTGTCGGCGGTAGTGGACTGATCGGGAAGAAGCTATCGAACTTGCTGCGCCAGGGCGGACACGACGTAGTGTCGGCTTCGCCGAGTTCCGGCGTGAACTCGGTGACGGGGGCTGGCGTGGAAGAAGCGCTTGCCGGCGCGCAGGTAGTGGTGGACGTCTCGAACTCGCCGTCGTTTGAAGAGCGGGCCGTACTGGAGTTTTTTGAAACGTCGAGCCGCAACCTGCTGGCCGCCGCGAAGACGGCTGGCGTGCGGCACTACGTCGCCCTGTCGGTCGTCGGCGCCGATCGATTGCCCGATAGTGGCTACATGCGGGCGAAAGTAGCGCAGGAGAAGCTGATTCGGGCTGCGGGGCTGCCGTATACGATCTTGCGGGCCACGCAGTTCTACGAATTCGTCGGCGGAATCGCCGAGTCGGGCGCTGTGGACGGCGCAGTTCGACTTCCGCCGGCCCAAATGCAGCCGATCGCCGCTGACGACGTCGCGCAGGGGCTGGCCGACGTCGTCGCGCAGTCTCCCATCAACGGAATCGTGGAACTGGCGGGCCCCGAGCCGATTGCGATGGACGAACTCGTGCGCCGCTATTTCTCGTCGAAACACGACGAACGTCAGGTCGTGACCGACACGGCGGCGCGCTACTTTGGCGCGACCGTGAACGATCAATCCCTTACGCCGGGAAACAATCCACGCCTCGGGGCGATTCGGTTTGAGCAGTGGCTCGGCGCGTGACTCGGTTTGGTCAGGAGAAATGCCGACGCGGGGCATTTGCGTAGGGTGGGTTTCGCTGATGGCCGCCCCACCCTACGTCCAACGTGCAATGCGAACGCGCGACGTCCTTAGGCTTCGCCCGGTCCCGGGGTGAGCAACACGCCCCAGCCATCGGCGAAGCCGCCGAGGGGTTCGGCGATGGCGTCGAGCTCCTGCTGAATACGGATGATCTCGTCGTATTCGGGGACCATCTGCCGTTTGACGTACACGCTCCAGGACGGGCCGAATTCTTCACCGTCCTCGTCGACCTCGCCCGGCTCACCTTCGTCGTAGTAGGTTTCGGCGACGTACTGCTTCTTTTCGAGCGCGGCACGGATGGCTTCCGCCGATTCCTCGCCGTCGGCTGCGATGGTGAATTCAATTTTGAGCGGCTGAGTCAGGTCGACTCCCATTTCTTCGAGCTGAGCGAGCACTTCGCCATCTGCGTCGTCGGGAAAGTTAGGCATGGCCGATTCCTTGGATGAGAGGCCTGGGATAAGGAGTAGGACTCGAATGTATGCGAGCCGAGTGGGCAATGCAAAGCGCAGGCTCGCCTTTGCTGATGGCTGGGCGAGGCATTGCTAGTGAGAGGATAAGAGCTAGGACGGACCGCGCTCGCCGCTTGCTGGGGCGTCGGCTTCGCCTAGGCCCCAGGCACGCTTTTCGTAAATCCAGGCAGCAGAAAAACCTGATGCTACTTCGCCGCGCGTGCGCCGGCGAGTTCTGCGTATTCCGGCAGCGTTTCGGTCAGGATTTCGTGCAGCGCAGCTCGCTCCTCGGCGGGCAGGTGCGATTCGCCCGTCGGCGACTTTAGCTCTGCCGCCAGGTCGGTCAGCACGCGTTGCCGCAGTGGTTCGGGGAGCCCCGCGAACGTCGGAGAATAGATCATGTAGCTGCAGCGATACTGGAGCAGCCGGGTTTTGCCGTCGAGGTCGCGCAGCGAACGGCCGGCTGCGTCGCGCTTGGCAGAAGACCCGAAATCGGCAGCCAGCGGCGACTCGCCGACCATGCCGGGCGTCAGCGGCGCTTCGTCCTTGAAGAGCAGATATTGCACGAGCGGCTGCGACAGCTCGGCGATCGCTTCGTCGCCGACGTCTCCTTCGGCCGCCAGCTCGCGATAGCGATAGCCGGCCCGCAGCGCGCGGTTGACGAAACCGGCCTGGTGTTCGTGCAGGAGCTGCGCGAGCAAGTCGCTCGTCGGCAGCGGGTAGCGGGACAGGTCAAAACGCTCGCCGGGCGGATTGGGCTGCTCATGCGCTTCGCCGTTCTTGCGCTGGATGAGCATGTTGCCCCAATGCTGCGTCAGGGCTGGGCCGGTTCCTGTCAGGTGCCAGCCGCCAAAACGGTCGGCGAGTTTCACTTGATGTCCCGATTGCTCGCGGCGGAACGCCCGCTCGCCGCCCCCCGTCAGGCCGGGAATGACCGACTCGATCACCAGGCCTGGGATGTGGTCCATGTGGCGCGGGGCGTGGCAGTTCATGCAGTCGGCCGTGCGGCGGATTCGCGGTTGGCGGCCGGGCTGTAGCTTGTCGAACAGGTAGAAGATGCCACCGAGCTGCGGATCGAGCGAAATGATTTCGATGCGTCCCCCGGGGACGAAGCCGACGTAGGTATCGTCGTTGAAGTAGAGGGCGCGCGGATTGCGCGGCGAAATGAGCCCCTTTTGCAGGCTCGTCGCCGTATAGACGAGCATCTGCGAGCTGACCGGCACCTCCAGGTCTTTCAGCAGGCTGAGGAGCATCGCCTGCTCGTCGCTCGTGTCGAGCTGCGCTTCGCCGGCTTCGAGCCGTTGCAGATAGCGATAGAAGCGATCGTCGACCGGGCGCGTGTCGTACTCGTGCAGCGGGTTGTAAATGCCCGGGCGAGTCTCAGCCGCCTCCGAGGCTCCGGTCAAGAAAGAACCGGCCGCGAGCAGCCCAGAAACGAGCGCTGCTGCGGCCGGAGCGATCGACGACCAGGATGGCCGCGCCAAAAGAGTCATTCCGACGGGCCTCCTGTCGACGCGATGCGGCGCTTGGGCCGCATCGCGCGGGTCGGTTTCCACATTCGTCACGAACAGATCCAACGATGGGCAAACAGGGAAACTAGTTCTGGCCCTTCTCGGTCTTTTCGCCAGCGTCTTCCCAGCCCATGATGCCCTTGCTGTAGTGCTTCACGTTGGTGTAGCCCAGATCCTTGGCAGCCTTGGCAGCCCGCTGGTAGGCCGTGCAGTTCTCGTTGGCGCAGTAGGCCACGATCAGGGCGTTCTTGTCCTTCGGCAGCTTCGAAGCGATTTCGTCCTTGATCTTGGTGTAGTCGAGGGCGCCCGGGATGTGCCGCTTTTCATAGCTCTTGCTGCCGTTGACGTCGATCAGCGTGACCGTCTTCTTGGCAATGGCTTCCTTGAGTTCCTCGTGCGAGATGTCGGGATACTTGTCCTCGGCGACGGCGACCGAGCTAACCACCAGGGCACAAACGAGCGCGAGCAGATACTTCATGTGAGATTCCTTCGAGCAAAGGGAAACTGAGAAAAAGGAACACGGTGACTTGAATCTGCCCAGCACGGCTTGCAGCAGTGATCGACCGCAAGCGGACCGGGCTTGGTTCCGAATCTGCGAGACCGAAAAACGTCGAAGTCGATGCTACATAGGCAGGACTCCTTCGGCGGGGTCGTTATGCGGACGTCTGGCAGGCTTTTTATGATAGGGCGCTGGAAAAACGAAAAACAAGTAGGCGCTAGCACTTACTGGGCATTTGCTGCTCTGCGGGCGATGCTTGCGGAACTGGGAAAAATAGGTCCCTGAGCGAATGGAGACTTGGCAGCTGGGAGTCCGTGATGTGGGCTCTTTCGTAGCGGGCGCCTTCTTGGGCAATGCCCCGCGCTACCCCTGACGTTTGCGCCAATGCGTGCCGACGCCGCAACGGCGATGGCATGCCGCGCGGCCTGAGCGGCGTTTTGCCAAAGCAATCTAGTCCGCGAGCCAGCGGATGATCATGTCGGCGATCGGCACGCCGACAAACACAACGGCGCCGCAGAGGTGCAGGAAGTCTCGCGGGACCCGGCGACGCCAATCGAGGATGACGCCGAGCATTGCGAGCGGTCCGGGCAGGAGAAAGCACGCATAGTAGAAGTGGTACCAGGCGAGCGTGCTGGCCCATCGGCTGGATTGAGGCGGAAGTTCGGCCAGCATTGTGAAGCTGGCGAGCGATAGCGAAGCGAGGCAGACTCTCCACGCCAAGGCGCCACGCGTTGTCCGAACCGCCATAGCAATTAGTGCAAGGCTGCCCCCGGCTTCCAGGATCCGATAGGCTTCCTCCATTCCTGGCGGCCAAGGATGGTCATTCGGCACAAGAGCGGTCGAGATGGCGTCGAAGATAAGTGAGATCAACTCTCGCCAGCCTGCCACCAGCAGCAACCAGTGCCCCGGCGCCGAGGGGAGAGGCGATTTATGCCGCAGCCGACGCCAAAGCAAATGCAACATCCCTGCCAGCGCAAGCCCGTTCAACGGGACCGCGAGCAAGCCGAACAGCGCATGCCGGTAACGCATTTTCTCAAGCAAATTTGCCGGAATGTTGGCGGAGTCGAAACGCCACTGGAGCATCGCCAATAGGACGCCAGTCGCCGCAATCCAGAGCAACAGAAAGCCCACGCCCAACCGATGGTCGTTTCGGTCCAGGGAGCGATCCTGCGATGAAACATCGTGCGGCGACATAGCTCGCGCGCCTTCGCGTAGGCCCAGGCGCCATGCCGTCGCGGTCCTCCGCGTCGGCATGGATACGCCGGTTGAATATTGAAGGTTAGCCGGCTCCGTTGGTGACCCGCAACGATTGGAAACCGGATCCTTGTGCGGGGAGTTAGCGGATTGACGGCGGACGAGATGTCGCTGATTGGAGTCAGCTCGCCGATTGCTCGCGTCGTCGTTCACCCATGTTCCAGCCGCTCTCGTCATCGCATACCGACGCCGCAGCGGCGACGGCATACCACCCGGTCTTGTGGCGAACCCATCTGCGGGGCGCTATTCAGGGGTGTTTAATGCAGTGAGGAAAAGGGGGTGCAAACATTCGGGGCCGCTCGCGGGATGTTGAGCCAAGTGGCGGGCGGCGTTGGGGTTGGGGCGAATTCGGGTGAAATCTTGCGACGCGCGCAGGGGTTGTCTTTACTTGGTGGCGAAGAGACGGTTCAGGACTGCTCAGCCGGCTGGTTGCGGGAGGTTTGGTGGCGGAACGCGGGGCTAGTGAACTGGCCCGTTCGCTGCCTTGTCAGGTTGGGTGGGGGTGTTCACAATGGTGCGTTTCCGGCCCGATCGGCACGAGATTTGGCAGGCCCGCGGTGGGCGATGAAGCAGCCTGGCTTGCTTGCTGAAGCCTGGAATCTGGACCGGAAAGATGGCGGTTTTGCGCCAAAATTTTGAGCAGGCGAGACGCCTGTTCCACGAAGGAACTTTTTGAGAGTTTGTGACAATGCCTAGCTGTGTGCTTGCGTATTCGGGTGGCCTTGATACCTCGGTGATCCTCGGCTGGTTGCAGGACGAGGGGTATGACGTGCATGCCGTGTACGTCGATCTCGGTCAGCCGTGCGAGGACCGCGAGGCGATTTTGAAGAAGGCTCGCGACTGCGGCGCGGTCAGTGCGCGGATCGTCGACGCTCAGGAAGAATTGTGCCGCGACTTCGCCTTCCCGGTGCTGCAGTGGCAGGCCAAGTATGAAGGCGTCTACCTGCTCGGCACGTCGATCGCCCGGCCGCTGATCACGAAGGTCTGCTTGCAGGTGGCCCGCGAAGTGGGCGCCGACGCGTACGCCCACGGCGCGACGGGTAAAGGCAACGACCAGTGCCGGTTCCAGCTGGCAGCCGACGCGCTCGAACCGAAGATGAAGATCATCGCTCCCTGGCGGATGGAAAAGTTCCGCAACCGCTTCCCGGGGCGGACCGAGATGATCGAGTTCTGCGCCCAGAAGAACATTCCGGTAAAGGCTTCGGTCAGCAAGCCGTACAGCAGCGACGAAAACTGCCTCCACATCAGCTACGAAGCGGGCAAGCTCGAAGACTTGACGGTGAACGGCGTCGAAACGGTCGAGTTCGGCATGACCGTGACGCCGCAGAAGGCGCCCGACAAGGTTGAGCCAGTGACGATCGCGTTCGAAAAGGGCGTGCCGGTCGCCGTGAACGGCAAGCAGCTCAGCCCGCTGCAGATCGTGAAGACGCTGAATGAAATTGGCGGCCGGAACGGCGTCGGCCAGATCGACATGGTCGAAAACCGCTTCGTCGGCATGAAGAGCCGCGGCGTCTATGAAGCGCCGGGAATGACCGTCCTGTACGACGCCCACCGCGTGATCGAGCAGTTGACGATGGACCGCGACCTGATGCACCTGCGCGATCAGTTGTCCCCCGTCGTCGCCGAAATGGTGTACTACGGCTTCTGGTATCACGCGAAGATGGACGCCCTGCTGGCCTTCATTCGCGACGCCCAGAAGTACGTGACCGGCGAAGTGACGCTGAACCTGTACAAGGGGAACATCCAAGTCGCCAGCCGCAGCAGCCCGAATAGCCTGTACGACGAAGGGATCGCCACGATGGAAGGTGGCGGCTCGTACAACCAGACCGACGCGGAAGGCTTCCTGCGGATTCAGGGCCTGCCGAGCCGTGTGCAGGGGCAGAAGACGCCGCGCGCTTACTAATAAAACAGTTGTCAGTTATCAGCTGTCAGTAAGTAGGCTGTAGACAGTATTGCTGGCGCGCAGCGTCTTTGGGCTGCGTGCTTTGCCGGTTGTAGCGATTGTTGCGGCCGGTGGTTTGCCAAGTGTTCATCGCGACCTAGGTACTTGTACCGGAGGATCGCGATGATCGACCCTAAGCAGATTCAGCAGTTTGTAACCGATGTGCGACGGGCGCTGGTGCGTTACCATCGTTACTCGCTGGCCGTGTTCGCGAGCGTGTGCGGGCTGACGCTTTTCGGCCTGCTGTTCATGCCCCGATCGTACGAGTCGGAAGCCAAGCTTTTCGTTCGCTTCGGCCGCGAAAACTCGGTCGATCCGACAGCCAGCGGTCAGCTCGTTTCGATCTACGAATCGCGCGAGAGCGAGGTGAACTCGCTGCTCGAGATTCTCAGCAGTCAGGCGCTTCTGACCGCCGTGGTCGAGAAGCTTGGGCCCGACTACGTGCTCTACGGTCGCGAGACCAAGGGGAAGGAACCCGCGCCGCGCGACGTCGCGCCAGAGCAGAAAAGTAGCGTCAGAACGCCGTCAGGCGAGCAAGTCGTATCGTCGGGCGTTCCCGATCGCAAGGTGCAACTGGCCGTGCAGAAGCTGCGCAAGCAGCTTGAGGCTTGGACGCCGAAGCGGACCAATGTAATCGCCGTGCGCTGCGTGGCGGAGTCGCCGGAAAAGGCGCAGCGGATCGTCGCGACGCTCATCGATACCTATCTGGCCGAGCACGTGCGCGTGCATCAAACGGCTGGCTCGTATGAGTTCTTCCTGGATAAGGAGAAGGAATACGAGAACCAGTGGAAACAGGCTGCCACGGAGCTGCGGCAGACAAAGGACAGGCTGGGGATCGTTTCGATCGAAGGTAAGCGGCAGCAATTGCAGTCGCAGATTCAAGACATCGAGACCAAGCTGCTGACGAATCGTTCGGACCTGACGACTTCGGAAGCTCGCATTGCCTCGCTGCAAGCCACGCTGGCGAAGCTGCCGGAACGTGTGATCACGCAGACTCAAGAAAGCGCAAACGCCGCAGCCGACGGCATGCGGCAGACGCTCTTCAACCTCGAAAGCCGCGAGAAGGAGCTGGCTTCGAAATATACCGACGAGCATGTGGAGCTGCAGCGGATTCGCGAGCAGGTGCAGAGCCTGAAAAACATCGTGGCCAATCAGAAACCGCTGCGCGAGCAAGACACGCAGGCGGTGAATCCGCAGCGGCAGGCGCTCGAGTTGACGCTCCTTCAGGAGCAGGCGCAGGTCGACGCGATGCGTGGCCGGCAGGTCGCATTGCAGTCGCAGCAGCAGCAGCTTCAGAACGAGCTGCGAAAGCTGAACGGCGAAGAGATCAAGATTGCCGAGCTGCAGCGGGCTGTCGATTTGGCGGAGGCGCGCTACCGGGAATATGCCGCCAAGCTGGAGCAGGCCCGGATCAATCGCTCGCTCGACGAGGAGCGGATTTCGAGCCTGAGCGTCGTGCAGCCGGCGAGCTACGTGGCCAAGTCGCTCGGCCCACGACGGTTGTATGTGCTGGTGCTGGGCTTCTTCGTGGCGGCGGGGGGAGGAATTGGCGTAGCGCTGGTCCTTTCGTACCTCAACCCGGTGCTCCGCTCGGCGGACGAACTGGAACTGGTATGCGAAACCCCTGTATTCGGCGTGGCGCCGGTCTCGGCGGTGGCTTATGGATGAGCTGACGTCGTGGAATTCGTTGCGGAACGTGGCGCTCGGGTTTGCCGTAATCTTCGGCGGCTTGAGTGGCTTCGTCGTGCGGTACTGTACCGAGGCCCGGTACACTGCCGAGTGGCGACTGCAGCGGTACGAGGCGAGCTTGCGACAACCACCGCCCCCAACCGGAAAAGCCGTCATAATTCCAACCTCGGCCTGACGGCGGACTTTGGGCCAGCGTGGCCTAGACTTTACGCGTCCCCCCTCTTTTACGCGTACCAAGCAACCCCCGATGACTTCCCCCCCGTCCTCTGCCGCCGAATCCCAAACGGTTGCCGATTACCTTCGGCCACCGGCGCCGGCTGCGCAGGGAACGAAGTTGCTTTTGCGCAACGCAAGGCTGCGTGCGCTTTGCGGCGCGGCGACGTTCCTTTCTCGGCTGCGCGAAATGCGCTGCGGGCCCGGGTTCGGGATTTTGATGTACCACCGGGTGACCGATCCGGTACCGGGCAAACCGACCCCCACCTGGAACGTGACCCCCGAGAGATTTCAGGAACAGATTGGCGGGCTGTTGAAGCGGGGCTACGAACCGTGGCCGCTGCGCTACGCGCTCGACCATCACCGCAATGGACTGCCGATTCCGCGGAAGGCGTTCGTCATCACGTTCGATGACGGCTATGCCAACGTGTACCAACATGCCTTCCCAGTCCTGAAACGGCTGAAGGCGCCGGCGACGATTTTTCTGGCGACGGCGTATCTCGACTCTGAATCGCCGTTTCCATGCGACGATTGGCCTGTCACCGGAGCGATCGACGTCCCCGCGGAAGCCTGGCAGCCTTTGACGACCGACCAGTGTCTTGAGATGCAGGAAAGCGGTTTGATCGAGCTGGGGGCCCATACGCACACCCATCAGGATTTTCGCGGCCGCCCCGAGGCGCTGCGCGAGGATCTGCTTGCGAACATGAAGGAGCTGCGCGAGCGGTTTGGCCAGAACGATGCGACCTTTGCCTTTCCCTACGGCGTGCGGCGACTCGGCTTTGCCGGGCCTCCGCTGAATCAGGTGGCGCGCGAGGTTGGGTTGTTGTGCAGCCTCAGCACCGAGCCGCTGCTCGTTCGCCCCGACTCCGACCCCTTTGATTGGGGCCGCTTTAACGCCGAGGAGTTCGAAACATCCGCGTCGCTCGCAGCCAAGCTGGAAGGTTGGTACGAAGCGGTACGCAAAGCCTGGCTACGGGTATCGAACGTGATCCGCAAGCCGGAGGCGAGGCGGTGATGC
>Ga0182737_1003410_pt1 | contig 11732 bp, 9 predicted proteins | sample eDN5th30CBELigOP_FD_128878 | JGI IMG/M metagenome (GOLD analysis project Ga0182737, IMG submission 128878) | Enriched Organic Plus compost microbial communities from Emeryville, California, USA - eDNA 5th pass 30_C BE-Lig OP (version 2) (version 2) ... | reverse complement strand
CGCAGCGCGCAATGTCGCGCAGGCACTGCAACGCCTGCGTCCAGACCTGCCTCAACGTGTGGTGGATTTGTTTGATGTTGCACACCCCTTGTTGGCTCCAGCCATGAAACAGGGGTACCAGGTCCTGATTACACGTGCGCCCTCCATCTGGGCAGGCATTTACAAGAAAGCCGCCACCATGGATTTCAACCAGGGCGCAGACATACTGGTCGGACTGCGCAATGCACTGGGTCGCATCTTACAGGAAACCCGCCCCACCGCCATTGTCTGCACTTACCCCATTTACCCCAAACTGATCAAAGAGCTGGGCGCAAAGGGATTCCCCACCGCCCCGGTTTATACCGTCATCACAGACTCCATCAGCATCCATCCCATCTGGATGGTAAGCCCCAGCGACGCCTACTTTGTGGCAGACGCAGATTCAAGGCACAGCGCAGTGACCCTCGGTGCTGAAGCCGATAAAGTTCACGTTTCCGGCTTTCCTGTCAGCCTCGACTTCATGGAATCTGCTGGCCCGGAAGAAAGCGACCACCCGCACGGCAAAATTCTCTACCTCCCTTCCACCGGCCTGAAACATGTGGAAGGAACGCTTGAAGCCATTCGCCCCCTGATAGCCAGCGGCGTAAAACTCACGCTGCCAGTCGGCAAGCACGCCCAGCGTTTGTATCACATCATCACAAAATACATTGATTCCCTGCCAGGCGCCGAGATTGAAATTCTAGGCTGGACAAACCGCATCCCCAGACTTTTACAGACGCACGATCTGGTCATTTGCAAAGCCGGTGGCGCCATACTTCATGAAGCCCTGGCCGCCACCTGTCCTGCCATCATTGACTACGTGGTTCCAGGCCAGGAGGAAGGCAACGCCGAACTGCTGACCCAGCACGGCTGTGGAGTCACCACCAAGACTCCCCAGGAAACCGGCGAACAGGCCGCCCGCCTCCTTGCCAACGACCGCGCCATCGCCAGAAGCATGAAGCGCAACATGTCCAAGCTGAGCGAACCTGATGCCGCCCTGAAAATCGCCCAGCAAGTGCTCGCGCTCAATGGCATGTAAAGTGCAACGTCTTTTCCCTTTCTGCCCCTAACGGCCATCATCTTCCGCCCTTGAAAGCTTTCCTCATTGATATCGGCAATGTTTTGCTACGTTTTGACTTCACCCCCGCAGCACAGGGACTCTCTTTAAAAAGTGACGCCAGCACTGAGGAGGTGCTAACCCTGCTCAGTCCCTTTAAAGATGATCTGGAATCTGGACGAATCAGTGATGAAGACTTTGTCCAGCAGAGCATCGCAAAAATAGGTTTCCATGGCACAACGGAAGAGTTTGCCGCCCACTGGAATGACATTTTTACGCCGAATGACCCCATGATTGAATTGCTGGACACATTGGCCAGCCGTGCGCCCCTCTACCTGCTTTCGAACACCAGTGGCCTGCACAAGAACTGGATGTTCGCACAGTACGCTTTCTTTGCCAAATTCAGCGGCGGCATCTATTCTCACGAGGCCCGCTGCGCCAAACCTCATGAAGAGATATTTCATCAGGCCATAGACACCTTTGGCCTGGAGCCCGCGAAAACACTGTTCATTGACGATCTGGCTGACAATATCGCCGCCGCCCGGCGCATGGGATTCACCACCCATCAGTATCGCCACACCCACCACCCTGAACTGCTCACGCTTCTGGATACTCTCGCTTGACGTCAAGCCTGACTACCGCCACTTCACTCCTGCCTGTTAATTGGCTGAACCCCTGCCCTGCCTGATCTCATGGAACTCGTACAACAATTTATACATTTTGTCCTAAACCTTGATGAAAGTCTGCCTCAGTTCATCAAGGATTACGGCCTGTGGATTTACGTCCTGCTGTTCGTAATCATTTTTTGTGAAACAGGCCTGGTGGTCACGCCTTTCCTGCCTGGTGACTCTCTGCTTTTCGCCGTGGGCATGGTAGCGGCCAATGAAGCCTCTGGAGACACTCTGAAACTGGAGTATGTCATGCCCATGATGATCATCGCCGGCATTTTGGGTGATGCCGTCAACTATTCAATTGGCCGAAGAATCGGCCCTGCCGTGTTTAATCGTGAGGACGGCCGCTTCCTACGCAAGGAATACCTGCTCAAGGCTCAGGCCTTCTATGAAAAACACGGCGGCAAGGCCATCGTTCTGGCCCGTTTTGTACCCATTGTTCGTACCTTCGCCCCCTTCGTGGCGGGCATCGGCAAGATGAAATACTCCTCCTTTGCCTATTACAATGTCATGGGCGCCATCGTGTGGGTGGTCAGTCTTACCCTGCTGGGCTTTTTCCTCGGCAATATCGAGTTTATCAAAAAGAACTTCGAGTCCGCCATCATTCTCATCATTGTCTTTTCACTGCTGCCCATCGTATTCGAATGGTGGAAAAGCCGCAAAGAGAAGAAAGACGCTTCAAACGTTGACGCTCAACGCGTTCCGTAATTAGTTTACCGAACAAGCTCCGTCAGTGAAATAGCCGTATTCAGCCTCCGTTTTTCCAGCCAAAGAAAAAGAGAGCCTGTCATCCGCCTTCTTTCGATAACTCTGGAGATCGCGGGACTGCGATCTTTCCTCAGTTGCCCCCATGTCTTCATGCCAGACCCATTGCTCCCACGTCTTCGAAAAGAAACCATGCCAGCTCATTTCAGGCTGGAGGAGATGGTTCAAATTGAAACACGGATTGCCAGTGTGCCGCTTTATCGGGATCTGTTGGAAAAATTCCTAGGCTTCTACGAACCGCTTCAAGATGCGATTGAAACCCATGACACCTGGCCCAGGTGGGGACTGGACATGCATGAGAGACGCACCTCCGAATGGTTAAAGCAAGACTTGCAAGCACTTGGCGCCACTGAAGGAGAGGTCGCAGAATTGCCCCGCTGCAGGGAAATTCCTGACTGCCGTACACTCGCCAGGGCTTTCGGATGCGCTTATGTACTCGAAGGCTCAACTTTGGGCGGTAAACACATTGCAGTCATGCTGGACAAAAGTGATATTCCTGCTGCGGCGCAGCGCTTTTTTCACGGCCGGGGTGCTGAAGTTCTTCCCATGTGGAAAATCTTCTGTCAGTCACTGGAAAAGTTTGGCCAGACCTCCTCTGATGCGGATGAAGTTATCACATCCGCGAGCACTACATTTGAATCTTTAGAGTACTGGATAAATAAGGGCGCAGCTTCATGACTCCATCCACTCTTGATCATGCAACTCTGGCCGGATGTGGTCATGAGCCGATTCACATTCCTGGAGCCATTCAACCCCACGGAGTCTTGTTCGTATTCACCGAACCCGACCTCGTTTGCGTTCAGGTAAGCAACAATGTGGATAAAGTCTGCAGCCTGCCTCTTGATCAAGTGCTCAACAAACCGCTGTCTGAGTTCCTCGCACCAGACCAGGCCAGCAAAATTGAAGCCGCCCTCGCCACAGACAACCCCGCTCTTGAGTCCCCCCTTCCCCTCTTCCTGGCTGGAAAAAATTTCGACTGCCTTTTGCATCGCCATGATGGGATGCTGATTGCCGAACTGGAAGTGGTGATTCCAGTGCCTTTTGTGCGTCACCACAGACAGTTGCAGCAGGCGCTATCGGAAATACGCTCCACAGCCACCCTGGAGGACCTGTACGGACTCATGGCACGTTTTGTAGCTGAACTGACAGGCTATGAACGCGTGATGGTTTACCGCTTTGATACAGACTGGCACGGCGAAGTTGTAGGAGAATGCCTTCTTGAACCTGTGGAATCTTACATGGGCCATCACTTCCCGGCCTCAGACATCCCGCCTCAAGCACGTGAACTGTATGCCCGCAACTGGCTGCGCATCATCCCGGACGCAACCTACAAACCCGCAGCGCTGGAACCCTCAGTCAATCCAAAAACACAGCGCCCACTGGATCTAAGTTTTTCTGTTCTGCGCAGCGTTTCGCCAGTTCATCTGGAATACCTCAAAAACATGAACGTGGGAGCCTCCATGTCCATCTCATTGATGGTGGAAGGCAGGCTCTGGGGGCTCATCGCCTGCCATCACCGTCAGGCGCTGCCGCTGCCTTTTTCCGTACGCTCCGCCTGTGAGATTTTTGGTCAGGTCTCCTCTCTGGAAATCGCCTATAAACAGGAATCTTTGAGACATGCTGAATACGCGCAGGCCACACGCATTCAGACACGCTTCTTTGATGTCATCGCTCAGGAGCAGAACTTTGTTGAGGCATTGATCAAATACACGCCCGAACTGCTGCAATTCATGCGTGCCAGTGGGGCTGCCATCTGCGTGAATGATCAAATCCACCTGCTGGGCGAAACTCCGGCAGAAAACCAGGTGAAAGATCTGCTGGAATGGTTAAACAAACAACCAGTAAACCCGCTTTACGTCACCAATGCTCTCGGCAAGGAGTTCAAACCGGCCATTGCTTATAAAGATCAGGGCAGCGGTCTGCTGGCTCTGAAATTATCCAGGGTCGAGCAGCATTATATTTTATGGTTTCGGCCAGAGGTAATCACCACCATCACATGGGCTGGTGATCCCGACAAACCCAGCGAGCCAGGCGCCATACTCCACCCTCGTAAATCCTTCTCCACCTGGAAACAGACTGTCACCGGGCATTCATTGCCTTGGACGGAAGCCGAACGCCAGGGCGGGCATGAACTGGTGGCGGCCTTGAATGCCCTGGTCTTACGGCGTACGGAGCGGTTGATCAAAATCAACGCCGACCTTGAGCAGAAGAACACAGACCTTAATTCCTTTGCCTACATAGCCTCTCATGATTTGAAGGAACCACTGCGTGGCATCACTCACTACAGCAGGTTTATCCTTGAAGATCACCAGGCCATCCTGCCTGAAGAAGCGATCAAAAAATTGCAAACCATTGGCTCGCTCTCCCAACACTCCAGTGAGCTTCTTGATGCGCTGAGCCATTTTTCAAAGATCGGCCGCATGGACCTTAACCGCAAGGAAGTCAGCCTGGATGATGTGCTTGACCGGGCGCTGTCCCTGCTCCAGGTCGCCATGCAGGAATCCAGAGTGGAAATCCGGCGCCCACAGTCCCTACCGACGATGGAGGTGGATCCTGTGCTGATTCGCGAAGCGCTGCTGAATCTGATTGCCAATTCAATCCGCTACAATACTTCTGATGAAAAGTGGGTCGAAATCGGCCTCACTGATGACCCCGTTGATGGCGACGGCCCGGCTTTCTACGTGAAGGACAACGGAATCGGCATTCACCAAAAGCACCACCATAACATTTTTAAGATCTTCCGCCGACTACATGCCCACGGGGAATACGGCACAGGCACAGGCGCCGGTCTGGCCATTACCCGCAGCATCATTGAAAGACATGACGGAAGGATATGGCTGGTATCACAGCCAGGGGCAGGCACAACTTTCTATTTCACCCTGCCCAGTTAGAGACGTCCTGAACTCCCCTTCAGTCCGTTGTATAACTTAAACTCTTCACCATTTTCCATGGATAGTTCAGCAGTCCGCAAGATTCTCATTCTCGATGACAACACGATTGATCGGGACATTTGCAATCGCTACCTCAGTCAAAGCCCATCAAACAAATATGAGTTTGTAGAGCATAACTCAGTGGAAGGTGCGCTTGATGTCGTGCTTGCTGAAAAGCCTGACTGCATCCTGCTTGACTATCATTTGCGTGATGGCAACGGCATCGAGTTTCTACGTGAACTGGCCAATGTAGGCGGCCCGCGTGTGTACCCAGTGGTGATGCTTACCGGGACAGGCAATGAGGCGATCGCCGTGGAGGTCATGAAAGCGGGCACTCAGGACTATCTGGTAAAAGACCGCCTTAATGCGGATGTCCTGCAACGTGCCGTGGAGGCAGCCATCTACAAAGCCCAGACAGAACGCCTGCTGGACAGCCAGAGACTTGAAATGGAAAGATTGTTCCATCAGGCACAGGAGGCCAACGCACGTAAAGATCACTTCCTGGCCGCTCTTTCCCACGAACTTCGTACGCCGCTTACGCCTGCACTGGCAGCGGTCAGCTCCATTGACCTGGATAATGTCACCGATGGCGATCTTCGCGATATGGTTACGGTAGTGCGCCGCAACATTGAGCTGGAAGCACGATTGATTGATGACCTTCTGGACCTGACTCGCATATCCAAGGGCAAGCTGGACGTGGATCTACGCACCGTAGATCTACACGGCGTTATCCACCACGCAGTGGATACTTGCCGGGAGGAAATCCAGCAGAAAGATCTACAGCTAAACTGGAAGTTACACGCACCTTGCTCCACCGTACTGGGTGATTCAGCTCGTCTGCAGCAGGTCTTCTGGAACCTGTTAAAAAATGCGGTGAAATTCACCTCGGTCGGAGGCCTTATCACCATTGAAACTGCCAATGTGAACGAGGACCAAATCGAAGTACGCATCATTGACACCGGAATCGGCATTCAAGCCTCACACCTGGACAGAATCTTTAACGCCTTTGAACAGGGCAGTTCCGAGATCACACGGCGCTTTGGAGGTCTGGGATTGGGACTTGCCATATCCAAGGCATTGCTTGAAGCACATCATGGATCTGTGCGGGCGGAAAGTGATCCTCATGAAGGAGGCGCCACCTTCATTGTCACTCTGAAAACAGGTGAACATCGTGAAGAGTCGCCCTCCGGCCTGCAATCCACAACTCATTCAAAAACCCAGCTTTCTTCCACTATCCTGCTGGTAGAAGACCATGCTGACAGTGCATTCTTCCTCGGTAGAATTCTGGAAAAAAGCGGCTGTCAGGTTCTCATTGCATCCAGCGTGGCTGATGCGCTCGCCATCTTTCAGCGTGAGAGTATTGACTGTGTAGTCAGCGACATCGGCCTGCCTGATGGCAGCGGCACGGAATTGATGCAGAAGCTTACAAAAATTCGCCCCGTCCCCGGCATTGCCCTCAGCGGTTACGGTATGGAGGAAGATATCCAACGCTCACGCGGGGCTGGCTTTACCCATCACCTCACCAAACCCGTGCAATGGGCAAAACTGAAGAAGGTGCTGGAAGAGGTGCTCGCCAGCTCCCGATAATTGAAGCTATCTGGCAACAGCCTGTGCCGCCTGCTGCTGTACCTGAACCTCCACGAGGCGTTGCATATGCTTGGCCAGCATGTCGAACTCGAGGTTCACAGTGCTCCCTTGAGTTAAGACACACAGGTTGGTCACCGTAAAAGTATGCGGTGTGATCCAGAAGGTCATGCGATCCGCCTCCAACTGCGCAACGGTAAGGCTCATTCCATCCACACAGATGGAGCCTTTGTGCACCACCAGGTGAGCCCACGGCTGGGGCAGTTCCACTGTGAACTGGTGGTCTTCACCGACACGCTCCAGCACATGCACTCTGCCCGTGGTGTCCACATGACCCTGCACAAAGTGACCGCTCAGCCTGTCACCAATACGCAGAGAGCGCTCCAGATTAACCAGGCTGCCTTCCTTTAATTGTCCAAGGCTGGTCACCTTCAGCGTTTCGATAAGTAAATCAAAACAGGCAGTCTGCCGCTCCAGATCAAAACCCGTCACTGTCAGACAGCAGCCATTGCACGCTACGCTTTCGCCCAGGGACAGCTCGGCAGCCATCGGGCCAACCTGAAGAATGAGTTCAGCCCCTCCTTCGCGAAAATTTATACTTAGCACCTTTCCAGTGCACTCAACAATGCCGGTGAACATGAGGTATCTCTACTGTTTCCTAGTGATGCATCAAGGGACTCTTGAGGAACCACAATAGAACTACGACCACAACCGTCGGAATGGCTGCGCCCATGGCCAGCTTGCCAGGTGAAACACCACCGGCAAAATGATGCCCCAGTATGCTTTGCCCCGCAGGGTTGGGCGCATTGGCAATCACCGTCATCCCGCCACCTGCAACAGCACCAGCCACCACCGCATACTTGGCAAAATCCGTTAAGCCAGGCGCTTGGGAGGCGAGGAAGGTGATGGCCGCGTTATCATTGAACATCGTCAATAACGCAGCCCCCAGCAGCAGCCCCCATTCAGGAAGACCTGCACTGGTCAGCAGGGGTTCGATCCACCAGGCCTGGCAACGACCATGAATGACCAGTGCCGCAAGGAAAAAGCCCACCAGCAGCGGTGACCGGAGTGATACTGTATCCTGATGGTGCCGGGTCGCCTCGACAAAACCCAGAAAGAACAGGAACCCACCCACAAACAGCGCAGGATAATGGCTCGTAAACACCGTCCAGCCCAAAAACAGCAAATGAACCAACGTTACCTGAAAGGGGATGCCTTCGTCTTTGGAAATGATCTTCCTGGCGCTATCGTCTGCAATCGCCAGCTGCCGGAATTCTTTTTTAAAGAAAATGTAATACGCAATATTATTCAACAGGATCGCAATGACCATCTTCCAGCCAATGTTCATGAACACGGTGGCAGTATCCCATTGCCATTTGGCGGCGATCATTAAAATCGGCGGGGCGGCAAAATGGGTCAAGGTGCCGCCAACGCTCACGTTCACAAACAGCAGACCCAAGGTGGCATAGGCCAGCCTTTTGCTCGGAATAAGCGAGAACACACGCTTGGACAACAGCAACGCCGCCAGTGTCATCGCGGCAGGCTCAGTGATAAGTGAACCCAAAAGCGGCGCCACCATCAAAATGCTCCACCACCATGCGCCAGGTGTGCTCTTGCCAAAACCAGCCACTTTGCCAATCATGCGCTCTGCAAACTTCACCACCGGACGGGATGAAGCGATGGCCATGATGATGATCACGAACATCGGCTCCGTGAAATTTACATCATGCCCAATGTAATTTTTCAGGTCCGTCCAGCCATGAAAGTACAGACCCGCTGCGCCAAGGGCGATGATCCAGATGCCGAAAACAGCCTCAACCTCACCAAAAAAGTGAAGGATGACCGCCTTGAACGAAACCTTGTCCGTTTCCTTGCCGTGCTTCTTCAGATGCTCTTTTTCCAGTTTATGTGACCACTGCTGGAACCCACCTGCTACAAATGTGTGCAACACTGCCAGAACGAAAATGATCGTCGCGGCCACATTAAACGGTTCAGCAGCCGCCCGCTGCTTGATCATGTCCCAGGCTCCTGCATCCGGCGCATGCTGATAAAGCTCCAGCGGCAGTGGAAAATGGGAAAATTGCCCATGCTCCGGGTAGGCAGCGCCCTCCGTTGAGGCTGCCTGCAAGACCCCTCCTCCAAACACAAGAAGACCGGTCAAAATTGTTAAGAATCCGTTGCGGAGAAATTTGATTGATGAAGCGCAGGCGACCAAATGCAGATGCATGCGCGCTAAATGAGACGCAACCCTAATTCTGTCAATGCAAACTCCGTTAATCTGTCCAAAGTACCCCAAATGAGTCGGTTGACGTAACCTTCAATAAGTTCACCTGATTCTTTCTACCAGCCGCAATCCTGCACTTGCAACTTAGCCTATCCGCGTGAACAGCATTTTCTGACCCTTCACTCTTAACATGGAAAACGTCATCATCATCGGCACCGGCTGCGCCGGATACACAGCCGCCATTTATACCGCCCGAGCCAATCTGTCCCCCCTCATGCTCTCAGGGACTCAACCCGGCGGTCAGCTTACCACCACCACTGAAGTCGAAAACTTCCCCGGTTTCCCAGAAGGCATCATGGGTCCTGAACTCATGATGAAAATGCAGAGCCAGGCGGAGAAATTTGGCGCACGCATTGAATACTCTCAGGTTCAAAGCGTTACAAAAACAGCAGAAGGTCACTTCGATGTCGCGCTGGAAGGCGGAAAAGTCCTGCAGACCAAGACCATAATCATTGCCACCGGGGCATCCCCACGTCACCTTGGCCTGCCGAATGAGAAATCGCTCATCGGCCACGGCCTCACCAGTTGCGCCACCTGTGACGGCGCATTCTATCGCAACGTACCCGTCGCCGTGATCGGCGGTGGCGACTCCGCCGCGGAAGAGGCCATGTTCCTCACCCGCTTTGCCAGCACGGTCTATTTGATCCACCGTCGGGACGAACTTCGCGCCTCCAAAATCATGGCGGATCGCGCCCTGGCGAACGAGAAGATCAAGCCCGTGTGGAATAGCACGGTGACCGAGTACCTGACCGATGAAAAAGGTGAAATGCGTGCTGCCAAACTGAAAAATCTGGTCACGGGTGAAGAAAGCGAACTGGAGCTAAAATGTGTGTTCGTAGCCATTGGTCACGTGCCCAACACCCAGTTCCTGAACGGCCAGGTCACCACCGATGAAAACGGTTACATCGTTCAGACTAAAGGCACCCAGACTAACATCCCTGGCTTGTTCGCCGCTGGTGACGTAGCCGACCACGTGTACCGCCAGGCCATCACCGCCGCCGGTCAGGGCTGCGCTGCCGCCCTGGAAGCAGAGCGCTATCTGGCGCATTAAACATAACACAGCTTTTTAGCTGCGGCTGATCACAAGCAACCATGCCTGTGATCAGCGGGGTGAATGCTTTTTTCAAAAACGACCTCAATCACGGCACTGGCACTTCCTTCGCTGCGGTGTTGTTTTCCACAGGCTCATCCGGGAAAACCACTTTGATGGCTTTGATCTCTGCCGCGTAACTGGGGTGGGATTCGACAACCCATTTTTGCACAAACTCTTCGATGTCAGCGCGGGCGACTTCGCGGATGTTGGTAAGATGACGCGTCGCACGCGCATTGAGTTCTGGCGTGATGGATTTTTCCAGTTCGGCAAGTTGTTGTGCCGAATCAAAACGCAGCCAGGTGCCATCGGTTTTCTTTTCAACGCCAGAGGTGTCAAACGCCACCGGCAAGGACGGCTGGGCTGGCGGGGTTTCCACAATCAATACACCATCGCGGATATGCCCCTTTTTCATTTCTGAAAGCTTGATGTGGAACCGGTAGGTCGCTGGCACCTTGATCTCACTGGTGGCGGTGCCGAGATACACCCAGCCCCAGGCAGCATATCGGGAATCCGTCTTGCGGAATATTTCCACCGTCTTCATCGGTGAAGCCACTTCCAGCACATCCCCATGGGTGCGGCCAATTTCAATAATCACCTCGCGATGGTCACTCGTGGCCTTGGTGGTGAAAAACTTGTCCACCCCAAATTTTTCCATGGCCTCGCGAACACCCATTCCGAGATAAAGCAGCGCTCCTCCCCCTACAAGAATCAGAGCCAGGACAATCACTGTCAGCGCCGCAAAGCATCCAAACCTGCGCGGCGGCTTTGGCTCCCTGTTCGGAAAGAAATCTGGCGGAATCAAAGAATCACTCATGCCGGAATGCAGCGTCCGCCCATTATGCGGGCGCGTCAAGCAAACGCCACTGTCCTTCAGGTAAATCATCGAGCGAAAACTCCCCGAATTTTGGGCGATGCAGCTCCGTGACATGCAAGCCCTGACTGGCAAACATGCGCCTAACCTGATGGTAACGCCCTTCCTGAATGATGATGCGCGCATGGGTCTCATCCACCTCTTCCAGTTCAGCGGGCAAACAAGGTTTGGTTTCACCACGAAGCATCAGCGTTCCTGCCGCAAACACCTCAACGAGACCTTGGGGCATGGGCTTGTCCACCGTGACCTCATACACTTTGCTGATGTCTGATTTGGGTGAGGTCCAACGTTGAATCAGATCGCCTCGATCTGTCACCAACAACAAACCGCTGGTGTCTTTATCCAGTCGCCCAACACCGCTGACAGCGGGATTGCGCTGGAGCCAGCGAGGCGGCAGCAGTTCATAAATATTCGGCCCTTCATCCCCCGAATGCGTACAGACATAACCCAGCGGTTTGT
>Ga0182737_1003409_pt1 | contig 11733 bp, 14 predicted proteins | sample eDN5th30CBELigOP_FD_128878 | JGI IMG/M metagenome (GOLD analysis project Ga0182737, IMG submission 128878) | Enriched Organic Plus compost microbial communities from Emeryville, California, USA - eDNA 5th pass 30_C BE-Lig OP (version 2) (version 2) ... | reverse complement strand
TGTCGGGCCTGATCGGCGCCTATCAATGGGGCATGCAGCTTGGCTTCCTGCCCGGCCCCACCGCCTGCACCGGCCAGCGCTTCGTGCTGGGCAGCGACATGGTGCCCGAAATAAGCTGCAACGCCGTCACTTGGTCGCTGTTCGGTCTGTCGCTGGCGGCCTATAATGCGCTGATCTCGCTGGGCGCGGCCGCGCTCGGCACCCTGCTGCTGGTGAAGAAATCCCGATGACCCGCAAATCCAGGCCCGCCGCGCCCGGTTCGACCACCGATGTGGAAGCGATGATCCGCGTGGATCATGCTGGCGAATATGGCGCGGTCCGCATCTATGAGGGCCAGCTTGCCGTATTGCGCCGCCGTCCGGGCAGCGCCCGCGCCGTGGAAACCATCGAACACATGGCGGCGCAGGAACAGGAACATCTGAAAGCCTTTGACGGGCTGGTGAACGAACGCCGGGTGCGGCCCACCGCGCTGGAGCCGGTCTGGCGCGTGGCCGGTTTCGCGCTGGGCGCGGCCACCGCGGCGCTGGGCGAAAAGGCGGCCTATGCCTGCACCGCCGCCGTCGAGGAAGTGATCGACGAACATTATGCGTCCCAGATCGCCGCGCTGGAGCAGATGGACGGCCAAAAGGCCGATCCCGTCTTGAAAGACAGGATCGCCGCCTTCCGCGCCGACGAAGCGGCGCACCGCGACACCGCCATTGCCGAAGGCGCCGAGCAGGCGCCGGGCTACCGGCTGCTCAGCCAGACCATCAAGGCGGGCTGCCGCCTGGCGATCAAGCTGTCGGAACGGATTTAAGCGGGACTGTCATTCCCGGCCGAGCCTTGCGCGGCAAGGCGAGGGGAAGGGAATCCAACTTGTCCTGATCAACTGTCCCGGCCTGGATCCCCTTCCCTCGCGCGCCAACGCGCGCTCGCCGGGGATGACATCGGATTACGGCTCCAGCTCGCTATCCCAATACAGATAATCCGCCCAGCTTTCGTGCAGGTAATTGGGCGGAAACTTGCGGCCATTCTCGCGCAGCTCCATCACCGTGGGCTGGTGCGGCCGGGTGCGCGGATGCATTTTCGCCTGCGCCGGCATGCGCCCGCCCTTGAGCAGGTTGCAGGGGCTGCAGGCGGTGACGATATTTTCCCAGGTGGTGCGCCCGCCCTTGCTGCGCGGAACGATGTGATCGAAGGTCAGGTCGTTGGGATCGCCGCAATACTGGCATTCGAATTCGTCGCGCAGGAAGACATTGAAGCGGGTGAAGGCGGGGCGGCGCGCGGGCCGGATATAGGTCTTGAGCGAGACGACCGAGGGCAGCTTCATCTCGAAGCGGGCCGAGCGCACCACCCGGTCATATTCCTCCAGGATCGTCACCCGCTCCAGGAACACCGCCTTGATGGTGTCCTGCCACGACCAGAGCGACAGCGGGTAATAACTCAGGGGGCGGTGGTCGGCATTCAGCACCAGCGCCGGACAGCTGCTGGCGGACGCCCTTGCAGGGGCGACAGGCGGGGCTAGCACGGAAGAAATCCTGTGAAGGCGCTTCTCCTTTGCACGCGGGATTTTAGGGGCGGTTTCCCATCCGCCTCAAGAGGCTAACCGATTCGTCATGACGGTTTGTAGACGCTGCGCACCGGGCCGGCGCTTTTCAACAGCCCTTCAAAGGCCTGGCCCAGGAACCGGCCCGCCATCATCAGGCCGTCCGGGTCGATGCCGTGGCCCATGCCAGGGGCCAGGTGCCACTGCACCGCCGCGCCTGCCGCGCCCAACTGGCCCGCCGCCAGGAACATGGCCTGGGGCGGGATCACCTGGTCGCTGTCGCCATGCGTCAGCAGGATGGGCGGCCATTCCCCATCCGCCAGAGCGGGCGGCGCGCCCGGCAGCAGGCCGGAAAAGCCCAGGATGGCGGCGGGCCGGACCTTGCGGCGCAGCCCCACATGCAGCGACAACATCGCGCCCTGCGAAAAGCCCGCCAGCGCCAGCCGCTCCGGCCCCAGGCCCAGCCGCGCCAGTTCGGCATCGAGGAATTCGTCCAGCACCGGGGCCGCCACCGCAACGCCCTGCGCCATCTCGTGCGGATCGATGCGCGAGAGCGGAAACCACTGATAGCCGGGACCGCCGGGGATGCGGCTGGGCGCATTGGGCGCGGCAAAGGCCACCGTGGGCAGAAGGTCCTGCCAGTGCGCGGCCAGGTCGATCAGATCGTTGCCGTCGGCGCCATAGCCGTGCACCAGCACCACCAGATGGGTGGCGCTGCCGCGGGCGGCGGATCTGGTGGGTCCGGTGAGTGCCATGCCTGTCAGGATACGGTAAAGGTTGCGCCGATGATTGTTACCCGCTTCGCCCCCAGCCCGACAGGCCTGCTGCATCTGGGCCATGCCCTGGCCGCCATCGTCGCGGCGGAAAGCGGCGACGATTTCCTGCTGCGGATCGAGGATATCGACAAGGGCCGCAGCCGCGCGCATTTCATCGAGGCGATCTTCTACGACCTCAAATGGCTGGGCCTGTCCTGGGACGAGCCCACCCTGCGCCAGTCCACCCGCATGCAGGCCTATGCCGAGGCGCTGAGCGTGCTCAAGGCGCATGGCCTGCTCTATCCCTGTTTCTGCACCCGCGCCGAGATCGCCGCCGAAATCGCCCGCGCCGGCGAGGCCCAGCACGGCGCGGGCCCCGACGGCCCGCTCTATCCCGGCACCTGCAAGGCGATTCCCGCCCCGGCGGCGCTGGCACGGATGGAGGCGGGCGAGAATTTCGCGCTGCGGCTGGACGTGACCAGGGCCGCGCTGCGGACCGGCCCCCTCACCTTCCGCGAGCATGGCCGCGCCCATCCGGTGGACCCGTTCCGCTTCGGCGATATCGTGATCGCCCGCAAGGACATGCCGACCTCCTATCACCTGGCGGTTGTGGTGGATGACGCCTATCAGCGGGTGACACTGGTGACGCGCGGCGAGGACCTGCTGCCCGCCACCCATATCCAGCGCCTGTTGCAGGCGCTGCTGAAGCTGCCCGAACCGGATTACGCCCACCATCCGCTGGTGCTGGACGAGCAGGGGCGCAAATTCTCCAAGCGCGACGGCGCGGTGACGCTGCAAAGCCTGCGCGAAGCGGGCCTGACGCCGTCGGATATCCGGGCCAGGATTGGGGTTTAGGATCTCAGCTTTCGCCCCGCGATGTCCCGGCCTCGCGTCGCGCGCAAGCGCGCGACACTGCGGCGTTCGCCGGGACCGAAGGTCCACTGGACCTTCGGTTTAATCCCGGCTCACCCCGCGAAAGCAGGAATCCAACTTCTTTCTTTCCCTCCGCACAGGGGAACCAAGCTGGATTCCCTTACCTCGCATCGCCTGACGGCGCTGCTCGCCGGGAATGACAAAAAGGGGGTTCATGGCCCGGCCTCATCCTGAGCGTGTCGAAGGATGGCCGGACCAAGCTGTCATCGCCGCTTGGCCGGAATGATAATAAGGCAGGTCCCACCGGCTCTCTTCTGATCCGCCCACACCCCGCTGCGCGGGGCGCGGAACCATGCTATAGCCGCTCCATGTCCGACGCCCTCGACCGCCTGTTCGCCACCATCGCCGCCCGCAAGGACGCCGATCCGGCCTCGTCCTACACCGCCAAGCTGCTGTCGCGGGGCGTGGAGACTTGCGCGAAAAAATTTGGCGAGGAGGCGGTGGAAACGGTGATCGCCGCCATCGGGCGCGACAAGACCGAACTGGCCAAGGAATCGGCCGACGTTCTTTATCACCTGTCGGTGCTGTGGGCGGCGGCGGGGATCACGCCCGGCGATGTTTACGCCGTGCTGAAAAGCCGCGAAGGCCAGTCGGGGCTGGAGGAGAAGGCCGGCCGCAAGAGTTAGGCTTTATTTTCTTCTTCCTCGGCCAGGGACTTCACCAGATCCAGCACGCGCTTGCGGACCTTGGCATCCTTGATCTTCATGAAGGCCAGCGAAAGCTGCAGGCCCTCGCCCGAGGACACGAACTCCATCACCGGTGGCGCGCTTTCCGACTCGCTCATGCCGGGCTGGTTGGCGGCGCCCACCCCTTCATAGAAGAAGTCCACGGGCACGTTCAGGATGCGCGACACCTCGAACAGGCGGCCCGCGCCGATGCGGTTGACGCCCTTTTCGTACTTCTGGACCTGCTGGAAGGTCAGCCCCAGAAGATCGCCCAGCCGCTCCTGACTCATGCCGATCAGCATGCGCCGGATGCGCACCCGATTGCCGACCTGAACATCAATGGGATTGGCCTGTTTCTTGGGCAAATTTCAGGACTCTGATGATTTGTCGGCGGGGAACTTAGCCTCATCCCACGACGAACTGAAACAAATTATTCGCAGTCTCAACGCGATTGGCGGCTCAACGCGAATGCAGCAAGCGCGCCGGTAACCAACAGACCCAGAAAAACCAGATCGCCGAAACGCGCATAAAGCGGCCTGGACAGCGCCACGGGCAGGCGCGCATCCACCACGCCCATCGCATTAATATTAAGGCCGGCCCGGATTCTGCCCACAGGATCGATCATCGCGCTGATGCCGGTATTGGCGGCGCGCGCGATGGGCAGGCCTTCCTCGATGGCGCGCACGCGCGCGATCAGCAGGTGCTGGCGTGGCCCGGCCCAGGGACCGAACCAGGAATCGTCGGTGATGTTGACGAACCAGCCGGGGCGCTTATCCCTGGGATCGGTCACCGCATGCGGGAAGATCACCTCATAGCAGATCAGCGGCGCGACATCGGGCGCGCCTGCAACCGCAAGCACGTGCGGTCGGTCACCGGCGGAAAAGCCCGATGCGCCCGACACCATCTGGGTGACGCCCAGCCGCCCCAGCAGCCCGGCCAGCGGCACATATTCGCCGAACGGCACCAGATGGAACTTGTCATAGACGGCGGGCAGGCCGCCGCCGGGATTGAACAGGTACAGGCTGTTGTAATAGCGCGCACCGTCCGTGTCCCGCGCGATACGGTCCGAGCCGGTCATCAGGGTCTGGCCGCGCATCGTGAACAGCGTGATCTGGTCCAGCGCCCCCGCCGACTGGGCAAGCGGAAATCCGGTCGCCGCCTCCGGCCAGACGATATGGGTGACCGCGCCCGCCGGCCCCGCCGGACGCAGCGACAGGTCCATCAGCCGGCTCCAGTTGCGCGGGATCAGGGTGCGGACATATTTCTCCGCCTGCGGAATATTGGGTTGTACCAGCCGCACCACCACACCCGGCACGTCGGCCACGGGTGTGGATGCGATGCGATACACGCCAAAGCCGCACAGGGCCGCGAACAGCAGCGTCAGCGCGGCGGGCAGCTTCCAGCGGCCGGCGCACAATTCGGCCAGCGACGCGCCCAGCAGCAGCGTGAGGAAGGAAAGGCCATAGGCGCCGATCAGGCTGGCCGATTGCAGCAGCGCGGGCGCCGCGCCCCAGCCATAGGCCGAAAGATTCCAGGGGAAGCCGGTCAGCACATGGCCGCGCAGCCATTCGGCCGCCGCCAGCATCACGGCGAAGACGAAGATGCGCGCCGGGCCGTCCTGCCAGAAGTACATCGTCAGGGCGCAGCCCAGCGCCCCGAACAGGGCCAGGCCCGCGGGCAGCGCGACCACGCCCAGCGGCAGCAGCCACAGATAGGCGTCCGGGTCGATCAGGAAGGCAAAACCGATCCAGTGCAGGCCCACAAGGAACTGGCCGAAGGCATAAGCCCAGCCCAGCATGGCGGCGCGGCGCACCGGACGCGGCCCGGCATCGGCGCCGTCCAGCAGCAGCAGCAGCAGGGCGGTGCCCAGCAACAGGGCGGGGAAGAATCCCAGCGGCGCGAAAGCGGTGGCGGAGAGGGCGCCCGCGACAAAGGCGGCCAGCAGCGCGCGCCAGCCGGTCAGACCGCCGGTCAGCCTGCGCACCCCATCGCCCAGGCGCCGCAGCAGGGTCATTCGGGCGGCGTCACAGGGCGCGGCAGCTTGACCCGCAGCTTGCGGATGCGGCGCGGATCGGCGTCCAGAACCTGGAATTCATATCCGGCGGGATGGGCGACGATCTCGCCGCGCTGGGGCACGCGGCCCAGCAGCGACACGACCAGGCCGCCCAGACTGTCTATGTCCTCCTCGCCGTCCACCGCCAGGTCATGGCCGGTCTGGGACTGGAAATCCTCCAGCTCGGTGCGGGCATCGGCGACATAGCTGTCACCATCGGTCTTTACCTCGACGGCGGCCTCGTCATGCTCGTCGTCAATGTCGCCCACGATCTCCTCGATGATGTCCTCGATCGAGACCAGCCCGTCGGTGCCGCCATATTCGTCGATCACCAGCGCCAGATGCGTCTGGCCCGCCTGCATCTTGAGCAGCAGGTCCAGCACCCGCATCGAGGGCGGCGCGAACAGGATGGGACGGCGCAAGGTGGCGATGCGGGCGCGCGGCGACAGGCAATAGACCCCGCCCACCTCCGCTTCCAGAAGGCCCAGCACATCCTTCACATGGATCAGGCCGGTGGGGTCGTCCAGCGTTTCCTTGTAGGTCGGCAGGCGCGAATGCTGCGCCTCGCGGAAAATCCGCAGCAGGTCGGGCAGGCTCATCGTTTCGTCCACCGCGACGATGTCGGCGCGCGGCACCATCACATCGCGCACTTTCAGTTCGCCGAAGTTGAGCAGGTTGCCCAGCATCACCCGTTCCTGCGCCGACAGGGAGGGCGACTCGCGCTCGCTTTCTTCCAGCACCTCTTCCAGGCTTTCGCGCATCGCGGCGCTGGACGCGTCCTCGCCGCGCAATGCCTGGATCAGGCGCTTCCAGAGATTTGGCCTTGAGCTGTGACTTGTGCTGTGACTGGGACCGTCATTCATGGCGCGGGCACCGCATAGGGATCGGCGATGCCCAGCCGTTTGAGGATCTTCACTTCCAGCCCCTCCATCACCTTGGCGTCCCTGGGCCGCTCATGGTCATGCCCGCCCAGATGCAGCACGCCATGCACCGTCAGATGAACGGCATGGTCGGCAAAGCGCTTGCCCGACGCTTTCGCCTCTGACGCCGTCACGCCGTGGGCGATGGCGATGTCGCCGTGATAGCCGTCGGCATCCGACGGAAAGGACAGCACGTTGGTCGGCTTGTCCTTGCCGCGAAAATCATGGTTCAGAGTGTGCAGCCGTCCGTCACCGGCCAGCAGGATGGTGATGCCGCCGCGCAAGCGCGCGCTGCGGGCAGCGGCCGCCGCCGCTTCCTTCAGGCGCTTCTGCAATCCGCGATGCGCGCGCCAGGCTTCATCCTCGATCACCAGCGTGATCCCGCTCATGACTTGCCGTGCCTGTTATAGGCGGCGACGATCCGCGCGACGAGGGGATGGCGCACCACATCCTTTTCGGCGAACCGCGCCACGCCCACGCCTTCCACGCCTTCCAGGAAGGACAGCGCCTCGTTCAGGCCCTCCGCCTTGCCGCCGGGCAGGTCGCTCTGGGACGGGTCGCCCGTCACCACCATCTGGCTGTCCTCGCCCAACCGGGTCAGGGCCATCTTCATCTGGGCGGGCGTGGTGTTCTGAGCCTCGTCCAGGATCACAAAGGCGCGGCTGAGCGTGCGCCCGCGCATGAAGGCCAGCGGCGCCACCTCGATCACGCCCTGCTCCATCAGCCGCCCCGCCGCGTCGCCCAGCACATCGAACAGCGCGTCATAGAGCGGGCGCAGATACGGATCGATCTTCTCTTTCAGGTCGCCCGGCAGGAAGCCCAGCCGCTCGCCCGCTTCCAGCGCGGGCCGCGACAGGATCAGCCGCTCGACGCGCTTTTCATGCAGCATATGGGCGGCGAAGGCCGCCGCCAGATAGGTCTTGCCGGTGCCCGCCGGACCGATGCCGAACACCAGCGGCTGGGCGCGCATCATCTCCAGATAGGCGGCCTGGGCCGGAGAGCGCGGCCGCACCGCGCGGCTGGCGGCGGTCTTGATCGCGCCCGGCGCGCTGGCGCGCCCGGTATCGGTGAAGCGGATTTCCGCATCCACTTCCGCCAGCGTCACGCTTTCACCCGCCTGAAGCCGCAGATACAGCGCCCGCAGGATGGCCCCGGCGCGTTCGCGGGCCGCGCCTTCGATGGCGACCAGATTGCCGCGCGTGTCAATCCGCACGTCCAGCGCCTGCTCCAGGCGCACAAAATGCCGGGCATGCGGGCCACTCAGCGCCGCCAGCAGTGTGTTGTCGGGAAATTCCAGCGTCAGGGCGGGTGCCTTGTCGGTCTTGCGGGATCTGGCGCTCACGCCAAGCCCTCGTTTAGGTGGCCATGCAGGCTGTTGGCGGTGCGTTTTTCGATCCGCACATCGGCGATGGCGCCGATCAGCGCCGCCCCGCCCATCACATGCACCGGCTGCAGATAGGGCGTACGGCCCATCACCTGACCCGGCTGCTGGCCCGGCTTCTCGAACAGCACCGGCAACACCTTGCCGATCTGGCCGTCGTCAAAGCCGTGCTGTTGCGCCGCCAGCAGCTTTTGCAGCGCGTCCAGCCGCGCCGTCTTGACGTCCTCGGCCACCTGCTTGCGCATGGTGGAGGCGGGTGTGCCGGGGCGCTTGGAATATTTGAACGAGAAAGCGGTGGCATAGCCGATGTCGCGCACCAGCCCCAGCGTCGCCTCGAAATCGGCATCGCTTTCGCCGGGAAAGCCCACGATGAAGTCCGAGGTCATGGCGATGTCGGGACGCGCCTTGCGGATGCGCTCCACCAGGCGGCGGTAATCGTCGGCCTTGTGCTGGCGGTTCATCGCCTCCAGCACCGCATCCGATCCCGACTGCACCGGCAGGTGCAGATAAGGCATCAGCTTGGGATTGCCGCCATGCGCCGCCACCAGATCGTCGCCCATGTCGCGCGGGTGGCTGGTGGTGTAGCGGATGCGCTCCAGCCCTTCGATCCCGGCCAGCGCGTCGCAGAGTTTCGCAAGGCTCCAGCCGCCGCCGTCATAGGCGTTGACATTCTGGCCCAGCAGCACGAGTTCGCGCGCGCCGGCGTCCACCAGCTGGCGCGCCTCGCGCAGCACCGCCTCCGGGGCGCGCGACAGTTCGGAGCCGCGCGTATAGGGCACCACGCAGAAAGTGCAGAACTTGTCGCAGCCTTCCTGCACGGTGAGGAAACGCGAGATGCCGCCGCCGCCCGGCGCGGGCAGGGCGTCGAATTTCTCCAGCGCCGGAAAATCGGTTTCCAGGGCATGGCCCTGCCGGCGCGCGGCGCGGGCGATCATCTCCGGCAGGCGGTGATAGGATTGCGGCCCCACCACCATGTCCACCACCGGGGCGCGGGCCACGATCTCCGCGCCTTCGGCCTGGGCGACACAGCCCGCCACCGCGATCAGCATGCCGGACTTTTCGCGCTTGAGCTGCCGCAGGCGGCCCAGTTCCGAATAGACCTTTTCGGCCGCCTTTTCGCGGATATGGCAGGTGTTGAGGATCACCATGTCCGCGCCGTCGGGCGCATCGGTGGCGGCATAACCCAGCGGTGCCAGCAGATCCGCCATCTTGGCGGAATCATACGAGTTCATCTGGCAACCATAGGTTTTGACGAAAAGCTTTTTCATGGATGTCCGGTTATCGGGCGCAGGGGCGGTAAATTCAATACTTCCAGCAAGGCGCGCGCCCGGCATGCCGCCGGGCGGCCCTCCGCCGGGCCGTGACCCGCCTCCCCCTTATGCGCGCAGCGCATCCGAAGGGGGAGGTGGCTGAAAGGCGGGCTTGCCCGCTTTTCAGCCGGAGGGGGTCATAAAATGCGCCCCGCCAGGGCCTGGGCCTGGCCGTCCCGCACGATTTCCTCGGCCCGCGCGGCCAGGGTTTTACGGTCCATCCGGTCCAGGCTCAGGGGTTCGTGGAACTGGACCACCACATCCAGAGGGCCCGCCAGCAGCGCCTCCCACAGGTGCGGCACCATCTCCATATCGCCATACCAGGCGAACCAGGGCCTGTGTTCGCGGCCCATCGGCAGGCCATGCAGCCCGGTAAAGGCGGCCGAAACCGGCTGCACCTTCACATGCGCGCCCGAGGCCAGCCGCGCCTCGGCCGCGCCCAGCAGCGCGCTCTTGAAGGGCAGCACGGCATTGCCGGTATGGCTGGTGCCTTCCGGGAACAGCACCAGCCGGTCGCCTTCCAGCAGGCGCTCGCGGATCACGTCGCGCACCGCGCCGGTGGCGCTGCGGCGCTGGCGCTCCACGAACACCGTGCGCTGCAGCCGCGCCAGGGTGCCGAAGAACGGCCAGGCGGCGACTTCGGCCTTGGCGATGAAGGAGACCGGCGCCGCCGCCGAAAAGATGATGATGTCAGCCCAGCTTGTATGATTGGCGACCAGCAGTACGCCCTCGCCGCTGACCGGCTTGCCGCGCACCGCGACATGGATGCCGAACAGGGCGGCCACCAGCCGGTGATAGAAATGCGGAAAGGCGCGGGCGGCGCGCGGCCAGAGGCGCAGCAACAGCCATTGCACCGGCATGCCGAGCAGCGTGACGGCAAGAAAGGCCGCGAGAATGGCGGCGGCACGCAGGCTCGCCATCCTGGGCATCAGTTGGGGGTCTTGCGGTCCTTGGGAACGCCGTACAGTTCCAGGCGATGGTCGATCAGTTCGAAGCCCAGTTCCTCGGCCACGCGGCGCTGCAGCTTTTCGATCTCTTCATTGTGGAACTCGATCACATTGCCGGTCGCCACATCGATCAGGTGATCGTGATGGGCCTCGGGCACTTCCTCATAGCGCGAACGGCCGTCGCGGAAGTCGTGGCGCTCCAGGATGCCCGCATCCTCGAACAGCTTGACGGTGCGATAGACGGTGGCGATGGAGATATGCGGATCGATGGTGCTGGCGCGGCGATACAGTTCTTCCGCGTCGGGATGATCGGCGGCTTCCGACAGGACGCGGGCGATCACCCGGCGCTGGTCGGTCATCCGCAGGCCCTTGTCCACACACAGTTTCTCGATCCGCGTCACCTGCCACTCCTATGACCATGCGGGAAAGCCGCAGGTTAGGCCAATTTTCCCGGCAGCGAAAGCCTGAGCACCAGGGCGTCACGACCCTGATAATAGCCCTTGCGGTCGCCCACCCGGACAAAGCCCAGCGTCGCATAGAGCGCCAGCGCGGCGGGATTGTCGGCGCCCACTTCCAGGAACATCTCCTGGGCGCCCATTTGCACGGCCTTATCCAGCGCCGCCGTCAGCAGCGCGCGGCCCAGCCCCTTGCCCCGCGCCGCCGGATTCACGGCGAGGGTGAGGATTTCGCCTTCATGGGCGGCCACCCGCGCCAGCACAAAGCCCTTATCGTTCCAGTGGGCATAGGTGCCGGGCGTGGCCAGAAGCGCGGCGATGGCCTTTTCATCCCAGGCATCGGGAAAGGACGCGGCATGCAGGCGCGCCAGCACAGCCGGATCGTCATCTTTCTGAAACAGCGCGACCGTCATGCCAACGTCCGTCCGCCCGGTAGCTTGGCATCAGGCGCGCGCAGATAGAGCGGGCCGGGCGCGGTATCGGGCACGGGCTGCTCTGCCGCCAGCCGCGCCACCCACAGCGCATCGGGCTGGCGCATGTCCGACAGCACAAATTCCGGCCCCAGCGCCTCCTGCGCCTGCACCGCGCCGGTGCCCGCCAGCGCACAGGGTCCGAAGTCGCGGATGCGGGCCAGGGCATCGGCAAAGGGCAGCACCACCGGTTCCTGTATCACCGCATCGCCGCGCCGGAGCAGCAGATAGGCCTCCGCGCGCCGCGCGTCATGGATCACCGCGCATGCCTGCCGGCGCGTCTGCGCCATCGCGGCGGCGGCGATGGCTTCCAGCGTGG
>Ga0182737_1003407_pt1 | contig 11742 bp, 10 predicted proteins | sample eDN5th30CBELigOP_FD_128878 | JGI IMG/M metagenome (GOLD analysis project Ga0182737, IMG submission 128878) | Enriched Organic Plus compost microbial communities from Emeryville, California, USA - eDNA 5th pass 30_C BE-Lig OP (version 2) (version 2) ... | reverse complement strand
TCTCAGGCATTCATTGCCAGCCAGCGTTCGCGGAGTTGGGTTACGCCCAGATGAATCAGGGTGCCGACGTTACCGATGCTGGTATCCAGCACTTCGGAGATTTCCTTGTAACTCAGTCCCGTCTCGAACTTGAGTTTTACAGCTTCCCGCTGTTTATCGGGCAGTTCAGCCATCCACTGGCTAAGCTGCTGGTTTAATTCCTGTGCCTCCAGCGCATCAGAAGGACGCGGGGCAGGTGAGGTGTGGTCATCCAGGGCTATCGTTTCCATGGGGACAAGGCGTTGATGTTTGCGCTGGTAGTCCAGGGCTCGGTTCTTGCACACGGTGAAGAGCCAGGGTGCCAGCCGGGATTGATCCAGGGTTTTTATATGACGGGTGAGTTTGATGAATACCTCCTGTGCGATGTCCCGTGCCTGATCCATGTCCCTGACGTATCCAAAGGCATAGCGGATAAGCGGACGCTCATAGCGCTCAAGAATACCAAGAAACAGGTCATGATCAGGGGGGCTGGTTCGCATGGTGGGTTCGGAAGGCATGACGGGGGACGAACAGAATCCTTGGATTTTTTTGTAAAATATTTTTCCAGGCCTTGTTTAACTTTGCAGCATAGCCCTTGCAGACCAGGCAGTACTGCCGCGAACAATCACTCTGGTTTGTCCGCTGTCTTTAACTAACGGGAATGCTGAAGACTGCGAACGAGCTCCTTCACCTGATGCGGTTTGCGTACATTGCGGAACATCACTTCTGGCCCGCTCGTGGCTGAAGAATCAAAGTGGACTGTGCCAACGCCGAGCAGAGCCAGCCATCCCTTTTGTTGTACATCAATGGCGCGGATGTCCCGGATACGCACTTCTTTGGTGTTTCGTCCGATCAGCCCAAACTCCATCTCGACACGGTAGGGAGTGACAAAGTACGAGGTGGTTGTTCGTTCAAGTGTGATGTAGATCAAAAATAAACCTGCGACTGAACACAGCAGCAGCAGCCACTCCAGCCCCCATGCCGCCTGCCAGACATAAACTGCCATGCCTGCAAACAACACAAAACCTGACAACGCTTTTGGAAAGGACAGCCAGCTTGGATGTCCCATATACAGCATCTCTTCCGGATCGCCGCTATGCTCAAAATAAGCAGGCTGCCCATGGGTGGCGGATTCCTGTTCTGCATCAGTAATAAACTGTGGAATGCCGCTGCTGGACAGGGGGCTGTAAAATGAACGAAGATCATCCTGCTCATCATCGTCATCCCTCTCATGATCTGGATAAGGCGTTAATCCCTCACCAAAAGAATCTGCATCATCCTCGGAGCCTGGCCTGTAGATGGTATCCTCTTCATCGGATGCGTGTGGCGGCGCATGCTTAAAACGATTGCCCTGAGGTTTTAAAGGCACATCCCCACGAAATTCAACATTGTCCGGCGCTTTACTGTCTTTCGCCGTGCTTGACTCTGTGCGTCGGCTGGGTGCGAGGGTCGCCTCGCGATAAGGCATGGAAAGGAAATCTCCCAGCAGATGTGCAAGCCCGGTCTCATCATCGCAGACCATGTCGCTCCTGCTCAGCTCGCCCTTTTGCAGGAAGATACGCAGCTCATCACGTGTATAGACTTCCGTTAGCGTCGGATGGTCAGGCACGAAGTAACGGGCGGCATCCATGGCATTTACATCACCTTAGAAAAACAGGTTAAACAGATTCGCTGACAGGTGGCGGCGGCAATAAATCCTCGCGGAGGAGTAAGTCTGGAATGCTGGTCATCGGCAGCATGCCTGGCTGGGTCTTGCACAAGACGCCAAGATAGGGTGTCAACCGGTCAACCTCCGCAATAGTATTGTGCACCAGATTCACAATAATGGACTCACTGTAAGGTGGTTTCGCAAAAATCTGTGACTGCCTGAACATCACCACCCCGGTGTCCCAGTCCATTTCAAAAGCCCCCAGATTCAGGTCCTTGTTTACACGCATCAGCAGTTCTGCGCTGCGCGATTTGTGCGTGTGAGGAACAGTCAGGGATACCAGGCCTACCACGGACAGAATACCTGCCTCGTCATAGCTCTGCAGGTGCAGCGAGACCTTTGAATGATAGGCCTCAAACTGGGTTTCCACCACTGTGTGACCTGCCACTTCACGACTGGCCCAGCCTTGTGATTTAAAAGCAGAAAGAACGGCGGCGTGCAGGGAGGACATGGCAGGGAAGACTCAAAATGCTGTGTCTAACAAAATGCAGAACCCGGAGACACGCAAATGGAGGGTGCAATTTTTTAGATAGCTTAACTATTTCTCGTCTTTTTCCAGGGTGCCATAAACACTGTGGCGGCAGAATATCTGCCGCCACACCCCAATTCTGGCTGTCAGGACGAGACTCACGGCACTCTCGTGGACGAGATCAGCGCATCGAGTTTATCAAATGAGCCACTCCATCCGCCGGTCATGCTGGCTTTCATGCCATTAAATGTATCGCGTTCGGTCGCTGTCGCTTCTCCGAATACTTCCCATTTTACTGTCACTCGCGTTTCGTTCGCGGCTTCCTTCGCAAATGTCACTGTGGTCAGCAGCATGTCCGGGTAGGTTGGGGCGAAGTTCGGTTTGCAAAGATTACCGTCCTCGTCTGTAAAATTCTGAGTGTAAACCAGCAGATGTGGAGGGCAGATTTTTTTGTAGCTCAGCCTTCCATATTTGATTTGTCCGTCTTCAAAAGTCATGGACCACAAGGAGCATTGCCCTTCTTTGACGTTGGCGTTGATGAAGGTCATGGTGGAGCCCTTGGGGCCCAGCCATTTTGCGAAATGTTCTGGGTTCACCCACATTTCGAACACTGTTTCCAGGTCGGCTTCAAATGAGCGATTGATGATGAATGCGTCCCTGCCAGATGTTTCGTTTTCAAGATACTCGCCAAGTCTGTCCCAGGTGGAGTTGCCTCCAGCGTCTTTGACGAACTGTTTGATTTTTCTGGCCTCTTCTTCAGATGCCATGGCCATGGTCATGCACATGGTCGTCCTGCCTTTTTCTTCCTCTTTAAAAGTGACGGTGACGGTAAACAGCTTGTCCCGCTCTTCATTGCCGCCGTGGTCATAGACCAGCTTCTCATGTTTCACCACTTCGTGATAGGTCGCTATGTTCGGGTAGTCCGTGCCATCTGGCCCGTGCATGGTGTAGATCCATTTTCCGCCGGGGCGTAGCTCTTTGCTTTTGGTTGTCAGGGTAAAACCTCGTGGTCCCCACCATTTTTCAACATGCTTTAAATCTGTCCACGCTTCCCACACGAGTTCCACGGGGGCATCATAGATGCGGGTGATTTGTAGTTCATTTGGCTTTGCTGGCATCGGGCTTTTCCTTTCTGTTTTTCTCTGTTTGTATCTCTTTCAGGTATTCACCTAGACGATCAAAACTCTCTTCCCAATGCTGGCGATATTGTTCCATCCAGTTGGAGGCTTCTTTCAACGGCGCGGCGCTGATCGTGCAGGTCCGCCACTGTGCGGATTTGGTTTTCTGGATCAGGCCAGCATTCTCCAGAACCTTCAGGTGCTTGGTAATGGCAGGCAGGGTCATGGCCTTGCGAAAGGGCTCTGCGAGGTCGGTCACGTTGGACTCTCCCTTTGAAAGACGCCCCAGCAGTGCCCTGCGCGTTGGATCGGCCAGGGCAAGAAAGGTCAGGCTTAATGCATCTCTCATGGAGTAATTTACCAAAGGGTTAATTAACCGAATGGTAAATTGCGAGATAATATTGTCAAGCTGTTAGAATAAACGGATGAGCTTAAGGCAGTTCGAACTGAGCCAATGAAATGCCTTAAAATAAAAAACTCCTGCGAATTGATTCGGTCAGGAGTTTGTCAGTATGGGAGTGGTCGGGGCGGCCAGATTCGAACTGACGACTTCCTGCTCCCAAAGCAGGCGCTCTACCAGGCTGAGCTACGCCCCGAAGTTCTCGGGTGGGTCGGGAGTATGCGTCAGATTGATCATACGTCAAGCCTGACCTGCATTATGTTTTAACAAATTTACTTCTTTGTGCTATTGCAGATTTTGCCTGCTGATTGACGACCTGCCATTTTGCCCCCAAAGAAGCAGCCATGTCAAAAGTGAAGGATTCCAGCATCGCAGACTCTCTGCTTAAGCAAATTGAAGAGGCTTTGTTTACTAAAAAGTCAGTAGAGGCTCCTCAAACCATGCTGGATGAGGCGGAGGTGGAAAGCGCATTTGCCAGACTGGGACAAGGATTTGATAGAGAGGCGCTTTCGTCTGAGCAGTCGCTGAAGCTGGCCGGATTGCTGATGGCCATGGCCAGGCGGGATGTGGCCACAGGGTTTACGGAGACAGGTATTGATAAGGCGTTGCGTCGTCTGGAGGCTGCAAACTTGATTCATCAGCATCTTTTCAGAAAAGAGCCGGATTCATTTGAAGCATTTCGGCGGGTGGGCATGTCGCTGGTCAGTATGGCGGATCTCACAGAAAGCCGTGGACTGCCGGGAGATCATGAGAAGTCCTTTGCCCTGCATCAACAGTCGGTGAAACTTCGCGAAGATTTTTTAAAGGAATATCCAGAATCACTGGAAGTGGCAAGGGATACAGTTTTTGGTCTGAACAAGCTGGCGGATTTCTTCTTTCGCAGACGTCAGGCGGAGGCCATTGATCAGGCTCTGTTATGCTATCAGCGTGATTTGCAAATTTGTGAAGATATCTACAAGCGGCGTCCTGATCTCCACGGTGCGGCCAGGGACGTCGCCTTTAGCGCTAGTAAGCTGGCGGATTTTTACAGCCGACGCGGCGAGCCGGGGGATGAGGCCAGGTCCATTCAGAACTTCCGTCGTGCTCGTGACGTGTGTGAAGAGTCATTCAATCGGTATCCTGATTCCCTTCTTTCTGCTCGCGATCTTTCGCTGGCGCAATACAAGCTGGCCACCGCTTTGCAAAAGGTCGGTGATGAAGAAGACCGCCAGGAGGCCTTGAGTTTACTGGCACGCATGCTGGAACTGAGGGAGTCTATCTACAACCAAAAGCCGCAGCATCCACGGGCGGTGGCAGACCTGGTAATGGCGCTGCGCGTAGTGGGGAATGCATTACTGCAAAGGGCTGCACAGGGAGATGAGGAGCGTGCTTTAAAATTTTTTACGCGAGCCCTGGATCTACAGGAAAGGCTGCTGGCGGCCAATCCTAATTCTGTTGAGGCCGCCAGAGATGTGGCCGTAAGCCTTGAACGTGTGGCTGATCTCACCATCAAGCTGCGTGGCGAATCTGTGCTGGACGAGGTGATAGCCCATCATGAACGCGGTCTGGCCATTCGTCAGCGCATTGCAAGGGTGGATGCCAATACCTTACGGGCCGCATCTGAGTTTTCCCTAAGCGTAATCAAGCTGGCATCCGGTTTGAAAATGCGTGGCCGACCGGAGGATATGGGCCGCCTTCTTCCGCTGCATGAGCTGAATGACAAAGTGAATGAGCAGTTGCACAAGTCGCATCCTGATTCTGCGCGTGTGCTGCGAAATCGCATTGTCGCAGTGGAACTGCTGGCATCCTGCCTGGAACAGTCGCTGGAAACTGACCAACAGGAACGCGCCAGGGATTTACGCAGCCTGAGTGCAACGCTGCGGGGGCAACTGGCTGATCTGCTGGAAGAGGATCCCCAGGGTGCAGCACGCATCGGGTTGTCACTGCAAAATCTCTCAGCCCAGTCGTTTGATTCAAGTTCCATGATCGAAGAACTGAGTGAACAGATGGAAAGGCTGGACCGCAAACTGGAGGAGAATGCGAGTAACCTGGAGTGGTTGCGTCAACAGTCTGCTACATTAACCGGGCTTGCCGAAGCGTTGGAAAAAAGATCAGATGCCACTGACCTGCAGGTAGCGCTGCAGCACCGACGCCGAAGTGTGGAATTGCGAGCCGTTGTGGCTGGAAGCTGCCCGGATGATTTTGATGATGTCAACGAGCATCTGGTTGCACTGGAGGCGCTGGCGCGTGCTGTGGGCCGACAGGGACATGATGCCGCCCAGGCGGAAGCCTTCATGCTGCAAAAGAGCGCGTTGGATATATCCCTGAAACTCGCTGAAGGTGATCCTGATTCTGTAGAGCGACGCCGTATGATGATGGTGTCCCTTTACCTGACCCACGAATGTGCGCTTGCCGCCGGGGATGGGGAGCAGGCGGATCATTACCTTGATCTTTGCCACGAGCTGATGCGTGACAGTGCCAATCGTGGGATGGAGTTCGATGAGGATCTGGCGGATCTGTATGCCAGGCTGGAGGCAGGGGAATATTGACTGGCGCCTCATGCATGTTCTAAGACAACTTTGGCTATTTCGTAATTTGCCCTGACCCTCATTTGTGTGCACGCTGCCTGTGGCATGTCTCATGCTTATTCATCACTTTATTTTAATCTGAAAAAGGACTGCTAATTTTTCCTGAATTTCCCGCTTCTCATGCGAAAAACTAAAATTCTCGTTACTCTCGGGCCGGCTACGGATAATCCAGCCATGCTCCAGACTCTTATCCAAAATGGGGCTAACATCTTGCGGCTGAACATGAGCCACGCTTCGCACGAGTGGGTGCGCACGGTTTACACGAGGATTCGTGAGGCCGCCGCAAAGCTGAATACAGATGTGGCGGTTCTTATGGATCTTACAGGTCCCTCCATACGCACGGGTGATGTTGAGTCGCCCTGGCAGCTTAAAAGCGGAGATGAAGTAGAGTTCCGTACGGATGAAGCCATCCCTCCTACCAAGGACTACTCAACCACGGTGAATTACCCTGGACTGGTAAATGATCTGTGCTCAGGCTCGCCTATAGCCATTGATGGGGGCATGATTCAGATGCAGACCGTCAGTGTCCAGGGGGGGCGTATTCAGGCCAGGGTGCTGACAGGAGGTGAAATGAAAAGCCGCCGACATATCAACCTTCCTGGGGTGGCCGTGAACCTGCCGCCGCTGACTCCCAAAGATTATAATGACCTTGATCTCGGTGTTGAACTGGGGGTGGATTACTTTGCACTGAGCTTTGCCCGTGATCCAGCCCACATCCAGCATCTGGAACTGTTGCTGGAGCAGAAAAAATCACGGGCAAGGGTGATCGCCAAGATCGAAAACCAGCAGGCGCTGGACAATATTGATGATCTGGTGCGGGCATCCAAAGGCATCATGGTAGCGAGGGGTGATCTGGGCAGTGAATGCCCGCTAGAAGACCTGCCGGTGATTCAGCGGCGTATCATAGAACGCTGTTCCTATCATAGTCGCAAGGTGATTGTTGCCACTCAAATGCTGGAGAGCATGATTGAGAACCCGGTGCCAACGCGTGCGGAGGTGACCGATATTTTTAATGCAGTGATCGAGCAGGTGGACTGCGTCATGCTGTCTGGTGAGACCTCGGTAGGGAAATATCCGGATCGTTGTGTAGATGTGTTGCATCGCGTTATCACCCGCACGGAAGCCAGTTATCCCTCAGGCAGGTTTGCCGATGATGCACCCTTAACGACAAATAAACATAAGGTGGTGAAATCTGCCGTGCAGCTTGCCAACAGCCTGCCCAACTCCAAGATCATCACCTTTACACGTGGCGGTGTCACGGCCCATATGCTGGCTCATCAACGCCCTGAATTCGCGCCTATTTTTGCCTTTACCCCGAATCTTAACATCAGCCGTACGTTGATGTCAGCGAGGGGCGTGTTCCCATTTGTCATGGAGTTTGATGCAGACCCGTCAAAAACAGTGGAAAAGGCGGTGCAATTCCTGCGCCAGAGACAGCATGTGTCCAGTGGTGATACCGTGGTTATTTTAACTGACGTTCTGCATGAGGAACTACGGTCTGATTCCATTCTGATGCGGACAGTGTGACCCATGACACTGGCACCGCATGCATTTGTCATGGTTCAACTGAACGCAACTTTTACGGCTTCAAGGAGAATTACTCCTCTTTGCGCGATGGAGGCTTGAAATTGATAGGCATAAAGGCCAATGTGAGCTTTGGTCATTCATGCCTGTTCCCTGGTCCATCCGTCTTGCTCGTGCGATCTTTCTGACGCTGTCAGTATTGCTTGGCGCCGTGATCGCTGTCGGCTTTGGCATTCCCTCATGGATTGGGACGCTTGGCGGGCTGGCTGTAGGGTTGTTCTTCACCCTGGTGGATGGGCTCCTGGCACAGTTTTCCTTCAGGGAGTTTTCCAATGCCACCTTTGGCTTGATGGTGGGCATCTTCTGCGCCTGGCTCATGACCAAAATTGGTATCTTTGAACTGCCGTGGTTTCAGGATCTGGCTGATGGCGAATCCGTGCGTGTGGTGGTGGACATCTCTCTTTACATCATCTTTGGTTTCCTGGGGGTGACCATGGCCTTGCGCAGTGATCGGGATCAGTTCTCTTTTATCATTCCGTATGTTCGCTTTCGTCGCGATGCCTCCGAAGGGGAGCCTGTCCTGCTGGACTCCAATATTATTATTGATGGTCGTGTGCTGACTGTGATCAGCACCGGCTTCCTGACCGGTAGCTTTGTGATCCCACGTTTTGTGCTGGATGAATTGCAGCAACTTGCCGATTCCAAAGATGAGATAAAAGCTGCCAGAGGGCGTCGTGGCCTAGATTCAGTTCAGGCGTTAAAAGAAAAGCTGGGGGCTGAAGTGAGCATCCACGAAGATCATAATCATGACGCCCAGCCGGTGGATGTCCGCCTCGCCTCGCTGGCCCGGGAACTTCGGGCACGTCTTTTGACAAACGACGTCAATCTAGGCAGGGCTGCGCAGGTCAGGGGTGTAACCGTATTAAACTTCAATGATCTGGCCAAGGCGCTGGAGCCAGAGGTGCAGGTGGGCGATTGCTTTGATTTAGGATTGGTCAAACCGGGCAAGGATAAACACCAGGCTGTTGGTTATCTTCCGAATGGCACGATGATTGTCGTGAATCAAGGGGCTCCTTTCATTGGTGAAACCGTTCCTGTGGTGGTCGGGGGCATGCACCAGACCAGTGCAGGAAGACTTATTTTTGCCGAGATGGATCGTGCCAATAACGGCGACTAAGTCTCAAAGCTTGATGCGAATTTTTTCGCGTTGCAGGGGGGCATTATCCAGTTCGTTCGAGACCTGGATAAAGGCATGCTCCAGATCAGCCCAATCCTGTTCGGTTGTTGTCCAGCCTGAACTTACGCGAACCACTCTGCGCATTTCATCATGATCTGCTCCAAGTGAATGCAAAACAACGGATGAGCCATCCTGTCCGGCACTACAAGCTGAGCCTGTGGAAATGGCGAAACCGCGATCACTCAGACGCGCCAGCCATTTGCGATTATCATGCTTTGGCAGCACCAGCATGACGGTATTCCACAAGCGTGGCGCAGCAGCTCCAATGATGCGGGCGCCAGGGAATTTACTGACAAGATTATTGGCAAACTGATCACGCCATGCGGACTGTTGATCTGCTATGGTGGGAGACAGTTCGCAGGTTTCCTTTAATGCGGCAATCATTGCGGCAATGGCAGGGTAGTTCTCCGTGCCTGCTCGGCGGCCCTCCTCTTGTGGTCCGCCAGTCAAAAATGAAAGTGTTTCCTCCTCATCCTGCATCACCAGAAACCCCATGCCCTTGGGGCCACCGAACTTATGCGCGCTGCCAGTGACGTAATCGCAAATGCCAAATTCAGCAGCAGGCAGTTTACCGATCCATTGGGATGCATCACAATGGAAGGGGATTCCCTGTTCACGACAGGCGTGCGCGAGTTTCTTCCATGGGAGTAGAGTGCCGCACTCATTATTAGCGGCCATGGCGCTAACCAGAGTCCATGATTCGGTCTTCAATAGCTGCTGAAATGCCTCTTCATCCAGCGTTGTATCAGCCAGCACAGGTATGGGCTTTACGTGATTGCCGAAGCAGCGTTTCAAGGGCTCCCGCACACTCGGATGCTCCACACTTGAGCTTAAGACTTTGCCGTCAGGTTGTGTTCGCGATAGCTGATATAACAGCGCATTGTTCGATTCAGTAGCGCCAGAGGTAAACAAGATTCGCTCCGGCTCCGTGCCGAGGATTTCTGCAAGTTCTTCGCGTGCCTCTTCCAGCTTGCGCTTCACAGCGCCAGCCTCACGATAAAGGCCTGACGCGTTCTGCCAGTAGCGATCAGTAGCCTCCAGCCAGGCCTCGCGTGCCGCAGGCAGCAAAGGCGTGGTGGCGTTATGATCGAAGTAAGCTGGCATGATGAAAATGGAAACCGTGTTTAGCGGTCATAGTATTGTTCTTTGATGAATAGGTGGGCGAACAAAAAAAGCTGATATGAATAAAGTTACGAAACCTAATGCCGTAAATCTTAGAGCCCAGCCGTAAGCCAACACTGAATTCTGCCCTGTGATAAAAGTGACTGGGTGAAATAATAATGGAATGTTTTTTGTCATAAAAGCCACTCCTATCAAGGTGAGCACGATCAGGCTGGATAAAAAGCCAGTCCAGGCCAGTCGTTTTTCCCATACATAGAATTCTGGTGTGATCATACCTAAGGATGGGTTACCCGATGAGTATGTGAGTAAACATTCATCCGGTCACCACGCAAAAAACCGATCAAGGTTTGTTGTGAGGCTTGAGCAAACTCCACCGCGAGACTGCTCGGAGCAGATACGGCTGCAATCATCGGGATGCCCGCGGACAAGGCTTTTTGAATGATCTCAAATGAAACCCTGCCGCTGACCATGAGGATATGATTGGATAACGGCAGCCATTGCTGGCGCAAAGCATGGCCTATCACTTTGTCCAAAGCATTGTGCCTGCCCACATCTTCACGCACCACCAGCAGATTGCCTTCACGATCAAACAAGGCGCTCGCGTGCAGGCCGCCAGTTTGATCAAAGGTGGCCTGGGCATCGCGCAGTTTTTGTGGAAGCGCCCGAATGACCGAAGCTGTAACCTGCCAGTCTGCCTGCACAGGAGTGAACTTCTGAAACACGGAGTCTATCGTAGCTTTTCCGCATAGGCCACAACTGCTGCTGGTGAAGACATGGCGGGTCAGTTTATCCCATTCAATAGTGACATTGGAAAGCAGGGCGTCCATCACATTGCCTTTGCCCTCGGAATGACTGGGGCATGGGGAAATCTCAAACACGTCTGCGGCAGATTGTATGATGCCTTCGCTTAACAAGAAGCCGGCTGTCAGGTCTTCATCATGACCTGGGGTGCGCATGATGACTGCCAGCGGCCTGCCTTCCAGGCGGATCTCCAAAGGCTCTTCCACAGCCACCCAATCCGGCAGAGTTTCCTGTCCTCGATCTTGAATTAATCGGGTGACGGGGACAGAGGCTGCGGCAGACATGAAAGATCAGCAGGGGTGTTTACATTCAAAAAATACGTTTCTGCCTCAGGGGTCAAGACAAGCTTCTTCAGCAGGTCGGCATTTACAGCTTCAGTGGAGAAGTCCTGCAAGCGCCTGTGCTTATGCAAAAGAGGCAGAGTCTCTGGTGGATAGATCGCGCATAGCGGATCATAGCCATGTTTCCCATGGTAGATAATGCCGCGTTTTTCCGCTATGGCGGTTTGAAGCATGTCCCGCATGAATGCGGAAGTCATTTGGGGCATGTCCACCGCCAGCACCAGCAATGGCATTTGTACATGATCCAGGCATCGTCTGATGGCATCCACAGGGCCAAGGTCTAAAACAGGATCGACCAGTATTTCTGTCTCCTGCCCCGCTTCAGAGACATCCTGGTCAGCCCGACAACTAAGCAGCAATCGTCGTGGCTGAAGGTCATGCAGTTTAGTGAGCTGAATTTTCCAAAGCGACTTCCCATACACCAGCAGCATGGCCTT